>Ga0335072_10006150_pt1 | contig 17586 bp, 17 predicted proteins | sample Lox_Sample_21_FD_206725 | JGI IMG/M metagenome (GOLD analysis project Ga0335072, IMG submission 206725) | Soil microbial communities from Loxahatchee National Wildlife Refuge, Florida, United States - Lox_Sample_2.1 | ecosystem: Environmental > Terrestrial > Soil > Wetlands | place: USA...
GAGCGTCTCGCCCCCGGTCAGCGGCCTGATGTTGGCCTCGGGCACTGGCACCATCTCACCCCACAGGCGGTCCATGTCCGCGCCGTAGAGCCGGGTCGCGCTGGCCATCAGCTTTGTCGGATCGACGAGGTGCGGCGCGCCGCGCTCGTGCACCCACACTTCCAGCTCCGGGAAGCGGCGCGCCAGCGTGCCGGCGGCGCCGGCGTGATCGAGGTGGATGTGCGTCAGCGCCAGCGCCCGCGGCGGGCGCTTCTCCAGGTCCGCCAGCCACGACTCCAGCGCACTGGATGGTCCGGGGTCCACGATCACGTCGCCCACGCGCCAGGCCCCGATCACGTGGGCTCGGCCAAGGTGCATCACGTCGATCAGCTCGGGCTCGCTCACGCCCCCTGCTTAGCAGACGCGCCCGCACCGGCGGCACGAGGGCGCACGGGGGCTCGCCGGGGCGACGCACCCGGCGAGCCCCTACGATGGGCACGTGGAGAGCCCCACCGCCACCGCGACCGGGAGCTTCGGCGACCTGGAGCGACACCGCCGTGAGCTGACGGCCCACTGCTACCGGATGCTCGGCTCGCCCTTCGAGGCCGAGGACGCCGTGCAGGAGACGCTGCTGAAGGCGTGGCGCTCGATGGACCGCTTCGAGGGGCGCTCCTCCGTGCGCTCCTGGCTGTACAAGATCGCGACGAACGTCTGCCTCGACATGCTCGACGCCAAGCAGCGCCGCGCGCGACCGATGGACCTTGGCGAGGCGCGCTCGCCCGAGGGCCCGATCGGCGAGATCCTGCCGGAGACCACCTGGATCGAGCCGGTGCCCGACGGGCTTGTCACCGCCGAGGCCGGCGATCCCGCCGCGGTGGCGGAGTCGCGCGAGACGATCCGCCTCGCCTTCGTCGCCGCGTTGCAGCACCTGCCGCCGCGCCAGCGCGCGGCGCTGATCCTCTGCGAGGTGCTGCACTGGAAGGCCTCCGAGGTCGCGGAGCTGCTCGAAACGAGCACGCCCGCGATCAACAGCGCCCTGCAGCGCGCCCGCGCGACGCTCCAGGACACCGAGACGCACGACCCCACGCGGGGCGCCCTCTCCGAGCAGGACCAGCAGCTGCTCGGCCGCTACGTCGACGCCTTCCAGCGCTACGACCTCGACGCGCTGACGAGCCTGATCCACGAGGACGCCACGCAGTCGATGCCGCCGTATGAGCTGTGGCTCCGCGGCCGCAAGGACATCTTCGGCTGGTGGTTCGGCCCCGGCGCCGGTTGCCGCGGCTCGCGCGTCGTGCCGGTGCAGACCGCGAACGGCTCGCCCGCCTTCGCGCAGTACAAGCCGCGCGAGGACGGTGGCGAGGGCTACGAACCGTGGGCGATCCAGGTGCTCGAGATCAAGGACGGCAAGATCGTGGAGATGACCTTCTTCCTCTCGACCGACACGCTGTTCCCGCTGTTCGAGATGCCGCTCGATTACGAGCAGCTCCAGGCCGAGAGCGCTTAGGCGCCGGCCTCCAGCACGCGCAGCACCCTCGCCAGGCCGATCAGCTCCACGAGCGCCAGCAGCTCGCGCGACGGGGAGCGCAGGCGAACCTCGCAGCCACGGCGGCGGGCTGCCAGCGCCAGGAGCGCGAGCGCGTCGACCGCGACGGCGTCCGCGGCCACGCCGCCGACCTCGCACACCAGCAGCTCGCAGCGCTCGCGCGCCAGCAGCTCGCAGGTGCGCTCGAACAGGGCCGGGAGCTCCGCGCGCGTGAGCGGGCATGGCACGACCACCTCAGCCGTCTGCCGCCCCGCCGCCACGCCGGCGCCCCCCGCCCGAACCGCTCGGCTAGCCCGCCTCCATCGATCCCTGGGGTCGGCCGGGAGCGCGCTGCGAGGACTGCGGCGCGATGCCGCCGCTCGCCTCGGAGGCCTCCGCGATCGCCTCCTCCTCACCCACGACGGCGCGCCTGGGCGCCGACAGCAGCAGGCTGATCACGATCGCCAACACGACCAACCCCGCGCCGATCAGGAAGGCGAGGTGATAGCCCCCCGTGAGCGCATCCGCCAGTGGCTTGCCCGCGGATTTCAGCGAGTTCGTGTGGGTCGCGGCGCTCGTCGCGAGGACCGCCAGACCGAGCGCGCCGCCGACTTGCGCAGAGGTGTTCACCAGGCCAGAGGCCAGGCCCGCGTCCTGCGGCTCGACGTCTGCCATGGCGAGCGTCATCAGCGCCGGGAAGCTGGACCCGACGCCGGCGCCCAGCAGCAGCAGCACCGGCAGCACGTCAGTTACGTAGTTTCCATGCACCGGCACGCGCGCAAACAGCAGCAGGCCGGCGGTAACCAGCACCATCCCTGGCAGCAGCGTGTTGCGAGCGCCGAAGCGCATTATGAGCCTTTCCGAGTAGCGCAGCGACAGCGTGCCCATCACGATCGTGACCGGCAGGAAGGCAAGGCCGATCTTCAGCGGGTCGTAGTGCTGCACGCGCTGCAGATAGAGAGAGCCCAGGAAGAACGTGCCGAACATCCCCGCGACCTCGAGCGCCTGGATCGCGTTCGCGCCCGCGGTATCGCGCGAGCGGAACACCCGAAGCGGCATCAGCGGCTCGCGGGCGGTGGCCTCGCGCACGATGAACAGCGCCATCAGCACGAGCGAGCCCGCCGCGAACGCGAGCGTCGTCGCCGAGCCCCAGCCTTTCTCCGCCGCGGGCGAGACGATCGTGTAGACGCCGAGCATCAGCGCCGCCACGATCAGCGTCGCGCCCGGCAGGTCGATGCTCTTCGAGGCCGCGGGCAGATGGATGTCGTCCAGCAGCCGTAGCGCTGCGAAACCGGTCGCGAGGCCGATCGGCACGTTGATGAAGAAGATCCAGTGCCAGTCGATCGCCTGCGTCAGCACGCCACCCGCGAGCAGGCCGATCGAGCCGCCCGCCGAGGCCACGAAGCCGTAGACGCCGATCGCCTTCGCCTGCTCCGCGGGCTCGGGGAACATCGTCACGATCATCCCCAGCACCACCGCCGAGGTCGCCGCGCCGCCCGCGCCCTGCACGAAGCGGGCGATCACGAGCAGCGTCTGATCGTCGGACAGGCCGCAGAGCAGCGAGGCCAGCGTGAACACCACGAGTCCTCCGAGGAATACGCGCTTGTGGCCGACGAGATCGCCGAGGCGTCCCGCCAACAGCAGCAGCCCGCCGAACGCGATCAGGTAAGCGTTCACGACCCACGCCAAGCCAGAGTTCGAGAAGCCGAGGTCCGTCTGAATCGACGGCAGCGCCACGTTTACGACCGTGACATCGAGCACGATCATCAGCACGCCCGCGCACAGCACGTACAGCGCAAGCCAGCGGTTTCGGTCTGTCGTCGTACTCATCGTTCTCGGGTCTCCTTCGTCGTCGCCTTTCCTACAGGCTCAGACGAGACATGCGCGTGAAAATCATCGGCGCGCCGGCGAGCGATGAGGTTTGCCGGTGCGATCCGTCTGAAGGACAGTTCTAGCAACCGCGCCAGCGACGCCTGGCGCCAGCGAGAAAGGGCCCACGATGTTCGGCCAGACCAAGGCATTCAGCGGCTTCTCCGTCGACGACGTTGAGAAGGCGCAGGCGTTCTACGGCGAGACGCTGGGGATCGGCACCTCCGTCGAGCACGGCATCCTCACGCTGCAGCTCGAAGGCGGGGCACGGCCGACGATCGTCTACCCCAAGCCGGGCCACAGGCCCGCCGACTTCACGATCCTCAACTTCCCGGTAGAGGAGATCGACGCCGCGGTCGACGAGCTGACCGCGAAAGGCGTGCGCTTCGAGCGCTACGAGGGCTTCAAGCAGGACGAGCGCGGGATCATGCGCGAGGGAGGCCCCTACATCGCCTGGTTCAAGGACCCCGCCGGCAACGTCCTCTCCGTGCTGCAGGAGCGCTAAGCGTCGTTTGCTCCGCCGCGAGCGGCGGGTAGGGTGCCGCCATGGAGCACCGCTTCGACGGTCCCCGCTACACCGTGGGCATCGAGGAGGAGCTGATGATCGTCGACTCCTCCTCGCTCGACCTCGTCAACGCGATCGACTCGATCGTCGGCGAGGACCCGCCGTCGGGCCAGATCCAGCCCGAGCTGCTGGAGTCGGTGCTGGAGATCGCGACCTCGCCCTGCGCGAACGTGCGCGCCGCCGGTGAGGAGCTGCGCTCGCTGCGCGCCCTCGCCCGCCAGCGCGCGCAGGAGAAAGGCCTGGAGATCGGCTCCGCCGGCACCCACCCCTTCGCGAAGTGGGAGGACCAGCGCGTCGTCGGCGACGACCGCTACCGCGGCCTGATCCGCTCGCTCGGCTTCGTCGCCCGCCAGGAGCTGGTGTTCGGGATGCACGTGCACGTCGGCATGGCCGACCCCGAGGAGACGATCTACGTCGCGAACGGGCTGCGCCCCTTCGTGCCGCTGCTGATCGCGCTGTCGGCGAACTCACCGCTGTGGCGCGGCGAGCTGACGGGGCTGATGTCGAGCCGGGTGCCGATCTTCCGCGCCTTCCCCCGCGTCGGGCTGCCGCCGCGCTTCGAGGGCTGGGCGGACTTCGAGCGGCGTGTCGAGGCGATGAGCTCGAGCGGCCTGATCGAGGACTACACATACCTCTGGTACGACGTGCGCCCGCACCCGCGGCTCGGCACCGTAGAGGTCCGCGCGATGGACTCGCAGACGCGCGTCGAGCACACCGTGGCGCTCAGCGCGCTCGTCGTCTCGCTCGTCAGGCTGCTCGTCGAGAGCTTCCACCAGGACGTCCGCCAGCCCGAGCCGCACTGGGAGATCCTCGACGAGAACCGCTGGCTCGCCGCGCGCCACGGGCTCGCCGCCGAGCTGTACGACCAGGCCGATGGCGAGCGCCGCGGGGTGCGCGAGCTGGGCGAGCAGCTGCTCGAAGCGCTGAAGCCGCACGCGCAGGAGCTTGGCTGCGAGCGCGAGCTGGAGGGAGTGCGCGACCTGCTCGAGGCCGGCAACGGCGCCGCGCGGCAGCGGATGGTCTACGAGGCCAACCACGACCTGCGCGAGCTGATGGCCGAGATCGTCGCGACGACCACCGGCGGCGGCGAGTAGCGAGCCCGCGTCCGCAGGGGGCGAGAGCGGTGCGCGAGGTGCGAGCGAGCGCCGGTTGCTCGGCTCGGCGGGGAGGCGAGACGTGAGCGGGCCCGGCTCAGGGACCCGCCAGCGGGCGCACGTAGCGCAGGAACGGCTCCACCGAGATCCCTTCGCCCGTGGCCTGCTCGATCAGCGGTAGCGTGTCCAGCCGCCGGCCGTGGCGATGGACGCGCTCCGCCAGCCACACGCGGATCGCGTCGACCTCGCCGCGCCGAAGATCTTCCTCGCGCGAGCCCAGCTCGCGCTCCATCGCCTCCCACAGCTGCGCCGCGATCAGGCAGCCGAGCGCGTAGCTGGGGAAGTAACCGAAGCTGCCGCCGCCCCAGTGCACGTCCTGCAGGCAGCCCAGCGCGTCGGAGGGCACCTCGACCCCGAGCAGGCGGCGCATGCCCTCGCGCCACGCCTCAGGCAGGTCGGCGACGGCCAACCCGCCTTCGATCATCGCGTGCTCCAGCTCGAAGCGCAGGATGATGTGCAGCGGGTAGGTCAGCGGGTCGGCGGAGACGCGGATCAGCGACGGCTCGACGCCCACGAGCGTCGCGTGCAGCGCCGCCGGGCTCACCGGGAAGCCGCTGTCGGTCAGTTCGCCCGCCAGCACCTCCGCGAAGGCGGGGCTGCGGGCCACGTGGTTCTCCCACAGCTTGCTCTGGGACTCATGGATCGACATCGAGGTGCCGCGCCCAAGGTTCGTGCGGTCCAGCGCCGGGTCGATCTGGCGCTCGTACAGCGCGTGCCCGAACTCGTGCAGCGAGCTCAGCAGCGACTCCACCTCGCCGTCGCCGTAGCGGGTCGTGACGCGGCTGTCGCGGGCGCCGACCCAGGCGGTGAACGGGTGCGCCGAGACGTCCACGCGCCAGCTCGCCTCGTCGACGCCGACGCGCCGCAGGATGCCCGCGACCGCCACTTCCTGCGCCGCCACCGGGACCGCGAGCGAGCGCCGCGGCGAGTACCGGGCCGCGTCGCCCACCAGCGGCGCCAGCTGCTGCGCCAGCGCCGAGAACACGCGCCGCAAGTCCTCGCTGGAGAGCCCGAAGTCGTAGTCGCCCAGCAGCGCGTCGTAGGGGCTCTCCCCCGGTTCGGCGACGCATTCGCCGTAGGCACGGGCCAGCTCGACGTTGCGCGCCAGCGCCGGGGCGAACGCCGCGAAGTCGTCTCCCTCTCGGGCGGCGCGCCAGCTCTCCTGGCCCTGGGCCCCCGCCTGCGCGATTTCCGCCGCCAGCTCCGTCGGCACGCGCCGCGCGCGCTCCCAGTCGCGCCTGGCGAGGCGCACGACGTCGCCGTCGATCCCGTCCAGCGGCGTCCCGTCCAGCTCCGCCAGCCACTCGCCCACCTCCTCGCCCGTCGCGCGTTCGTGGGTCAGGCGCGCCAGCGTGCCGAGCTGCTGCGCGCGGGCGGCCGCCCCCTCCGCGGGCATCATCACCAGCTGGTCCCACGCCGCGAGCATCTCCGTCGCCGTCAGATCGGACAGCTCCGACATGCGGTCACGGAGCTTTTCGAGGGCGATCATCGTTTGAAACATATGCGTGCTTGCCGACGGCGCCATGTGGCTGGCGACGGCCTTGGCCGGCAAGCACCCCAGTCCTGCACGAACTCGCCCAGGCTTCGATGGACGGCCGGAGCGGCGCCTATAAGATGGCCGCCGATGATCCAGCGTGCCGAACGGCCCCTGTGGCGGGCGGTGCGATCGTGACGCCGGTCGCCGAGCGCGCCGTGACACGCGAACCGATCGGCGTGCTGCTGGTCGAGGACGACGAAGGCGATGCGCGCCTGGTCGAGGACGAGCTGGCCGAACGGCTGCCGCTCGCGAAGATCGCCCGCAGCCGCTCGCTGAAGGACGCCCTGACGGCGCTGGGGCCGGAGATCGACTGCGTGCTGCTCGACCTGGGGCTGCCCGACACCTCCGGCCTGGACGCCGTCGCCCAGCTGCGCGCCCGCGGCCCCGGGACGCCGCTGATCGTGCTCACGGGCCTGGACGACCAGGCCGCCGGCGTCGCGGCGGTCGAAGCCGGCGCGCAGGACTACCTCGTCAAGGGCCGCGTCGACGGCGAGCAGCTCGCGCGTTCGATCCATTACGCGATCGGCCGCCGCCGCGCCGAGGAGGCCGAGCGCGAGCTGCTGCTCGCCGAGGCGCAGGCGCGTGAGGTGGGCCGGCTCGAAAAAGGCCTCGCCCCCAGCCTGTCGGTCGAGGACCCCGCGATCTGGGTCGCCTCCTGCTACCGCGCCGGGCGCAGCCGCGCGCTGCTGGGCGGCGACTTCTTCGACCTCGTGCAGACCGAGGACGGGCTGTTGCACGCGCTGGTCGGAGACGTCTGCGGGCACGGCCCCGACGAAGCCGCGATCGGCGTCAGCCTGCGCGTCGCCTGGCGCGCGCTGGCGCTCGCCGGCAACGAGCCACAGGTGACGTTGCGGACGATGCAGCGGGTGTTCGAGCACGAGCGCCACGTCCAGGGCCTGTTCGCAACGCTCTGCACGATCGAGATCGATCCCCGCGGAGACGACGCCACCGTGATCCGCGCCGGGCACCCCGCCCCGATGCTCATTGACGGCTCCTCGACCGCCGCGCTGTGCCAGGCGATCGGCGACGGCGCCGTCGGCATCAACCGCGGCAGCTGGGCGCCCGAGCGGGTGACGCTGCCGCAGGGCTGGACGATCCTGCTCTACACCGACGGGATCATCGAGGGCCGCGTCGACGGCGGCGTCCAGCGCCTGGGCGAAGAGGCATTTCGCCGCCTGGTCGCCGAGCGGATCGCATCGCGGCCCGACTGGCGCGAGCGCCCCGCCGCGCTGCTCGACGAGCTGATCGCCGAGGCCGAGCGCCTGAACGGCGGCGCGCTCAGCGACGACGTCGCGATGCTGCTCGTCGGCGCCCGCGAGCGCTCCGACGGCGCCGGCCCGGCACGATGAGCGCGGCGTGAACGCCCCCGGGCAGGCCAGGCCCGCGGGCCGCTGGGTCGCGCGCACCGGCGTCGGCAGGCTGCTCGGGCTGACGATCGGGCTCGTGCTCGTGCTCGCCGCCGTCGGCGTCGCGCTGGCGCTGATCGCCAACGGCGCCCTCACCCGCAACCGCCACCTGCTGCTCGACCAGGTCGGCCCCGCGCGGCGCAACGCGCTCGCGCTCGAAAACGCGCTCGTCAACGAGGAGACCGGCCTGCGCGGATTCGCCCTCAGCGGCGAGGCCAGCTTCCTGCAGCCCTACGACACCGGGCGGCGCGCCGAGCGCGACGCCTACCGGGAGCTGGAAATGCGGGCGCACACCGTCGGGCCGCCGTTGGCGGCCGACATCGCCCGCGTGCGCTCCGCCGCCGACGCGTGGCGGGCGACCTACGTGGCGCCGACGCTGATCGAGCCCAACCTCTCGCGCGCTCAGGAGGTCGCGATCGACCTGCGCGGCAAGCGCGTCTTCGACCGCGTGCGCTCATCGCTGACGCGGCTGGAGCAGACGCTCGACGCGCGCGACGTGCGCGCCCGCGACGCGCTCGAAAGCGCCGCCGACAGCCTGCAGACGCTGCTGATCGTGGCGGGCATCCTGATCCTGGGCGCGGTGCTCGCCGCCGGCGTGATCCTGCGCCGCACCGTGACGCGCCCGCTCGCGCGCCTGGGCTCCGAAGCGCGCCGCGTCGCCGCGGGCGAGTTCGAGACGCCGCTCAGCGTCGAGCAGGGGCCGCGCGAGCTGGTGCAGGTCGGCGGGGAGATCGACGCGATGCGGGAACGGATCGTCAGCGAGCTCGCCGCGGTCGAGCAGGCGCGCGCCCAGCTTGAGGAGCAGGCCGTCGAGCTGACGCGCTCGAACTCCGAGCTAGAGCAGTTCGCCTACGTCGCCTCGCACGACCTGCAGGAGCCGTTGCGCAAGATCGCCAGCTTCTGCCAGGCGCTGAAGCAGCGCTACGGCGACCAGCTCGACGAGCGCGGCGAGCAGTACATCGACTTCGCCGTCGACGGCGCGAAGCGGATGCAGGTGCTGATCAACGACCTGCTCGCCTTCTCGCGCGTCGGCCGCGGCGGGCGCGACCGGACGCCGGTCCCGCTCGGCAAGGTGGTCGAGGAGGCCGAGCGGGCGCTCGCCGGCCAGCTCGAACAGGCCGGCGGGCGCGTCAGCGCCGGCGAGCTGCCGACTGTCCGCGGCGACCGCGCCCAGCTCGTCTCGCTGTTCCAGAACCTGATCTCCAACGCACTGAAGTTTCGCGGCCCCGAGCCGCCGCACGTGCGGATCGCCGCGCGGAAGATGGGCGCCACCTGGGAGCTCAGCTGCACCGACAACGGGATCGGCGTCGAGCAGGAGTACGCCGAGCGGATCTTCCTGATCTTCCAGCGCCTGCACTCGCGCGACGCCTACGAGGGCAGCGGCATCGGGCTCGCCCTGTGCCGCAAGATCGTCGAGTACCACGGCGGCCACATCTGGCTTGACAGCGAGTTTTCAAACGGTGCCCGTTTTCGGTTTACCCTTCCTGTCGAAGAAGAGGGTTGAGAGGAACGGGGGATGGGATGAACGCGGAGCTGATCTCGGTGCTGCTGGTCGAGGACGACCCCGGCGACGTGCTGCTGATCCGCGAGGCCTTCTCCGACCACAAGGTCGGCAACGGGCTGTCGGTCGTCAGCGACGGGGTCGAAGCGATGGAATACGTGCGCGGCGAAGGCGAGCACGCCGGGCGCACACGCCCCGACCTGATCCTGCTCGACCTCAACCTGCCCCGCAAGAGCGGCGCCGAGGTGCTGGCCGAGATCAAGAGCGACCCCAAGCTCTCGACGATCCCCGTCGTCGTGCTGACGACCTCCCAGTCAGAGGAGGACGTGCTCCGCTCCTACAAGAACCACGCCAACGCCTTCATCACCAAGCCCGTCGACTTCGACCGCTTCGGCGAGATCGTCCACCAGATCGACGACTTCTTCATCGGGATCGTCAAGCTGCCCCCGAAACAGGGCGACTGACGGGGCGCGCGGGCGCCGGGTCCTCGACCGTGGGCGCTCAGCTCTCCGCGAGGACGATCGCCAGCAGGAACAGCCCCAGCAGCGCGCCGATCACGGTCATGAACGCGATAAAGCGTTCATCAGTCCTGATGAACTCCCCGCGTTCCAGCGCACGGTCTATTTCCCTCCGGCGAACCGCCGCGTAGACGATGCAGGTCACCCCCAGCAGCGCGTAGCCCGCGCCCGCCACCGTGTAGGGCCAGGTGGTGCCGTTCGTCAGCGCCGGCACCACGCGCCCGGCGCCGATACCCACCGTCAGCGCCGTCAGCCCGGTGCGCCACCACGCCAGGTACGTGCGCTCGCTCGCCAGGTGCGTGCGCCGCGAGGCGTCGAAGACCTCGTCGGGCGGCTCCTCCAAAGGTGGGCGCTCGGACACCGGCGATCACACTACCGGCGGCGTCCGCGGGAGTCGTGAACGTTCAGTCCTCGTCCAGCAGGAACTCGCCGTCGCGGTAGATCTCGCGCTCCTGCCCCCCACGCAGCGTCGCCGTCACGACGCGGTCCGCCGTGGAGACGATGTCGGTGTGGACCGTCGAGTCGTTGAAGCCCAGCTCCGCCCAGCGCTCCGCCGAGACCTCGCTGGGGTCGCCGTCGTAGGCGTCCTGGTAGGAGCGGCCCAGCGCGATGTGCGTGTTGCCGAAGCGCCCGCCGACGTTCTCGTCGTAGAGCGTGTGCGCCATGAAGCGCGTGATCCGCGACAGACGGCGGTCCGTCAGCGAGAACTCGCCGATGCGGTCGGCGCCCTCGGTGGCGATCATCTCCGTGAGGACCGTCTCGTTCTCCTCGGCGCTAGCCTCGGTCACGCGCCCCTCCGCGAACGTCAGGCGGATGCCCTTCACGAGGTTGCCGTAGCGGTAGAGCGGCTGGTTGCAGTAGATCCAGCCCTCCGTGCCGCGCCAGTCCGGGCTCGTGAACAGCTCGAAGCTCGGGATGTTGCGCCCGCGCCCGCCCAGCCAGCGGCGCTGCTCGCCCAGCAGCACGCGCAGGTCCACGTCATCGCCCTGGACGTGCAGGCGCTCGATCCGAAGCGAGTCAAGCCAGTCGCGCGTGCGGGTGACTTCCTCGCCCACCTCGCGCCAGCGCGCGATCGGGTCCTCCGCGTCCAGGAAGCAGGCGTGGACGATCTGCTCCCAGTAGTCCTCCAGGCTCATGCCCGCCTCCGCCGCCATCGCCGGCGTGCCGTACAGGCCCAGCGTCCAGCTGAAGCGCCCCGCGTTCTCCTTCTCCCCGCGCCAGTCCAGCAGCGGGCGCATCGCCGCGCCCTGGCGCATGATCTTCGCCGGGTCCACCGAGTCCAGCGCGTGCGGGTCCGCCTCCGCCAGCACCGTGATCTGGTGGTCCATCTGCTCCACCAGGCCGTGCATGTAGGCCGCCGAGAAGTGGTCCAGCTGGGCGTCGCTCGCCAGCTCGTAGAAGTCGCGCGCCAGGTTGATCTCGTCGTCGTCGTCGGGGCGGTAGGCGCTGATCACGTGCCCGCCCGCGCGCCACACCGCCTTCGCCAGCTCGGCGTACAGCGGCTTCGCGCTCTCCGGCGCCGCGATCCGCACGACCTCCTCCGGAAGCACGCCGCGCCCGCCGCCCAGGGCGAAGTTCACCAGCACCGAGGCGTAGCGCTCGAGGATCTGCTGCGGCGGGACGTAGCTCACGCGGCGGCTGCTCGGCGATCGGCAGGTTCTCGGTGATCGGCCGGTCTGAGGGCGGGCCTGCGCATCGGCGGATTAAACACACAAACCCTTCACACGGCGGACACGGGTAGGGTTCGCGCCATGGCTCCGACGATCAAGCTGCACACAGTCCCGCCCTCGCATCCCTGCATGACTGCGGTCGCGGCGCTGGAGCTGAAGGGGCTCGAGTACGAGCGCGTCGATCTGCCGATGACCGAACGGATCCAGCTCATGGAAGAGATCTACGGCGAGGGCAACTCGCGCGTGCCGGCCATGCTCGTCGACGAGGAGCCCGTGCGCGGCTCGCGCGCCATCCTCGCGCGCCTGGAGGAGCTCGAACCCGAGCCGGAGCTCTACCCCTCCGAGGAGGTCCGCGAGGCCGAGCGCTGGGGCGACGAGGAGCTCCAGGACCTGGGGCGGCGGCTGCCCTGGGGGGCGCTGCACTTCCGCCCGGAGTGCATGGGGGTGTTCGCCACCGGCCAGCCGCTCGACGGCCCCGGGACCGACTTCGCCATCAAATTCGTCCGTGCCACCTGGCGCTACCACGAGATCACCGCCGCGCGCCTGCACGACGACCTCGCCGGGCTGCCCGCGAAGCTCGCCCACATCGAGCAGCTCGCCCAGGACGGCGTCATCGGCGGCGAGCAGCCCAACGCCGCCGACCTGCAGATCGGCGCCACGATCAGGGTGCTGCTGCCCGTCGGCGACCTGCAGCCGCTGCTCTCCGGGACCGCCGGTGAGCGGATCGCACTGCGGTGGTTCCCCGAGTACCCCGGGGGCGTGCCGGCGGGGGCCTATCCCGCCGGGTGGGTGCCCGCGCCGGCTTAGGCCTGGGCGTAGGCCGCGCCGCGCGCGCCCTCCTGGTCTCGTGGGCGTAGGGAATCCCGCGCGCGGGCATTAACCCGGCGCGATGAAGTCGCTCCACTCCCGCCCCCGGGTCTCGCTGCTGCTCTCGGCGCTGATCGCCGCGGGGACCGTCGTCGCCATCGCCGCATCCGACAGCCCGCGCGGGCTGTGGCGGACCTTCGAGCAGATGCAGCCGCAGTGGCTCGCCGTGGCCTTCGGCTTCGAGCTGCTGTCCTACGTCGGCTACGTGCTCGCCTACCGCTCCACCGTGCTCGACGGCCGCAAGGAGCGCCTGTCGCTGATGCTCACCGTGCGGCTCGTCGTCGCGGGGTTCGGACCCTTCGTGCCGCTTGGCGGCTTCTCCTTCGACCGCGCCGCGCTCGGAGCCGTGCACCGCAGTCGGCGCGAGGCCCGCCGGCAGGTGCTGGCGCTGGGCGTGATCGAGTACCTGCTGCTCGCCCCCGCCGCCTGCGTCTGCGCTTTGCTGCTGCTGCTCGAAAGCGGCAAGGCCTCGCTCGTGCTGACCTTGCCCTGGGTGTTCGCCGTGCCGCCGGGGTTCGCCCTGGCGTGGTGGGTCACGCAGCCGCGGATCGTCAAGCGCTTCCGCGACGGGGACGGGCGCTTCCGGAACTTCGTCGGCGACGTGCTCTCCGGGGCCAGCGTGCTGCGCTCGATCGTGCAGCGGCCGATGGAGCAGCCCGGCACCGTCGTCGGCATGGGGATCTACTGGGCCGCCGAGATCGCCTGCCTCGCCTTCGCGCTGCGCTGCTTCGACGTCGTGCTCTCGGTGCCCGCGCTCGTCGTCGCCTACGCCACCGGGTACGCCGCCAGCCGCCGCTCGCTGCCGCTCGGCGGCGCCGGGATCACCGAGGCGCTGCTGACGCTCGCGCTCATCTGGGTGCACGTGCCCGCGCCGCGGGCGCTGCTGTCCGTGGTGGCGTATCGCGTCGTGAACTACCTCGTGCCGACGCTGCCCGGTCTCGTCGCGCATTCTTCGCTTGCGCACATGCTTGAAGGAGAGACGAAGTCGGCATGAGGGCGATTCGGGCTGTCGTCAGCGGCCACGTGCAGGGCGTCGGCTTTCGCGAGATGACCCGCCGGCGCGCGCTGAAGCTCGGGTTGCTCGGCTGGGTACGCAACGCCGACGACGGCACCGTCCTGGTGCACGCCGAGGGGGCGCCCGACGCCGTCGAGCTGCTGATCGCCTATCTCGGCAAGGGACCGCGCGGGGCGCGGGTCGGCGACGTCGCCGTCGAGGACGTGCCCGTCGAGGGGCACGAGCAGTTCGCCATCCGCGGCGTCAGCGCCGGCGTCTTCGTCGTGCAGGAGCACCAGGCCAGCACGCACCACTTCGACTTTCGCCTGGAGGTCGACGGCGTCATGCGCTCGTGGGCCGTGCCCAAGGGGCCCTCCATGGACCCCGCCGTGAAGCGGCTCGCCGTGCAGGTCGAGGATCACTCGATGGGGCACAACGAGTTCGAGGGCGAGACCGGCGGGGGCGGCTGGGTGAAGATCTGGGATCGGGGGCGGTATGAGCAGGGCGGGCGGGTCGCCTGGCCCGAGGCGCTCGAACGGGGGCATGCCGTGTTCGTGCTGCACGGGAAGAAGCTGCAGGGCGGGTTCGCCTTGCAGCGGACGCGGGGGCGCGTGGAGAAGGCGCAGTGGCTGCTGATCAAGCGGCGGGAGGCTTAGGGCGCGCGGCGCCGGAAGGTCGAGCGGGCGGGCGGCGGCTGGGGCGGCGCGCCGCTACGCTCGCGTCGATGTCTCCGGAGGAACGCCAGAACCTCGCCCACCTGCGCCGCGCTCGCGATCTGATGGACCGCGAGTACGCGCGGCCGCTCGACGTCGCCGCGCTCGCGCGGGCCGCGCTGATGTCAACGGCGCACTTCTCGCGGCAGTTCCGTGCTGCTTACGGGGAGACGCCCTACACCTACTTGATGACGCGGCGGATCGAGCGGGCGAAGGCGCTGCTGCGCGGGGGTGGGCTGTCGGTGTCCGAGGTCTGCTGGGAGGTCGGGTGTACCTCGCTTGGGTCGTTCAGCGCTCGGTTCACCGAGCTGGTCGGGGAGACGCCGACGGCCTACAGGAGGCGTGATCACGGGGCGCTTGCCGGAGTGCCGGGGTGCGTCGCAAAGGACGTCACGCGGCCCAGCCGCGAACCGAGCAGGATTCGAGAAACGCAGGCGGCGCCGGCCCCCTAGCCTGGCCGGCATGAACCTCACACTTTCCACTTGCTTCGTACTCGTGCATGACCCGGACGTCGCGCTGGGCTTTTACCGCGACACGCTTGGGCTCGACCTGCGCAACGACGTCGCTCGCGAGCAGTTCCGCTGGATCACCGTCGGGGCCGCTTCGCAGCCCGACGTCTCGATTGTCCTCACCAACTACCTGAACGGGAGCCCTGCCGATCTTGACGCGCTTGAAGGGCTGCTGGCCAAGGGGGCGCTGAACGGGGTGCACTTTCACAGCGACGACCTGGACGACGCCTTTGAGAAGTTGAAGGCGGCTGGGGCTGAGATTGTGCAGGAGCCGACGGATCAGCCCTGGGGGGCTCGGGATATGGCGGTGCGGGATCCGTCGGGGAACATGGTGCGGGTGGATCAGGCGGGGGCCGGGGCTTAGCGCCAGCACTCGCACACCGGTTCTCGGGCGTTTCACTCACACTCACGCAAGCGAGTCGCTAAGCGCACGACTCGGGCTGACGGCGCTTGGCCACCTTCAGGCGGCAGGCGGCCCGAGTCCGCCGCAATTGAAAGCTGGGCCGCTGGGTATCGCTCGTTTCGCGGCGGCGCTTAGTCCTGAAAGGGCAGCCGCCAGGTAGCCCTCGGCGTTTGCCGCCTTCTGACCGATGCGCCTGGAATATGCACGTCTTGCAGCTACGCCGTTGCGAGGCGCTAGGTATCCGGGCGGATACATCGCTTCGACGGCACCGTTTGCGGCAACCAGCGCCTGAAGATCGCGCTGGCTCATTACCGGGCTGAGCCTGACCAGTCCGTCAAAGTCAACGCGAGTGTAAGAGCCCGTCGCAAACGGATTGAGCTTCTCGTGGCATCGGCGGATTTCCTTGAGCCCACGCTGCACTTCGGCAAATCCGAGAAGGTAGGCATAAGCGGTCGCCCGGGCAGCCCGTTCCGCGGCTTCATCTCGCTCAACGCGGTAGACCTCGTAGCCGACACCCACACCAACCGCCGTCGTGACCAACAGTGCGACCAGCCAGACGAGAGTCCGAGCCGACAAGCGAAGGGGCCAACGTATGTCGCGAACTCGCCGTGCATGCGAGAAACGCTAACTGAGGACGAACCGTGTCGTGGATGCGAAGTATTCGTCGGGGCCGCTAGCACCACCCCAGCGTCCCCGCACGCTAGAGACCTTCTCGACCATCACGCGAGGCTCGTGCGCAAGCGTTCACAGCGCCGATCCCCTGTGGTCCTCTCCGATGTCCTCGAAGTCTCCGTGCAGGAGCTGGTCGACGGCTTAGCAGTGCCGCTGCGGCGCCGGCCAGAGCGCAAATTGGAGCGCTAAACCATTTACGTAGACTCGCCGCGCCCTCGCACTCGTAGCCAGCGCGCGAGCGCGATCACCGCATATGCGCCTGCGATCCCCGTCCACCAAATCCAGTCGCGGGAGCTCCAGAGCGCCGAGGCAAGCGCAAGTACTCCCCACGCCGCCGCAAGCCCAACCCAGAAGCGGGGCGGACGATGTACAGCTCGCACCGTGCCCGAGTCCTTCGACATCCATTTGAGCAAGCGCGCATCCCACGGCTCCTGACCCTGCATGCCTTCATTATCCCTCGCGGAACCCGTCCGCGCGATGAGCGCAGCGTCTCCCGGCGCAAGCACTCGCTCTCGATGCCGCCGGTTGACGGAACGGATCCGGGTAGACATAGCGAGGCACTTCGCTTAAGGCTGGGCGGCTACCACACGACGACGGGCGATAGAACAAATGGAACACAGGCGCCGCACCCCGGGCGCCAAGCCTGTACCCCTCTGAAATCCCCGATTGCAGCGCCTTCTCTATCGGGGAGACAGAGGTTGGAGCCCGCGAACATGGGCCGGATCGCTAAGCGTGGGCGGCTTCGTGGGCGGCGACGCTATGACGGGTCGCCTGGCTCCTCCACAACGCCGGCCGACCGGGTGGGAAGAGGTGCATGAGAGCGAGCGGGTCCGTCCAGCGCATACACGGTGGCAATCATCCCGCAGAGCAACAGACCGTAGATCACGCAACCGCGCAGGAGTATTGAGTCGTGCCCGCGCGCGATGACGACCAATGCCGCCACCTCCCCGACCACGCCGCCGATCCAGAAGCCTCTGAGAAAGAAGCGAGCGAACGGCTCCTTTGCGTCCAGACCTTGGAAGTAGCGTCCGTTGACTGCTCCGACAAGCAGCAGCACCGGCAGTATCTGGGCTACGACGTCGTAGAAGCTGCTGCGCACATGAACTCGCGCCGTGACCGCACCCATGCCCCAGATCAGCAATGCGCTTCCAACCGACACCGTGACTCGGCGATCAACCCGACTGTTCAGAGCACCAAACAACCGAGCTTCGATCAGCTCCTTCTGTCGCCACGCGCGACGCGCGATCATCGGCACGGAACGTGCGGGGTCTTGATTCCTCTCTGTAGGACTCATGCTGCAATCAGGATCGCGCCGCCACCGGACGTGGGTGCGCCTGGTGGGGCAGCTCAACCAGCAGCGACGAGCAACGACGCACCCTCATAGACATGCGCCTGCGTATCCGTGACGGCCTTGCGGACGAGCTTGGGCTCTCGGCCGATGGCCACTATGTCGATTGCGAACTCCAAGCCGGTCGCCGCCGCGATCTTCACGAGGGTCTCGATCTGCGGGTTCTTCTCGCCCGACTCGAGCTCGACCACCCGCGGTTGGCTCACCCCGAGGCGCTCGGCTAGATCACGCTGCGAGAGCCCATGATCGAATCGGTAGCCGGCCAAGCTGCTGGCCACCATGCGCGCCAGCGCCAAGCGCTCCCATTCGGCCGCGAACCCTGGGTCCGCGGCCATCTCGGCCGCGAGAAGCTCCTCGTG
>Ga0335072_10006151_pt1 | contig 17586 bp, 14 predicted proteins | sample Lox_Sample_21_FD_206725 | JGI IMG/M metagenome (GOLD analysis project Ga0335072, IMG submission 206725) | Soil microbial communities from Loxahatchee National Wildlife Refuge, Florida, United States - Lox_Sample_2.1 | ecosystem: Environmental > Terrestrial > Soil > Wetlands | place: USA...
CGGGGATGCGGGGGAATTTCGCTTCCAGCATCAGGATGCCGAGCGGGGCGCCGTAGATGGCCTTGCCGCCGCGAGCGATGACCGGGTGTCGTGGGAAGCTGTCCATGAACCGCACCTTGCCCGACCGCGCTCTCGCGCGCGAGAGTGGGGCACGATCCGCTGTCATAGGAGACACCGCCATGGCCGACCGGCCCTTCACTCAGGCAGACCTCGACCTGCTTGCCTCGTGGGACACCCCCACCATCTGCAACGGCCTCGAGATCACCAATCCGGAACGCCGCCGGTTCGGCTACACGGTCGAGCCGATGGTCTGCATCAATCCGAAAGCGAAGCCGATCGTCGGCCTGGCGCGCGTGGGCATGATCCGCTCGACGGAGCCACCGCGCGGCAAGGTGACCGACCGGGCGGATTGGTACGACCACGTGCATGCCACCGATTTTCCCACCATTGCCGTGCTCCAGGACATCGACGGCCAGGTCGGGTACGGCGCCTATTGGGGCGAGGTGCAGTCCAACATCCACAAGGCGCTCGGCTGCATCGGCTGCGTGACGAACGGCTCGTTCCGCGACATGGAGATGTGGGCGGAGGGCTTTCAGATGCTGGGCGGGCGCATCGGCCCCAGCCACGCGCACGTCCACATGGTCACGTTCGGCCAGCCGGTGAACGTGTTCGGCATGCAGGTTGGCGAGGACGACGTGATCCACGCCGATTACCATGGCGCGGTGGTGGTGCCCGCCGAGGCGGTGCGCAAGCTGCCGGCGGCGATCGACCTGATCTCGCGGCGGGAGAAGGTGATTCTGGATGTATGCCGCGCGCCCGATTTCAGCCCGGCGAAGCTGCGTGATGCGCTGAAGCGGTCGGGGGAGATTCACTGAACGAGCGAGGCGGGGTCGGGGCGAGGCTGCTGCGGCGGATCCGCGGCGAAGGCGCGAGGCGGTGCGTTCTGCCTGGCTTGCTGCCTTCGCGGCGCGGTTCAGTATTCGAACTGGTAGGTCAGTCCGATGCTCTCGGCTTGCCCGGTGGGCGTCGCCCCGCCCGGTGTCGGCGTCGGAGAACCCGCCGTCGTGACCAGTTTCAACCGCTTGGTCAGATCGACCTGTAGTGTCGCCTGGGTGCCGTTGCCGGCGGTCGACTGCTGGGCGCCGATATAGACCCCCTTCGCCACGTAGCGTCCTGCCTGCAAGGCGGGATTGCCGGCGGCGTCGCTGCCGACCGACAATTCATCCAGCCCCAGCGTGCTGCGCAGTTTGGCGAGCGGATCAAGGCCCGAGGTGGTTCCGGAAATCTGTGCCAGGCCGGCGGCGATTTCCGCCACCTGGAACGGCGACAGCGAGCCCGTGCCCTGATGGAACAGGAGCTGGGCCAGAATCTGGTCCTGCGGCAGTTGCGGGACGCTGGAGAGCGTGAGTTTGGGGTTGCTGGCGGTGCCGCTCACGGTCAGCGTGGCGGTCATCGTCGAGGTCGTCGAGGTGGCGACCAGATTGATGCCTGGATCGGCGATGCCGTTGCCGATGAAATCGATGCTCCCGTCGGTGAAGGTCAGCTTCTGGCCCACCAGGCTCAGCGAGCCGCGGCGCAGCTTCAGTCCGCCGCCGGGGAGCGGACGAAGAGCGGTGCCACCCACATGCACCTTGCCGCCAAGCTCGACATCGAGACCGCGGCCGCGGATGAACACTTGCTCCGGCGCATCCAGGGTGATGTCGAGCGCGATGGTTCGTTCCACCGCCGGGGCGGCCGCCGGTGGGTCAGGGCGCGGCAGTGTCGGGCGGTGGATTGGGGCGCCCGCGACACGGACCGGAATGACCGCGACGCTGGCCGGAAGCTTGTCCGGCACCTGCACCTCGGCGTGCCGCACATGCAGCGTACCGGCAACCGCGAGCCTGCCGTCGACATCCCCTCGCGCGGTCATGTTGGCATCGAGCGTCGCGGTGATCAGCGGGCTGGCGAGCAAGGTGGCATCGTCCGCGGTGAAGCTGAGATCGACGGGCATCGGCGGCGTCAGGCCGATGGTACCGCTGCCGCGGAGCATGCCGTGGCCGGCCTGGCCGCTGAACTGCACCAGGCGAATCTGATCGCCCTCCGCCCGCACCAGCGCGGTCATGTCGGCGATGTGGATGCCTTGCGTGTAGTCCTGCGCGTCGCCGCCGGTCAGGCGGGCGGTGCCGGTGATGCGCGGGGCCGTTGCCGTGCCGCCGATGGCCGTGTCCAGCACGACGGTGCCGCGGACGCGCCGCCCCTGCGCTGTCAGGGTGGGATCGAGCATGGCCAGGTTCACGGCGCCGGTGGCGTGCAGGCCGAGTGTCCCGGTGGCGGCCAGCGGCGCGGTGCCGGTTACGGCGATGTGCGAGGTTCCCGCCGTGAGCCGCGCATCCAACCGGGCGGCGGTGCCCTGAAGCGTTGCGTTGGCGAGCAAGTCGGCGGGTGGCAGGGAGGCGCCGGGTCCGGTCCGGTCCCGCAGCCCCGTTGCCGTCAGACGTATCGTTCCCGCCGGCCGGGCGAGGGAGCCGGTCAGGCGCGCATCCGCCGCGATCGTGCCGCTGGCGGATATTGACGGTGCGGCGACCGCCGCCAGATCGGCCGGCAGGTCCCGCAGGCTGGCGGTGAGATCAAGCGTGGGGCTGACGCGGCCGTTCACGACCAGCACGGCCCGGCCCAGGCCTAGCCGCAGTCGATCGATGGCGGCGCCGTTGGCGAGGTCCAGGGTGGCAGGCGCGAGCAAGCGCAGGGTCTGCTGCTTCCATGCCGCTTGCAGCGACGACAGGGCCACGGAGCGGGCCGCTACGTCCACCACCGCCGCGGCGTTCAGCCGGACGGGGGCGGCATCGAGGTCCGGAGCATCGGCGGCGACGGTGAGCGCCAGGGCGTTCTGCCGCCCGCGTAACTGCACCTTGGCGCTGGCGCCGGAAATCCCTCCGGCCGCGACACCTTGGACCGTCAGCGTCGCCTGCCCCTCAGGATCGGACTGTGGATTGGCAATGGTCGCATCCAGCGCCACGCGGCTCATCACGGCGGTGCCGGGCATGGCAAGTCCCTGCGCTGTCACGGCGACCTTTGCTTCGGTCGCGGTGGCATCGAGCCTGGCGTCGAGGCTGCCGGCGAGCGGCCGGGCCAGCAGCGGCGCAAGGTCCGCCAGCCGCGCCATGCGCAGGTGCAGGTTGCCTTGCGGAATTCTGGCCCCCGCCGGCAGGGTCAGTGCGCCGCCCGCCTGAAGGCTCTTCCACTCTGCCCGCTGCACGGCGACGTCGATGACGTCATTCTGCCGGCTGACGGTTGCGGCCAGCTCGATCGGCGCATTGAGCAATGCGCCTTGCGCGGAGATCGTGCCGCTGGGGTGGTTCGGCACACCCTGGGCGGAGATGCGGACAGTCAGTGGTCCCGACTCGAGGCCCTGCGCGCCGACATGGCCGCGCAGTTCCGCCGTGGCCGCGAGGTCCTGCTCCGGTCCGCTGACAGTTCCGGAGGCGTCGAGCGCACCGGTCAGGCTGGGGTCGAGCGCGGCCAGATCGGAGACGGCAAGCGACCAGACGAGGTCGGCGCGCATATTCTCCAGGCTGCCATGGGCGGCGATGTCCACGCCTCGGCCGGTTACGCGCAACCGGGTCAGGCGCGCGCTGTTGCCGGTGAGGCTGGCGGCGAGGTCCAGATGCGCTGCATCGCCGAGCAATGCCTGCGCCTGAGGCTGGCCTCCGGTCACGCCCAGCGTGCCCTGCAAGGCGATAGTCGTGGTGGCGTCTTTCTGCGCCACATCCAGCGTCAGGGCCGTATGGCCGTGCACCTGCTGGCCGGCGGCAGCGGCGACGGGGGCGAGTTCCGGCACGGTGATGGCGACATGCGCCGACAGCGGACCGGCGGTGCGCGCCGAGCCTTGCGCCTGGATCAGCGGATCCTGCACGGTGAACGCGACCGGCCGCCCGGGCTCGGCGAGCTGTGCGGTGGCATGGAGCATGACCGGGGCGGCGGCGAGCAGGGACGGGTCCTGACCGGGCAGGGTCAGGCCATCGATCTCGGCGTTCAGCGCGGCGGTGCCCCGGTTGCCCGAGACGTCGGCCGTGATGCGGGTCGCGCCGGTGCCTTCGGCCTTCAGGGTGTCGATCTGGACGTGCCCGGACAGCTCTGGCCGATCGAATGGCCCGTGGATGTGGGCGGCGACGTTGACGTCCTGCCAGGAGATGTCGGGCCGCGGGGCCATTGCCGGCGCGGTCTCGGTGAGGTCGAGGTCGGCGGCGTCATGCACCAGGTCCAGCGTGCCGTTGAGACGGGCATGCAGTGGACCGGCGCTGGCGGTGACGCTGGCGGCGACGGCATTGCGTGGGCCGTCGAGGGACGCGTTGACGGCGATCGGACCGATATCCGGCAAGCCAGCCAGGCCCGAAATCAGCCCATGGGCTTGCTCGTTCGCGGTGATCGTGGTCCGGATATGGTCTGCGCTGATAGCGGCGTCGACCGTGTAGTGCCCGGAACCGCCGATCTGGCGCACCGTCAGCCGTCCTGCTCCGGCGGACATCGATTGCAGCGCGCCGGCGCCGCTGACGGCGAGGATGTAGTCCGCGCCAGCCACAGGCGCACCCACGGTCAGGCGATCCACCTGGAACCGATGCAACACGAGCCTGACCGGCAGGCCGGAACTTTTCCCGCCGCCACTGGATCGGGGCATGCGGGAGAAGTCGACCGCCGCGGCATCCAGCCGATCGATGTTCAGCGTGGCATGCAGAAGCTGGAGCGGGGACCAGTCGAAAACGAGGTCGCTGATCGTCAGGTAGGGGCCGCCCGAATCGTCGAGCTGGAGGGAAGCAGCCCGCAGCCGGTCGGGGAAACGGCCGGAAAGTCCGGCGATATGGATTTCTCCCGCGGTCAGAGCAGGGACGAGGCGGGCGATCCATCGCTGCCCTGGAGCGGTATTGCCGGCGATCAGCACGAACCCGACCACGAGCAATGGGACCGCCACGAGGACGGACGTTGTCCAGGCAAGTATTTTGCCGATCCTGCGCATGCCTCCCGCGGCCTTCCGCTGTCAGCTTAACAAGCCGGTGAATAACGCCGGGATCTGGCGGTGGCGGCATCACAAGCTGGGCAGACGGCCGGCCTCGTCCGGCTGCCGGCGGGCCACCGTCGTGGTGTCAGCGTCCCCAGCGCAGCACCAGCGGATCGAGCCGGCGCGCCACGGCGAGCAAGCCGGCGCGGGTCGGGCCGAGCAGCGGGTTGAGCGGAGCGCGCACCGCGTCGGAGGCGATAACGCCGCCCTCCTTCATCAAAGCCTTGCAGGCGGCGAGGCCGCACTGGCGGTTCTCGTAATTGATCAGCGGCAGCCAGCGGCCATAGGCAGCGGCGGCCTCGTCATGGCGGCCGGCGGCGAAGGCGTCGGTGATCTGGCGGATGCCGTCGGGATAGCCGCCACCGGTCATGGCGCCGGTGGCGCCGGCCTCGAGATCGGCCAGCAGGGTAATGCCCTCCTCGCCGTCCCAGGGGCCGGCGACGGCGTCGCCGCCGAGTTCGATCAGCGCGCGAAGCTTGGCGGCGGTGCCCGGCATTTCGATCTTGAAATAGCCGACATTGGCGATCTCGCGAGCCATGCGGGCGAGGAAGGCGGCGGAGAGCGGGGTGCCGGCGACCGGGGCGTCCTGGATCATGATCGGGATGTCGATCGCGTCGGACACGGCCTGGAAGAAGCCGAAGATGCCCGGTTCGGGGACGCGGATGGTGGCGCCGTGATAGGGCGGCATGGCCATGACCATGGCGGCGCCGGCTTGCTGGGCGCGGCGGCTGCGCTGGGCGCAGATGCGGGTGCTGAAATGGGTGGTGGTGACGATCACCGGCACGCGGCCGTCGACGTGGCGCAGCATGGCGTCGGTGAGCGTGTCGCGTTCATCGTCGGTGAGGGCGAATTGCTCTGAGAAGTTGGCGAGAATGCACAGGCCCTGGGAGCCGGCGTCGATCATGAAATCGAGCGCGCGGCGCTGGCCGGCGAGGTCGAGTTCGCCGTCGTCGCGGAAAATGGTGGGAACCACGGGAAAGACGCCGCGATAGGGGGCAAGGGCTGGCATCGGATGTGAGCCTTCGCGGGGTTGGCGGATACGTCGAGGGGTGACCCTTCGGGCAGGCCGGGTCAAGTGGATCGGATCAGGCGGCGTGACAGCGGCCTGTCATGTCCGAGTCCCATTTGGCCGATTCCCTTTGGCCGCTTCCGGCGCTCAGGCCACGGTCAAACGGCTTGCAAGAAAATCGACAAAGGCCCTGATCCGAGCCGGAACCAGGCGTGACGTCATGACCACGTGAACCGGCATCGGCGGCAAGCTCCAATCCACCAGAATCTGCCGCACGGCACCGGTGTCGAATGACTGGCGCACATTCGACGGCGACAGCGGCGCAACGCCGTGGCCTTGCTCGACCAGTTTCAATGCCATCGAGACATTATTGGTTGAGAAGCGGCCGTGCACATTCACATCGACCGATTTCCTGCCGGAGACGGCACGCCAGACCCGGGGCTGCGCCATATAGGATTGAAGAATGCACTCGTGGCTCGCCAAATCCTTGGGATGCGTGGGCTCGCCGTGCCTGGCGAGATAGGACGGCGATGCGTAAAACAGCCGTACGGCATTTCCCAGGCGCCGCACGATGAGTGCGGGATCGCTGATTTCTCCCAGACGGATGGTCAGATCGACCGTATCGTCGACGAAGTCCGCAGGGCGTGGCGTCAGATCGGCCTCGAACGTGATCTGCGGATAGAGTCGCGCGAATTCGTCGATGATCGGGGCGATCAGCGTCAGGCCGAATTCGATCGGCATCGACACGCGCAGATGCCCGGTGAATTGCTCTGCTGCCTCCTTCAGCACCTCCTGCGCCACGGCGGCGTCCTGCACGATGCGTTCGCAGCGTTCGAGGAAGCGTCTGCCAGGCTCCGTCAGGGCGAGGCGCCGTGTGGTGCGCTGGAGCAATCGAACGTCGACGCGTTTTTCCATCGCTGCGATACGCCGCGACAAGGTGGCGATCGGGATTCCGGAGGCTTCGCTCGCGCGAGTGAAGCTCAAGGCGCGCGCCACCTCGACGAAGTAGATCATGTCCTGGAGATCGGCCGGGGCAAGCGCAGGCGGCGCCATGGCTATATTTCCATCATTGGAATAATGCTTTCCAATTTGCCAGATTTATCTACTGCTGGGAAACGCCCAGGTCTCCACGCACGCGGCATTCCCGGTTTCGCCGCGCCACCGAGGAGATTGACGATGTCACGACAACAGCTTGGCCAAATTCTGGAAATCAGCGCCCGCAATCCGCCGCCCGACAACGCGGCACCGGCGGAAATGCGGGCCTGGGCCGAGGGAATTACCAGCCACACACCGCTCGCTGGCCACGTCACGATCGTCCGGTCGAACTTTGGACCGTGCCAGGGCGACCTGATCCTGCCAGAGCATGGCGACGCTTCGCACCTGATCATCTACTACCACGGCGGCGGCTTCTTCCTGTTCTCCGCGCACGCCTATCGCGTGACGACCACCAATCTCGCGCGCGCCTCCGGGGTGGCGGTATTCGCGCCGGACTATCGCCTCGCGCCGGAGCATCCCGCGCCGGCCGCGCACGACGACGCGTTCGGCGTCTATCAATGGGCGCTAGAGCATGGCTATGCGGCCGAGCGGATCGCGCTCTGCGGCGATTCCGCAGGCGGGAATCTTGCGTTGGCGACTGTCGTGCGCGCGCGCGCCGCGGGACTGAAACTGCCCGCGGGGTTGGTGCTTTTCTCGCCGTGGCTCGATTTCGCGGAGCAAGGCGCGAGCTATCGCAGCATAAGCGACGATCCGGTTCTGCCGCCTGCCATGCTGCGGCGGTTCAAACAGGCCTATCTCGGCGAGGGCGAGCGCCAATCACCGGCGGCGACGCCGTTCGACGCCGACTTTCGCGGGCTGCCGCCGACGCTTGTGCATGTCGGAAGCTGGGAGCGGCTGCGCGACGATTCGATCACGCTCGTGCAACGCATGCAGGCCCATGGTGTCGATGCCGAGCTGCAGATCTTCGAGGGCATGTGCCACGGCTGGCAGCTCTTCGCGCCCATGCTGGAGGAAGGCATGGCCTCGATAGAGCAAGCCGCGCGCTTCATTATGTCGCGACAGGTGTCGCAATGAGCGCGATCTCGTGGGGCCAGGCTCTGGCGCTGGCGCTTGCCGCGTTTTTCGTGGTTGGGTTTGTGATCAATACCTTCGCGGTGAAGCTGGTCGGACCCGATTACCGCCGCTGGGGATTTCCGGACTGGTTTCACTTTCTGTCCGGTGGGCTCGATCTCGTGGTGGCGCTTCTTCTGCCAGCGGCGGTGACGCGACCGCTCGGCGCGGCGCTTGGTTGCGGGATCATGCTCGTAGCCATGGCGACCGTCATCCGACACCGCGAATATCGTCGCGCGGCGCCGCCGCTTACCGTCTTTGTGCTGCTGACGATCGTCGGTTGGACGGTGCTTTAGCAGCGGCTGGCCGGATCATGCGATCTGGCCAGCCAATTTTTTGAGAATCATATACTTGGCTCCAATGGGTTTTTGGGAACGGGCGGCTCCGGCTTTTGGTCGGGGAACGGGGTTGATCGCAGCATAAGACTGCCCATAACGAATGTTGGCTCACGGTCTGGCAACGCCAGCTTCTTGTTCGGATCGGCCGACGCAAGCTTCCCGTCCGGGCCAATCGCCACATCGACCATCGTGCCATCTGTCGCTGGATGTTTCAGCTTCCCGCCAGTACGGACAAAGTTGGTCAACGTAGCGTCTTGTTCCTCGCCCTCTCTCACTAATTCACGACGATGCAAGTCAACAAGCCCGGATGACGACTTAAGCCCGACGCGGACAAAGATCGCATCAACAGGAGGATCAAGGCGAGGGTTTGGAATACCGGGCATTCGATTATCGAGGGTTTGCTGCACCGGCATGTCGCCATGCTGTGTTATCCCCATTGTATGGAGAGCTTGTATCAGCGCGTTCCACAGCGCAGTTGAAGCGGGTTCAACGCTCTTCGTCAGCGGAAAAAGCCAAAGCCCTTCTGGAAGCGCAAGATCAGGGAAATGTGATTCATCGTGCATCACTATGCGCGGTTTCCAGCCGTGCGCCGCCAATGTCCCGGCGAGATCGCGCGCGAATTGCTGGGCTTCAAAATCTGGCACACTCTGTATCAAGGCGATGGTTTCCGCGTGGGGCTTTAGTCCCTCGTATATTGTCTCGGTTTGCCTAGGATCGCCTGTCACCCATCCTCTAAAGGAGAAGCGGCGAGGGCGAAGGCTTGCTTGTAGCTCGAGGTTGTCGCGACGGAGTTCCTCCGCTCGCTTGTTAGCTGCCGCAGCTTGGGCATTCGCCGTCGCAGCCGTTGCTAACGAGAATGCGGCATGCTGGCGCGCCTCACCCGCCGCTTTGTTCGCTTCGGCGACCTTTTCATCTGATTCTCGTTTTTCTCGACGCGTCTCTACGATCGCGCGAACAATGCAAACGGCCTCTATGAGAAGTCCGATTCCGACTAATACATCAGCAACAAGTTTTAAGACAATATCGCCGAGGGTGTCGTCAGATTTGGCAAAATGGACAGTATCCAAAGCTTCAAGAACGATACCCAGAATTATTACAATTGTCGCCCAAAACGACCAGCGTTCAAGCGACTCAAGCGAAGCGCTTGGATCATGGTTGTTGCTTGGCGCAGCGGTTTTCGATGAAAAACCGCTTAGAAAACGAAAGCGCCAGGTATTTTGTATTGGCATTGTCGCCGTATCCTCCTCGCGATTATCTTTCTTTCGCTTTTTCGCGATCTTGGCCGTCTTGCTCTTGGGCTTATAGGTCAGCACGACGCGCGCAATTGCGTCGAATTCGGGCGGTGTTTTTCGGCGGTTCGCTCAATGCATCATAACCTTGTAGGTAAGCCGCTTCACTGCCATGCCATCTACAGAATCTTCGAGGCGGCGCAAGCTGTGCCGTTCCACATTACCCTCGTCGATCAGGAGAGTGAATGCGTCGAGATAGCAGTCAAGGTGCTCTTCGCTGACATGGTGGAAGGTGCCGAAGATGCCACGTTTCAAAACCGCCCAAATCGCCTCGATGCCGGTGGTCGTCACGTCCTCGCGGCTGTATTCGCCGCTACGACGAGGATTATCGCCGGAAAATTGTCGGGAGTAAGGTACATGGTTCCACCTATTTTCAGAAGGTGAAGCGAGAACGGTAATCCTGCGGCGTGACGGCGACCAGGCGCAGGAAGCTGCGACGCATGGTTTCCTCCGAGCCGAAGCCGCAACGCTGCGCGATCCGCTTGACCGGCGTGCGCGATTCCGAGAGCAAACGGCGGGCCGCATCTATCCTCAGCCGCTCGATGGCGCGAGCCGGCGTCTGTCCGGTTGCCTGCGCATAGTGGCGGCTGAAACTCCGCTCGCTCATGCCCGCCTGGTCGGCGAGGACCGAAAGCGACAGGTCATCGGCGAGATGGCGGCTGATCCAGTCGTGCAGCGCGCCGAACCTGTCATCGGCCGCCTGCAAGGCCAGGGCGGCACTGAATTGCGCCTGCCCTCCCGGACGCTTGAGGAAAACCACGAGGTAACGGGCCACGGCGAGAGCCAGGGGACGTCCGAGGTCCTCTTCCACCAGGGCCAACGCGAGATCGATGCCGGCTGTCACGCCGGCAGAAGTCCAGACCGGACCGTCGCGCACGAAAATCGGATCGGACTCGACCTGCACGGCGGGAAAGCGGCGGGCCAGCCTGGCGCAGTACATCCAGTGGGTCGCGGCACGGCGGCCATCGAGCAGGCCCGCCGCGGCGAGCAAGAACGCGCCGGTGCAGACGGAGGCGACGCGCCGCGCGTGCCCGGCACGCCGGCGCACCCAGTCGACCAGCACCTTGTTCTCGGCGGCTGCCTCCGCCCCCTCGCCGCCGGCGACGAGCAAGGTGTCGAGCGTATCGCGGCCCGTGGTGAGCGGACCCGCCGCGAGCGTCACCCCGGCGGAGGCAGTCGCACCTTCGCCACCCTGCGCCACGACCTTGAGCAAATAGGGCGGCGTGCCTCCCGCGTTGACGACGAGATCATTGGCGGAGGCGAACACTTGAACAGGGCCGGAGACATCAAGCAATTGCACCGCCGGGTAGGTGAGCACGTCGATGACCCGGACCGGGTTTGGCGAGAAACGCGGGGCTTTTGGCATTTCCGCCAGATCATGCCCGGCTAGTCTTGCCCCGTCCAACGCAGATTCCCGCAGGAGGTGACTATGATTCCGCATGATGTCCACCTGCACATCGGCTCTTTGCTGTTCGAGGGTATCGATCAGATCGACCTGACAGGACCGTTCGAGGTGCTGTCACGCATCCCGAACGCGACGTATAGCATCTACGGCAAGACCGTGGCGCCGGTTCGTGACGTGAAAGGACTGCGGCTTGCGCCTGACGCGGCGCTCGCCGATGCGCCGCCGCTGGATGTCCTGCACGTGCCGGGCGGTTACGGTCAGGAAGAATTGATGGAAGACGCCGAAGTGCTGGGCTGGATCCGCCAGCAGGCCGCGGGCGCGTGCAGCATTTTTTCGGTGTGCACGGGGGCGCTGATCTGCGGCGCGGCGGGATTGCTGAAGGGACGGCGGGCGACGACACACTGGTCGGCGTTCCATTTGCTGCCGTTGTTCGGCGCGATCCCGGTCAACGAACGGGTGGTGGTCGACGGCGCGTGGGTGTTCGCGGCGGGCGTGACGGCCGGCATCGACGGCGCCTTGCGGCTTGCGGCCGAGTTGCGCGGCGAGGCCGCCGCACAGGCCATTCAGCTTCATATGGTCTACGCGCCGGAGCCGCCGTTCGACAGCGGCACGCCGGAGACAGCGCCTGCGGCCATCGTGGATGCGGCGCGGCGATCGGTGCGGCCCATCACGGCACAGCGCGAACAAACCGCGCGGCGTGTCGCCGCCAAACTCGGCATCGCCGTTCCGGCGGTGGGCGGGACATGACTTTGCCGACGCCGGCCCGGGCTGGCGAGATTCGAGGGTTTATTGGCGTGGCCGCTAAAGGCCAGGCCCCTAAATAAATCACGCGATCAACCGCAACAACGCGTCCCACGACGCTTTCGGAGGTCCCACCGCTATGGATACAATTGATGACCGGAATCTGTTGTCCAAGGCTGACACCGGCGCCGCCAATTCGCCACAGGTGAGCGTCGCGCCTGGTTCTGCGCCGGGCGCCGCTCATGAGGATGTGGTCACATTCAAGCGGACCGACCCGCCGGATTGGCTGCTGGCGATGTGGAAGGAGATCGATGACAAGACCTTCGGAAAGGGCTTCGATTGCTTCCGTGAAGATGCCATCTGCAATCTCGGAGTCGCCGACTGGCATGGGCGCGAATCGATCCGCGCCAATCTCGAGGCCTTCATCGATACCGGGTTCAGGACTCATCACCGGGTGGTGGACTATCTCGACGGAGGCGTGCTCAAGGTGTTCCGCGGGATCGTCACCATGACCCCGGATGATAAGAGTAAGCCGGTGGTGCGTCCCACCATGACGCATTTCTTCCAAATGGACCCAAGTGATCATAGCAAGGTTACCCATTGGTATGGCGCGGTGGGCCCGGTTTCTTTCACTTGATAAAAAGGCCGGCGCCATCCAGCCGAACGCCTGGAACGGTCAATTCGCTCCGGTGGCGCCGGCACAAGGAGATTGAAGGCGGGCCTGTGTACTGTGCGCCTGGAGCGGGCAGACTCATTGCCGCACCGACCGTGCCGGCTTTGACTAATTCAGGGTGGCGAAAGCTACCGGCGTGAAGTCGCCAATTTGGTCGAAGCAACCTTGCCGTACCTTCTCAAGCCACGCAGGATCCTGCAGCAATGCACGCCCGACGGCGACCAGGTCGAACTCGCCTCGTTCCAGCCGCGCAAGCAGCTCGTCCAGCGGCGCGGATTGGGAGATCCTGCCCGCAAAGGATTCGTAGACATCGCCGGACAGTCCGACGGAGCCGACGGTTATGGCGGTGACGCCCGTGAGCTTCTTCGCCCAGCCCGCAAGGTTCAACTTCCCATCAACCTCAGGGAAGGCGGGCTGCCAGAATTTCGGCTGCGAGAGATGGAAGGCGTCGACACCGGCGTCCACGAGCTTGCCAAGCCACTGTTCGAGCGCCTGTGGCGTCTCGGCGAGCCGTGCATTGAAGTCTTTTGGCTTCCACTGCGAGAGGCGAAGTATCACCGGGAAGCCGGACCTCACCGCCGACCGTGTCGCTTTCAGAATCTCGACGACGAAGCGAGAGCGCTCGACGAGCGTCGCGCCGCCGTACCTGTCGTTGCGTAGGTTGAGATGGTCGTAGAAGAACTGATTGATGAGGTAGCCGTGGGCGCCCATCAACTCGATCCCGTCGAACCCGAGGCGCTCGGCATCCGTTGCTGCGCGCACAAAGGCGTCGATGATGTCGGCCACATCAGCTTCGCTCATCGGCTGACCGACGCGCTCGCCTGTCACGGAAAGGCCCGAGGGGCTTTCATAGGGAGCAGGCGGTGTCCAGTCGGGCGCCGAATTAGAGAGCTTATGTCCCACATGAACCAATTGCGGCACGATGCGCCCGCCCGCCGCGTGCACCTCGTCCACTACTTTTTTCCAGCCAGCGAGTGCCGCGTGGCCATGGAAGCGGGGCATATCAGGCTCATTGAGCGCGGCCGGGCGGCCGACCCCGGTCGCTTCCGTTATGATGAGACCGACGCCGCTTTCCGCGCGGCGGCGATAGTAGCCGGCGACCTCGGCGGTTGGCACACCGCCGGGAGAGACGGACCGAGTCATCGGAGCCATGACGACGCGATTCGGCAGGTCGAGGGCGTTCAGCCGGTAGGGTCTGAACAGTACGCCAAGATTGGGCATGGGAAGCCTGATGGAATCCTTCCAATTCAGCGTCGACGCTGGGTCTGTCCGCCCGTCTAATCTGGCCATGGGTCCATACCTTGTTCCGTTGGGACAACGGCGCCACCGGAGGCGCAGCGGGCGCCGCCAGGCGGTCCGGTCCTTGGCAAATCACCTGGGGTAGCGCCCGCTCTGGCGGAATGGAGCAATTCTCAACAACGGCTGTGCGCCGGCGCACCATTCGCGGATTGACCCGCGACCTGACGTGACTCCGCCGCCGCTCATTCGAAGCGGCGGTTCGAAACCTGGCTCCCGCCGAGGGACAGTACTACGAGAAGCGGCGCGTAGGCGTGCGCTCACGGGATGGGAACTCCGCTTCAGCTCTCCCGTGGTATGGACGGGTATGAAGCAGCACGGGCGGTTGCCATGGCCTGTGCCGACAAGCGCAGCCCAATTCCGAACGGCGGACACCGATCGTCGTGACTGGCGTCGATCGTGCGGCCGGACTGATTTCGCACCACCGATGTGCGCGATTCTGCTCTCAACGCCTGCCGCCTGCGGACCCATTTCGAAATTCTTGGAGGCTCCCCCGGACCAGCCAAATATTGAGTCGGAAAGGAAGCATCATGTCGCAAACGAGAGCAGGAACGCGGTCCGATAGGATGAAAGGAGAAGTCATGGGAAAGCTTGAGGGCAAGGTTGCCGTCGTCACTGGTGGATCGAGCGGCATGGCGCTGGCGAGCGCCAAACGGTTCGTTGAAGAAGGTGCCTACGTTTTTATCATGGGCCGGAGGCAAGAGGTGCTCGACGAGGCGGTAAAGCTGATTGGCCGGAATGTGACCGGCGTGCGCGGCGACGCGGCCAATCTCGACGACCTCGATCGTCTGTTCGATACCGTCGAACGGCAAAAGGGCAAGATCGATATCCTGTACGCGAGCGCCGGCATGGGCGAAGCCGTCCCGTTGGGCAAGGTTACCGAGCAGCATTTCGATGCGACCTTCGGCCTGAATACGCGCGGCACGCTGTTCACCGTTCAGAAGGCGTTGCCACTGCTCAACGATGGCGGATCGATCTTCATGACCGGGTCGGTTGCTTCTGTGAAAGGTTTTCCTGGTTACGGCGTGTATTCGGCGAGCAAGGCGGCATTGCGCTCATTCGCGCGCACCTGGCTCAACGAACTGAAGGACAGGAATATCCGGGTGAACGTGCTGAGCCCCGGGCCGATCGCCACACCGATGCAGGACCAGGTTCTCACCGAGGAGGCGAAGCAGATGTTCGAATCCCTGATCCCGCGGGGAAAGATGGGTCGACCTGAGGAAATCGCGGCGGCCGCGGTGTTTCTTGCTTCCGACGATTCGAGCTTCGTGAATGGGGTGGAGCTGTCTGTCGACGGCGGCTTCTCGGCCATCTGATAAGCGGAGAAGCGTTATGAGCTATTCAATCGTAGGATTTGGTAAGGTAGGCCAGGCCCTCGCCCGAGCCTTCGCTCGTAAAAGCATCGACGTGACCGTCGCGAGCCGCCGGGCGCCCGAGGCGTTGGCGCCACGGGGTCGGGCGATTGGCCCAACGGTCGTCGCCGGGTCGCTGCGGGAAGCGCTCGAGGCCGACACGATCATCCTGGCGGTCCCGTTCGAGGAGCATCGCGAAGTTGCGAATGCCCTGCCGAGCTGGAAAGGCAAGACGGTCATCGATGCGATGAACGCCTCGCTTCCCCCTGAGGAGCTGGACGGACTACCGTCCTCCGCCTTCGTTGCGAAGGCGTTCAGCGGCGCCAGGTTCGTGAAAGGCTTCAATCACCTGATTGCGGCCACCCTGGCTGCCGATCCGATCGTCGAGGGCGGCCACCGGGTCGTCTTTCTGTCGAGCGACGATGAGGACGCGGTTGCTCCCGTGGCGGCCTTGGCAAAACAACTCGGCTTCGCACCCGTCAAGCTGGGAAAGCTCAACGAGGGTGGCGCGCTGGTGCACGCACGCGGCCGCGTTTGGGGTCAGCTCATCTTCCAGGATTTGTTCAAGAAGGAGCAGTAATCGGCGTATCGGCGCGGCTCGAAGAGCGGGGAGCGCCGACGGAGCGGCAGATCTGCAGGTCGCGTAGACCTCTGTCGGCTACCATCGATAGCCCGGGATCCGCCCGCGTATCCTCTGCTATCCGATACTTCTCCGTGGTACTCTCCCTCACTCCCACTCGATTGTCCCGGGCGGCTTGGACGTAATATCGTATGTCACCCGGTTGATCCCCCGCACCTCGTTCACAATCCGCCCTGCCACCCGCGCCAAGAACCCCGCATCGAACGGATACACATCCGCCGTCATCCCATCGGTGCTCGTCACCGCCCGCAAGGCGCACGCGTGATCGTAGGTGCGACCGTCTCCCATCACGCCCACCGTCCGCACCGGCAGCAGCACGGCGAATGCCTGCCAGATCGCGTCGTACAACCCGGCCGCGCGGATCTCCTCCAGGAAGATCGCATCCGCCCGGCGCAGGATGGAAAGCTTCTCCCGCGTCACCGCGCCGGGCACCCGGATCGCCAGCCCGGGGCCGGGGAACGGATGCCGCCCGACGATCGCCTCCGGCAGCCCCAGCTCACGCCCCAGCGCGCGCACTTCGTCCTTGAACAATTCGCGCAGCGGCTCGACCAGCTTCATGCGCATCCGTTCCGGCAGTCCGCCGACATTGTGATGCGACTTGATCGTAACCGACGGGCCGCCGGTAAACGACACGCTCTCGATCACGTCAGGATACAGCGTGCCCTGCGCCAGATAGTCGGCGCCGCCGATCTTCTCCGCCTCTTGCTCGAACACGTCGATGAACAAGCGGCCGATCGTCTTGCGCTTCACCTCGGGATCGGTGACGCCGTCCAGGGCATCGAGGAACAAGTCGGATGCGTCGCGATGCACCAGGCGGATGTTGAAGCGGTCGCGGAACGTGGCCACCACCTCGTCCGCCTCGCCTTGGCGAAGCAAGCCGTGGTCGACGAAGATGCAGGTAAGCTGCGAGCCGATCGCCTCATGGATCAGCACCGCGGCAACCGAGGAATCGACGCCGCCGGAGAGGCCGCAGATCACCCTTTTCTGTCCCACCATCGCCCGCACCCGGGCAATTTCCGTCGTCCGGAACCCGGCCATCGTCCAGGTGCCGGACAGGCCCAGCACGCCGTGGGTGAAATTGCGCAACAGCGCGGCGCCGTGCGGCGTGTGCACCACCTCGAGATGGAACTGCGTGCCGTAATAGCGCCGCGCGTCGTCGGCGATCGCCGCAAACGGCGCGCCGTCGGAAACGCCCACCGCGCGGAATCCCGGCGGCAGCCGCGTCACCCGGTCGCCGTGGCTCATCCACACTTGCTCGCGCGCGCCGGGCTGCCACACGCCATGGAACAAGGCGCAGTCGTCCACGACGTCGACGAAGGCGCGGCCGAATTCGCGATGGTCGGAAGCCTGCACCTCGCCGCCGAGCTGCTGACACAGCAATTGCTCGCCGTAGCAGATACCAAGGATCGGCACGCCAAGGTCGAACACCACCGGCGGTGCCAACGGCGCGGCCGCTTCGTGGGTCGAAGCGGGGCCGCCTGACAGGATAATGCCGCGAGGCCGCCATGCGGCGATTCGATCCACATCGGCATTGAACGGCCAGATTTCGCAATAGACGCCGGACTCGCGCAGCCGGCGCGCGATCAACTGCGTCACCTGGCTGCCGAAATCCAGGATTAGAACGCGCTCGGAGGCGAGCTGCGGTGTCGTGGCGGGATCAGGCGGCGAATCGGGCATGGCAAACGCACCGTGCATGATCCTGGGG
>Ga0335072_10006153_pt1 | contig 17580 bp, 17 predicted proteins | sample Lox_Sample_21_FD_206725 | JGI IMG/M metagenome (GOLD analysis project Ga0335072, IMG submission 206725) | Soil microbial communities from Loxahatchee National Wildlife Refuge, Florida, United States - Lox_Sample_2.1 | ecosystem: Environmental > Terrestrial > Soil > Wetlands | place: USA...
GTGCCGGGGTGGCCGTTCGCCGTGTTGACGAGGCTGACCTTGCCCGCGCCGAGCAGCAGCAGCCCGATGCCCGTGCCGGCGATGTCGGTGTCGTTGTCCGCGGCCCGGGTGGAGAACAACGGGGCAACCGTCGAACCGCGGAAGGCATCCAGGTAGGTGCTGCCCCCCTGGTTCTCGTGCACGGCAAGCAGGTAGACGTTCCCCGCGGCCAGCGCGAGCGGCGCGTCGAGGTTCTGGTTGGCGTGCCTGAGCAGCGAGCCGGCCGGCGGGGCACGGAAGATGTACTCGCCGGTTCCGGCGATTCCCTCGTAGTACAGGCCCGCGGAGTTGGCGGCCATGTCCGCGGGGTATGCGCTGTTCGCGGCGACGCCGTGCACGGTCGCGGACGACACGCTGAAGCGGTCGACGTTCGCGTACTCGAAGCCGCTCTCGTCCGTCGACCAGTCGGTAAACGCCCAGACCGTGGAGCCGACCACGTACAGGCCGGCCGCGGTGACCGGCTGGACGCTGCTCGGCAGCGTCCAGGTGCGCAGCAGGCGGCCACTGCGCAGCGCGTAGCCGGAGACCTTGCTGCCGACCTCGACGAACAGCACAGACGAGCTCGCCGCGGCCGCGAGCACCTTCCCTGAAGCGTGCAGCGCCACGACCGGGGCGTGGTTGCCTGTGACCACGTAGACGGCCGAGCCGCGCGCGTAGTAGACGTCGCCGTTCGGTGCCTCGGTCAGCACGGAGCTGAAGCCGGACCCGAGCTGACCGAGCTCGATCTTCCCGGTAACGTGCAGGCCCGTAGCGGCGGCCCGCGCGGGCGTCGTGCTCGCGGCCTGAGCGGCCGGCGCGGCCGCCAGCCCGGCAGCGGCCAGGCCGACGGCGACGGGAAGCGCTGCGGCAGGCAGCGCCTTCCGCAGCATGTTCATGACAGACATCGACTGCTCCTTCCAGGCCAGGCAAGACCCGGCCCGCCCCCACAGCAGGTCACATGGACTGGCTGTATCACGGGACAAGCGGTATTTCCAGTCCCGCTCCCCGCCGAGCTGGCGCGGGTGACGACGTCCACCGAGTGGATCGCCGCGTAGCCGAGGTCTGCGGTATCCAGCCCATTTCGCCCGGCAATTCCATTGCGAGCTTACCCGTAATATCAGCTGCTTCCTGTGACATACCCCTAATACGCCGATCGGCATGAAATCCTGGGTATAGCACGCGCTCGTATGATCTCCGTCTCTACTTTGCCCGCAATGCCACCCGAGCAGGTTTACCTGCGACGCATAGCGGCAAGCCTTGTCAAAGACTGTAAAGCCACCGGAAGACCTAGCAGACGCATATGCGACAGCCGCGAGGATTTCGGGCGGGCAGCGGCGCTAGTCCGCAAAGGGACAGAATCGGGATGTCAGGTGATCAGAGAGCTCGTGGTGCTCCGCGCTGCGATTTCGGCACTTTTCCTAGCCGCCAGTCCGCCGGCCGCCGGCAGTCATAACCTAACGGCTAACACGCCGACCGTTGTGCTCGGTTCGGGCGATTACGCCTGTACCCTGACAAATCCCCAGTACACGGCCTACAGCAGCGACGCCACGGTGGTCGCCCACCCGCACACGACGTCACTCGACATGAACGCCACGTCCAACGAGTGGTCAAATGCCTATCTAACTACCGGGTACAACCCAGAAGGTTACGACAGCCAGCGCTGCGACGCGTACGGCTACGGCAAGTCGCTGCGGCTGCCGGTCTCAGCGGGACGCGCGGGGACCATACCAGCGTCGATAAGCCTCTATACCAACAGCAATTTCGTCGGAAATGGCGGCTGGGATATCTGGGCCACCCTCAGCCCGTCAGCTCATACGGCCGCTGAAGAGACGTCATCGGGGAACAACACGGAAATCATGGTATGGGTCACCCATCCCGGCCTAGGCGATTTGCTCGGAGATTATTATGAGGGAAACCCGGTCATGCACAACGTGCGTATTGACGGCCGCTACTGGGATGTCCTGCACAGCGGGCGCACATCGTGGAAGCCATGGCAGTACGTGGCATTCGCTACGCCATCCGCCAATCAGGGCAATTTCACGATGAATAATGTTCACTTGGGCGTACTGCTGAGATGGGCGGCCGACCGCGGGTGGATCAGGAAAGGCGCGACGATTCAGGCGATAGACGCCGGATTCGAGGGGAACGAATCGACCGGCGGCACGAAGATCAAGAGCTATTCGCTTGACGTGAAATAGCGAGCTCGCCTCTTGTCGCCGCTCCCTTCCCTCGCTCGGCAGTGTCATGAGCGAGCGCGGACGAATCCGTTCTGCCTGGTCAGGCCGTGGACGGGAACTCCGGCGCGGTGTCGGCGGCCCGGGATGCTTCGAGGAGGGTCGCGGTGGCTTCGAGGAGGGCGGCCGCGCTCCGCTCGTACTGCTGGGGAGCATAGAACTCGCCGGCCGCGAACAGGGCCAGCACGATAATCCCGAAGATGGCCTGGTAACGCCCTTCTACAGAAAAGCTCGCCGCTCCGAAAAGAATGATGCAGCACATCATGACGACGAACCCGGCGCGGACAACGAGCAGCGACTTTCGCACGGCGATGCTTCCGGTCACCGTCGTCCCGCCCCCAGAGGCCGGCCCGGCCACGGCGGTGATCTGCGCGGCGTAACGGTGATGCTGGCGGCCGATGACGTCCGACCATAGCGACACGGCGACAATCTTCTCGTCTTCGATCCGGCCGTACAGCACGGGCCCGGGTCCCACGGCGAAGCGCTCGGCGAGGTAGCGGGACCCGTGCCTCTTGCTGGTCACGCGGCGAAGACGGTACAGGCACTCGTCGCACGGCAGCGGCGAGCACAACCGCACGGGCTGGCGGCGCCACGTGGCCAGCCAGGGGTCGCGCCAGAGAGCCTGTCCCGCCATCGCTGGGTTCTCCTTTGCCCGGGTTTCGGCCACGCCCCGTCAATAATGCCGTGGGAGGCAGGAAGCCGCTGTCGTTCCTCGTTTACTGCCTTTGAATTCCTTGCCAGTTGGCTTTTTTTAAATCCGCGCCCCTACAGGAGTGCCTGGTAGACGAGTTGGCGCAGTTGCGAGCGGATGGGGTGCGAGGTGGAGGGGATGAGCTGGGTGAAGAAGCTCGCCGTGAGTTCCTCCGCCGGGTCGATCCAGAAGGCGGTGGAGGCCGCGCCGCCCCAGGACATCTCACCCGAGGAACAGACGACCTTGCCCGGGACCGGGTCGATGACGACGGCGAAGCCGAGGCCGAAGCCCACGCCGCGCTGCGGCGACTCGGCGTTGAGCGGGCGGCCGAAGTGCTCAAGGTCCTGGTTGCCTGGCAGGTGGTTGCGGCCCATGTAGGCGACGGTGCGCGGGCTGAGCAACCGCACGTCGTCAAGTTCGCCCGCCGGGCTGTCCGGCCGGGGCAGCAGCATCTGCAGGAAGCGGTGGTAGTCGGCGGCGGTGGAGACAAGGCCGCCGCCGCCGCTGAGCATCGTCTGCGGCTTGCGGGCCTCCTCCGCCAGGGTGTTGAAACGGGCGGCCTTGCCGTTCAGGCCGCGCGCGTACAAGGCAGCGAGGCGGTCCAGGTCCTCCGGTTTCGCGTAGAACCCGGTGTCGGTCATGCCCAGGGGGCCGAGGATGCGCTGCGCGAAGAACTCGTCCAGGCTCTGCCCGGAGGCGACCTCGACGACGCGGCCGAGGACGTCGGTGGAGACGGAGTAGTTCCACTCGGCGCCGGGCTGGAAGAGCAGCGGGAGGCTGGCCCAGATGTCGCACGCCTCTTCGAGCGTGCCGGGCCGCAGGCCAAGGTCGAACCCGGCCGCCCGGTACATGGCGTCCACCGGGTGGTTCCTGTGGAACCCGTAGGTGAGGCCGGAGGTGTGCGTGAGCAGATGCCAGATCCGCACCGGCTCGCTGACCGGGACGGTGACCGGGCGCTGGTCGTTACCGCCGGTGAAGACCCTGACGTTCGTGAAGCTCGGGATGAACCTGCTGACCGGATCGGTGAGCTCGAAAGCGCCCTCTTCGTAGAGCATCATCGCGGCGACGGAGGTGACCGGCTTGGTCATCGAGTAGATCCGCCACAGGGTGTCCGGCTCGACGTCTAGTCCTGCTTCCCTGTCGCGCTGGCCGTAGCGCGATACGTGCGCCATCTTGCCGTGCCTGCTGACCGTGAGCAGCCAGCCGGTGAGGAGGTTGTCGTCCACGTAACGCTTGAAGTGCCCGTCCAGGCGGCGCAGCCGGTCTTCCGCGAGGCCGACCTCCGCGGGGTCAACCTCGACCTTGAGTTCGCTCATGAGCTATCACGGTGCCACAAATGCCCCGTTGCCGCCAAGAGCGTGAATGTTTGACCAAATGCCGGCTGACCGGGCGCCGCGGTTGCCCGCTTCTTTGGGCGCAGCCCGGTGGGAAGCACGTGGCGGTCTTCGAGGTCACCCCGCGGTAGCGGCCGGCCCGCTTACTCCACGCACAGGCAGAAGGGGTGCCCCGCCGGGTCGAGGAAGACCCGGAAGGTTGTTCCCGGCTGGTACTCGTGCTTGGTCGCGCCGAGACCGAGCACCGCTGCCTCGCCGCCGTCGAGGTCGTCGACGATCACGTCCAGGTGCATCTGCTGCGGCACCCGCTGCGACGGCCACTCGGGCGGCGTGTAGCCCTTCACCGGCTGGAAGGAGATGCACTGACCGTCGTCCGAACGGATGTCCGCCCAGTCGGGACGGATCTCGGCCTTCCAGTCGAGCAGCGTGGCGTAGAAGGTCGCGAGGGCGGCGGGGTCGGGACAGTCGATGACGAAACCGGGGTAGCGTGCGATAGCCATGGCAGGGACGCTACGCGCGGTCCCGGACGATCCGCGTCCGGATTGCGGTCATGCGGGGTCATATGTTGGCGGTGTGACTGGTCGCAACGGGGATGGCCCCTACCTGGATCTGAATCGCCGCGCGTGGCGCGGCCTGCGTGCGAGTACTCCCATGTCGCTGACGGCGAGGGGACTCGACGCGGTGCGCGGACTCGCCGATCCGATACAACTCGACGAAGTAGAAGACATTTACCTGCCGTTGAGCAGGCTGCTCCGGCTCTACTTCGAGGCCAGCGCCGGCCTGCGCGAGACGGTCGGTGCGTTCCTCGGCCAGGAGATCAGGCCGGCGCCGTTCATCATCGCGGTCGCGGGCAGCGTCGCCGTGGGCAAGTCCACCACCGCCAGGCTGCTCCAGGCGCTGATCAGGCAATGGCCGCAGCAGCCGCACACCGAACTGGTGACGACCGACAACTTCCTGTACCCGAACGCGGTGCTTGAGGAGCGCGGCCTGATGAACCGCAAGGGCTTCCCCGAGTCTTACGACCGGCGCGCGCTGCTGCGCTTCGTCCAGCAGGTGCGGGCCGGCGCGGCCGAAGTTACCGCGCCGGTGTACTCGCACGTGGCCTACGACATCGTGCCCGGGCAGCGGCAGACCGTGCAGCGGCCTGACGTGCTGATCCTGGAGGGAATCAACGTGCTCCAGCCGGCCCGGGCCGGCGCGCTGGCGCTCGCCGACTTCTTCGACTTCTCCGTCTACGTCGACGCCCGGACCGAGCACATACGGCGCTGGTTCCTCAGCCGGCTGCACGCGCTGCGCGATACCGCGTTCAACGATCCGCAGTCGCCGTTCCGCGAGCTGACGAAGGTCAGCCTCGGGGAGGTGGACGCGTTCGGCACCAACGTCTGGAAGACGATCAACGAGGTCAACCTGGTCGAGAACATCCAGCCCACCCGGGCCAGGGCCACCCTCGTCCTGCACAAGGGAGCCGATCACTCGGTCACCAGGGTCCGGCTGCGGCGCTTCTGACCGCCTAGCCGTCGGTCAGGGCCGGCGTGTCGGGTGTACGCCGGAACGAGGCGGGGCAGCATGCCAGCGGATGGTGTCACCGCAGTTCAGGCTCACCCAGGAGGTTCCCCGCATGTCCAAGCCACCGCTTCCCGAGGCCGCGACGACTATGCTAAGCAAGCCGAACCCGGCGGTCATCACCACCCTGCGGGAGGACGGCCAGCCGGTATCGACGGCCACCTGGTACCTCTGGGAGGACGGGCGGGTGGTAGTGAACATGGATGAGGGCCGCGTGCGACTCAAGCACCTGCGGGCCGACCCCCGGGTCGCTCTTACCGTGCTCGCCGAAGGCGACTGGTACACCCACATCAGCATCATCGGCCACGTCGAGGAGCTAAGCGAGGACCCGGACCTGACCAACATCGACCGCGTGTCCCGGCACTACATCGGCAAGGAATACCCGCAGCGCGACCGCCGCCGGTTCAGCGCCTGGATCGCCGTCGACAGCTGGCACGGCTGGGGCGCGCTGAAGGACAACAACCAGCCTTAGGCGAGGGCCTGGTCCCCCTTAGCCCCCTGCCGGTGCGGGAACGGGCTGGGCGATCCTCGGCAGCAGCGGGGCCGGGTCCGGCAGCAGCCCGGCCTCGTCCGCAGCGCACTGGCGGGCGATGCCTGCCGCCGCGTCCGGGAGGAACGGTGCCAGGTGCGTGCCGATCGCCTGGCAGGCGAGCAGGAGCGTGCACAGAACCGCGTCCAGTTCCGCGCGGTCGCCGGCCTTCGCCAGGTCCCACGGGCGGGCGCGGTTGACGCAGCGGTTCGCTTCGTCCGCGATCTGCCAGACCGCTTCGGTGGCGCGGCGGAAGTCGAAGTCTTCCAGTGCCCCGGCGATCAGGCCGGGAGCGTTCTTGATGGCCGCGTTCAGCTTGGGCGCGGCGTCCGGCAGGCAGGCCGCTGCGTTCGGGATCCGCCCGTCGCGGTACCGGTGGATCATCGTGACAACCCGGTTGACGAGGTTGCCGATTCCGTTGGCGAGTTCGTCGTTGGCGCGCCCGACGAGACGGTCAGCGGTGAAGTCGGCGTCCCCGCCGCAGGGCACCTCGCGCAGCAGCCACCAGCGCACCGCGTCGGTCCCGTACTTACTGACGAGGTCATAGGGGTCGACGGTAGCGCTGCCCGACTTGCTGATCTTGCGCCCGTCTGCGGTGAGGTAGCCGTGGACCACGATGTCGGTGGGGACGGCCTCGCCCGCGGACAGCAGTATCGCTGGCCAGTACACCGCGTGGAACCTGATCACTCCCTTCCCGAGCAGGTGGATGCGCCGCGACGCGCCGGTCCACCAGCGGCGGAGGTTTCCCTTGTCGCCTCCGTAATCCAGTGCGGTGAGGTAGTTGCCGAGCCCGTCAAACCACACGTAAATTACCTGGCCAGGATCACCGGGGACCGGGATGCCCCAGCCCCGGGCACGCTGAACGCCCCGGGAGACAGAGAAATCCTCGAGTCCCCCGTCGATGAGCGCGAGGACCTCGTTGCGGCGCTCGGCCGGCTCAACGCGGATCGTGCCGCCGGCGATCAGGTCGCGCAACTGCCCTGCGTACCGGGACAGGCGGAAGAACCAGTTCTCCTCCGACACAAGCTCCGGCACCGTGCCATGCTCGGGGCAGCGCCCGTCCGCCAGTTCGTCCACGGTGTAGAACTGCTCGCATCCGACGCAGTACAGCCCCTCGTAATGCCTGCGGTACAGGTCGCCGCTCGCGGCGCAGGCTCGCCACAGCCGTTCGACCCCGGCCCGGTGCCGCCGGTCGCTGCTGGTGCGGATCACGTCGTCGACGCTGAGATTCAGCGGCCCCGCCAGCCCGGTGAACGCGGCGGCGTTGCCGTCGACGAACTCCTGCACCCCCACCCCGGCGGCCTCCGCGGCGAGCACGTTCTTCAGCGAGTTGTCGTCGGTGCCAGCCTGGAACCTGACCCGCTCGCCGGTGCTCCGGTGATAGCGGGCAAGCACGTCGGCCTGCACAAGCTCAAGCGCGAACCCCAGGTGCGGCCGCGCGTTGACATACGGAATCGTCGTAGTGAGATAAGTGCTTGTCATCGGAACCTCCAGGTACGCCGGGGCTCCGACCGCGGAAATGAATCGAGGCCCCGTAAGCAGGGCCTCGGAAACGAACGTCCGTGCAGCGTCAGCAGCCCCGCGAGCGGGGCATCATGAAGCTGAACGTGTTCATGCCTGTATAGTACCCGCCCGGACCGCAGCCCGGATGACGTCCGCATCGCCAGGTGCCAACGGCCGTGGGTCAGGCGACACAGAACCCGTGCACCTCCCGGCCCGCCACGCGGACGTCGAGGTGGACACGATTCTTGGCGGTCTTGCCTTCGGGAACCCGCTGGAAGTAGATGCGGGGGCCCTCGCCCTGAGGGTCGACGAGCGAGGCCTGGTCGCCCCACTCCTCTTCCGGCAGCCCTCGCTCGCGAGCGAAGTCCTCCCAGCTGGCGTAGTCCGGCGGCGGTGACTCGTAGTCGTAGCCGAGCGCCATTTTCCAGAACGCGGCCAGAGACTCTGGGTCAGCCGCGTCGAACACGATCTGGATCTTGGTGTACACGGCTACCTGTCCTTCAGCCGGGCATGTTCGTCCTGCTTCGCAGAGCTGGCATGGTCGCGTTAGAGCTTCCGGCCGGCCGCGCCCCAGCCTGCTACCTCGTACTCGTTGACAGAGATGCCCGGTCGGGGATGCCACCGGTGGCACTGCACGATCCCGGGGTCGACTAGCTCGAGGCCGTCGAAGAATCTGGCGACCTGGCCGAAGTCGCGCAGGGTTACCGGGGTGACGACCGATTCGTTGTAGCGCCGCGCGCTCTCGGCGACGAGTTCGCCGTGGATGTCGCTGGCCGGGTGGGAAAGCACCAGGTAGCTGCCCCGCGCGACCCTGCTCATAAGCCGCGCGACGATCCCGTACGGATCTTCCTCGTCCCTGATGAGCTGCAGGATCGAAACCAGCATGACGGCGGTCGGCTGGGCGAAGTCGAGCGTCCGCGCCGCCTCCTGGAGGATGAGGTCGGGGTCACGCAGGTCAGCGTGGATGTACGAGGTCTCCCCCTCGGGGGTGCTGACCAGCAGGGCGCGGGCGTGCGCCAGCACGACCGGGTCGTTGTCCGCGTAGACGATCCTTGCGTCCGGGGCGATGTCCTGGACCACCTCGTGCAGGTTCGGCTGCGTGGGAATGCCGGTGCCGATGTCGAGGAACTGCCGTACGCCCGCCGCGGCCAGGAACGCCGCCGCGCGGCGCATGAAGTCGCGGTTGGCCCTGATGTCACGGACGATGGCCGGCCTGACGGCGATGATGGCCTCGGCGGCACTCCGGTCGGCCGCGTAATTGTCCTTACCGCCGAGCCAGTAGTCATAGACGCGAGCCGGGTGAGCGACGCTGGTGTCGAGCACGGGTCCCTCCTCCTGCCCGTCCTGTGTATCGAGGTCGGGTCCGCCGTCTGCCCGGTTACCAGACACCATGGGCCTTCTCTTCTCGCGCGGGAAGCCTCTGTCCGCCCAACCCTAGCGCACCCGCTTCGCCCGAGCACGGAATGATGGTGCCGGCGGCCTGACCGTGCCCGGCCACCGACGGCAGGCGACGCTGGAGCGGGCCAGATCGAAGCCCCGTGCGCCATACGGGGGCGGGCGCACGGGGCTTCAGCCTGGGGGATTGTGCTACATGCGGGCCGGGATCAGTTCGCCGTTGACCGTGTCCATGTAGTCCATGACCGCCTGATACGTGCCGGGGGCGTACCAGGCCAGCCACGTCATCGCGTCGGCGAGCTCGGACTGCGTGCGGCCACGGAGCCGGTCGCTGCCTGGGACCTCGGCGATGGGGTGCACTGCGGGGGCGGGGTGAGTCATGCTTGCCTTCAAGGTCGTCCTCCGTGTGTGCGGACGGATGGTCTAGGGCCGGGGTGATGGTGGTGCATCGCCTCGGCCCGCCCGGTTCCCAGGGCAGGAAGCGGGGTGATGAATTGAATGTACCCGTACAGGTGTGCGAGCCAAACGTCGGCACGCGGTAGCATCCTGATTTTTTCAGCGAGCCCCACTGTCCAGTCGCGGGGCTCGTTCATCGTCTCCGCAGGCGACCCACCGGGGTCCGACCTGACCAGGTGCGCTAGCTGTCCAGGCCGAGTGTGAACGTCGGTTTGGGGGAGGTTTCGGCCAGCCTGTGCTCGTCGGCGAGCCGCCGGACTGCCGTGCCGGTGGCCAGGAACTCGGTCGCGTGCTCGCCCCAGACGTGGTTCTTGACCTCCACGGTCACGCCCACCACGCCAGAGGACCGGGCTGCTGTCGCCTCGGCCTGCATGCGCGTCAGCGCCAGCTCGCGGGCCTCGTAGACGCCCTGGGTGAACTGCAGCATCTCCTGGTTCTGGCCGGCCTGCCGCAGCGACTGCATGACACCCTGGTGCGCGATGTGGTACACGCAGGTGCCGAGCACGAAGGCGACCGGCACCGCTCCGGCCGCCAGCAGCCGGAAGAAGTCCTGTGCCGACAGGTCGGAGGTGAACGCGCCTCCGTCGGGGGCCCGGTGCGCACCCTGGCCGGTCAGGTGACGGACCGCGGTACCGGTGGCCACGAACTCCAGGCAGCTCTGGCCCCAGGCGTACATCTGCATCCGCAGCTGCACGCCGACGATGCCGTCGGCCGCCAGGTGGTCTGCTTCGGCGCGCATCCTGGCCATGGCCAGTTCCCTGGCGTTGTACATGGCCTGGGTGAGGACCTGGAGCTCGGTGTTCTGGTTCCACCGGCCGATCTGCAGGCCGATGTGGTAGATCGAGGAGCCGACGACGAAGCCGAGCGGCTCAAAACCGGCTTCGCCGAGCAGCACGTACTCCGATACCGACAGGTCAGAGGTGAAGACCCCCGCCGGACTGGCTCCGGCCGTCTTCGCGAGCCGGCTGTCGGCCACCTGCGGCTCCCACACCGCATTCTGGTTCTGCTGCTTTGGCATCGTCGCCCTCCTGGCACGGATACATGACCACCGAAAGCCTATTACTCGAGTTGGGCCACGTGGCGTTCGTGCGACAAGGCGCGGGTGATTGCCGGCCTTTGGATATCCGGAACTACAAGCCTTGCCACTCGGCGGACCTCAGGACTTACTTGTTTCATCGAACACGTCCCGCTTCACTATCGATTATTATCGATATATCCTGATGGGCTCGTGGAATAGCCGCGTTCATTCGGTGCGAAGCTGATCGGGCACGTGTTCGGCTCGGTGCTTGGGCCGCTCGGCTGGCTCCTGTGCGTCGGCCCCGGAGCGCAGGCTCGCACAAACCGCCAGCCTTCGATCGTGACAGCTGTACGGGCCGCTAATCCGGGTGGACGCTGGCAACTCTCCGACCGACGGCCGCTACGGGATCGCGATCGAATATGCGGTTGGTTACGGCGCCCGCCCGTCCATCTTGATTGCGCTCGTTCCGGTGGCGAACATCGTGTGCAGGGCCGCGGCCCCTTCGACGGTCGAACTCACCCGCATGACGAGTTCGCCGCCGACGTGGCGGACCTCCCACCGTGCCCAGGCACAGCAGCGGCTCTCCACAGAAACCAGGTCGCGCAGTTCGGCCTCGACCGCAGGCTCGGCGCGAAACCGGATCTCCAGGCCGTCCGCGGTTTCGGCACGCCCGAGGCCAGCGCGGCGTCCCAGCCGCAGCCACCGTTCCGCCTGGGTACCGATTCCCTCGCTGCCGAGGCCGCAGGCGATGTCCGGCGCGCTGTCCTGTCCCGGAGTCCGCGCAGTGTCCAAGGTGTCCTCCCTTGGCTGCATCCTACGGCCAGGGTGCGAGATAAAGGCCGCTTGACGTCGCCACAGATTGAAAGCGAGGCACTGCGGGTCATCAACAATCGATTCTACGGCCGGTGCCCTGATCACGCCGAGGGTTCGTGCCCCGGGTCATTCGCGCCGTTCAGCGAGAGTTCGCTCAAGGACATCGCGGACGGCGGCGGCTACGGCGGCGGGGGCCTCGTAGCGGGGCGTGTGCCCGGTGTCCACCAGCCGGAACTCCGCGCTCGGCAAGGAAGCGGCGAGCTCGCGGACGGCGGCCCAGCGGGCCGGCGACGAGTCCAAGGGCAGGCTGAGCGCACGGCACGTCTCGAGTCTCGGTGGCGAGGTAGCCCTGGAGGTGGCGGGCGACCGCATTCAACTGGGCGGGCATGCCGTCACAGTCGCCCACCTCAATTCCGTTGCATGAGGCCGCGAGGTACTGGTCCAGGTATCGGCGGCTGGTGTCCGGCGACGGCCGCACGAGCGAAGGCCGTTGGGGTCCGGTGTGTCAGGAGGCGGCAGTCGTGTGCGAGGTGCGCTTGGTCGGAATATCCGCACAGAGCGGCTGCCTGCGCCATTGTCAGCGGTGGAACAGGACCGGCGATCAGGCTGCGGAAGCGCTGGAACCGGGCGACCCGCTGGAAGGACTTCGGGGACAGCCCGACGTGCTGAGCGAATCGGCGTCGCAGTTCCCTGACGCTGTAGCCGGCTTGCGACGCCGCGGATGCTACCGAAGCCCTGGGCTGTGAGAGCAAGTCGATTGCTTGGAGTAGCCGGGCGTCGGCCAGTGAACCTGCAGGCCTGAGCTCTTCGATCCAGTGCGCAAGCAAGCGGGCTGCGTCCATGGGATCGCGCTCGTCAGCGAGAACTTCTGCGAATCGCGAGACTTCCCTGGCACGTCGAACGTCCGCCATGTCGGTAACCGCCGGCAAAGAAGCAATAGTCGTCCGCAGCGTGTGAGCCGCCCACCCAGGTCGAAAGCGAACGCCGACAGTAAGTTCCTGATCGGTGAGGGCGTGCCGTACAGCGGCGGCACGGGGAGGGACAACGGTGATGGACTTGCCGTCCCAGACGATATCGACGCAACCGTCCGGGATCAGCAAGAGCGACCGCGGCGACCAGCCGGGGCAGCCCGTCCAGACGCAGCCAACTGGCCCGCCGCCTGGACCCGAAGACTCGACGTACATGGACGGGTGCAGCTTTCTTACGTCGTCCGTTCGGAAGGCGATCGCGCTCAACGGCACAGCCACGCTGATATTGTCCCCGACTGGTGAGCATTCCTGGCCGATTCCTACAAGCGGTCGGCGTCGCCTCGAACGCATGATGGCGTCATGCCAGAAACCTTGAAGCCCCCACTAGGAACAGCTTGCCGCGGGACCACCACCTTGGGCGTGTTCCTTGCCCCAGCCGAGTACATCGACAGCGGACACCCCATGATCGTGGAGCAGGCCGAGTCATGGAGCGAAATAGCGGAGCCGGCCAGCCGTGCCCGGGCAGTTTTCATGTTCGTGCGGGACATTCCTTACGAGGCTGACGACTTCGATGTACTTGACACCTTCCGTGCCAGTCACGTCCTGAGTGCGGGGCACGGCTATTGCGTGAGCAAGGCAGCGCTTGGCGCGGCTCTGGCCCGGGCCGTAGGTATCCCGGCCCGCATCGCCTTCGCCGACGTGCGCAACCATCTCAGCTCGCCAAGGCTGCGTGAGGCCATGGGCACCGACCTCTTCGCGTGGCACGGGTACATTGAGTTCTATCTCGCGGGTCAGTGGGTCAAGGCCAGTCCCACCTTTGACCCGGCCACCTGCGAGCGTGCCGGAGTGCCTCCGCTGGACTTCGACGGAGCCAACGATGCGCTGCTCCAGGCCTTCGACCACAACCAGGCCATGAATTATGTCGCCCACCACGGCGCCTTTCACGACGTGCCAGCCCGGTTCCTGTCTGCCGAAATGCTGCGGCTCTACCCCTTTACCCGGAATCGGGGAATCAGCAAGTACAAGGCTAACCACAACCTCATGCCGCCACGCTAACTGAGAGCGAAAAGAGATGACCCGCCGGGAACTCGACGACGGTGCAGAACCAGCGTGGCTCCTTTCTATGCGGCTCACCTGACGCTTTCGTTGCGACTAACAGCTTCATCTTCTCCGCAACGTGACTGAATCACCGGCTCGCAACTGCAGCCAACGGAGCCGGGGATCCAATGAGCCTTGCCTTGCCCAATAGAGCGGCCTCTGTGTCCGGAAACGTCCTGGTCGGCGCGCGCCAGTAGTGCTACGCCCCGGCGCAGGAGGTCTGGTGGACAGGCGAAAGGAAGACGCAGGCGATCCTCGAAGGCATGTCCAAGCCCGAACCGGGGACCGGCAGCCAACCGCAGGCCATGCTGTCCTGCCGCCGCCGTCAGTGCCGTCGAGTATGCCCCGGGAAGCCTGCACCATAGGACAAGGCCGCCGACCGGGCGTGTCACCTCCCAGTGCGGGAGATGCTCATGCAGTGCATCGATCATCACGTCGCGGTTGCCCATCAGCTGACGGTGGAGCGCAGTCAGCGCATGATCCGCCTCGCCGAGCAGGTGACAAGCAGCCAGCTGCTCGACGACGGGCTGCGACGGAATCGCCTGGACCGTTCTCGCGGCAAAGCGCTGGACCGTATCCGCGGACGCACGCAGCCAGCCAACCCGTATGCCACTCCAGAAAAGCTTGCTCATGCTACCGATCGAGATGCAGTCAGAGGCGAAGTTGGCAAAAGGCGGAGCGACCTGGCTGTCGAAAACCAGTTCCGCGTGGGTTTCGTCGATGATAGGCACGCACCCGGCACGGCGCAGTGCGCGGGCAAGTTGCTGGCGCTGGCATGCGTTGAGGTAGGCACCGGTCGGATTCTGCACGTCCGGCATCAGGTAGGCGAACGCCGGCCGAACCTCGAGCAGCACTCGCGAGACCTGAGCGATCCACTCATCTATGGAGCGCGCGTCTAGCGTGACCGGAAGCAGGCGAGCACGCAGCGAACGCGCGGTGTCCAGGGCGCTGGGGTAACTCGGATGCTCGACCAGGATCTGATCTCCGGGGCGGAGGAAGGTGCTCAGGGTAATCGAGAGCGCGTGAATGGCACCGTTGGTCACCAAAATCTGATCGGACCTGGTGGGCACTCCTCGTGCCGCATACCTCTCCGCGATGGCAAGGCGCAAGGCCGGCAGTCCTGCCGGGAAATATCCGTGCTGCGGGAGAAAAGCCGGCAATTCCTCCAGCGCGGCCGCGTACGCGGCTTCCACTTCTGGCGGCGCCGCTGGGGCCGCGTGCGCAAACTCGATGACCCGGTCATCGGATGGTGCGGGCACCCAACTTCCGCAGTGCACCCCGGTCGGTAGCCGAGTCCAGCTACCTGCACCCAGCTTGGAGGCGGACCAGCCTTCGCTCCTGAGATTACGGTACGCCGCGGTCACAGTCGTACGGCTCAGGCCCAAGGCGGTTCCGAGTTCACGTTCTGCGGGCAGGCGTACGCCGATAGGGACTCGTCCGTCACTGATAAGCATCCGGATGCCGGTCGCCAGCCACATGTACAACGGACTGCTCCGGTCCGGCTCACCGAGAAGCTGGGCAAGCCCTCGCGCCGACAATGCATACAAGCCAATTCCACCTCCACATTCCTGCCTAGACCTGGTCCCAGTTATGCGGCGTTCACACACGGTCGGCTTTGACGGCAGGCATGCTGGCGATCTCAATCAGGTTCCCGTCCGGATCGCGCACGTAGATGCTGGTGATGGGGCCACGAGCGCCGGTCCGCGGCACCGGGCCCAGTTCCGCCGGGACGCCGTGCGCGCTCAGGAGTGCCAGGACCTGCCGCGGCGGCGTGGCGGTGATCAGGCACACATCCGCGCTACCGGGGGCGGGCCGGGCCGCGTGCGGTTCAATTTCCTGCCCGGCCTGATGCAGGTTGATCTTGCTCGCACCGAACGCTACAGCGTGATGCCCGTCTCCGAAGGTGACCGGCTTCATACCCAGTACCCGGTGGTAGAAGCTGATGGCCCGATCGATGTTCCTGACCGTCAGGACGAGATGGTCCAAGCCGGTAATGACGACTGGCTGTTCTGGCTGTGCTGGCTCTGCGGCCTCGCGGTCCGGGGCGAGCTCGTCTGCTGAAGGCTCGGGTTGGTGTGCAGGCTGCTGGCTCCAGGCCCGCCAGGCGGCTGCCGATAGCCGCTGGCGAGCGGCGGCGAACAGCCAAAGCAGGGTCGGACCATGCTCGGCCGCCATGGCCGGGCTGTGCTGAATAACGTCGAGCTCATTGGCGGCAGTCAGCTCAAGGAACGCGCGGATATCCCGCTCCGGCGGCGTGCGGGTGGCGCCGCTGAACCGGTCCCGGAACGGCACCGGGTCCAGTCCGCGAAGTGCCGGGTACACCGCAGCCCGGTCACAGCTGGCGTACAGGTACACCAGCGACTCCGCCCGTGCGCCGATAAGGCCCCTCAGAACCGGGCGTTCCGCCAGGCTGAGCAGCGCGGGCGGGTAGCCGTCCGTGCCATAGCAGGCATGGCACAGGCCAGCTATCCGCAGTTCCTCGCTGGCTCCCCAGTCCCCGAGAAGCTTAGCCACACGGCTCACGTGCTCATACAACGTGCCGCCCGGGTGCCGGAGACGGCCGGCGCCGCGTTCGAGGAGGAACTCGCATATCGGATGCGAATCGGCAGCCCTGATCACGTCACTAGTTATACGCGTGACGATCGTCTCCGTCAACCGACTCGGTGCGACGACTCCGACTGGGGACGGGTGACGCCGTCATCGGCGGGCGAACAGATGGAGCCGGGGTTTTCGACCCTACGGCGCGGCGGTCGTGCGGCGCCGACGGTAAGAGGCAGCGCGTGCTTTGCCGCCGCACGCGTCGCTGGAGCACCAGCGGCGGCGACCGGGCCGACTGAGGTCGACGAACAGCAGACCGCACTCGGGGCTGGCGCACTCTCGCAGGCTCTTGACATCCGGGGAGGTGAACAGGCTGATGGCATCGCGCGCTACCGCGCTCAGGGCGCTGGCGGCCGAACCTGGCCATACCGGGGCCAGCATCAGGGCGCCCCCGTCCATGCGCGGCACCGGAGGGGGTGCCTCCGCCGCGCGGTTAATGACCGCCTGGTCTTCGGCGGCTGGCGGTTGGCCATCGATGAGTGCCTTGGCCGCGCGGTAGACCGCTTCGCGCACGATCCGGGCGGCGCCCAGGTCCGCATCGGTGACCGGGACGGGAACATCCGTCATGAGGGCATCCGCGTACCAGCGAGCGAGGTGACCTGGAGTGACGAGTCGCTCGAAACCACGGTCCCACCGCTCGCCGACGGTCGCGCAGAAGGCCAGGCACAGTCGGTCAGAGCGAAAGATAAACTGCAGTTCTTCCGCTGACGGCACGCTCTGGGAAGTTGCCGAGGAGATCAATGGCAGTCAGGAGCAGGGCACTAGCACAGGCCCGTTCCCCGCCCTCCTCTCAATACGAGCGCCCGTTTCACTTCGGGCATGCTGCATAGAAAGCGCTCCGGTGTCGGCTGCCCGCTCGGGAGTCCCGTGGGGAAGCGACTGCCCAGGGAGCGGCCGCTGCGAGATCATGTCACAAGTCTAACATGTGACATGATCTTGAGTAGAGCGGTGGATCAGCTGCGCCCTTGGCTGCCTGTCCTCGGGCCAGGCACGACCCGCGCGGTGCCTGCAACGCACAGCCCGGATCAGCGGATCAGTTGTTTGGTGCCCCCGCTTTGGGGGCCGAAGGTGGCCAGTTGGTGCTGATTGGCTACTTCTTGTCTGATAGGTGGACCTCCTAGGGTCGGGTCATGGATATCAGCACGGTGGCGAGGCACGCCGCTGGACGGGAGAGAACAAGGCAACTCCCCGCGTCCAGAGGGAAAAGCTTCCCGTCAGCCCGTCCTTCGCCCCGGCCGTGGCAGGTTGCCGCGCTTCGTTCGGCCGGAATGCGCGCAGATCAGAATGCCCGTAGCTCAGAGTGCTCACCGACAGACGCAGCCGGATGATACACCCCGACATAGCCCGGATGCTGGTCGAAAG
>Ga0335072_10006154_pt1 | contig 17580 bp, 20 predicted proteins | sample Lox_Sample_21_FD_206725 | JGI IMG/M metagenome (GOLD analysis project Ga0335072, IMG submission 206725) | Soil microbial communities from Loxahatchee National Wildlife Refuge, Florida, United States - Lox_Sample_2.1 | ecosystem: Environmental > Terrestrial > Soil > Wetlands | place: USA...
CATCCCCCCCAGCTGTGCTCAAACCACCGACCCCCCGGCCCCCCCCACTCACTGTCGTTCCTGGTGTCTTTGTAGCAGATCTAGACGATGGAAAGCCTTTCGGCAACCATCGCGATCGCAAGCGTATAAAGCTTCGGGGTTATGGTTCAGCTCATGTCGTCTAGAATGGAGTTGTTAGATTAAGCGCTCATGATGTTTCTCATTCCAAAAGAGATCTTACCTCCTATGTTCGGCTCGTGTGAAGACCTAGAAAGGGTCAGCGCGATAAGCCTATTTGGAAGGGAGGGGAAGGATCAACTCACCTTATTACATCCAGGATACTCGCAAGCATGGACTCGCTTTCCCTTCTTTGCTTTGCTGATACGATGTGTGGTGGGAGTGTATGTGAGAGGAGCTTCCAGAGGGATGGATGAGTGCCGCATGCTGGAAGCACTCGGGCGACGAGAGCCAACTTGATTCTCGGTATCTCTTGGTGGGATAGTTGGTGGTTCATCCGCGATAGGGACCTGCGCCTTGGTCGAGCTATCGGGCCCTGGCTTTTCGGTTCTTTTGTTCTTCCGTGGTCGGTTGCGTGGCGATAAGCGTGGGGAGTTCCCTGACTGTACAGAGGATGACGAACTATGGTGAACGGGTTCACCGTAGGTAGACTCTTTGGGAGACCTGTCCCTAGATGCCATCTTGAGGAATACGGTCTGATATAGCGATGCTAACTAAAGCTAGGTTCGTCTAGCTCGTTCGGCCTTCTCGTCCAGTGCCCCCGCCAAGCTGTTTCTCGCCCCCTGCCGGGTGATTTTAATGACAGAAGCTGAGCCTCGATCTATCCAGGTATAATGCGCACCGGTCAACGGCAGGTAGCGTTGGATGGCAGCGGGGAATCAAACGCTAAGCCCTTTAATGGGACGAATGCCGTTTTGCGCAGTCAAGGAATGGAGATTATGCCAACACACGGATACTTAAGAAGTCTAGGATAGGAACTACCAAAGAGCGGCTATTGGTTTAAAGCACTGAGATTGTGGGTGGGAATAACGAAGGTCTCATTGAAAAAAGCGACGGATCGAGTGCGGCTGTGTACGATTAGACGTTCATCAAAAGGCCCACCACATCCAAGACGGATCAATATAGATCTGTGTACCTGATGAGGAGATAGCTCTGCCCCAGTGAGAACGCGCAGTGTGGGGCTTTCAGACGCTAAATTAGACGAGCATCGCCCAAAAAGACAGGGGACGCAGAGAGGCACGGAAAAGCGAACGTGTCCCCGATGGCTTTGGTGTTTTGGCGGCGCACACTGCCAAAATCGCCGGAACTGAGTGGCATGGCCGTCATTCGCTGGAGCAGACCAATCTGCAGGAGCGTGGCGGTCCTAACCGTCGGTGCAGGTTTCGGAGATGCATGAGCCCTGCTAGAGATGAGGGGAGGGGGCCCTCGTGGTCGGCGAGATTGAGGCCAAGAGTAGTTGTGATTGGGCCAACTTGGCTGGCTTACAAGGAATGTTCTATTTCTGGGACTGCCCTACCAGCAGTAGCGCACTTTCTTTGCGACTAAGCCTCGACCGATAAGCTTGAAGCACCCCCCCCTTCAACAAAGTGGTCTCGTGGCTGGACGCCGCGTCTCTTTCAACGATCGATCGGCTCGAGTCTGCCTTGCCTGGAAAAAGGTACCACCTCTTTTTTTTCGAATCAGATCGCGCGTTTGTTCCTAGTTACCTGGCTGTACTCGCGCGAAAAACATCCGCGATTAATGCTACTGCTTAGCCTTCAGTTTCTTGACTTTCTTCAATGCACTCCGGCTCTGGTGGCACAATTCATATCGGGTTTAACACAGATGCAAAAGTTCCTTACCTACGGCTTTGCATGGCTTTGTAAGTCGATGTGACCCGATCGAAGCCAGGCTACGCAAGGCACCAACTTCCCACTTTCCCAGCGCGTGAGCGATCTCTAAGCCCAACCAGTCGATACGCCCTATTTCCTGGGGAGACCGACAAGGTGAAACACTGGGGAGTAAGCAATGGTTACTGTTGGATCGAGGTAGCTGATGGTCTATGCAAGGGCGAGGAAATGATCATCTGGGAAGTTTCAGCAACAGCAAGCGAGAACATTGGACACTTTTCGGCGGTGTTGGCTTTTGCCCAAGAAGACCAATATGCAGGAGAGCCAACCGAGTTTCAGAGAACAACAGCACCCCCCGTAGAGGTGGGCGCTTATTTTGGGAACTTTGGGACCCGGAAAATTTTAACGGTCGGTGCGCCACTCCCGTTGTGGGGAACTCCCAAGGCAAAAAGTTGTCCAGGTGTCCCGAACTAACTCTTCGAGAAAATCATCAAACCACTCAGAATGCTTCATACTTTCTTCGTCACCAGAGAAGGAATTACGAGAGGTCTTCGCAAGTATGCGACTGAAACACGGGGCTCTCTGCTGTCGAAACGATTCTAGCATGCGTGCGATCCGTACGAATTTGTGCTTTCGCGCTGAATGAAAGACATGTTCCAAGGGGCGCTGTGGAGCTAACAAGGAGCTTGATCCTTCCCCATGCAGGGGATAGGGCCTCAAGCGAGGGCGTGATGAATTCAAACCTTTCTGCATTCAAGACCACGTAATTTTTGCCGAAATGCGAAGAAACCGCATGAAGAGCAATTGCAGCGGACGACCTACGACCCCAGAGAAGCGTTCGAATTGTTACCATCGTCACTATTTCCGCCTGTGAGAACAACTCTGTAAACGCCGATGACCTCGTTCAGGAGAACGCATAGACGGGACGGGTTAAAGCGACGTTTCTCCGTCGGCTCGTTCCTTGAATACCACGTGGAGCTCGACCCACAACGACCAGCGCTTTTCGGCGTCATTTTTCATCCAGGTTCGTCAAATCCAGCATATGACATGCGGCGTTGTGCTTGGTACTGTTGTATCCTGGCTTGTACCTGACCGATGTCTCCTAGAGTCTGAGACAAGTTCTGTCATGCCACCACTGCCACCACTTCCAACTAGTACAAGAACAAGAGCAGTGCATCTCACAGTGCCCTTTTTTGCAGCTATAGTTAGAACGAGGCCTGACTCCAGATTACCAAGACCTTCGATCAGGCGCCCCAGCACTATTGCGTGCTGCAAAGAAACATCTGTTTGGATCGCAAGGCTGAGCAAAAGTGACAGGGGTTCTCCTCGCAGCCTCCCCCTCTCCAAAATTGGCACACGCCAAAATGACGCCATCTACAGCACTGCCCACTTTTCAAAGCTAGAATCGCGGCTTTGCTTACTACGCGTGCAACACAGCAAAAATTCCGTACTTGCAACCCAAAGCACTGGTTCGCATGGATTTTCCAGAGCTTCCAGTCGTCTTGGTGAGCTTCCTTCCCTTTTTGTGGAGCTTTGAAACTCCCGCAGTCTTCCGACTGCAGCTTGTCTGCTGTGGCTAGCCTACATGGCCCAAGTCTAACTTGCACCCGGAACTTCCATTTCCCCTCTTTTCGAATGTCACGCACGACGAGGTATCCAGATTGCTATGTTTCTTCGTTAAGTTCAGATGGCGCCAGACAAACGCAGACGTGGACTTTCGTCGTTGAAGAACGCCTTCAGAACTATCGTAATCTTCAGTCTCTCAACCTGACCCGACTGAAATCGAGTGCATCCCGATTAGAACGCAATCCCGTGCCCTGGTTTCATTGCAAGGAGATTTGCCTCCCAATCAACGAAGCCTTCCCTCTGCCTGCTTCGACCCGCAGTTGTATCGCCGGTTATCCGGCTTCATTGGTCGGTCCAGCGGGTAGGATGCTTCTCAAGAACCTGCTTCTGCCAATTACTGCGCCAGTCTCGGCTTGGTGGGCCTCAGTGATATCTAAAGACAGATGTTGCCCAACTCTCGTATTCTCCTTGATCCCAACAGCGTCTACACAGCCCCTGCTCATCTTTTGCGCAGTCATTGCACCATTTCTTCCTACATTTGTTATGGACTCCTATTGTGCCTGGGATGAGGGCTGCCCCCGGCGGAAGATCCTGAACAGGATTACCCTTATTGTCCAAAGGGTGACAGTACTCACACAGATTGTGAGAGCATTCCATACAACGATCACTGCCGATAGCTGGATTATTGAAATTAATGGTGCACTGGCAGCAGCGCCAGTAAGCCATCCTGAGGTACTTCGATCTGTGACGTTCTCTGGCCGCAGCAATCTCGGCTCTTAGGACTTCAGAAATCGGTAAAGCGCTAACTGCAGTCCCTCGAAGATATCCTGGCACGACGACCCTCTGTCCTCCGTGGACGAAATAGGGGCGTCTTGAACGTTCAGGCAGCTTAACGGGTGTCAATTCCATATCCAGCTCGTCCGTCGGAGCTTCTGCAAGCGTGGTGCTTAACCCAAGCTGTCGGATCGTAGCGTCGCCTATCATCAACGTGGACCCAGCCTCGACTTTGTCTCCCTGAGCAGACGGATCGGTGAACAAGGAGTCATAGTCACACATCTTCCGGGTACGATAAGGCAAGCTGCTGTATTTCTTGTGTCTTTCCCCAAGTATGAAAAATATGCCTTTCTGGAGAGATCTGTTGCTAAGCACATGTGTCACATTGCGGCAAATGACACCTCGGTCAAAGCAAGCCTCGCATATTTCGTAGCCTCCTTCCTCGCAGATGCTGCAATGGAAATACTCAAACGTGATGGATTGTTCGCAGCTCTTGCACTTGGTCATAAAAAGGGCAACAACCAAGTCATACAGACCACGTGGCAAGATGCGAGCCAGCGCAAGCGGTTCTCGGTCATTTTCAGTAGGAGCGCTATCCAGTCCGAAGTCCGGCCAAGGAGGCAAAGGGTCCAAGGACAGGTCCATAATCCAGTCAAACGGGTTGTCGGAAGTCTGACTGAATTCGTTCATCTCCACAAACAACCGCCCGCTTGGGGAAGAGCCACTTGAGCCTGAAATCCAGTCGAGTTGGGAAGGTGTTGCTGTGGAAGCAATTCAGCATTCATCTTCTACAAGCGGAACTGACGAAATCTCACTTGCGGTAGAGCTTGACTCAGGGTCTAAGCTGCGGTGCCGACCCTGGTACCGACTCATCGACTGCTTGGTGATGTAGTGGCCTTTGTATACGAACGAATCTCTTCTGGGGTTCTTTGCGCTTTTGTGCACTGCGCTACGCATTGCTGTCCCCGGTATATTCTTCTGTATTTTCCACGATCGGAGTTTGGCTGTATACTGGCGACGGCTGGCCGGTTCGTTGGGTCAGCAGGAAGAAGCTCTCCATTTGGGATGGGCATTGTACGTACGTTGCCACAAAGGCGTACTGAGAGGACATGATGGCAATCACCTTATCAAGTGTCTCGTCTTCCTTGATGTAGAGGGTCTCGATCTTTTGCCGATGAGCATCCCACTCACGCGCTGATATTCTCGGGGCTCGTCCGGAAATAGAGGGAATACCAGGAGTACAGAGCACAAACTGTGCTGATGCCATGGCCTACGCAATCTTTGTGGATAGAGAATAATATGTTGCTTCTGCAAAGGTGAGGATTGGAACGGGCAGAGAAGTAAGTATCCAGTTGAAGCATTTCTCGCGTCTAGGCTCTAGCATTCAAACACCAGTGTCATATGATTGGAGCACGACAAATATACATTTCCCTATTCGCTTTAGCGATCCGCGTTCAACCACGTGAATTCGGAGTGGGCCGTTCATTGGCTCAATCGTAAGTAATATTAGCATTGCCCATAACCTCCTTGCAAAATCTGGACAGAGTGCAGAACTCCTAAGACAGATGTGCGCCAAATGGCAAATGAACGGGCAGAAAGCTGAGAAGAGAATTCTTACCTCAAGTCAAAGTGGTAGGAGAAGCTTTGGTGGGAAGTGTGCGACCGAAAGCAAGCTCTGGAATCCGAACTCTGACTTGATTACTAGCAATTCTGTGCAATGAATCGAAGACCGTCACACTTCGCTTTTACGAGCGAATGCTTCAAGGTCATGATTGTAAAATCGTTGCCGGTGCGCTGCTTTCTTCCGGTTTAGCCCCCCCAATCGGGCATCGCGCGCCTCTCGCCGTTTTGCGACTATAAAGGTCTTCTTCCACCCTCGCTCGCGACCCTCACTACATTCTATCCTCTACACTATTTTGTCACCGCTCTCTATCCTCCCCCCCTAACCGGCCGGGCCGCCCAGCCTCCTGAATTCAGCCCGCGTGACGTCGTCGGTCTCACATGGCCCCCGCTCTTTGATCCTACTTCCTAGCAGGCTCGCTGCTCCGATTCGTTCCTTCCTCGAGCCGAAATTTCCCTCGACGATGGTCGGACTCCAACGTGGGCGTCGACGCGTGGCTTGGCCAACCTGGTCGGTCGCTGCCTAATCCTGCGCCCGGCCTCCTCCCCTCCTCTCTTTTTTCCTTCTGCCTCATTGAATGGCCTTCTAAGCGGTCTGCCTCCCTTCTTTCCCCTACAGGCGTCAAAAATGCCTCACCATCACGGCCACTTGCCACGTCTCTGAAGACTCCTTTCCTTGTCAACCTCCATGCTAGCTCTCAAGAGTCGGACTTGGAAAATCGGGCGGGGACGACAATATAAAGCGACCAATGAAGGAAATACCGCCTCGTCAGCTTCTGTTTCACTCCGAGGGGACGCAGCTGCGGTTGGAGAGCAGACCGACTTGAGACTGCGCCCGCAATTTTCCGTCCAGATTGAGTAGAGATGGAGAGCTCCCCGAACATTTCCAATTGGCTAGTAGAGGGACTCCAGTGGAGAGAGGAGGATGGTGTGAAGTCTCGGTCAGCTGAGAGTGCGACAGAGCCAGTGAAGAAAATACCTCATCGTGGCCGCGTCACAGTCTAGCTGAGCTCCAGTATGCCTTGTGGCCTCGGATTCCTGGTCTCGAACTCACAACGTTCCCAGTTAGTTATCTTGATCATCCTTGGCCATCAGTCGCTTAACCCTGACCTGACCGGTGAGACAGTGACCGTGACCAGTGAGGTCAATACCAGACCAGGGGCTTCGATCAGGTAATGTCATGCCAGTTGCAGCGTCTCCACCACTTGACCATAGGAGATTCCTCCCAATTGAGCCACATGTCTATGACTGATTGATCACCAGTCCCTATTACTGCACTGAAGATGTTAACATCCATGATTAGGTTCCGGAGAGCTATAGCAGTCTTTTGATGTGTGCCTATAAGCTCGTCGGATGATTCATAGAGTGCTCCTGGACATATTGAATGCCAATGCGAACTGTCTAGACTCATAGGCTCAATCTTCGTTGACATTCGGTCTAAGGCACTTTGGAGCACACGATGGGCAGAGAAGGCCCGGGATTTGGGCGGCATTCTACTGAGGGCGGAGACGACGTGCTTGATCGGGTGGCTTTGGCAATAACATTCTTCAGTCATCTGCCCTATGAAACCCAGCAGGTGAGAAATTACTTCCTGTTTGCGGAGACCTCCGAATATCATCATCATATGATAGATATATGGAAGGAACAGCAGGATGCGGTTTCTCAGGATGTCGCGAACGAGATCGAAGGCGCAGTCGAATGTCTTGAATGCTAGAGGCCAATTTCCGGCATCTAGGAATGCCTGTCCACCAGTCATGCAGTGATGGAATGACTCAAGAGTGTCAAGCTCAAATGTTGACTCTTCGTCCATCCAGTCTGGGTCTTCGAATACAGAATCGTAGTAGCTGCCGTTGGACATGAGCAGTTGTTCAAGGCAACTGGCCGGCGTAGCCAGGTGTCTGATTGCCTGGATCCGTCTGGTCGTCCTTGCTGATGGTGGCACAGAGCTAGCAGTATCAATCAGTTTGTCGGCCTCTGCAACATCCACCAATCCTGAGCCTTTCGTGTTCGACGATTCAGGCGTAGCTGGAGGCGTGTAGCAAGTCGTCAAAGATTCGGGTTTGCTGGCGGGACGACTAGCCACCATCGCGTGTAAATCATGAACACCTTTGCGTTTGAAGTAGCGCTTGATGTCATCAAAGGTGATGATACGGCCTCTGTTAAGGAAGAGGCTTTTCTTGCCCTGTGCTTCCCTTGCGAGTGCGATGCTTAGAGCGGCTGACATATCAGCATTCTTAAGTTTTTTGTCTAGATTCCACTTCGTGATGCGCTTTTTGAGCATAGGAATCCTGATTCATGTTAGTTCCAAAATACTGCCAGCAAGATATCTTCACAATGCTAACGTAGGCCGAAAGTCATGTTGCTCAGCTAGTATTACTTGTACATCCTTGAGCGTATTCTTATAAACGCCATAGAGCTTCCCAATCACCTCTCGTTTCTCTTCCCATTCCTTGGCTGAGTATGAACGTGCCGACCGGGCTACGATAAAATGCGGGACGGCTGTAGAAGGCATGGCTATTGGAACTGCACTTGTACGATAATAAAAGCAAGTGTCATTACTCCCCACAGGTGTTGGTAAGGTGATTACTATACAGGAAGATAGCGAGGCCTTTATACGAAGTGTGAGGCCTCTGTCTACGTATGGCCATCGAGGAGGCTGTGAAAGTGGGTCGCAAAGTTCATTCGCCCGGAGCAAAAGAATCTTGCATACTCTAGTCGTTATTCGAACTATCAATAACGGTAATTGATCGAAGCCTTATCGCTTTATCGATAACCACCCTGGCAAGATGACGCCCCAGGACACTCCCCGAAAGAAAGTCAAGTCGATCTCAACGAACGCCCGGTATCTACCCTATATTTTGGCCAGCATTTTCACCTGGTTTGAATCCAATTGAGACGGTATGGGATTGGATGAAGGACTATATAGAGAGGCGCCATCCAGAGTATCGTTCCTCGTACGATAAGCTCAGGCGTGCGGTGAAAGAGGCTTGGGAAGCTATCGGGGCTGGTGAGCTATTAGCTTTGGTGCGAGAGATGCCTGTAAGATGCGAAGCTGTTTAACGCATAGGGAGGATACACAAAGTGTTGATAGAATTGTGTAAATCGTATGAGATTCGTAGGCGAGGAGTAGTCGGTGGCGTCATCCTAACGAAAATTACCCTTGAGGACAAGTAACAGAGGTGCGGGTCAGAATTAGTCGCCATATGCTAATTCTCACCGCCTTGCGCAGTCGAGGCCTCGCTTCGAAATGACCATGTCCCAAAACAAGAACATGGTACCACTACGTAGACTCATTATCGTGAGGCGCGTACATACGAGCGATAAAAGTACCGCGTCTAGTATAGCCATATGGTTTGCCTCATCTTAACGCGATCGAGCCTGCCTGGCCTTAAATGAAGGAGACAAGTATAATCCGTGGAGTGCCTTAATGGATTTTTCCCTTCAGTTAGACTTCTAGGTACGATTTGTGGGAGATTGGCGCGCTGGTACCCAAATTTTAGGTGAGATTTGGTGAGGGCGCGCCCAGAAGTTTAGGGAACTGTTAGATAAGACCTGAACTCGCCGGGTACCGGAAATTATGGCAGAGTTATCTTGGCGGCAACTAATTCTCGCCTGTACCTCTACACTGTCAAGAAGCAGCGACGACCCGTTGGGTCCTTTGGTTCTAGGGATATCTCTAGGGCTCCTAAGAGGCTGGCCGGAGGCCGGACGGCTATACACTCCGCCGAATTAGGAAAGAAGGGGGTATAGTTACGAAGATTGCCTGCCAGGGAGTAGAGGTGGGTAGATTGAACTGTAGAATATATTGGTAGCATACATTTTACCCTCAATCTAGAGCCTCTTGATTAAACCATTGTTCCACCACGCTCTCAAGCACTCCAATGCCTTGATTAGCTTGTCACCTAGAGAGCTCCTCTCACAGATGATGAGCTTCCTAGCACTGCTAAAGGCTCGCTCGCGTTCGCAGGATGTTGCCGGACAGGCGAATATAACGAAGGCCCAGCGTTGCAAGGTAGGGAAGGCTTCTTCTAGTGTCTCAGTGCGTGTGGCACTGCTGAGGTTGTCACCGAGGAGGTCCGCTCGATATTCATCGTGTTTGAAGCCACGAGTTTTGGCGTAAAATCGTGCATACCCAAGGATTGCTTGGCATAGTCGCATGTCGCGCATGGTCGCATGCACTTGAACATTCTGCTCTGCGTTTCATTTTATTCCCTTCTCATCTCCACAATGTAGTAGAGTGGTTGGGTTCCCTGTTCTTTCAAGCGCATTCAGCGCCTTGTTGAAAAATCAGTATATCGGTTGGAAGGGCTATGGTGATCCGGACGTCTCACTGTGATAACCAAAGCCTGCACCCGATCCTACCCTCAAGGCAGTCGAATCTGGGAGCAGTGAAAACGCGGTATCGAGATCTGAGCCATACAAGTTTGCAGGGAAACCCGCAGAACACATACTGCAGCCAGCATTTAAGAGTCGTATACATGCATTGTGGCTCCGAGGACTGCACCAGGGTAAACGCACTGAGGGAGATTCCGGTCTAGGACCATACTAGGCCGTCGTCAGTCTCAGAGTTCGCAAGGTCACAAGCTTGATAGACTCTAGATGCATAGCACAGGAGGAGCAGGTGCCAATGATAGCCCTTGCCACATGTCTGCCTGTGAGTACCTTAGTACATGATTGCAAGAGGCCTGGCAGGCCGCGCGATTATTGTTGAGAGCATGTACTCAACGCGGTACAAGAGGTATTTAAAACGGCGTCAAAAGGTGCCCTAAAAAAACGGCAGCTATTATCCCCGGAAATGAGCGTTGTGCGCCCGAAAGTGCGGGGCAAGGGGGGAATGTGTGGCGCAGTCAGTTGCCCCTCGTCGTCATTTGGCGGGGCAGCACTTCCTGCATCGTTGTTAATGGCCACCTGAATCGTCCCGTGCGTGACCTCCCATCCTCCTCTCCTTATTGCCTTTCTCAATGTTAGCGAGGCTCTTGCTCTCTGGCGCTCTCGCCTTAAGCGTGCTCCGGCACGCCTCTTAAATGGCAACATGGTGGTATTCGTCGATCTTGACGACGGGGACGATGACGAGCTTCAGGACCTATGCAGCGACAAGAAGCACCTTCTCGATACCACGCAGTTACAGCAGCTGAGGCTTCATGCTAGGTTTCGATCGCCTAGCATGACATCTCATGACGAGGGACGTTCCTTGAACATCAACAGGAATGACTTCTCCGCGGCATTGAGCTGCTACCCGTACGCTCCTCCAAGCATTTTGTTGCACCTTTGCGCTTCAACTCCAACTCCAACGGTCTTTATCTTTCGATAACTATACTGACCTCTGCCAGTGTAGCAGTCTCTATCTCCAAGCACCTCGACCTCAATGATCTTCACGCCCTTTCTCGCACCTGCCGTCAATTCCACGCCAACCTATTCCAGTTCCACCATCAACTGATCAAGCACTCATTGCGTTGCAGTTTTGATTCACAGCCGCTCCTTGCCGACATCCTCGCAACACACAAGACCATCTCTTATGCCGGAAGAGATCTCGATCCAACCAACATGCCTGCACGTGTCCTTGCGGCGATCTCCTCAGCTCAACGTTCCGCGTTCACGGACCACCTGATTGAGGCACATTCCAAACTGTTGAAGAGCAGCAAAATTGGCAACTGTGCTAGAGACCTTGTGGCAGAATGCAGGAAGTGTAACAGGGCGGTGTGTCGGAACTGTGCTGCAAAGCCTCCAAGCAACAGATATCTCAGGGACAGGCTTCGAAGACTATGTGGTGCATGCTTGAGGGCACCATTACAAGCGCATACCAGCTCGGCGCGCCCGCAACACAGCACTGAGGTCACGGAAACACTACTCACACCGATTACCTCGGTTTCGTCTACGAGCTCTGTCAGATCCGAGTCCTCCTCTTCTTCTACCTTCGAGAACAGCACCGAACACGCCTCTCACTCCCAGGTACCCTTGGCCGTCTCGACCTCCTTCACGAATCCGGCCTTTCAACGCTCTCCCTGCTGCTGTGCGACTCGAGGTGTATTTCTCTGCCAAGAATGCGGGCAAAACCTACATGCAGCCGATACAACATATAAGCGCGTATGGACCTGGCGTTCACGGTATAGTACTCATATTGGAGGACTGGGTACTGGAATGGGCGCGGGTGATCAAGGGCAGAAATGTGCAAGGGGAGAAGAGTGCCTTGATCGAATGGGAGCAGGGCTCTGCTGGGTCGAAATCGACTGCTGCGAACAACAGGCGCCGCACCAACAACACTACGCGCGCTCTTCATCGTCGGATCATGAGACGAGCGACGGAGCTGGTGAAAGCAACAACGCGGAGGACAGCCATAACGGTACAGACGTGATGGGTGCAGACGAGTTAATCTCCACGGCCTCTAACAAGCCCGGCTATCTGCGTCAGGAGATTGAAGGCATTGGAGGTGTGGTAAAGAAAAAGGTCAAGAAGAAGGTCCGTACGGGCGCCACTGTATGGGAATTTGATGACGAGCGCGAGAGCGGCAAGTATCTTGAGCGCGAGGCCAGCGGTGCGCAGAGAAGCTGGTGCGGCTGGTGCAACCGTGTAGTCATGGGCGAGCGTGATCGGAAGGAGTGTGGAGAAGTCTAATATTCTTTTGCCACGACCTTATCTGCTTACATAGGCCATGATGTCCTGTAAAGATAATTGAGACTAGAATGCAAGACGACAACCATTCTGTTCACGATTAAGTCAAGCTAACCTATCAATCCATCTGTCTGCATATCGCCACAAGCGTCACAAATGTGATAGGCACGATCACTAGATGTTAGCAGGCTGCCAAATGTCCAGCAACTTACTCGAGCAAACTGTGTAAGCAAAAACCTGGCGACTGTAAACACAAGTCTGCCAGTAGCCTCCCAGGCAAGCCCAAAGGCACCTTGCAAACACGATGCTAACCAGGATCACTCAACCGAGAGAAAACGATCCATGTTCCCATTCTCAGTCTACTTCCTATCCGTACGAGCTACTAATGCCTTCTTCAATGCTTGTGCGCGTAGTTAGGTTTGTCGCATCCGCTTTTACACTTTGTTCGGACGCAGTGCTCCAATACCGCACTCCGATGTTGGGCGTGCGGGATGATTTAACCCCGTTGCGTGATCGTGGGAAGAACTGGGGGATCCAGAGGATCGAAGGCGTTTCCGTCAATGTCTCAGAGTTGACGCAATACGTCGCTATGTAGCAGTTGAGAACGCCATGAGCGAGTCATTTCAGGAACGTCCATCTCTTCTGGTCTCGCATTCAAGCTCCGCCCGCCCCAAATCTTCAGGCTGTTCGCTTCATGGTCGGTCAATTCCTCGGCAAATTTCAAGAGTCCTGAAGTTTTCCTCGAATCCACCCACCATCGTTGCCTCGCCATCCATGATGCCGTCGCCAAAATCAACGCCAATACTGTCGAAGGAATCCTCGGAAAGGAGAAATAAGCGGATGCAGTCGGAGATGTCCAAAGGAATGCGCTGATGATCGGATATTAATGAGACATCATTTCCCGGCGTCGAGGCTTCTTGAAGGCCCCAAGCTCGTTTCCACCACAGATCAATCAAGATTTTCCATATTGCTGTCTATGAAGTCAAGGGTAGCGATCGAAGGAAAGGACGGACTGCTCGAAATGCAGACATGGACGCAATGGCCAGGTTCACCCTTGGAAGACAGGGACTTATCAACGAGCTTGCAAAGGTCTTGGACCAGACGTTGGCGAGCAGGAGCGGCTAGGTGACGGAGCCGGAGTCGCGGTGCGGCGTGTTCAGGAAGATGATGGCCTTTGCCGATTCCTTGATACCGGGGTGGTCGCACTCGTCTAGTCGGGCTTGGATCAAAGCCTAGAAAGAATGGAGTGTCAACCTCATTTGCTTCCTTTCGAGACCAAGACATAGAACTATGTAGGTCACGTCTAGTGGGGCTACATTATAGACGTACCTGCTTCAATACCAAGCCTCCCATGCTATGACACAGAAAGACCAAGGAGCGGTGTCGCAGCTGCCCACGGCGGGCAGCAACAAGTTGGGCGAGGAAGCTCCGTGAGAAGGACGTGAGATCCCAGTTGGTCTTGCTGAACAGGGCCCTGGAATCATACCCAAATGAGTAGACGCGGGCGCCAGGGATCTCGTGGGGCAGGAAGTCTCGCAGCCAGAGCGGGCCGTCGTTGCCGTCCACGGTCCACGTGTAGTACGCATGCTCGTTGATGCCGTGGATGGCAATGATGTCGGTGCCAGTGGTGGTGACTTTCATTAGTTGCGATGCCACAGCCAGCCGGAATTCATGCTGAGAACGTTGTCGGGTTTGGCATATCAGGCATGGTGGCTTTATATCCCAACACGAGATGACTATAGAGCTTCCGGAATGGTGCATCCAACTGAATATCTGAAGAATCGGTTTCAACACCGCTTTCTAACTTCCACGAATCCCCGGAATACCATGGCCCGTCCCCTGGAACCCCCCGAACCGAAAGACGAGCAAGCCGATATGTCAAGCAACGAAACCGCTGCGTAATTACGCTCCTCTCTCCTTCCTCGATGTTTCAACTCGTACTGCTCAAAGTTTGCATCACAGTGATCCTCTTCATCTAGCGGGGGGTTTCGTTTCTTTGGGCTGGCGCCCCGAGACTTGCTCCGAAGAGGAAGCATGCAGCATTCTTCGCCAGTGAGGGTCTTGACAGAGGATTTTGCGGCACTGTTTAAATCGATAGAGTCTGTGGAGCTATTACGGAGGACGAGATGCCGGGGGATCCCGGCCTGCAAGAATGTGGAAACGAATTGGAAGATCGTCCATGCAAAGCAGGCAAATAAGTGCTCAGGAGCGACGCCAGTGAGGGGCTGGAGAGCAACATTATGGTAGAGGGCGGTAAGTTCATGTGGCTCGGGAGAACAGAAGGTGTGCGCGACGTAAGCGACAGATCCTGTGGAGTACTCCGCTAGTTTAGGTTTGGGAACAAAGGCGAACCGTTTATAGTCAAAGGATGTGTATATATCGGATCGTAGTAAGATCGTATTGCGAGGACTATAGCTTAGCAAGGCAAGCTGTTGTCACCCCGTCCACGCTAAAATTGCAGTGCAGTGCTGCCAAGAGTGCTGTCAAGAGTGCTGTCGGAATGGCCGCTACGCATTTCTTGATTCTAAGCGAATTCAAATTTCTCCATCACAAATGACCAATTGCCCAACAACACCTGCTTGTTACACCTATATCTTGGTCCACGTACGCCTGCTGAAACATGAGAGGATTAGCTTTATGAGTTGCTGGATTACCGAAAGGAGGGCGTTGTAGGGGAAGGAGGGGATTGTTAGACTCTGCCTGCTTGTATCGGGAGGCACAATTCGGTTATGGCGTTATAGTAGGGTGGGTAACAGGCCAAAATTCCCATATACCTCATACACATTCACATGCATGTATCTCAGTAACGTATATCTTATAGGCATGTATCCATGAGCGTGTACCTCATAGGCGTGTTTCATGCCCATATTTGCACCTTAAATGTGGTACATCTCACGGGCGCACATCTTACAGGCGTTCACCTCGCATATGGGCGTGTATCTCATGGGCGTGCACCTCATGGGTGTGCATCTCATGGACGTATATATTACGGGCCGGATGGACTCGGGACCACCCCTTTGCCAACACCCCCTAGGGCCAAAACCCTTTCACGCTTTAGGCACTGCAAGGCATCAATTTGTACTGTACCCAGGTTTGAACATGACATCATATTCATACGTTTGGAATGCATACAAGCCAAGGGCGTCTCCTGCGGAGTATATGCATCTCGTGTCTATCTGTATCCATATTCCTGGCTACCAGTACGAAATGTAGATGAGCGCGGTTCTTCGACAAGAGTAATCTGGGTTCAGGAGATATTGCCCACCGGGGCACCTATGCCGTCTAGCGACGAAGGTTTCGTGTCCTTCCCTATTATCCCAAATGAAATGAACAACCACTAATACCTGAAGTTAATTGTGCTCAAGTTCAGGAAACCAAGAAACGAAAAGCCAATCCCTAGCGATGATACGTCTTGCCTCGCCTGGGCTCAGCGTGGACGATCATCGCCTCACCCTGCTCCTTCCGTCGTTTCATCGCGTCGGTGTTACTGGCATGATTCGAAGAGCTCCATTACGGGAACCGGCGACGTGGCTTTGAGCTTCGGGTGGGCGAGCGTGAGAAGTTGGGATGCTTGGAATGCATGGCATCCTTTCCTGCTGCGTGCTTTGCGCATCATACTCTCGTCGACGCCGATTTTCCGCTGCGTTCTCCTCGGCGCTTGCTGTGCTGCCGAAGTCGTAGGTATAGTTCCAGACCTCTCTTCGCCGTCGTTCGTCTGCTTGTTTCTTCGGACCACCTTCTAGGCACCGCTCCGTAACGTCGTCTGAGGTCTTTTTTGACTTGAGTTTGGCAAGTATCTCTCCACAAGACCGTTGCCACGAACTGATGAAGTCAAATGGAGCCAGATCAAAGGCATCCTCTTCAGGTTCGTATGACTCAAGAGAAGACGCGTGCTTTTGAAATACGTCGTGTTCGTAAAGGAGATTTTCGCCCAGGACCACATCATAGCAGCAGTCTTCAAGAACTTCGAAGGTCACTGGAATTCGCTTGCCGGTCTCGAAAGTCCAGTACGTTTCGACCTGTCCAGCCGTCTCCTGATAGCTGCCATCAGCAAACTGTAGATAGCCACGGTGCCTCTGTCCGGTCTGGATTTTGAAGCCGTGATTAAGTGCAAACTTCCGATCCATTACGTTTCTCTCCGCGCCAGAGTCGGGGACAGCCAGGATAGTACCCGCTTTGTCCAGTGACCCGCGGAGTAGCTGGCAGCCGTCACCAAAAAAGCCGAACTGAAAGAACCCGGTTGTTGCAAAGATACATTCTGTCAGCCGTCGCCGAAATTTGGTCATCGTCTCGGTAGCGCGAAGGAAACCTCTGCCTAGTATAAGATCGTAAGTACATTGAGGTACAACATAGCAGATGAGTTGATGGATTTTCGAACGCTCTTCGGCGAAAGACCACGCAAGAGAGGTCGTCCCTAGTAGATTGAACCAGTCAGCGCGACTCGTAGCTACGATATGCCTGGGCTGTGCATAGCTTACCAATGCACCGTCCGCTCCTCGAATTGCCGAGTCTGTAAGACGCATCTGACTCCACTATCTCCAGCCTCATCTTCTGTGCGTAAGCTTCTGATATCACATTCACACTTGCTCCTGTGTCTGCCATCGCCGCCACTCGGACTCCATTCACGAAACCAGGAAGGCCCCGTTTCTTTTTTGGTCTTTTTGCGTGTAAGGGCAGCACGGCAGGCAAATCGTCGCCATTGCTGTTGGTGCCTTCGGCTGCGGGCGTTAGGGCCTGCGTAATCTGAGCGCTGACAAATCCACGATTAATTCTCAATACGGGCTCTTGCAGTTCCCGTTCTTCGCGAAAGAGACGGTCTACCATTTTGTCATAGTCGCCTTCTTCTGGCTGTAATTGATCTTGAGCTTCCTGTAGCGCTACCTCAGATTCGGCAACCGCACTACGGGATAGACCCAGCTTGCGCCAAACACTTTTCTGCTGAGCTGTACGACCACCCCAACCCCCACCAGCAGCAGCATTGACATTGGCCTTAGCCCTGAGTAGTTTCTCCACCACCTCGAGGTGACCTCCCTCTGCCGCTGCTTGAAGAGCTGTGCGACCACCATCGCTCGCAGCAGCAGCATTGACATCAGCCTTAGCCCTGAGTAGTTTCTCCACCACCTCGAGGTGACCTCTCTCTGCCGCTGCTTGAAGAGCTGTGCGACCACCATCACTCACAGCAGCA
>Ga0335072_10006156_pt1 | contig 17577 bp, 19 predicted proteins | sample Lox_Sample_21_FD_206725 | JGI IMG/M metagenome (GOLD analysis project Ga0335072, IMG submission 206725) | Soil microbial communities from Loxahatchee National Wildlife Refuge, Florida, United States - Lox_Sample_2.1 | ecosystem: Environmental > Terrestrial > Soil > Wetlands | place: USA...
CTGCTGCCCGGATTAACTCGCGACCGCCGCGAACCAGCTGCCGCTGACGGCAAGACCGGTGATGATGAGGCCGCGTACGGCCCGGGTGCCGGGAGCCCGAAGGCCGCCGCGCAGGGCCTAAGCGCCGACCCGCCAAGCACCGACCCGCCAAGCACCGACCCGTTGCTTCGCAGCGGTTCGTCGGGCTGGCCGACGATCACTGGAACGGTGCACCTGACGATGCCGATGTCCGCGTGGCTAGGCGGCGGGCAGCCCGGCGAGGTGGCCGGCCACGGCCCGGTCGACGCGGCGGTCAGCAGGGAGCTGGCCGCGCTGCTAGCTGCCAACCCGGGCACGCGCTGGTGCCTGACGGTGACCGGTCCTGATGGCCGGGCCGCCGGTCACGCATGCGCCAGCAAAGGCCCGGCGGCCGGCGAACCAGTGCCGCGCTGGGCTGCCGGACTGCGGGCCCGGCTCGGGCTGCTGGAGACCGGCGAGTGCAGCCACGCAACCGAGTCGCCCGCCTACCGGCCGCCCGCCCGGTTGCGGCACCTGGTCTGCGTCCGGCAACGGACCTGCTGCTATCCCGGGTGCCGCCGCGCCGCGGTCCGCTGCGACCTCGACCACACCATCCCGTACGACCAGGGCGGACGGACCTGTAGCTGCAACCTGGCGCCGTGCTGTCGTCGTCATCATCGCGCGAAACAAGCACCCGGCTGGCAGCTTCACCAACTGTCGCCAGGACAGATGACCTGGCGAATGCCTAGCGGCCGCGCGTACCAGACCGCCGGCGACCCGTATTCAGCCTGACCAGCGCGAACTGAGTAACCACGAGCTGACTAACTGCCTGTGTGCGTCAGGCCAGCCGGGGGATTACTTCAGCGGCAAGCCGCTCCGCCTGCTCGCCGTGGCTGAACATCGTCGTGAACAAGATGAGCTCAGCGCCAGCCTCGGCCGCCCTGGCAACCTCGGCTGCGCATTCGGCCGGCGTGCCCGCGACGCACGCCGCCTCGATGTCGGGCACTCGCCGGCCATAAAGCCGCTCCATCGCCTCATTGATCCGCAAGCGCGCTCGGCTCCTGTTGTCGTCCACCGCGATGTAGAGGCGCTTTGCGATAGGAAAGTCCGCTGGATCCCGGCCGTACTCACTCAGCGCTGCGCGCACTACCTCAACCTGGCCAGCGAACCGTTCTGTCGGCGTGGAACCCGCCCCGAAAAAGCCATCACCGAGCCGCACTGCCCGCCGCAGGGCCGGCTCTCCATTCGCGCCGAACCACAGCGGCGGGTACGGCTTCTGGACCGGCTTGGGCTCCATGGCCGCGTCGGTCAGCTGCCAGAACTCGCCGTCCAGGGTGACACTCGGCTCCGTCCAGAGCGCCTTCATCACTGCCAGGCCCTCGGTGAAGCGCGCGACATAGCGGTCGCCGCTGATCCCGAACGCGCCAAAGGGGCGGTACTTGCCGCCAGTCCCGACACCGACTTCGACTCGCCCCCCGCTGAGCTGGTCCAGCGTCGCGATGCTCTTGGCCAGGTGTGCGGGGCTGTGCAAGGTCGTCACGAAGACGACGCAGCCCAGCCGCAAGCGCTGCGTGCAAGCCGCCGCGTACGTCATCGTCTCGATCGGCCCGAGCTGCGGCGAGGCACTCAGCGTCGACTCCTGCGTCCAGCCACTGTCAAAGCCCAGTTCCTCGACCCGCGTGCAGTAGGTACGGAACGCGACTGGGTCAAACTCGCCGTCGCCATAGAACTGAGGTATCGAGATCGCGAAGCGCATAGCTCGCAATGCTAGCCCGGCCGGTTTACGCGTAGCAGGTCAGCGGGAGCCCCCCGTTGTAAGCCACCATGTCGGCCAGAGCCGCCCTGAGATCGACATCGGGCCGCCGCGGATCGAGATCACAATAGGCGCGGTGCAGGTTGCCCACGATGCGCTCGCTGTCCAGCCACCCTGCGTAGTCGCCCAGGTCCGTCTCGCGCGCAGCATCGAGCGGCGAAAGTCCGGCCTTCATGCCTTCCTGCGCAGTCTCCAGCACAAACGTCAGATAAGACACGACAGTGTCGATGAGCTCACGGCCGCACGGGCTCCCGTGGCCGGGCACGATCGTGCGCGCCGGGATCGGTGCCAGGACCGACCTGAGCACTTCAATCGCGCCGGTCACCGATCCCATCAGCAGGAACGGGGTTCCGCCGTTGAACAGCAAGTCCCCGCAAAACAGGACCTCCTGGCCGGGCAGCCAGACGAGGCAGTCATTGCTGGTGTGAGCGGGCCGCCCGACATAGCTCACCTCGATCGGCGAGTCGCCGGACCAGATACGCAGCCGGTCGGCGAACGTCACCGTCGGCGGTGCAAGCGTCAGCTGACCCCAGTCGACCGGTTCGAAGATGCCACCGCCATAGCTGGGTAGCCCGCCGCGGATGACCTCCTCGCGGCAGCGCTCGTGCCCGATGATCGTGATGTCCCCGAACACGCAGTTGCCGTATGTGTGGTCGCCGTGGTGATGCGTGTTGATCAGTGTCGTCACCGGCGCAGCGGTAACGGCAGCGATCCGATCCAGGTAGGCGCGCGTTCGCCGCTCCGTGGAACAGGAGTCCACGGAAACCACCGACCGGTCAGCGACGATGAAGCCGGTGTTGTTGATAAACCACGAGCCATCGGGCTGGATGTAGGCGAAGACACGGTCGGCGACCTCGACTAGTTCCGGCGGTCCCGGCACCGTGACGGCGGCTGGCAAGCTGCTCATCCGCCCAGTATGCGGCCGGTCCGGCGAGGCCACTAGGCGAAGGAAGCAGGTACAGCCCGCCGATATGTCATGATTCCGCTCATGAGCTGGATTGACGGGCTGGGCAGGTCTCAGCGGATCGTTGTGGTCATCGCGCTTGGGCTTGTGCTCGAGACTGTAGGCAGCTATGTCGTTAACCTCGGGAGCGGGCTCGCGTCAGGCTGGTACGCGTACTCGCCATTTACCGCTGGTGGGTTCGCGCCGTCGACGGGGTTGCACGGGTGGCTACGCCTGATCATCTGGCTTGTACTGATCGGCGTATGGGCACTGGGGTCCATCTGGGTGTTGCGGCCGTCGTCGCGGGATGCATCCTCGCCTGAGTCAGACAGGCGCCAGAGCAACTAGAAGCCTTCGGGCTGGCCGCCGTACTCATGTGCTGCTGCCTTCCCTGGTCAACTTAAGCGCAAGCGCAGGGCAGTCAGTGACTGCGCGTCTAGTCCGGCGCACAAGGCTGGCGGGTACCTGCTGATCGGCCAGCAGCGGGTAGCCCCATCGATCGAGCGCGACGAGCTCGGGCAGCAACTCGGCGCACAGGCCGTGACCTGTGCACGCGATGGGATCAACGCTGAGCCGGGTCGTCGTCAGCCCCGGTCGTCCCGCGCGGGCCAGCGGCGACCGCACCAGTCCGCTGGGCTTGCCAGGCTGATGCGAGAAGGCTGGCGAGTCGAGCAGCGCCGCAGCCATCCGCCAGGCCGCCGCGGCGGTCACAGCGACGGCGCAGACCACGGCCAAGTCAAGCAGCCGGCCGCCGCGCATCCCGCCGCCGGTCCCGATGCTGTGCGCGAGCGCGAAGGGCCAGCACGCATAGGCAAGCCAGTGCACGGCACGCCAGGCACGGTAGCTCAGATGCCGCCGCAGCAGACTGGTAGCGATCAGTGCAATGATCAGGTCAGTGGCGACGGCTCCGAACCCCAGCCAGCTGCGCGCGTAAGCAGAGGCGAACGGCACCACAATCGCCGCCAGCCGGATCCGGGCGTACGGCCCGGCAACAGCCGTGACGATGTGCAGCGCAAGGAAGCCGACGGCAAGCAGCGACGCGTACCGGTGCAGGCTGAGGCCTGCGAACCGGGGCAAGCCCGGCAGCCGGACACGGCGATCGAGCAAGATGCCCAGCATGACCACGGCGCTCAGCAGCACCATGCTGATCACACCGGTGGCAGCGCTCGCGGTTCCAAGCGTCGGCATTTACTGCCAGGTTAGGTGATCCGGGCCTCGCGGTAATCTCTGGCCGTGACGATCCAGCCAGCGCACGCCTGGGTTGTGGCCGGCCCGCCGGGGTCCGGCAAGTCGACGGCGCGCGGCTCCTGCTGTCGGTACTGACGCCTACGCCAGCGCTGCTGGACAAGGACACGATGTACGGCCCGTTCGTGGCCGCCATCCTCGCCGGGGCCGGCCGGCCGCCGGGCGAGCGCGAGGGCCGCTGGTACGACGAGCACGTCAAGGTGTATGAGTACGCCGGGATGACCGACACGGCCCGGGAGATCCGGTCAGCTGGCTGTCCTGTCGTCCTGTCCGGGCCGTTCACCCAGCAGATCCACGACGCGAAGCGGTGGGAATCCTGGGTGAGCGGACTCGGCGGCCGGCCAGTCCACCTGATCTGGGTCAAGTCCGACCCGGCGACGTTGTGGCAGCGGCTGGCTGCACGCGGGCTGGAGCGAGACACCGGAAAGCTGGCCGACTTCGCCGCGTTCGAAGCCAGCATGCGGCTCGATGACCGGCCCGCCGCGCCACACCTGGTGATCGACAACCGGCTCGGCTCAGCGCAGCCGCTGGATGCTCAGGTTGCCAGCCTGCTCGCGCGCCTGGCAACGGGTTAGGACATGCCCGACAGGCTGACGCCCGAGATGCTGTCCTGGTACGTCCCGGAGCTGTCGGGTGGCAGCCGAGTAAACCAAATCAGCAGGTAACGTGCTTTTACCGGCGAGCCGATTTGCACCGTCACCGCGCCGCCGGGCAACTGTGTCCGCGCGACCACCTGCAGGTCAGCGAGCGCTGGCGTATTGCCGGCGCGCAACTCCAGTTTGCCGCCTGCTGCCGCGCCCAGCACAATGCGGGCACTGGTCACGGTAACGGGCTTGCCCATGTCCAGCAGCAAACCGGTACCGGACTGAAGGCCTCCGAAATTGGCCGTCGAGTACCAGTCGGTCTTCCACGCGGTGCTGTCCTTGCCGTCGATGGCCAGCGAGGCCTGCTGCGGGTCATCGCCCGCGCCGACGCCGCCCGGGCCGAATGCTGCCGCCCGCACCGCCGCCAACGACACCGCCGATGACGACACCGCCGATGACGACGACGCCGCCGGAGACGACGGCGCCGGGGTGTTGCTGCTGCGATGCGCGGCGACACCCGATCCGGTCGGGTGACGGGTGTCGGTGTGGTGGCGGGTGAGGGATGGCGAGGGGGACGGCGAGCCGCCCGACGCCAGCAGGTAACTCAGCAGGCCGATCGCCGCGAGGAGGATCAGCGCCAGCGCCACAGTCAGTCGCGGCACCCGCCGCCTCGGCTCCAACGGCAACGAGGGCCGGAACGCCTCGGCTGCCGTGATGCCGCCGGGCCTGCTAGCGCTAGCCGGCCGCGCCGCACGGAAACCCAGGATGCCGGGATTGTAAAGTTCCGGGCTGGTGTCCGCATCGTCTCGGACATCTGCGCGGTCTCGGACATCTGCGTGCCCGGACAGCCCGTTCCCGCCGTCGGCGGGAGTACTAAGGCCCGCTGCGCCGGCAACGCTGCCGACGATGCGATGCCAGCCAGGAAGCTGCCAGCTAGGCAACCGCCAGGCAGGGCTGTCGGCGCTCTCCTCTGGCTCGGCGGGCTCAGGGGGCGGCATGTGCGCCGCATCGTACTCGTCGATCAGCGGCACGGGATCCGTGCCGACCACCCGCGCGATCGCGCGGATATGCCCGCGCGCATAGTAGTCGCCCCCGCACGCTGAGTAGTCATCTAGCTCGATACTGCGGATGATCGTTTCTCGGATGCGGGTGCGCTCGCTTACCTGAGCTATGGTCAGTCCGGCCGTCGTGCGCGCTTCTGCCAGCGCCCCGCCGATTCCCACGTCTCACCTCCGCAGCAGCCTGTATCGAAGTCCTGTTATCGCCAGTATGCCGTCGGTTAAGCGTGGTATAGCCGGACGATCTATGGTTAATTACGCTGAGCCCCTGCGCCGCAGGCCCGGCGGCGCCATCCTCTGCGGTTGTTCCTCGAGCACAGCGCCGTAACGTTCGGCCGTGATACTCGCTGGCATGTGGCCTGGCGGCAGGGCGGCCGCAGCGAACCGGAGCCCGAAGCGCTCGACGGGCTCGGACAGCTCAAGCTCGACGGCGGCGCCGCGGTCGGTTGTGGCCACGACCCGCGTCACAGCGGGCGCCGTGCGCGCCATCACGAAGTACGGCAGGTCGTCGGTCCGGCCGCGCCACTCCTTCATCACCGAGCCCGGCTGAAGCTTCGGGCCGCCGAAGCCTGACCCGGCGACGACACGCCTGTCCCCGGAATAAACCCGCAGCATCGTGGAAAGGTCCTCGTCTTCGCCGGAGCAGATCACTTCCCAGCGCAGGCCTCCACCCGCCGTCCCGGACAGTACCTGAACCTCTCCTGCAGACTCGCTCACTGGCTTCTCCGCTTCATTGGCTTCCCCGCTGGTCAGAGGCCAGCCGGGGTAAGGCTGGCAGCAGCTCAACTCTGCCGGTATTTGCGGCTACCCGAAGTATGATCCGGTTAGTCGTGACGAGGGCGGCAGCGTGCGTCACATTCCGGGTAACAGGGGAGTACACCTATGGGACTTCTGAACGAGGCTCGCCGCGAGTTCATCGCAGCGCCCGATGGCTCCAAGGGCCAGATCGTCTTCAAGTGGCCCGATCAGAACATCCGCAAGTTCTCCCGGGCAATCGTCGAGCCTGATGCCGTCGCCGTCTTCACTAGCCAGGGCCAGATCATGGGCGTCCTGACGCCGGGCCAGCACACCCTGGACGCCAAGGAGCTTCCGTTCCTCGGCATGTTCGTGGACTGGGCGACTGGCGGCAACGCGTTCAAGGCCGAGATCTACTTCGTCGGGACTCGTGAGTTCCCCAACAACAGGTTCGGCGGCCGGCTAGACGAGGTGCAGGACCCGCAGACCGGCCTGATCGTGACGCTGCGCACCTTCGGTGAGTACGCGTTGCGCGTCTGTGACCCGACCAAGCTGATCCTCAACCTGGTCGGCACCGTCGACGTGACCAACAACCAGGCCGTGACCGCCTGGGTGACCCAGCAGCTGCTGAAGGTCACCCGCACGACAGTCACCACCCAGCTGATGTCCGGAACCTGGCCGATCCTCGGCTTGTCGATGCACAGCCCCGAGATCGAGGCGCAGTCGCTGGAGGCTGCCAACCGCGAGCTGGCCGACTACGGGATCGCGCTGACCCGGCTCGGCAACGTCGACGTGAACCTCGACGACGACGACAACGCGCGGCTGAAGAAGCTGGCCGGCGACACCGCCTACAGCCGGCTCGCTGGCGGCTTCCTGCAGGCCGCGCAGGCTGAGGCGCTGCAAGGTGCTGGCGAGGGAATGGCACAGGGTGGCGCGGCCGTCACCCCGATGTTCTTCGGCGCAGGCATGGGCATGGCCGGTCAGATGATGCAGGCGCCCGGCCAGGCTCCGTATAGCCCGCCACCGCCTGGCCCGGGCTTCGCCGGCGGCGGCCAGGGCTACGCGGCACAGGCTGCCGCAGGCGCGCAGCAAGCCGCGCCCCAGCAGGCGCCGGCCCAGCCAGCGCCCGCACCGCAAGCGCCCGCACCGCAAGCGGCGGCGGCCGGTGCTCCAGCCATGACGGCCTGCGGCAACTGCCAGAGTCCGGTTGCAGTGGGGTCGAAGTTCTGCCCGGAGTGCGGCAACCAGATGCAGAAGCACTGCACGAACTGCAACGCCAGCCTGGCTCCGGCAGCAAAGTTCTGCGCCGAGTGCGGCACTCCCGCGGCGCCACCGCCGTCCTGAGCCCGGCCCCGCATACGCCGCAGTCAGATCCGAGCAGTCCGCTACGATCACAGCCAGTATCAGCTGCAGTGTCCGAACATCCGGGTAGTGCGCGCACACCGTGCCCGGACAACACCCCCCGCCTCGAGCAGAAAGGCCTGCCCGGATGGACAGGATCGAATGTCAGTGGTGCAAGGCTCAGAATCCGCCGGAGCGGACCAGCTGCAATACGTGCGGCGCCCCGCTCGACAAGAAGAATCTCGTCTCCGATTCCGGCTGGACTGAGGCGCCGCGCCTGCGGGACATGACGGAGTTCCGCTTCTCCAACTCCACGTGCCAGATCGAAGGCGAGATCGTCCCGGTCGCCGAGCTGGCCCTGGCCCAGGGCGACTCGGTGTTCTTCGAACATCACGTCATGCTGTGGAAAGAACCCGGCGTCCCGCTGTCCGCCATGAACACCGGCGGCGGCGCCAGGCGCATGATCGGCGGCATGCCGCACATCCTGAGCATCGCGCACGGGCCCGGCCGGATCGCACTGTCGAAGGACGCCACCGGCGAGGTCGTCGTTTTGCCGATTCACCCGTCACACGAGATCGACGTGCGCGAGCACGCCTTCCTGGCCGGCACGCACTCACTGAACTACTCGTTCGTGCGGATCAAGGGCCTGGCCAACGTGCTGCACGGCGGCAGCGGGATGTACATGGACAGGTTCGTCACCGGCGGCGAGCAGGGCCTGCTGTTGCTGCACGGGTACGGCAACGTCTTCCAGAAGACACTGCAGCAGGGCGAGAAGATCCTGGTCGAGCCGGGCGGGTTCTTGTACAAGGACTCGTCCGTGCAGATGAACACCGTTCAGCAGAAGTTCAAGACCGGGATGCTCGGCGCGCACAGCATGTACCTCGCCGAGATGGTCGGCCCCGGCCGGGTCGGTGTCCAGTCCATGTACGTGCATCACGGCTCCGAGTAGGCGGCGCGCATGTCAACGCCGACCTACACGTGCCCGTACTGCCGCATCGCGAGCGACGGCAGCGGGACGACGTGCCCGCATTGCGGCGCGCCGACCGATATCCGGGCGCGCGTCACCAAGTCCGGGTGGGCCGAGCAGCCCCCAATCAGGGACATGGCGCGGATCCACTTCAACCGGTCGACCTGCCAGATCAGCGGCAAGTACGTGCCGGTGGCTGAGATGCAGCTGGACCCGCAGGACAGCGTCTACTTCTCTCATCACGTACTGCTGCACGCTGAGCCGAGCGTGCGCCTGGACATGATGAAGATGGCAGGCGGCTGGAACCGGATGCTGGCCGGCATGCCGCTGCTAATGATGACGGCATCCGGGCCGGGTCACCTCGCCATCTCAGCCGATCACCCCGGCGAGACCCTGGCCGTGCCGCTGCCCGCCAATCACGCGATCGACGTAGTCGAGCACAGGTTCCTGGTCGCCACGGGCAACGTCGGGTACCACTGGGAGAACTCGGGCATCTGGTTCGCCACCCGGAACGGAGACGACCAGGAGTACCACTACCCGCTCGGCCAGACGATGGACCGGTTCAGCGCCCAAGGCGGCCCTGGCCTGTTGCTGCTGCACGCACCGGGCAACACGTTCATCCGCGATCTGGCTCAGGGCGAGCGGATCCTGGTTCAGCCAGGCGGGCTGATCTGGAAGGACCGCAGCGTCCGGATGCACCTGCATTTCGAGTACCCGCGCGGCAACTACTGGTTCAGCTCAGCCCGCTGGCAGGCCAAGTCCATCTGGCTGGTGCTGCAGGGTCCGGGCCGGGTAGCGATCCAGTCGGTGTTCGAGCCGCCGGAAACCGGCGGCGGAATCAGCGACAGCTCGGGCGCCACGACCCAGTACTGGAACCCCGGCTCTGCAGCCAGCACAGCGCGCCGCGGCCAAGCGCAAGCTTGGCCGCGGCGACCGGCAGGAGCCCCGGCGGCATCTCCGCCAGCCCGCCTGCCAGCCAGAATCCGGTGAGCGCTGCGAGCACGCCGTCGAGCACGGCCGGCTCGGTCCCGGCGGTGACGACGGACTGCCCGGCAAGTAACCGGTCCAGGTCGATCCCGGTGCCGCCCGCGCTGGCAAGCACGGTCAGCACGTCGACGAACGGCGCGCCCAGCCGGGCATGCGGCCAGTCAACGAAGAGCACCCGCCGGTCAGAGCGCACGATGTTGTGCGGCAGCGCGTCGAAATGCACGAGCGTCTGGCCCCCCGCAGCGGCCAGGCCGACGCGCTCCAGGTCTGCCAGGAAGCCCAGGTTCCCGGCTGCCCAAGCGGACACCGGCCAGCTTCGCCCGCGCGGACGCCTCGGCGGCCAGCTCCGCCCACCCGCCGAGCCGGGGGTGATCGGCCGGCACCACCACCGGCGACGGCGTCAGCGCCTGCGACATCGCGCTGGCCGCCGCCACTGCCTGGGCGAGCTCGCCGGGACGCCACGGCACTGATGGCTGCGCGCCGTCCGCCCAGTCGAACGCGAGGATGACCCAGTGCCCGTCGTCGGCAGAACCCAGGAACCGCGGCGCCGGCACGGTTGCCGGCAGCTGCGCCGCCACCCGTGCCTCGTCCCGGTACATCGCGGCCTGCGTGGGCCACGCGTCTGCGTCCATCGCCTTCGCGAACTTGAGGCGCCCGTCGGCGAGCGTGAGCCGCGACGCGAAGCCGGGGGAGAAGCCGCCCTCGCAGTTCTCCGCAGCCACTACCCGGCCGCCGGCCAGCTCGCAGATCTGATCGCGAACTCCAGCAGGCAACTCGCCCCAGCGCGGCCGCTTCTTGCTTGCGGACATGAAAACCCTCCAGGACAGGGGAACGGGGGTTACGCGGCCTATCGCGACGGTACAGCGCGGCACAGGCAGAGAATCAGTTAGAGGCAGACAGCGCGTCCGAGAGCGCTCGCTCGATCGGATCGCGGGCCGTCCAGAATGGCCGTGCACCCATTGTACGACGGGCGAATTCGGGCCGAGCGTCCAGCGCGACGTGCACGCCGCGGCTAAAGGTCACAGTCACCGCCCGTCGGCTGGTACGGGATCAGCTCGGTCGCCCGGTACCCCGGTCGTTGACGAGAACTGCCGCGCCGTCGAATGCGCCCGCCTTGAGATCCTGAAGCGCCTGTAGTGCTCGCGACATGGGGTACACGTGTGTCGTGGCCCGGACGCCGTACCGGACGGCAAGTTCGAGGAACTCCCGGCCGTCGCGCCGTGTGTTGGACGTGACGCTGCGCAGTTCCTTCTCATAAAACAGCTCGTGCTCATAGTTCAACGGCGGCGTGTCGGTCAGGTGGATACCGGCAACGGCGAGGACTCCGCCGCGGTCAAGTGCTCGCATCGCGACTGGCACGAGGTCCCCGACTGGCGCGAATAGGATCGCGCTGTCCAGTGGTTCCGGCGGGGAGTCGTATGCACCCCCGGCCGACGCGGCGCCGAGTTGGAGCGCGAGCCGCTGGGAAGCCTCACCGCGAGTCAGGGCATGGACTGTCGCGCCTTGTGCCAGCGCTACTTGGGCGATCAGGTGGGCGCTGTCACCGAATCCGTACATCCCGAGCCTGCCGTGCTCGGGCAGCGACGAGCGCAGCAGCGCCCGGTAGCCGATGATCCCCGCGCACAGCAGGGGCGCCAGCTCCACGTCGGTGACGTCGGCCGGCAGCCGGTAAGCAAACGCCGAAGGAACAGTCGTGTACTCCGCGTACCCGCCATCGGCATCCCAGCCCGTGTAGAGCGAGTTAGGGCAGAGATTCTCGTTACCACGTCGGCAGTAGGGGCAGGTCCCGTCGGTGTGCCGCAGCCAAGCGACGCCAACCCGGTCCCCGACGGCGTAGTCGCTAACTCCCTCGCCCAGCGCCGCTACCCGGCCCACGACCATGTGACCAGGCGTGACGTGCTCACGGTGTACCGGCAGGTCACCCTCGCTGACGTGCAGGTCAGTACGGCAGACGCCGCAGGCCAGGACCTCGACCAGCAGTTCGCCGGGAGCCGGGGCCGACACAGGTTTCGCTACGTACCTCAGCGGGCCGGTCTCGATCGGTCCTGGCTGGCTCACCACCCACGCCTGCATCGTTCCCGAGCTACCAGGCGCCATCCCGTGCTCCTATCCAGGTTGCCGAGTTCGACTATGTTCACCGGCCCGCAGTTAGGTTCGGGAAGTCTCCGTGCTTACGGTAGTGGCTGCTCACTGTCTGCCGGCCGCCGGGGAGCCGCTATGAGCCGCATCGCCCGCAGCGACTTGATCACCTTGATCGTTGTTGCGGGCGTGCTCAAGCCAACGGGACTTCTAGGCTCGCTGTCATGAAAGTGCTGTCCGTCAACATCGGCAAGCCGCAGCCCAATCCCTGGAAGGGCATCAGCGCCACCGGCATTGATAAGTGTGCTGTCGATGGCCCGCTGCCCGTGACAGCGCCTGGCCCGAAAGGCACCGGCGAAGTCGGGCTAGCTGGTGATCAGGTCTTCGACGTCCAGCACCACGGCGGGCCAGACCAGGCCGTCTACGCCTACGCACGTGAGGACCTCGATGCCTGGCAGGTCCTACTCGGGACCCAGCTCCGCAACGGCGTCTTCGGCGAGAACCTGACTACTGCGGGCCTGCGCGTGAACGAGGCCAGAATCGGTGAGCGCTGGCAGATCGGCGCCGTCGCGGTGCTCGAGGTGTCCTGCCCGCGCATCCCGTGCGCCACGTTTGAAGGCTGGCTGCAGCGGACCGGCTGGATCAGGCAGTTCACCAAGGCCGCCGTGCCTGGTGCATTCCTCCGCGTAATCGAGCCGGGCGTCATCAGCGCTGGCGACGCGATCAAGATTCTGAGCCGGCCGGGCCACGACGTGACCATCTCGCTTGTCTTCAAAGCGCTGACGCTGGAGCCGGAGCTCCTGCCGCTGATTCTGGCCGCCGATGCGTTGCCAGCCGAGTGCAGGGATACCGCGCTCCGCCGCACCAGCTCGCGGGTGTAAGAACGGCATGTGGAATTCAGCGACGACACCGAGCACGAGGCGATCCGGGCGGCCATCAGGGAAGTCTGCACACGGTTTCCCGATGACTACTGGGCCGAAGCGGACGCGACGCATACCTTTCCATGGGCTTTCTACGACGCGCTGGCCGAGGGCGGCTGGATCGGCGTCGCCATCCCGGCCGAATACGGCGGCGGTGGCGCGGGCATCACCGAAGCCTCCATCGTCCTCGAGGAAGTGGCGGCTTCAGGCGCCTGCATGAACGGCGCAAGCGCCATCCACCTGTCGATCTTCGGTATGCACCCAGTCGTCAGGCACGGCAGCGAGGATCTCAAGCGCAGGTACCTGCCGTCGGTTGCCGCCGGGAAGCTGCATGTCGCCTTCGGCGTAACAGAACCGGACGCCGGCACGGACACGACGGCTATCAGGACGCTGGCAGTCCGCGACGGTGACGGCTACCGCGTAACCGGCCGGAAGGTATGGACGTCGAAGGCGCTGGAATCTGACCGGGTGCTCCTGCTGGCCCGTACGACGCCGGCCGAGCAGTGCGCGCGGCGGACCGACGGGCTGACGCTCTTCATGGCGAACCTCAGGGACCCTGCCGTCAGCATCAGGGCGATACCGAAGCTGGGCCGGAACGCCGTCGACTCGTGCGAGGTCAGCTACGACGGACTTTATGTGGACGCCGCCGACCGGGTCGGCGCACAGGGCAGCGGATTCCGCTATCTGCTGGACGGGCTCAACGCCGAACGGGTGCTGATCGCTGCGGAGGCACTCGGCATCGGCAGGGCTGCACTGCGCCGCGCAGCGGGCTATGCCACGACCCGGGTGGTCTTCGGCCGGCCGATCGGCGCTAACCAGGGCATCTCGTTCCCGCTCGCCGAAGCTCACGCCCGGCTGGCTGCTGCGGAACTGGCCATTAGGCAAGCGGCCTGGCGGATCGACAACAATGAGCCATGTGCCGAGCACGCCAACGTTGCCAAGTTCCTCGCCGCCGACGCGGCCTTCGCAGCCGCGGACGCCGCGGTGCAAACGCATGGCGGGTTCGGCTATGCGACCGAATACCACGTCGAGCGCTACTGGCGTGAGGCCCGGCTCATGCGAATAGCGCCAGTCCCGCAGGAGATGGTGCTGAATTACCTGGCCGAGCACGTACTCGGCCTGCCGCGGTCGTACTAGACAGGGATCTCGTTAGCCACCAGCGCGAGGAGCTTGAGCGCGTCCTCGTCGGAGCTGGCGGGTGCGGCCTGGTAGACGGATATTCGCTGGCCATCGCCCAGGTGGAGGACTTCGTAAGCGAGTGTGAGCGACCCGACCTGCGGGTGGCGGAATGATTTGGGCTCGCCGCGGCGGAGCCGGATGTCATACCGCTGCCAGAGCATGGCGAACTCGGGGCTGTGCTTGGTGAGCTCGTCGACCAGCTCCGCGAGGCCCGGCGTTTCCGGGCTGGCGGCGGCGACTGCGCGCAGGTTCGCCGCGGTGGAGGCGGCGGAATGCGGCCAGTTGACGAACAGGTCCCGCGCGGCGGGGTGCAGGAACGTGTACCTGGCGGTGTTGCGGCGCCGGGCTGGCCAGTCAGCTAGTCCGTGGAACAGAGCCAGCGCCTCGGGGTTGGCGGCGAGCACGTCGCTGATCTGGTTGAGCACGTAGGCGGGGCAAGGCCGCAGGGCTTCCAGCAGCTGGCGGATCGCTGGCCGGACGGCTTCAGCGCCGGTTCCGGACCGAGGCCGGCCCGGTCGGTCCGCGGCCCCCCGCGCTGGCTGGCGCGTGAATTCGTGAAGGTGGGCGCGTTCTTCGTCGTCGAGCAGCAGCGCGCCGGCGAGTGCGTCGAGAACTGCGGGGCTGGGGTTGGTCTCGCGGCCCTGTTCCAGCCGGATGTAATAGTCGATGCTGACGCCTGCCAGCGCGGCTAGTTCTTCGCGCCGCAGGCCCGGCGTGCGGCGCAGCCCGGTCCCGGCGGGCAGGCCCACATCAGCCGGCCGAACACGGGCCCGCCGGGCCCGCAGGAACTCGCCAAGGCCGTCCGCCGCCATGACGCTAGTGTGTCACCCCGGCGGGAGCGTGTTCCTGGCAGTGTCATTGCTAGGAACGACGCGGCCTTCTCCGGCCGGCGCGGGTCCGACAGGCTCGGTTGCATGAGCACATCGAATGCTTCCAGAAGGCGCCGCCCGGCACCGGGCGGCAGCCTGCCCCGAGGCGCCGCAGAGACGGGCTTCGGCCGACGGTTTGTAGTCGCCACCTCGGCGGGCTCGGTGCTGAATCCCATCAACTCCTCGATCATCGCCGTCGCCCTCGTCGCCGTCGGGCGTTCCTTCGGCGTGAGCGCGGCGACGACGACCTGGCTGGTGTCCGCGTTGTACCTGGCCACCGCGGCTGGCCAGCCGTTTATGGGCCGGCTGGCCGACCAGCTCGGACCGCGACGGGTTTACCTGGCCGGGCTGGCGCTGGTCGCCGCCGGAGGCCTGGCCGGCTGGCTAGCCCCCTCGCTGGGCGTGCTGGTAGCCGCCCGGGTCATCCTGGGGCTGGGGACCTCGGCCGCCTATCCAGCGGCGATGGCGATGGTCCGCCGGCAGGCGCACCGGCTGCGCCGTGATCCGCCGGGGTCGGTGCTCGGGGCGCTGGCCGTGGCAGGGCAGGCCACCATGGCGGTCGGCCCACCGCTGGGCGGGCTGCTGATCGCGGTCGGCGGCTGGCGGCTCACCTTGCTGATCAACATCCCGCTCGCGGCTGCCGGGGCGGTGTTCGCGCTGGCCTGGTTGCCCACCGACGAGCCGGCCCGGCTGCGGCTAGCGGCCCTGGACCTGCCGGGGGCGGGCCTGTTCACGGCTACGCTGACCGCTCTGCTGGTGTTCGTGATGAACCTGCGCGCCCACCCGTGGTGGCTGCTAGCTACTGCCGCGGTGCTCGGGGCCGCTCTGGCCCGGCGGGAACTGGCCGCCCGCTCCCCGTTCCTCGACGTCCGGATGCTGGCGCATAACCGGGCGCTGACCACCACCTACCTGCGGTTCGGCCTCACCATGCTCGTCACCTACTGTTTCATCTACGGCTGGACGCTGTGGCTGGAACAAGCCGCCGGGAAGACGGCGTCGGCTGCGGGCCTGCTGATGCTGCCCTCGTTCGCTGCCGCAGCGGGCGTGTCGGCGCTGGCCGCTCGCAGCCGGCGGATCTGGCCGCCGCTGGCAGCGGGCGCGGTCACGCTGACCGCGGGCAGCGCCAGCCTGCTAGCCCTGCACGGCCACTCTCCGGTGTGGATCCTGGCCGCCGTCAGCGTGATCTTCGGCGTGCAGAACGGGCTGTCGGTGGTCACCAACCAGGCCGCCATGTACGCCCAGGCACCCGCCGCGCAGACCGGCACCGCGGCCGGGCTGCTACGCACCTCCGTATCTCGGGGCGATCGCGTCCGCAGGGATCACCGGGTTCGCGTTCGGTGCCCGCGCCACAGACGCAGGGCTGCACCACCTCGCGGTGATCCTCACGATTACCTCCGCCGTCCTGCTCGCCGCCACCGTCGCCGACCCCGGCCTGCGCCACGCGGCGACGCCAGTCCAGGGAAAGCACGGAGGCACCACCAAGCCCGGCCTGCCAGCGACGCCAGTCGCAGCTCACACGATGACCGGCCGGACCGCCGGCGCGTGACGAGTCCATGCACCGACGGAGCTTCACATGAAGCACATCAAGCTGGGGCACCTGCAGGTCGCCCGCATCGGTCTGGGCGCCATGGGGATGTCCGCCGCCTACACCGGCGCGGGCACCGATGACGCCGAGTCCGTGCGCGCTATCCACCGGGCACTAGAGCTGGGCGTCACGCTCATCGACACCGCCGAGACATACGGGCCGTTCACCAACGAGGAACTCATCGGCCGGGCCGTCAAAGACCGCCGCGACAAGGTCGTGCTTGCCACCAAGTTCGGCCGCATCTCGCACTCGCGCGGCGGCGGCCGCATCCTCGACAGCAGCCCTGCGAACATCCGCACAGCGGCCGAAGGTTCCCTGAGGCGGCTGGGCACCGACCACATCGACCTGTACTACCAGCACCGTGTCGACCCCAGCACGCCTATCGAGGACACCATCGGCACGCTGGCTGAACTGGTAGCCGAGGGCAAGGTGCGCCACATCGGCCTGTCCGCGGCCGGTGCCGCCACGGTCCGCCGCGCCCACGCCGTCCACGCGGTCGCCGCGCTGCAGTCGGAATACTCCCTGTGGACCCGGGATCCCGAGGCAGAGATGCTGCCACTGACCCGCGAGCTCGGCATCGGCTTCGTTGCGTTCTCGCCGCTCGGCCACGGCTTCCTTACCGGGGCAATCCGCTCCACCGAGCAGTTCGACAACGGCGACTGGCGCAAAACCAACCCGCGCTTCACCGGCGAAAATTTCCACCGCAACCTGCGCATCGCCGACGAGGTCGAAGCGATCGCCGCGCAGGCCCGCGCCACGCCCGCGCAAGTAGCCCTAGCCTGGCTGCTGGCCAGGGGCGACGACATCGCCCCGATCCCCGGCACAAAGCACGTCTCCCGCGTCGAGGAGAACACCGCCGCCGACAGCATCGAACTGACCGCCGAGCAGATCAGCAAGCTCGACAACCTCACGCCGGCCGCTGGCAACCACCACGAGGAAGCGGACATGCGGCTGCTTGGCCGCTAGCCACCTCGATGAGCCGGCGGTGTTTGGCGTCCGGATTCCGTGGTAGTGGATGCGGACTACACATTACAAGAGCTGGGAGTTCACATGATCATACTTGGACTCATCCTGCTGATTATCGGCTTTGTCATCAAGATCGCGATCGTCTGGACGATTGGGATTATCCTGCTGCTCGTCGGGCTGGTCCTCGCGCTCTTCGGTGCTATTGGCCGCGGCATCGGCGGACGACGACACTACTGGTAGCGCCTATCTGATCGGAGCCCGGTGATGCCAGCTGACCTTGGCGTGCTTATCGACGACCTGGCAGCTGAG
>Ga0335072_10006157_pt1 | contig 17575 bp, 17 predicted proteins | sample Lox_Sample_21_FD_206725 | JGI IMG/M metagenome (GOLD analysis project Ga0335072, IMG submission 206725) | Soil microbial communities from Loxahatchee National Wildlife Refuge, Florida, United States - Lox_Sample_2.1 | ecosystem: Environmental > Terrestrial > Soil > Wetlands | place: USA...
AGTTTCGTCCTGCCGGAGGTGGCGGTCGGCCGCTGCGGCGGCGGCCGGCACATGATGCGGCACCTGCCACAGGGCATCGTCCGGCGGATGTTCTTCACCGCGCAGCCGCTGACGAGTCAGGAGGCGCTGCGATTCGGTTTCCTGGACTCGGTACACGACAGCACCGAGCTGGCCGGCGCGGCGATGGTGAGGGCACGGGAGATCGCCGCGCACAGCCCGCTCGCGCTGCGGCTGGGCAAGCAGGCACTGAACGAAAGTGAGTGGCTGCCGGTGCAAGAAGGTTACGCCGTCGAGCAGCAGTACACCCTGCGACTGGCCCGTACCGCCGATGCCCGCGAGGCGCTCGCCGCCCGGCGTGAGAAGCGCACACCGCGATTCACCGGCCGGTAACGAGCCGCCCGCGCGGTGGGCTCAGCCGCCGTGAGCCGCCTGTTCCAGCTCGCGCCGCCGCGCCGCCGGGAGCTGGTCCAGGTATGACGGGTGGTCGATGGTGCAATAGCTCCCCAGATAGTCCGCGAAGCCGTCGGCGTTCACCAGGGCCTGGTAGGCGGCGAGGTGATCCAGGTCCGCCACGTAGCAGCCGACGCTGCCGAGCGGATGGGCGCCGAACGGCGTTTCCACCACCTCGTCGATCAGGTAGCCCGGGATCGACACGCCGAGCCGGGCTGCCACGGGGGTCGGCACGATGCGATCGACCTGGGCGATGACGTGCCGCGCGGAGCGGGCCATGAGCAGGTCAGCCCAGCGGCTGCCGAAGTGCACCAGGTTTCCTTCCGCATCGCCGAGCGGAGCGTGCAGCAGTGCGACGTCTACTCGTAGCGGGCCCACGCCGAGGAGGTCGCCAGACCGGATGAGCAGGGGGTTGTCATCGACGAGGTCGTTGGTCCCGAGGTTGGGCAGGACCTGAATCGGGACGTTGTTGCTGGCAGCGAGGAAGCCGCCGAGCAGCAGTGCCTCGTCGCAGTCCTCGAAGACCACCGTGCCCGCGGCGGCCGCCCGCCGCGCGGCCGGCGCCAGCCCGAGGCTGGCGAATGATATGTGCGGGATGCGCACCCGGCTGACCCGCCCCGCGCCGAGCAGCACGTCAGCATCCCATGAGGCCGCGGGCGCCGAACACAGGAACAGGCCGGTCGCCCCGGAGCGCAGCAACGCCCGCACCAGGGTGCTTGGCCGGTTCTCCAGGAGCATGCCGCCGAGGGCGACGCTGCGCACCTCTCGCAGCCGCCGCTCCACGCTGGGCAAGTCGGTGATCGTCATCGCGCTGTGCCATCCATGAGTATGCCGTGCCGCCCATTCTGCATGCATTTTAGTCTACAATTGGATTGCAGTCATGATTCAGCTCGCAGGGAGGGCACGTTGTCAGACGGGACGTCGTTCGAACCCCGGCCTGGCCCGCTCGCCGGCATCCGGGTAGTGGACATGACGATCTGGATGGCCGGCGCGGTCAGCGGCATGCTGCTGGCAGATCTCGGTGCCGACGTCGTCAAGGTAGAGGGCATGCGCGGCGATCCGACCCGCTCGCACACCGCCCCCACCGCCGGCGCCGCGGCCGGCCCGAGCATCTCCTACTCCACCTGCAACCGCAACAAGCGCTCTATCGCCCTCGATCTGGGGTCCGTGGCCGACCGCGAGGTCTTCGACCAGCTCATCGCCATGGCGGACGTCTTTGTCAGCAACATGAGCCCGGCAACGATCCGCAAGCTGCGCATCGACGAAGCCAGCCTGCACGCGCTCAACCCGTCACTTGTCTATGCCTGCGGCTCGGGTCTCGGCCCGAGGGGACCGCGCGCCGGCGATCTGGCGCAGGACATGACCGGCATGGCGTATGCCGGGATGCTGTTCACGCTCTCCCCGGACCCCGCGGAGCCATTTGCCCCGCCGGGCGCCATGAACGACGTCATAACGGGGACCTACCTATTCGGCGGCATCCTTGCCGCGCTCATGCGGCGCGCCAGGACGGGCCGGGGCGAGACTGTAACCGGTTCGCTGCTGCAGAGCGCGTTGTGGACGCAGACCCTGCTCATCGGCTCGGTCGCCAACACCGCGGGCTCATCGACCAGCGGCCGGCCGCGGACGGAGCCGCGCAATGCCCTGCTCAACCAGTACCAGGCACGTGACGGCAAGTGGATTGCCGTCGCGGCCATCAACGCGCGCGCGTGGGATGCCTTCGTGGCCGGGGCGCAGATCGAGTACCTGGTCGAGGACCCGCGCTTCGCCAGCTACGCCGGCACGCTGGCGCACGCCGGCGAGATGCGGGCCGCCCTCGACAGGCACTTCGCGACCCAGTCGGCCGGTTACTGGCTGACCCGGCTGCGCGACCACGGAGTCTGGTGCGGCCCCGTCCACCATCTCGAGGACATCATCGACGATGAGCACATCGCCGCCAACGGTTACCTGACGACACTGAGCGACGGCCTGCGCACGGTGTCCCTGCCGTTCAGCCTGTCCGACTATGAACTGCCGGTGGCAGCGGGACCGGCTCTCAACGGCGACCGGGAGTCGATCCTGCGCGACTGGGGCGTCCGGACCCGCTGACACCTCACAATGCGGCCACCATCTCCCGGGCCCGCGCCGCGGGCCCGCGCTCGTCGAGCAGCCGTCGGCACTGCAGGAACGCCTTGGGCCAGTTCAAGCACACAGCGGCACACAGCCGGCCGGCGGCATCCGCATGCAGCACGGCGACCTTGGGCCGCTGTTCATCGGGCGCGCCGATGACCCATTCGGCCACCGCGCGAGCCCGTTGCCCGGCCAACTGGAGCTTCCAGTCGTACTGGTCCGACCAGACGTAATCGGAGGGCTGGTAGGTTTCCCGCGTACCCGGACAGACGATGTTGCGCGCCGCGCATCGTGCCTGGTCTACCGCGTTCGTCCAGTGTTCGGCGCGGAATGGGGCATCCAGTTCCGGATGCGGCCAGCGGGCCACGTCACCCACCACGAAAACATGCGCGGCGCCCGCCGCGGCGAGGTCCGCGTCGCACATGACGCCGTCCTCGACCACTAGCCCAGATCCCTGTAGCCACTGGTCGTTCGGGATCGCGCCGATGCCGACGACCACCGTCCCGGCCTGTAGCACCGATCCGTCGCTCAGCGTGACGCGGAGGTCGCCGGCCCGCCCGCTGATCGCCTGCACTCCCGCCCCGAAGCGCGTCCGTACCCCGTGCCGGCGGTGCACGTCCGCCAGGAGCGAGCCGACCACGGAACCCGTTACGCGTTCCATCGGGACGGGTAGCGGGTCGACCAGCGTCACGTCGCACCCGGCCGATCGCGCTGCCGCGGCGGTCTCGGCACCGATGAAACCGGCCCCGATCATCACGACCGCGGTGCCGTCGGCGAAACGCTCGTTCAGCGCGCGGCAGTCCGCCAGCGTTCGCAGCAGGAAGATGCCAGAGTCCGCCTGCCACGGGGATGGCCGCGGCGATGCTCCCGTCGCGATTACAAGGTCGTCATAGGGCAGGAGCTCACCATCGGCCAGCTGCACCAGCCGGGCCCGCGGGTCCAGCGCGCGAGCCGCGCTTCCCAGGCGCATCTCGATTTGGGCAATCGCCGCATCCTCTGGGGTGAGCAGGCACGCGCGCTCTGTCGGCCAGGCGCCGCTCAGGACCTGCTTGGATAGCGGCGGGCGATCGTAGGGCAATTCGAGCTCCTCGCCCACCAGGGTGATACGGCCCGGGTACCCCTCGGCGCGCAGGGCCTGGGCTGTGCGCACGCCCCCCACGGATGAGCCCACTATGACGACCCTGTGCTGCACGATAGCTCCTTCGCAATCCTTCTCCGGTGCTGCCGCCAGCGCACCGTCGGCCAGCGAGGCCTTGACGAGCCCGAAGCCACGGCCTAGCGTTAGCATACAAAAATGTGTGCAGTATAGCGAGATGCTGAATGCGAGCGCCCGGGCTTCCCGGGACGCGACGATCCGCCGGCCCCGCGCGAAAGGATGAAACGCCGTGCCCACGAACACACGTGCCGCAGTATGTTGGGAAGTCGGCCGACCCTGGGAGATCGTCGACTGCACGCTTGCCGATCCCCGGCCGGGCGAGGTCCTCGTCAAGCTGGAATTTGCCGGGCTGTGCCACAGCGACGACCACAACATCACCGGCGACTTCCCGGCCGTTCTCCCCGTGGTAGGCGGGCACGAGGGCGCGGGGATCGTGGTGGCGATCGGCGAGGGCGTCGACCGGGTGGCCGTGGGAGATTCGGTGATGCTGCTGCCCCTGCCCACGTGCGGCCAGTGCCGGTACTGTGCCGATGGCCGGAGCCACCTCTGCGACGGCAACCTGGACGTGCTGACCGGGGCCCGCGCGGACGGGTCGTTCGCCTTCACCACCCGCGACGGGCGTCAGCTCGGTGCTTATGGCCAGCTCGGGACCTTCTCCGAATACACGCTGGTGCAGCAGATCCGGCTATTCCGTTACGAGCGCGACATTCCCGCGCAGGTCGCGGCGGTGACCAGCTGCGGCGTGATCACCGGCTATGGTTCCGCGGTCCGCGCGGCCGCCATCCGCGACGGCGACACCGTCGTCGTCGTGGGGACCGGCGGTGTCGGGATGAGCGCGGTGATGGGCGCCGTCGTCGCGGGCGCCGCGCAGATAGTCGCCGTGGACCCTGTCGCCTTCAAGCGGGAGCAGGCCCTGAAGTTCGGTGCCACCCATACCGCCTCAAGTGTCAGCGAAGCGCAGCCATTGGTGTCGGAGCTGACCCGTAACAGAATGGCCGACGCCGCAATCATCACCGTCGGGGTGCTCCACGGCGACTTGATCGGCCCGGTAGCCGCCTTGGTGGGCAAGGGCGGCAACGTCGTCATGACATCCGTGGCGCCGGTAACCGAGAACACGGCGACGCTGCCCCTCGTCGGGTTCGCCATGTCCGCCAAGAACCTGATCGGCGTGGTCATGGGGCTGACCCGGCCGCTGATTGACATCGACCGCATCTACGCGCTCTACCGGGCCGGCCGGCTGCCGCTGGACGATCTGGTCACCAGGACCTACAAGCTCGACGACATCAACACCGGCTACGAGGACATGCACCGGGGCGTCAACCTGCGCGGCGTGATCGCCTTCTGAGGGACGCGGGCTTCGCCGGCGCGGAGCTTAAGACCAATCGTACGGCGGTTCAGGCGGGCCGGCGCTGGCCCCGCTCGGCGGTTTGCGAACCCTCGGCGACCTGGGACATGCCTTCCGCGGAATCCGCCAGGTGCCGGTCGAAAAGCCCCTCAAGACCGGTGCCATAGCGGGCCCGCATCTCGGTCGAGAAGTCGCGGAACATCCGCTGCGAGAATATGTCGTGCCGGACAAAGCCCTTCACCAGCGCGGTCAGGAGCGGGTCGTTGTCAGACCACATGGCTTCCCACTTGTCGCCTTCAGGGGCCAGGGCCCACAGCGCCGCGGCCGTGTCGCAGGTGATCGCGAGGTGCCGGGCCTGGTGATGCCGGTAGACGGTGCCGTCCGTGCTGCTGTGCCGGATCACTATCCCGTTGTGCAGGCTGAAGGGCAGCTCGCCGAAGCAGAGGATGTCGACCCGCACGCCGCGCCGGTCGGCCGCGCCGATCTCCGCACCCAGCGCGTCCAGGTAGGTGCCGTGACCGGACACGTAAATTCGCTCGGTCGCCCCGCTGATGAGATCATTGGCCGCGCCGACGATCGCTATCCACGAGTCCGATTCCTTGTACATCCGGAACTCATGGTCCTGGGAGCTCGCGCTGCGCATCCGCGAGACCTCCAGCTCAACGGTGGCCATGCGCTGGCGGAACGACGTTTCCAGCTGGCTCAGCACGCGGGCCGGAGGAACCGCGACGAACTTGGCAGGCGAGCCGCTCACCTGCAGCACGGCTCCGCGCTCGACCAGCCTGCCGAGCGTCTCGTATACCTTCGGCTGGGGGACAAGCGTATCCTTCGCGATCGCGTATCCCGTCATCGGCTCTCGGCCGATAAGGCCGGCATATGTCCTGGCCTCGTACTGCGAGAAACCGAGATCCGCCAAAGCCGCGATCACCCGGGCGTCGATTCCCGCGGGACTGCCGCCCTCCGAACCGCTGCCAGTCATAGCGTGATTCCCTTCCGCGAGCCGGTGACCGGGCCACCCTAGAGGGCTCGCGAGGCCTCAGGCACTTGGACGCACAACTTTACCCGCCGATAGCCATACTCGCTACCTCCTGCAGTTGGTAGTTAACTATGCCTGACCCATTTCCGGGCCTGGCCCGGAGCCGTGACCACCGGCGCGGGCCTGGCCGATGTTGACCTCTCACGACTGCTCAGATATCTTATGTATACATAAATGCGTGCAGAAAGGAAATGAATGAGAGACAACCGCACGAAAAGGATCATGCTGGCGGGAGGGCTCGCTTTCGGCGTGTCCATCACCATCGCTGACCCATTCGTCGCCGAAGTGATCGGCGCTGCGGGCTTCGACTTCGTCCTCATCGACACCGAACACGCTCCGATTACGGTCGACCAGCTGCAAATGCTGCTGATCGCGCTCCGGACGTCGGCGTCGACGGTGTTCGTCCGGCCGGCGGGTAACGAAGCAACCCTGATCAAGCAGATCCTCGATCTCGGCGCTGAGGGGGTGGTCGTGCCCGAGGTGGACGACGCGGCCTCCTGCGCCGCCGCGGTCGCGGCGGCCCGGTACCCCCCGCTGGGCAGGCGCGGGTTCGGGCCGCGCCGGGCCGCCCGTCTCGAGGGAGGCAGGGCGGCCTACATCGCGCGGGCCGACGATGAGGTGGCGGTGCTCGTCATGGTCGAGAGCGTCGATGCGCTCGCCAATATAGACGCCCTCCTGCAGACTCCGGGCCTGGACGGCATCATGGTCGGCCCCGCGGACCTGGCGGTCTCCATGGGCCATCGCAGCGATCTGAACCACCCCGATGTCCGCGCCAGGATCGCTGACGTGCGTGATGCGTGCCAGCGGAACTCGGTCCCGTTCGGGATCTTCGCCGGCACCGAGCAAGCGGCCCGCCTGTGGGCGGGCGAACGGGCCAGGTTCATGACCATTGGCGCCGATACCCAGTTCCTGGACCAGGGCCTCGCGAAGTCGCGGGCCCTCGCCGAGAACCTTCGCCAGTCTACGTCAGATAATAACTACCCAAGTAGTGATTAATGACACGAGGAGTGTTACGCTGCCTCTGGCATGACCTCTGCGCGTTTGCCGTCTCCAACGACACGAGGAGTCCGATGGACTGGTCCTCCTACTCCAGGCTCACCTTCGACTACCCGGCCGATGGCGTCCTGCTGATCAAGATCAACAGGCCAGACCGGCTTAACGCGATGGACGAGGTGCTGCACACCGAACTCAGCAGGGTCTGGCTCGATGTCGACGAGGATGACGGGTGCCGGGCCGTAGTAATCACCGGCGAAGGTAAGGCTTTCTCGGCCGGCGGGGACTTCGAGATGGTGGAGGCGACGCTCGGCAGCTTCCGTGTCGTCTCGCGGCTGCTCAAGGAGGCCGCGGATATCGTGCACAACATCACCAACTGCACGAAACCTATTATCTCGGCGATCAACGGCACCGCCGTCGGCGCTGGCCTGGCCGTTGCCCTCACCGCCGACATAAGCATCGCGGCCGAAAACGCCCGGCTTACCGACGGCCATCTCAAGCTCGGCGTGGCCGCCGGCGACCACGCGGCGATCATCTGGCCGTTGCTGTGTGGCATGGCCAAGGCTCGCTATTACCTGCTGACCAGTGACTTCATCAACGGCCGGGAGGCCGAGCGGATCGGCCTGGTGAGCAAATGCACCCCGGACGATGAGCTGATGCCGACGGCGCTGCGGATCGCGGAGGATCTGGCCGCCGGCCCGCGTCGTGCGATCGCCGCCACCAAGCGAACCCTGAACCACTGGGTCCGTGCCGCAGGCCCGATCTTCGAATCCTCGCTCGCCATGGAGATGCTCGGATTCTTCAGCGACGACGCTCGCGAAGGCTATACCGCGATGCGCGAGAAGCGCAGGCCGAAATTCCCGTCGAGCCTGGGGACCGAATGAACCACGGTGACCGGCTGTATTTCGAGGACCTGCCGCTGGACATGGCGTTCGTCACGTCGGGGCGCACTATCACCGAGGCGGACCTGGTCGCGTTCGCGGGCCTGTCCGGTGACTTCAACTCGCTGCACGTGGACGAGGCCTTCGCCGCCTCCACTCCGTTCGGCGGGCGGATCGCGCACGGGCTGCTGGTGCTGTCGGTCGCGTCCGGATTGAGCACCCGCCTGCCGGTGCTCCATGCGCTGCAGCCCTCCCTGCTGGGCATGACCGACGTGACGTGCCGCTGGCTCGCCCCGACGCGCATCGGCGATACGGTCCGCGTGGAACTGACGTTCACCGACGCGCAGCTGACCCGTAGCGGCACGCGGGGGCGGGTGACGGAGCGGCGCGTCGTGCTCAACCAGGACAACGTTATGGTGCTGGACAGCCAGTGGACGCTCCTCGTCGCCACCCGGCCCGGCGCCGCGGCGGAGTAATGTCCGGCGCCGGCCCAGGACCGGTCAGATGTGCAGGTAGTAGCCACCCGACACGCACAGAATCTCGCCGGTGATGAAGCTCGCTCGCTCGCTGGCGAGGAACGCCACGGCGTTAGCGACATCCTGCGGCTGGCCAACCCGGCCGAGCGGCGTCTGGCGGGCCATTTCCTCGACGTACTCCTCGCCGTAGATCTTGCCGAGGAACGGGTTCCAGGCCAGCCCGGGTGCCACGGCGTTGACGCGGATACCGTGCGGCGCGGCCTCCATGGCCGCTGCCCGGGTAAACCCCGTGATGCCGGCCTTCGCCGCGGCGTAATGCGACTCGCCTTCGGCCGTGCGCATCCAGCCCGCGATCGATGACATGTTGACGATCGCGCCCCGGGTGCCCCGGTCACGCATGACGTTCAGTGCCCGCCTCGTGACCATGAACGGCCCGGTCAGGCTGACATCAAGAACGTGGCGCCAGGTATCGGTGGGCATCTCGTGCAACGGAGACAGCATGTTGATGCCGCTGTTGTTGACGACGACATCGATCCTTCCGTATTTATCGGCGACGCCGTTGATGACCTCGTCGATCCCTGCCTCGTCCCGCACATCGAGCGAGACGCCGGTGACGTCCTGGCCAGTGTCCTGCGCGATATCCGCGGCGACCTTGGCGGTCCGCTCGGGGTGCTGGTCGCTGAGCACCACTGTCGCGCCTTCGCGGGCGAATGTCCTGGCTACTGCCTGCCCGATTCCGGCACCGGCCGCCGCCGTTACGAAGACCACCTTCTCGGAGAACTCCATGATTACTCCAGTCATTTGAAGCGGTTGAATAACACGCGGCGTCAGCGGGTTCCGGTGATGAGCTGCCACGCCCGCATCGGGTCAGTTACGGCATTCGCGCCCAGCCGCCGGGCCCAGCGCGCTGCAGTCCCGTCGCTGGCCTCCCATTCCCACAGCCGGCGAGTGAAGCGCTGCAGCGGGTACTCCATCGTCACGCCGATCGCCCCGTGCACCTGATGGGCCGTCCGGGCGCCCACGATCGCCGCGTCCCCGGCCAGCGTGCGGGCCGCGCAGACCAGCGCTAGATCCAGCTGCGGGTCCTCGTCGTCACCCAGGGCGACCTGGGCGGCGTCCACCACGACGGCCACCCGCTGCGCTTCCGAGGCCAGCCTGGCCAGGTGCGTCTGCACCGCCTGGAACCGGGCGATCGGCTGACCGAACTGAACACGCTGGCCGGCGTAGTTGATCGTCAGCTCCGCCGTGCGCTGCAGCGCGGCGGCCATGCCCACCGCACGGGCGAGCGCACACCGCATGCTCAGCATCTCCATGGCCGCGTCGAACGTCAGGCCGGTAGGTGCGAGCTCGGTGACGGGTACGCCGTCCAGCCGGATCCCGCGGGCAACCGGCTCGCCGGCGGTGTTGGCCGCACCCGGCGGGAGCCCCAGGGCGTCAACGGGAAGGGTCGCCACCAGGAGCTGCTCGCCCTGCCGTACCGGCACCACGAGCGTGCTGGCGTTGTCTGGCCAGGCGATGCTCGGCACGGTGCCGGTGAGGACACGGCCGCCGCCCGTCTGCTCGAGCCGCACCGAACCCGCGGCGATCAACGGCAGCTGATCATTCCACGGAAAGGCGAGCCGGGCCCAGCGGAGCAGCCAGCCCGCCAGGATCGGGCTCTCGATGACGGGAGTGCTCACCCCGGCGTAGGCCGCCCCCCGCAGCACTTCGAGTGCGTCGTTCAGGCTGCCACCGCTGCCGCCGAGTTGTTCCGGCACGCTCACGCCGAGAAACCCCGCGGCTTGCAGCGAACCCAGCAACCCCGTGGACAACGGATCGACCTGGCCGCGCGGCACCGACCAGGAGCCCCGATCGACATCCAGCGCCGTGGCCTGCTCGAACACCGTCGCCGCCAGGGGCGACCGGAGCACCCAGCCCCTCCGGGTGCTGGCCCAGCCAGGCAGCTGGCGGCCGACCAGCACGCGCAGCACCTCATTGGTGCCGCCCGCGGTGGTAAACACGGGTGACCGGAGCCGGTTGATGTCGAGGAATGCATGGAACCTCTCGGTGGCCGGGCCGGGCTTGATCTCCTCGTAGCGATAGCGCCACAGCTCGTCGACGAGAAGCTGCTCTAGCTCGGTGCCGAGATCCTTGGCCATGGCCGCCTCAGCGACCGGCGAACCGCCCCGGTCTACCATGCGCGCGATCGAAAGCGACATCAGCCGCAATCCGGTCTGCTGGGCGATGATCCTCCCGATCAGCTCGAAGCTCTGCTCCGGCGCGTCGACCCCGTGCCTGGACTGCACGAAGGACTCGAGCAGCGGAAACGTTGACAGGTACCGCTCCGGCCCGGCCCTTTCCAGCGCAAGCTCGGCGGTCAGCTGCTGCCAGCCCGTACCCTCCTGCCCGATGAGCCAGTCGTCGGGAGCGAACACCTCGTCGATGACGACCTCGTTGAAGTGCCGCTCACCATCCATGCCCTGGATGGGCTCGACCGACAGCCCCGGGGCACCGGCGGGCACGATGAGCAGGCTCAGCCCGTCGTGTTTCCGGCCGCCCCCGTCGCTTGTCCGGCACAGGATCTCGAAGTAGTCGGCACGCTCCGCGTCCGTGGTCCAGATCTTCCGCCCCGTGATGAGCCAGCCGCCGGGCACCTTCCGGGCACGCGTCCGCACCGACGCAAGATCCGACCCCGCGTCGGGCTCGCTGAACCCGCCCGCCAGCACGCAGCGCCCGGCGGCGATCCGCGGCAGCAGTTCGGAGCGCAGCGGCTGCGGGCCGTTGCGCAGCAGGCTGGGTGCCGTCTGCCGGTCCGCCGTCCAGTGCGCCCCGAGAGGCGCGCCGGCGGCCAGGAGCTCGGAGATGACAAGGCAGCGCTCCACGCCCGACCGGGCCGAGCCTCCGTACTGCGTCGGGATGGTCATTCCCACCCAGCCGTGCCGGGCCAGGTCCTCGCTGAAGGCCCGGTCGAAGCCGCCGCGTGTCGGGCTCTCGGCGGACGGCTCGAAGGGCTTGGCCCGTGCGAACTCGCGGACTTCGAGCAGCAGCTGACGTTCCTGCGCCGTCAGGGTTACCGGCTCAAAACCGAGAGCGGGTACGGAATCGCTCATGAATGCTTCCCAGCCTCTGCAGTGGTCACTCGTTCCGGGCCGCTAGCAAGCCGCCCGGATCGACAAATCGCCGGAGGGTCCGGACTTCGCCGGCGTCTGCCTCGAACGGCTCCGGTGGCGCGGCCGGCAGCGGCCAGCCAGTGCGGGCTATCACGTCGTCCCAGTCGAGCGGGCGCATCATCTGCGCCGGGACAAGCGATCCCCGGCAGTCCGGCCGGAACAGCACATCCGGCGTGAACAGCGCGCTGGGACCGGCATTAGGCAGGCCGAGTTCGGCTCGGGAACGCCCGCGCCGGGCATGGCCGATCACCGACGCGTAGTCGACGAGATCGACCAGGGTCCGCCGGTCGTGCCGTTCGGTGTAGAGGATCGTGCGCCCTGCTGTGTGACCCAGCGCGGAGTTGGCTAGCCCGGGTCCGCGGAGCATGCCGGCCGCCGTCGGGATGTAGTGCAGATTGACCGATCCGTACCGGTCGATCTGCATCCCGCCGTAAAACATGACGTCGATTCCAAGCTCGGTGACGGCGAAAACGTCAGACATGTCCGCGATCGCCACCGGGTCGCAGTTCCAGCCCGCGGTGAACTCGGGGACGAGGCGGCGCGGATTTATATAGACGCCTGCTCCCAGGATGGTTAGCGACGGGGCGTGGCGCGCCTGGGCAAGCAGGCCCGCGGCGAGCGGGATGGCTGATGCCGCTCCCGTCAGGACGACCTCGCCGTCCTTGAGCTCGCGCGAGATGGCGATGCTCAGCCGTTCGCGGACAGCGAGTTCGCGGACGGTGAGACCGCCGCCGGCGGGCTCTCGGCTCCCGGGCGGGGGATGGCCTACGCGGCTTCGCACCATCGTCGACCCTCCATCCCTCGGATCGTCGGCAAATATGCATTCATTTTAGCATGCAATACGGGCTAACCACCGGATGTACCGGACCACCAGCGGGAGCCGTCTAGGGCCGCCGCCCTGCCGTTGGCAATACCCTGGTGGCCGCCGACCCGGTGCGCATCGAACAGCTCGACCAACTGGTCAAGGTCAAACCGGCGCAAGGTACCGATGATCTGCCTGTGCTCGCGATCGATCCGGGCCGGCGCGTCGGGGATGTGCCACCACCAGCCTCGGTAGCCCTCGGTGAGCTGCCACAACCGGGTGATCTCACGCTTGAACTGCCGCATCGGCGAGAGGTCGAAGATCGTGAAGTGGAAATCGCGGTTGCGCCTCATGATCTCGGCGATGTCATCGTGGTCGATCGCGGCCATCATGGCGTCGTTGTGCATCGTCAAGGCGTCGAACACGTCCTGGCCGGGCCTGGCGATCGATCTCAGAAGATCGCCCTCCAGCAACGATCGCATGCGGAAAATCTCCGCTATATCCCGGGGTTCCAGCCGGGCGACGACGTATCCGCGATTGACCTCGTAGGTCAGGATGCCTTCGGACTCGAGCGTGCGGAGCGCCTCGCGCAGCGGACTGCGGGATACGCCAATCTGTTCAGCCAGTTCGAGTTGCCGGAGTTTCTCGCCTGGCAGCAGTATGCCGTCCATAACCAGACCGCGGATCCGCGTCGCTGCCAGCAAAGTGAGCTGAATGGGCTCGCTTGTCATAGCCGGGTGTTCAGGATTCATCGATCGAGATGGCCATCGAGGGGCAGTCCGCTTCAGCCTCGCGGGCGGCGGCTGCCTGCGCGCCTGTCACGCCGGCGTCCAGGACAACGGCGATGCCGTCGTCTCCCACATCGAATGTCGCGGGTGCTATCCGCAGGCAATACGCCGAGCCCACGCACCGATCCCGGTCAACTGTGATCTTCATCTGTCCTGCCTCTTAGGTCCCAGAGATCATTCCGGCCGTTCCTAACGATGAAAGGTGACCGGAAGGGTTGCCCACCCGTTCAGCTGCACGTGCTCATAACGGGTCGGCACCCCCGCCAGCCGGATGGCGCTGTAGCGCGAGATCAGCTCCGTGAACAGCGCTTTCGCCTCCATGCGGGCCAGCCCGGCGCCCAGGCAGAAGTGAGTACCGAAGCCGAACGCCGCGTGGCCGTACCCCTGTCGCCGGCCCGGATCGAAGCTGTCGGGGTTGTCGAAGTATTCGGCATCACGATTCGCGGCGGGATAGAGCATGTACACCCGCTGGCCGGCCCGGATCCGGACGCCGGAGAGTTCCACGTCGGCCGTCGCGGTGCGCACGAACCCCCTAGCCGGCGGCATCAGGCGCAGGCACTCCTCGATCACGGCGTCGAGCCGGTCCGGGTCGGCCCGGACGAGCTCCATCAGGTCCGGGTCACCGGCCAGGAAAGAGGCAACGCTGCCGAGCAGCAGCCGGGTCGTGCCGCCGTTGGACATCAGCGTCGCCACGTGCGCCAGCACGATGGCGTCGGGAGTCGGGGATCCGTCTAGCGTCGACGCCAGGAAGGACGAAATCATGTCATTCCCGGGCGCCTGGCGCTTGCGCTCCAGCTGATCGCGAAGGAACCGCTTGAGCTCGTCAAAGCGCTGCCCTGGTTCCTCGAGATCGGCGGCGGAGGTCATCCTGGTCAGATCCTCGAGAGCGGTCACCCAGCTCTTCATCAGGGGGATGTCGACCTTGGAGACGCCCATGAGTGCCGCGGCCACATAGAGCGGCAGTTCCGCCGCGATGGAATCCACGAAGTCGACCGGGGCTCCGTCACCGGCCTGGTCCAGCAGGTCCCGGCAGAATCCGTCGAGCACCTCCTGGAAACCCTGCAGGTAGCGCGGCGTCAGGCTCTGCGACATGAGGGCACGCAGCGCTCGCTGCCGGGGCGGATCCTTGGTGATGACGAGCTCGCCGTCGGGTTCGTTGAACCGCTCGAATGCGGCGGTCGCGCTGGCCTTGGCCATCCGGAGCTGGTTGAGGGTCAGCCCGCTGGCGTTGGAGAAATTCTCCGGGTGCGTGGAAACGTAACGGACGTCGTCCATCCGGGTCAGCAGGAAGACGTCGAGGGGCTCGTAGTGATAAGCGGGAGCCTCGGTCCGCATCCGGTCGTAGACAGCGAACTGCCGGTCATCGTAGAACCGCGTGTCCTCGACCCGGACCAGGTCGGCAAGCGGTGCTGTCACAGCGAACCTCCGGCGTCGAGCATGAAGGTGCTGCCCGTCACGTAGCGGCCCGATGGCGCGGCGAGATACACGACGGCCGCGGACACGTCCTCCGGCTCCACGGCGGGAACTCCCAGGGCATTGTGCGAACGCGCGGCCGCCTCGAAGTCCTCCTTGCCCGGGTTCTCCAGATCGGGCCGGAACAGCCGGTACATCGGCTCGTTGTAGACCATGGGAGTCCGCACGCCGGCCGGATGCAGGGTGTTGACCCGGATCCGGTGCGGGGCCAGTTCCTTGGCCAGCACCCGCATGAAGCCGATCAGCCCGTGTTTCGCCGCCGTGTAGTGGGCGATATTCCCGGAGATCATGACGGTCGCGGCCGAGCTCGTGATGATCACCGACCCGCCGCGGTTGCCGGCAACGATGTGCGGGACCGTTGCCTTGCACGTTTTCCAGACGCCGGTCAGGTTGATGTCAATCGTGGTCTGCCAGGTTTCTTCGGGCATCTCGAGCGTCGGCGAGGGGGTGCTGATACCCGCATTGGCGCAGACGATATCCAGGCGGCCGAGGTCGGCGACCGCGTCGCCGATGAACTGCTCCATCTCAGCGAGGTCGCGCACGTCGACCACGCCGTGGATCACCCGGCCGCCCAGCGCCTCGACCTGCCCGGCCGTCTCCTCGAGGTCGGCTTTTGTCGGCAGCGGATAGGGAACGGTGGCGATGGGGGCGCACGCGTCAACCGCGATGATGCTGGCTCCCTCCCTGGCGAGGGCCAGGGCGTGACTGCGGCCCTGTCCCCGAGCCGCCCCGCTGACGACCGCGACCTGGCCCGCCAGCAGCCCTGTCATCTACGGCTCCCGGACGTCGAAGGTCACCGGCAGGTGCTCGGGGCTCAGCACTATGCCGACCGCCGTCTCGACGTCCGCACCCGCCGGGATCCGCAGGTTCGTCACGCGTGAGAGCAGCTCCTTGAAGGCGATCTCGATCTGAAGCCGGGCGAAGTGCATGCCGATGCACCGGTGCGGGCCGAGGCCGAAGGCGGCGTGCGGGTTGCGCTCACGGTCGAAGTCGAGCCGGTCCGCCTGGCCGAACCGGGAGTCGTCCCTGTTGGCGGAGGCGTAGTGGACCGCCACCCGGTCGCCCGGCTTGAGCGGGCAGCCCGCGAGCTCGGTGTCGCGGGTGACCGTGCGCGCCATGAAGGTGATCGGCGACTCGTAGCGGAGGAACTCGTCCAGATCCGCCTTGACCCACTCCGGGTCGCGCAGCCGCTGCTCGAGGCCGGGATCCTCGGCGAGGTGCCGGGCGATGTTGCCGAGGGCGGCCTTGGTCGTGTCCAGGCCGCCGGTGAACATGATCATCGTCGCCCCGACCTGCTCTTCCAGGGTGAGCGGGCGGCCCTGCACGGTCCCGTTGACGATCGCCGACAGCACGTCGTCCCGCTGGCTGCCGGAGGCTGCCCGGTCCCGCAAGAACTCCTCGGCCAGCGCGGCCATGTCGAAGAATGCCTGGGGGTCGCCCTCGCTGCTGATCCGCGTTGCGATGGCGATCGCCCGCTGGATGCGCTCGGCGTTGCTGTCGTCGAGAACCACGCGGGCGAGGTTGCGTGAGGTGAAGGGGACCGCGTAATCGGTCATGAAATCGAATCCGCCGCGTGGCACCAGGTCGTCAAGCAGCTCACGGGCCGTTTCGTGCACATCGCCCGTGTACCGGCCGAGGAAGGACCGGGACAGGTACTTGTTGAGCGCGCGGCGGTACTCGATGTGCCTGGGTGGGTCCTCGGTCAGCGGCGGCATCGGGATCGGCACCCCGCGCAGGCCGGCCTGCTCCGAGCTGTAGGTCTCGGCGTCCTCCAGGACGGCGCGCAGGTCGTCATAGCGCGTGACGATGTAGTAACCCTCATCGGCGTCGGTCTTCAGCACGGGGCAGGACTTGCGCGCATAGGCCAGGACCTCCCAGAGCCGCTCACTGTGGACTGGGTCGAAAAGGTCAAAATGGGGCGCGAGGTCCTCCACCTGAAGGGCCGCGGGATCGTTGATGGTTGTCATAGGGGCCTCCGTAGGAGTAAGCCGCCGACGACCGCGGCGGCGGCACCGACCCGATGGTGACGGCCTAGGCTGAGAAGGAGATCGCGGACTCAGGGCAGTTGGCGATGGCTCGCGCCACGTCGGCGGTGTCAGCCGGCTCCGGCTCGGGAACCAGAACCTGCCCGAGGCCGTCGTCGGTGACATCGAACAACTTCGGGCTGATGAGCGAACAGCGGCCATGGCCTTGGCAGCGGCTCACGTCGATGGATAGCGACAAGTGCGGGTCCTCCTCTCATTGCAACCTCAGATTGCATACATTTTTACATGAAGATTGTCGAGAGGTAAACCCGTCGCCCGAGCAGGCGTTCTAGGCGAGCTGCCGGTACAGCTCGGAGCTGGCCGCCTGTAGCGCGGAAACAGCGACCGCGACCAGTTCGTCCGTCATGCGGGCGGCGGGGCCGGACACGGACATGGCCACAGTGCCTCCCGGCCCGTGCTAGCGAAAATGATAGAAACACCGGCAAGCAGTGGACTCCACTACTCGCCACTCCCTAGACCATCTTCGTCAAGAACTCCCAGGCGTTCGTGGTGCTGCCCGGCGGTTTCGGCAACGATGGAGCCCACACGGACCTTGAGTTCTAACCGGCCGCCCGCGCGCCAGACGGTGACCACTTAGGAGCAGGAAACTACGCAAAACCGGGGATAACAGCAAGAAAAGCGTAGGGTTCTGCTCCTAAGTCGCGGGCCACTGCCGTAACCCGCGGACAAACGAGCGGGCCCGGCGTGCTTGTGCACTCGTCCGGGCGTGGCACCATTCATATGTGTCAGTCGTATTGCTGATCGCGGGTCTGGTCATCCTGATCGCCGTGGTACTTGTCGCCGCCGGGCGCGGCGGCGAACTTCCGGCGGAGCGTGCCGACTACGCCCCGCTCGACCTGGGCCCCGCGTCCGCGACAGACGTCGCGCTGCTGCGA
>Ga0335072_10006158_pt1 | contig 17574 bp, 16 predicted proteins | sample Lox_Sample_21_FD_206725 | JGI IMG/M metagenome (GOLD analysis project Ga0335072, IMG submission 206725) | Soil microbial communities from Loxahatchee National Wildlife Refuge, Florida, United States - Lox_Sample_2.1 | ecosystem: Environmental > Terrestrial > Soil > Wetlands | place: USA...
GAATACATCGTCCGGGTGTTCGGCCTGGCGGCCGGGCAGATCTGGAAGTCAGAGGAGGGTTTCACGGAGTACGGGGAGGTGAGAGCCGGAGAGCAGGTCATCGGCCTGCATCCGGCAGGTGGCAAGAGTTACCGGTCACCCAGGTCAGTCGACGCTGTGACGGGCACGACCGTGATCTCCGTCGACGACGTCGACGTCCACTACACCCGAACAGTCGCCGCTGGGGCGAACATCGTCTGCGAACCCCTCGACCGGCCATACGGGATCCGCGAATATGGCGCGAGCGACCCTGAGGGACAGATCTGGTGGTTCGCTTCCCCGCTCGGCTAAGGGTCCAAGGCCGCCGCCAGCCCAGACCAGGCCGGCGCTTAGTGCGCATATTCAGCAACCACCATCTACGAACCCGGAGGTCAGCGCCTCACAGAGACGATCAAGATCAGATCGTGGCCGAAGTCAGGTCATCGGGCCACGACGTGGTTTCCGTCGGCAGGACGCTCCCGCAGTGCAACGCAGCACACTGCGTCAGCTGCCGCAATGGCCGCGTGGATCGCGTTGGTGGCGATGACGTCCGGATCTTGGAGGCATTTGGCGGCCTCCAAGAAAGCTGCCGCGTCGTGAAGCCGAGCCCGCGCGTCCGTGATCGTGCACGGTGAACGCCGTCCGTCGGCCCGCGGGCTCATGACAGCTCCCTGAGCAATGCATCGCTACCGGGCGTGAGAGTAATGCCGTCCTGGCGTATCGCGTGGACGAGGGGGTTGTGGTCCCGCACCAGCCGCGCAAACGAACGAGTCGTGTGCTCGACCAGTTGAGCCTGATTGCCTGTCCACACAAGAACCTCGCTTACCAGCCGAGCTGTTGAGCTGGCCCATGCCGCAGTCTCGATGCTTCTCTCGGCGACGAGAAGAAGGTCTACGTCGGACTCGCGGTCGCCAGACCCGCGTGCGGCCGATCCAAAGAGCCACGCGGCTGCCAGCCCGTTCCATCCGGCAAGCTCGTCAGTAAGCCTCGCGACGAGCCTGGCCCTGGTACGGCCGAGCGAGATGAGCGGTTCCGCTGCGAGATGAGCCCTGTTCAGCGAGATCATCTGTGCGCTTCCTGCCTGTTCGGCGGACACGATCCCGGCCTTAGACAGCTCGTTTACTACGGTCAGTGCTGTTTGCGGCGCGACACGCGCATGCCTGGCAAGAGCCCGGATGGTTACGGGTACCTCTAGCTGAACCATTGTCGCCAAGACCCGCCCGCGCGCCCCTGGTATGACGTCCTCGAAGGGATTCGTCATGTACACGCTGTCTAGTTTATCAGACATCTGTCTAAAATTACAGGCACTATCCCGCTTAGGGTTCCGGCTCAGTAACCTCTGGCCTCAGTAACCTCTGGCCTCAGTAACCTGTGGCTATGGACAATTCGACCGACACCAACGCGGAGATCTGGCACTCCGAGGAGATGGTCCAGCACTGGGTGAAGGAAGCGACGGCCCAGGAGCGGAACCGCGCTGCGCAGCGACGGCTGATGGCCGACCTGCTGCCGTTCGGCGATGACCAGGAATTCACGTTCCTGGATCTTGGCGCGGGTACCGGAGCCGCCTCGCGCGCGATCCTTGAGCGGCACCCGCGCGCGACGGGAATCCTCGCTGACTTCTCCGCCCAGATGATGGCTGCGGGCGAGCAGGAGATGCAGCCATACGCCGGGCGCTACCGAACCATCGAGTTCGACATGACGACCGGGGAGTGGCCCGCGGGCATCCCGAGCCAGCTCGACACCATCGTGACGTCGATGTGCGTGCACCACCTGACCGACGAGCGGAAGCAAGGGCTGTTCGGCGAGATCTTCGAGCATCTCGTCCCCGGCGGCTGGTACTTCAACTACGACCCGGTGAGCGTCCCGGATCCCAAAGTCGAGCAGATCTGGGACCGGATCAGCGACCAGGAGAACCCGGCGGCCGCGCATCGCCGGCACCACCGCACGCCGGAAGAGCAGGCTCGGTGGGAGAACCATGTGCGCTACATCATCCCGCTCGATCGGCAGCTCAACTACCTGCGCTCCGCCGGCTTCGCGGGCATCGACATCTTCTGGAAGAAGCTGGAGAACGTCATCTACGGCGGCTACCGGCCGGAGTGACAGGCACCCGGCCTCGTCGGCTCCTTCATGTTCCCCCTGCAAGTCGCGCAGATGCCCAAGGCCTGACGCTCCGGGTCAGGTAACGACCGGCTACCAGCCGCGGAACTGACCGTCGACCATCCAGAAGGCTGCGAGCAAGCTCACGCACACGGCGGCGGCAAACGCCAGCACTACGCGGCGGCCAGCGTGCCCGGCAGAGCACCGCAAGCCGGCGCCGGCGGCCCGCTGCGCCAACCCGCAGACGACATAGAGCGAACCGGCCACCGACAGGGCAGCCAGTCCGGCACCAAGTGCATCGACGGCTCCCGCTGCATAGTGATGGCCGCCGACTGCGGTGATCGTGAGTTGCGCTCCACGGCTCACGGAGTGCCACAGTGCACGGTTGATCGCGGGAAGCCGTATCAGCAAATACCCGATGGTAAGCGTGAGCAGCGGTATGACGCAGGCCACCCAGCCGATCACAAGGTTGCGGGCACCGCTCCGGAGGCCGCCGCGCCGCGGGTCCGTACGGCTCCCGGGCAGAGCGCCTTTCAGGATGGGAACAACGCGCGCAAACAGGTCCGGCACGCCCGCAAGGTCGCTGAGGATGAAGTAGCCGTCGAAGCGGACGAACGGCAGCAACTGCTCCAGCATCTCCAGGTGCGTCACGGCAATGACGACCAGCAGGATCTGAGACGACGTAGCGGTGTAGAGCCCGGCCAGAATCAGAATGAAGATCAGGTTGAAGTAAAGGCCACCGAGGTCAGTGCGCAGCCGGCCGCCTCTGCTGAGCCGGTAGGAGTCCGTGACATTGGTAAAGAAGGACGGCCAGACCAGGTAGATGCCCACGCCGATCCTGCCAGGCTTCGCGCCGCCGTAGCGGCACGCGGTGGCGTGCCCGCACTCGTGAAACGCAGCCGAGATCACGGTCAGGCTGACCACAATGAGGAGGTCCGCCGGGTCGAGCAGCAGCTGCCGGAGCCCCGCCCCAAGCCCGTGAACGGCGAACAGCCAGTAGTCCAGTCCCGCGACGCCGGCGCACACCGCCACGACCACCGGCCACCGGAACACCGGCCGGAGGACCAGCCCGGCAGCGTTCGCGGCACGCTCTGGCAGGAACGTGGCCCGCGCCCTGAGCGTGAGCAGCGGATTGGCCCTCGGCAGTGCGGCAGGACCGCGGTCGCTGGCGACGACGCCGAGAGGCATGAGCTTGCCGGTGATGAGGTAGCGGACCTGGTCGGGGCTCAAGGACCTGCCGAGGTCACCGCTGACTGCGTCCGCGATGGTCACTGGCGTGCGCGAGCCATCGATCCGGCTTGCCACCAGGTACAGCAGCCCGGACATCTGGATGACCTGGCCGTCGCCCCGACGCACGAGTGACACCGGCTGGCTGTAACCCGAGTCCTTGTACTCGCCGAGCAGCTCGACCCCGTCGGCCAGCCGGGGCCGCTCGACGGAGCCGCTCGTGCCGGGAGCAGGCACCGGCGATCCGGTGCTGCTACAGACCACCGGTGCGCGAGCGGTCACTTGTCGTCTCCTCCCCATGTACATCCGTACTGAGGGAACGCGCTCGGCTCGTCCCCCGGACGACTGCAAGCGAGAGGGCCGCCGGAGCAAATCACGACGGCCCTCCCGCTGCCACGCACTCCCCACATGTTGCGCGGCAAGTAAATAGTTCGTGCCGGGCAGGTGCTAGATGATGTTGCCGGAGCCCAGGCTCAGGATGTTGTCGAAGCTGCCGTTGGCTAGCGAGACATTCACGAGCCCGGCCTGAGCCGTGTTCCCGTAGCCGACCTGGGTGAAGCTGTGGCTCGGGTTGTGGTAGGTGCAGCACAGCGTCTCGCGGCTGGGCAGCAGAGCGGCGTGCTCGGCCTCGAGCTCCTGAATCGTCACCACAGATTGGTTGGACATGTATTACCTCCGAACAGATCTGCCCCGGCCCCCTCAGCCTGGGCGGTGTGGCCGCGTTCCAGGGAGCCCGAAGACCTCCGGGAGCGCCCGGCTTTGGGCTTACGCCGAGCCGCGGATGGTGTACGCTATACAGCGTACGTATTGTACGGTCACTACCGTACAACACAGAGCGCTGAGCAGTCAATTTCCAAGCTGCCGCGACAGTAATCAGACGGGCTAGATTGATCTCATGAGGGCGGATGCAGCGGCGACGCGCGACGAAGACACCCCTGGGGAGCCTCCCCAGGGGGCCGCTGCTGCGCTGGAGCAGGACGCCAACCCGCTGCAGCGCCTGATCCGGCAGCGGCTGCGCGATCGCGGCTGGTCCTATGGCGACGTTGCCCGGCGGGGAGGGCTGCCCCGGTCCACCGTCTACACGCTCGCTACGACACGCAACCTGGTCCGGCCGCCGCGGCCCGCGACAATCGATGCACTTGCCAAGGGCCTTGACGTGCCGGTATCGGTGGTCCGTGTAGCCGCTGCCGAGTCGACAGGACTGCATTACTACGACGACGCGGCGGCGGGTTCGGGGCAGCCAGGAGACCGCGAGCGGGAACTCCTGATCGCCAGCATCGACGAACTGACACCCGAAGACCGCCGTCACGTCGCCGCCCTGGTCGAATCTCTCCGCAACAGATCCTGATCGCAGCCTCCGGACCGGTGCGCAGCCCGAAGAATTGCGGGACTTGTGCAGTCCGAATCCACGCGTCCGGTCAGGGAAGGCTGACCGCCCACTAAGCTCGCTCCCCTCCGGAACCGCCCATCGGCATGCCGGCAGGCACATGTAGATGGTCTGCCAGCTGCTGGTAGGAGAGTTCCCGCAGGACAAGGCGCGCGACCCGCAAGACTGCCAGCGGATCTTCCCCAGGCGGGCGCAGCACGTAGACCGTGTCGTCATCCGTGCGCTGGGTCACCACGAGCCGGTCATAGTCGGCCACGACGATGCGAGGCTTTGAAGCGGCACGACAAGCAGGGTCCGGGCCCGGCACGGCGCTCTGAGCGATCGTTTCGAGCGGCCGGATTGCCTTCCGGCGGCGGCCTTTGAGAACGACGACCGGCTCGGCAAGGAACGCGGTCCCGATGAGCAGGGCGACGCTCAGCAGCATGGCCACAAGCCATCGCGGCATGCCGGTGCTGACCGGACGCTTCGCCCGGACAGAGACGTGAGCCTGCTGACTGCCCGTCGGGGCAGGTACTGGTGCCGGACGCGGCACCAGCCGACGCGGACTCGTCACGGATCGGGGCCCAGGACGGCTCGGCCCTTCATGAGCAGTCGCCGATGCGACCTGGCGCGGGATTGTCAGCACGGTCCCGGGTTGGATCACACTCGGATTCGTGCCGATGACCCGATAGTTGGCCGCATACAAGGCGCGCCATCCGCCAGGAACCGCGAGTGCGGCGGCGATATCGGACAACGTGTCGCCCGGCCTCACCGTGTAACGAACATGCCGTGTCCTGCCCGGCAGGACCAGAACGGTGCCCGGCTGAATGACGTTCGAATCAGGCCCGACCAGCGCCTGGTTCTCTTTGTATAGAGCGGGCCAGCCACCAGGAACCGCGAAGCGCGCCGCGATGCCGGACAGCGTGTCACCGGGTTGTACGACATAGGTCGCCCGGTCGTTCGCCGTGACGACCACCGCGGCCGGACGCACCGCGGCCGTGAGTGTTGCAAGAGTTGAGTTCGCGATGCGAGTGTTCGCCCTGGCGTGGTGATCGGAGCCGGTCATGCCGACAACCGAAAGGATGAGCAGGGCGCTCAAGGCGAACACGACGCACGCGGACTTCGTCCACATACGCATGGGTAGTCCATTTCCTTCCTAAGGATCAGCGCCGGACGCTGATGTTCCGGGCGCCGAAACGCGAACCGGGTTTGGGAAGGAAAGGACTTAAGCGGGTGGTACCTCAGGCAGGTAGCAGCGCCAGACAGCCTTCGTGCCTGCACGACGCGCGAGCCGAAGCAAGATAAGCGCGAGCAGCGCGGTCAGAAGCGCACCGACGGCGCCCTGAGTGCCGCTCTGGCCGGCACCCCCAAGGGTGCTGGCAGAGCCGCTTGCTCCGCCCGGGGCGTTCGAAGTTCCGCTCGGAAACTCAGCCGCAGCGGGAGTCACCGGGGTGCGCGGCATCGGCGAACCGCTGCCGTTGGCCGCCATCGGCAGCGTCGACGCCGTGAGCAATCCGGCACTCAGCGCGCTCTCGGCCCGGGGAGACACGGGCGCCATCCCTGGGCCGGAATCCGGCGAACCTGGTACGTGGTTGGATGCGCTCGGAACATCGGTTAGGGATCCGACGGTCGGCTGGACACTACTGACTACTGTGCCGGTGGGGATCGCCTGCGTCGCGCCGACCGAACCAGCGACGCTGCCGACCGTCTGCAGGGCTGATCCTGCGGTGTTGGTCAGGTTGGTCAGTGCGCCGCCCGCCGCTTGCAGGGCTGAGGCTGCGGTGCCGGTGAGTCCGGTGACTGCACCGCCTGCCGCGTTCACGACGGATCCTGCGGCGCTGGTGAGTCCGGTGACGGTGCTGCCGGCCGTCTGTACGGCGGATCCTGCGGCGCTGGTGAGTCCGGTGACGGTGCCGCCGGCTGTCTGCACGGCCGACCCTGCGGTCTTGGTCAGGTTGCTGACGGCGCTGCCGGCCGTCTGCACGGCGGACTGTGCGGTGCCGCTGAGTCCGGTAACGGTGCTGCTGGCCGTCTGAACCGCGGACGCTGCGGTGGTGGTCAGGCCGCTGGCCACCTGCGCTGCCGAACCGGTGTGACCGCTCTGCGTCCCGGTTGCCGCCTGCTGAGCCGTCGCCGGAGGCTTGCTTGGCAAGTTCGCAGCCGAGCCAAGAGTGTTCGTCGCGGCAGCGGCAGCGGACGCCTCCGGCGCGGTGACGCCGGTGGTCGCCGACCTGGTCTGTGAGGCAACTGTGTGGGAGCCGGTGGTGCCAGAGGTGGAAGGCGCGCCTCCGGTAACAGAGCCGATAGCCGCCGAAGCAGTGTGTGCCAGCGATGTCCCCAGCCCGGTCGCCGCGCTGCCGACGCCAGCTTGAGAGCTAGCAGGCGTGCCGCCAGCAGCGGCCGAGGAGGCACTTGTCGCGAGCACGGGCGAGACCGCAGACGAGACTGCGGACGTTGCAGACACGGGGCCCGAGGTTTCCGCCGGTACAGAGCTCGTTGACACCGAGGCCGGACTGAGCGGCGGCGAGGCCACCGTCGCGGCGTGCGCCTGGCGGGATAGGAGCAGCAAGAGGACGCAAGCAGCGGCAGCGACGAACGCGACTTGCACCGTTCGGAGAGCGATGCGGCGCATAGTCAGCTGCGGCATAAGCAGCTCCCACTTACCGAGAGGCGGAGCCGATCCATTCTCATGATCAGCAAGCTCGAAACCGAATAGCCTCTGCCCAATTTCCGTGCCGGTATTCACCAGCAGACGTAACACGTGCAGGAAATCGATGTTCGGCCACCACCGTACAGCACGCTAGCAGGGCGTGCAAGCAGCCGATCCGTGTACGACCAAATGCAGAAGAAGGCGTAGCAGTCCACACAAAAAGGACAGAAGAATAGCATCAGCAAGCCATTTGAAGACTCAAACGGTGCGGGCTCAGCGAATTGCGGCAGTAACACTCGGTTGTGACGCGTGAGTGTTACCGGGGTTCACTGTGAGCCCGGTAGCCGACGCTCGGGCGTCCTACGGAAGGGGCTCGGCGCCGCCGGCGTCGCTGGTGGTGGCGTGATCGCATGCATCGGCGAGAGCTTGGGCGACCTGACTGGCTCAAGCCTGCGGCGGCAGTGCTAGCTGCATGCCCTCGGGCCTGAAGAGGTGATCCAGTCGGCGGGCGATCACCAGGAGCATTGCCTGCACAACGAGATGCTGAGGGACTGCCGCGCTGACGATCAGGCTGACCGCAGCACCCTCGATCATCAGCACCCAGTCATTCCGGCCCACGCGCCTGCTGGCCTCAGTGAGCTCGCCCAGCTTCTCCTTGATGCTTGAGATCTGGCCGGCCGTCAGCTCGAAGTGATCGCGCACGTAGTCCTGGATCTCGGTGAGCCGCTTGGCGATCTCCGTCTGCTCATCGGCAGTGAAGCGCGCGTTGGTCCCGCCCTCCAGTGCTGCGACCTCGCGAAGGGCGGCTACCGCGGAGCCGAGGTCCCACAGATCGGGTGCCCGCTCGTACTCGGCTACATCGGCCGCCCATTTCTTGAGGTGGCCGATCATGTCGTCTGGTCGGGTAACAGGAAGGTATGTGCCTGGGTCCGTGCCGATTGCCATGATCAGGGAGGCGTCCGCGGTCCCCGTCGCGTAACGGCCCAGGGGAAGGTCGCTGCACGCGAACCAGGACGCGGTCGATCCGTGCGTGATCACGAACCGCGTTTCGTCGGAGGTGCCGAGAGTGCAAGTCGCCGGGTCGAGACCGCCTTCCGCAATGGCGATGTAGATCTCGTTCCGCCGTGCTTTCGTTAACTCCACGGCAAAAGAGTAGTGCGCGCCTGCATCAAGGTTCGGTGCTATCACAGGCCATTCCTGCCGCGGTAGCGTGCGCCTGGCAGGCCCATGTGCCGGACCTCGGCGGCTCAACGGTCGCTCAACTTCTTGTCGAAGAAGACCACCCTCACGATGTGCCTTGCGCCTGCTGCCGCCCGGCCGTACGCTAAACAAATATGCAACTAGGTTGCGTATCTCTCCGAGTCGCCGCAGCGGCCGGAGCGGCAATCCTGCTGGCCGCGGCGATCGCGGGCTGCGGCAACCACGGAGCGGCGGCTCCATTAGCGGCCGCAGGCGCACTCCGGCCCGCATCCGCAGCCTCCGGTTGCGGCCACACGGAAGCAAGCGGCTCGCTGCAGTACACACTGACGCTGAGCGGTCACCGGCGCACCGTTATCGTGCACGCCCCCAGCGGCTACACCGGCTCACAGAAGCTGCCTCTGGTTCTCAACCTCCACGGCAGCGAGAGCACGGCCCGCGCGCAGGAGAAGTTCAGCGGCATGGACGCGACGTCCGACGCAGACCACTTCATCGTTGCCTACCCGCAGGCGGCTATTCCGGACGGCACAGGCTACGACTGGAACATCCCCGGACAGCCAATGGTCAACGGCAAGCTTCCGCCAGCCAGCGCGCCAAGCGACGTCGCGTTCCTCATCACGCTGGTCCGCGACCTGGCGAGCCGCTACTGCGTCGACCTGAGCCGGGTCTACGCCACCGGCGTCTCCGGCGGCGGCCGGATGGTCAGCCAGCTCGCCTGCGACGCCAGCAGCACCTTCGCTGCCATCGCCCCGGTTGCCGGACTGCGCTACCCGAGCCCGTGCCCGGCTGCCCGCGCAGTTCCGGTGATCGCCTTCCACGGCACCGCGGACCCGATCGACCCGTTCGACGGAAACGGCGCGCCGTACTGGACCTACTCAGTACCAGCAGCCGCCCACTTGTGGGCCGGTCACGATCACTGCGCCACGAGCCCGCGGACCACCTCCGGGCACGGCTACCACCTCACCCGCTACACCGGCTGCGACGGGGGATCGGCCGTTGAGCTCTACGCGATCACCGGCGAAGGTCACGAATGGCCAGGCGGCCCCGCCATGCCATCGGCGATCACGAGCGTCCTCGGCCCGCAGAGTGACGCGGTCAACGCCAACGCGCTGATGTGGGCGTTCTTCCGCGCGAACCCACTGAGTTAGCCCTTCCGCCGGGCCGCGGCCACCCGGTGGCAACGCCCGCTTGACCGGCGATTCACCCAAGCCGTTTATCCTGGTAGCAAAGCTCAGAAGCCGCCGGTATAACCGGCTGCCGCAACGGGAAGGAGTCGTCTCGCGCCAGGACCAGTCCCGTGGGGACACCACTGACGCGGCGACGCCGCCGTCGGGGCGCACGCTCACAACCGTGCCGCTGCCGACCGGAACCGCACCCGAGCAACTCCGGCTGACCTGGGGCGCAGATCCAGCCACCGAGGTCACGGTCTCCTGGTCGGCGCCCGGCTCAACTCCACAGCCTGCGCCAGCGCTCGCCTACTCGGCCGCCCCGATCACGCTCAGCCGCCCCGGCCGCACCATCCGGCTGCCCGAGCCGGAGCCCCTCGACGTGACGCGCCCGCGCCCGCGGGCCCAGGCGGTCAGTTTCACCGACGGCCTCAACAACCAAACCACCCACCACTACCACGTCCAGCTGACCGGTCTCGAGCCGGGAACGCGCTATTACTACCGAATCACTGACGGTGCCTCGCCGAACGCCTCGACTGCTGACGGATCGTTCGAAACCGCTCCCGCCGGGCGAGCCCGGTTTCGCTTCTCCAGCTTCGGCGACCTCGCGACTCCGTCCTGGGACCGGAACGCGTCCGGCAACCAGTGGTTTGAGTCCTGCGACAACGCCTGGTACGCGGTCAGCGCAATTGAGGACCCAGGCGATGGTGCCGGCCCGCCGCTGTTCCACCTGCTCAACGGCGACCTCTGCTACGCCAACCTCGACTACGCGAACGCGCCCGGCGTCTGGCGGGACTTCGGCGTCAACATCGCTCGCTCGGCCAGGAACCGGCCGTGGATGCCCGCGCTCGGCAACCACGAGACGGAGTTCGGCGCCTGCGACCATGCAGGCCGGCCGGGTACCGCTCCCGGCGGCATAGCGGCCCAGGGCGCCGCGGGCAACTACTGGAACGGCCCGTACGGCTACGGCCACTACCTGAGCCGGTTCCTGCTGCCGGACAACGGCGTGACCAACTACGACGGCAACCACCTGCGCGGCAACTTCTACGCCTTCCGCGTGGGCACCGTGCAGTTCATCAGCCTTGACGCCGACGACGTTATCCACCAGGACAGCGCCTCGTCCTACATCCGGTCCGCGCCCGATGCCCCGCCGATGAGCACAACGTCCGGCGCGGAGATTCCCAACTGGACCAGCTGTTACAACCACGGCTACACCGGGGACCTCGAGTTCATCCCGGCGGACAACTCGGTCGTGCCTGACCACAGCCGGGGCCGGCCCAACCTGCAGACTCTCTGGCTGATCCTCACGCTCGCGCAAGCGCGCCGCGATCCGGCCATCGACATGATCGTGGTGTACATGCATCAGTGCGCGCTGTCGTCAGCCCGGGCGAACGGCTCCGACCTCGGCATCCGCCAGGCGTGGCTGCCGCTGTTCGACCGGTACGAGGTCGACCTGGTCCTCTCCGGGCACGAGCACAACTACGAGCGCAGCTACCCGGTACGCGGCTACGACACCGGCGCGCACGGCACGGTCGTGTCGCCAGCCTCTGACCAGACCCGCGGCGAGAAGATCGACACGCGGCGCCCGCACGTGGTGACAACCACGCCAGTAACCGACGGCGACGTGCCGAGCTGGGACACGCAGCAGGGGACGGTGTTCGTCGTGCTCGGCTGCGGCGGCACCAACGGCCCGTCCAACAACTACGGAACGGACCCGCAGACGGGTGCGCCGCGCGCGAAGGTCATCACCCGCCGGAACGCAACGACCGGGTCGAAGGCGACGGGATTCCACCGCAACCCCGCTGACTCCGTCGAGGACGCGCTCTGGTCCGCTAAGACCAACCCGCACGATGCCTACGGCTACGCGATCTTCGATGTTGATCCCGGCGAGCGCCCCGGCGAGACCACCATTACGATGCGGTTCTTTGCGATCCCGGCTGTCACGAGCCGCGGCGGCCTGCTGCACGATGGCACGACGACGTTGCCGGAAAAGCCCTACGAGACCGTCGTCTTCAGCCGCGGCATCTCGCGCCGGCCAGGCTGCGGCGCCATGGAGCTCAGCACAACCACCGCGTAGCGCGGGCTAAGGCTGGCGCATGACGTGCGCGTTCCCGCCCTGGTTCTGACAAGGGCGGGAACGGGGCCGCATCGCTCCCGGCTCGCCGTTGGCTCGCGGTCAGGCCGGAACGCGCCAGGCCTCGAGGACCTCGTCGCTGGCGGGCTGCACCCGCTGGCGGGCCATGTTGCGGTGAACGCCAGCCATGAGCAGCGAGTCGTATTCGGTGTCCTGGTGGCGCACCGAGGCCGCGACGGCCAGCACGATGGCAGTTTCGTCTAGGGCACGCCCGGCGGCAGACCGGCCCACCCGGCCGCTTCCGCGCAGGCCGGTATGTTCTGCGATCGCGATGGCTCGGCTAGCCGGGCAGCCGGGGAAGAGTGTCTGTATCTGTTCGGCCAGGCGCGCCTGGAACTTCAAATCGACGTCGGCACGCCGGACCTCGTCTCGCTCGCGCCTGCGCATCCGCGCGTCTGCGTCGGACATGCATTGTTCCTCGGCAAGCGCCAGCGCGGGCTCTTCGACCAGGACGCCCTGCCGCTCGTATCGCTTCCGGCTGCGGCTCCAGCGCACGACAACTGCGGACAGGCTGCTCGCCTTTGTCGCGCGCCGGGTAAGCGCGGTGTCACCGGACGGGAGGAACACGAGGTGGTCGAGATCGGAGCAGGCAAGGCAGAGCGGGCCCGCGTCGTGCATCTGGAGCAGGTCGCCGGAGTCGCCGCACTCCGCGCACTTCCAGTCCTTTACCGGCGCTATCACCAGGACGCCGCCCGGTCGTTTGGCCTCCGGCACGCGGCTTCACCTCCCGGATCATGAGGAACTAGGGCCTGCCAGCAAGATACTTACCGCTGCTCGGCGGTGGCCGCCTCGGAATCAGCCAGGCTCACGTCACCGGCCGCCGCCGATTCGGCGTCCCTCAGCCACGGCAGGCCGATGCACATGACCGCCGCTACACCAATGGCCGCGGCGAACGCGCCGAGCGCCCACCGGCCGGACACGTGCTGCACGAGCAGACCCGCGACCAGAGGTGACAGGGCGGCCAGTGCCGTCGCTGCCATGATCACGGTGTTGTTGACCCGCCCGCGCATGTTCTCCGGTGTGCTGCGGAGCATCGCGGCGAAGAGTGCTGCGTTCGCGGTCGGCGCCAGCAGCAGCGTGATCGCCACCGGGAGCGCGACCAGCGGTGACGGCAGTACGAATGCGGCCACGATGAACAGCCCCATAGCAGACACGGTCAGCCCGATCACCAGCTGCGACAGCGGCAGCCGCCCCTGCAGTTTCGGCGCAGCGACAGCTCCGATTAGTCCGCCCGCTCCGATCCCGGCTTGCGCGAGCCCGATGATGCCGGGCGCGACGCCATGCTGTCGCAGCGCCACCGTGATCGTGAAGATGACACCGTCGAAAGCGAAGTTGACGAGCGGGGCCATGATCACCACCGCGCGCAGCAGCCGGTGACGCCAGACCAGGCGGAGCCCCTCGGCGATCTCGTGCCATATCGACTTGCGCTCGCCGGAGCGCTGGGGCCGGAACTGGCCGCGGATCCGGCTCACGGTTCCGGCCGATGTCAGATAGGACACTGCGTCGGCAAGGAACGGGACCGCATTGCCCAGCGCGAACAGGAATCCGCCGAGCGCCGGGCCGACCAGGCTGGCTCCGTAGCTGCGTGCCTCGGTGGCAGCCCAGGCCTGCTCAAGCTGCGAGTCGGCCACGATGGCGGGGAGAGCGGCGTTCGCCGAGGGGTCGAATAGCACGTTTGCCCCGCCGTCGATCACCGCCACGACCATCACCACCGGCCAGCTCGCCTCGTGCATCAGCACCAGCGCGACGAGGAGCGCCAGCACGGCAGCCCTGATGGTGTCGCAGATGATCATCGTGAGCCGCCGGTCGAACCGGTCCGATAGCGCTCCGCCAGGCAGGCCCAGCAGTAGCTGCACGACGAGCCGCGCCGTGCTGACGATGCCGGCCAGCGCAGCCGAGTGCGTGAGAGCGAGGATAAGCAGCGGGTAGGCGATGAGCGCCGCGGCCGATCCGGTGTCGGAGAGTACCTGGCCGATCCACAGCATCCGGAATCCGCGGTTCCGCCGCAGCGGCACGGGGGCGGGCGCCGTCGGTGTGGCTGCGTCCTCAGTGCGGTCGGCGATGTTCACTCTCCGGCCTCCGTGCTTGAGGCGGTGCCGTCCTCCGACGGGTAGCTGAGCGGGTAACTGAACAGCAGCATTTCCACCGGTAGCGAGCCTGGCGGTCGCTTGGAAGGGTCTGTCAGCCGCTCGTGCATGCGCTCGAAGAGCCCTTCATGCAATTCATCGTTGAGCTGCTCGAGCTCCTCGGGCGTGAGATAGAAGAGGTACTCGCTGTCGAACGAGGCGCGGCGCCACCGGGCGGGGTAGCTCGCCTTTGTCTCGAGCCATGTCCGGTACCGCTCGAACTGGCGCTCGCGGAACATGCGGGCGACGGCCACGGCAGCGAACTCCGCTTCCGGCTGGTCGTCGGGGACGGCAATGTTGAACCCGATCGACGTCATGCGCCATGGTCTGGCCCGTCCCTTGCCGCCGCCGGCTTCCTCGACGAAGCCGTACTTCGCCAGCTGTCGCAAGTGGAACGAGCAGGTCGTCGGCGACTCGCCGATCTGCTCGCCGACCTGCGTTGCGGTCATCGGCCCGCCGAATATCAGCGCCTCGATCAGGGCCACCCGCACCGGGTGCGCCAGCGCCTTGAGCGTTCGGACGTCGGAGAGCGTCCGCAGCTCGGGCGGCGGTGATCCAGGTGAAGGCTCCTGCTGGTTGCTACTTTCGAGAGACATGTCTCGATGGTAACTTCTCGAAAGCAATCTCTCAAGAGTGTTCTCTCGACACCTGACCGGTGCGCAGAGCGTCGTGCATCTGGGGCAGGAACGAGCAGTAGGGTGAGCTAGCGCTTAGTAGAGAGCCGATGCAATGCACGGGTGGCGGTTATGGTGCGCAGCGTGCGGGCTACTGTTCGCTGCGGTCGCGGTCGTAACCGGATGCAGTAGCGGGAAGGCCGCCGCGCTGCACGTGCGGCTGGATGCCAGGCCGGCTGTCGCGGCGTTCGTCACGCCTATCCATGTCGCCGTCAGCGGGCTGCCGCCGGGCAGGCTCGTCACGATGCGAGCACGGGCGACCGACTACAAGGGTCAGCCGTGGCAGTCCGCGGCGCAGTTCCGGGCCAGCCGCTCCGGCACACTTGACCTCGCCACCGCGGTCCCGGTGTCGGGCAGCTACCACGTGGCCGACGCCGCCGGCCTGCTGTGGTCGCTGCAGCCGACCTTCACCCGCAACCCGGACGCACAGTTCATTGAGAACTTCACGGGCTTCACGGTCACGCTTCAGGTGCTCGTTGACGGCCAGGTACAAGCTTCTAGCACCTTGCGCAGGGTGGACGTAGCTCCTACCAGCATGCAGACGGTAAACGAGGACGGCTTCGCGAGCACGTTCTTCGTGCCGTCCAGACTGCGGCCCGGCGCTCCAACCGTCGTCCTCATCGGCGGCTCGGAAGGCGGCGAGCCGCTGCTCCAAGCCAGCGCGCTTGCCGCGACCGGTTACCCGGCCCTGGCTCTTGGCTACTTCAATGAGCCGGGGCTGCCGAGGTGCCTGTGCGACATTCCGCTCGAGTACTTCGCCCGCGCCGTAAGGTGGCTCCGCGACCGGTCGCCCGCCCGCGGCCGGCCGGTCATCTTGTACGGAGCTTCCCGCGGCGGCGAGGGCGCGCTGCTGATCGCCTCCTACGAGCCGCATCTGTTCGACGCCGTGATCGCGAGCTCGCCGAGCGCCTCCGTCGACGGCTCATACGGCCCGGGCAGTTCCCTTACGATCTCCGGCTGGACATGGAAGGGCAAGCCGCTGCCAACCGGGATGCAGATCCCGGTCAGTCGGATCCGCGTCCCGCTGCTGATCGGCGACGGTGGGCAGGACGCAGTCTGGGCGTCTGCAGCCTCGGTGTCACTGGTCATGGCAGAGCTCCGAGCGGCCCGTGACGCCGCACCGTACACGAATCTGTACTACCCGGAGGCGGGTCACGCGTTCCTTGGCACTCCGCCGTACTTCCCCTACTCCGCCTACGCGAAGGGGCACGCGATGGGCGGCTCTCAGGCGGCGGACGCGCAAGCCGAAGAGCGGTCATGGTCGCAGATGATCGCGTTCATCGATAACCCGTGGCGGCGCTAGCGGGTTCGCTAATCCCAACTAGCGCGTCATGTCGGCTCGGCGTAGCCGTGCGTGTAGGCGTAGCGCAGGGCCTGGGAGCGGTCTCGTGAGCCGGTCTTGGCGAAGATCCGGTTGACGTGCGTCTTGACCGTCGCCTCGCTGACGAACAGGGCGCGCGCGATCTCCCGGTTCGACTGGCCGGCTGCGATGAGCCGGAGTACGTCGGCTTCGCGCGGCGTGAGCTCATCGTCGCCCGCGGCAGAGTCGGCCGACTCTGGGATCGCGGGCGCTCGCGCCGCGGCGGCCAGCAGCCGTTGCTGGACTCCAGGGTCGAGCACGGCCTGGCCAGCTGCAGCGGCTATCACTGCCCGCCCGATCTCCGCCCGGGTCGCGTCCTTCGTGAGGTAACCGAGTGCCCCGGCCTGCAGCGCGCTGATGATTGACTCGTCGTCGGCGTAGGTGGTCAGCACGACGACGCGCGTGCCCGGATGATCGGCGGCAATGCGGCGCGTGGCGGCCACGCCGTCACAGCCGGGCATGTGCAGGTCCATGAGCGCGACCTGCGGCTGCACTGCGGCGACAAGCTCGACCGCGGCGTCGCCGTCGGCAGCCTGACCGGCCACGACGATGCCCGGCAACGTGCCGAGCAGCAGCACCAGGCCCTCGCGTACGGCGGACTGGTCGTCGGCGACGATCACGCTGACCGGCTCCGCGCGCTTCTCAGTGCTGATGTCGGCGTTCCGTGTCGTAGCGGATATTCCGAAGTCGCGATTCTCCGGCATCAAGCCAGAACGTCCGGCGCTCATGCCGGGATTCTCAGGCAGAGGCGCCATTCACCCTCAGCCGGCCCCGCAGCAAGCGAGCCGCCACCGAGCGCGGCGCGTTCCCGCAAGCCGGTGAGTCCGTACCCGGTGCCCGCCTCGGGCACCGCCTCACGATCACTGGCCGCGGGCAACCGGTTGCTGACACGAATCGCGATCTCCGACTCGGAGAAGTCCAGGCGGAGGCGGACCGGCTGGCCGGGAGCGTGCTTGCGCGCGTTGGTCAGCGCCTCCTGAGCGGCCCGGTAGGCAGTCAGCCCGGCCTCGGTGCCAACCGGCCGGGGCGAGCCGCTAACGCTGAAGTCAACCGGCACGCTGGCGTCCGCCGCCCACTCCTTCGCTAGCGCCGCCATCTGATCGGCGAGCGGCATCGCATCATCGCGCAACGCCTGGATCGCGCGGCGTGCTTCCGCCATGCCCTCCCTGGTCAGGACGCCGGCCCGGCTGACGCACTCGATAGCCCTGCCGAGCTCAGGACTGCTCTCGGGCAAGGTACCGAGCAGGCCCTCTGCGGCCTGAAGGTTGACCGACACCGCGGCCAGCGAATGGGCGAGGACGTCGTGGATCTCCCTGGCAATCCGGGCGCGCTCGTCGAGGGCAGCGGCGTGCGTCTCGGCGTCATGCGCCCGGCGCGCCTCGGCCAGCGCTCGCTCTGCTTCCTCCGCCCGAAGCAGATAGGCGTGGCGCGTCAGGCCGAACGCCCACAGGCCGATCCAGGCGAACGGATAGCCGACCAGCGTCTCGGTCGGCACGCCGATAGCGATGCCCGTTGCCAGGAAAGCTGCCACCGTTCCCGCCGCGATGGCGAGTGACGTC
>Ga0335072_10006159_pt1 | contig 17572 bp, 13 predicted proteins | sample Lox_Sample_21_FD_206725 | JGI IMG/M metagenome (GOLD analysis project Ga0335072, IMG submission 206725) | Soil microbial communities from Loxahatchee National Wildlife Refuge, Florida, United States - Lox_Sample_2.1 | ecosystem: Environmental > Terrestrial > Soil > Wetlands | place: USA...
TCGGCGCCACAACGACGGAAACTGGCCTCAAGGTCTGCTGCGAGATCGACAGCAGTTCCTACCCGAAAGGCGTCAACGTCACCGATGAAGAGATGCAGGCAATCCGCATCGCGCGCGACGACTTCCATGGCGAGTGGAACTACACCATCTCGCCCAACCAACAACCACCTTGAAGCAGTTATTTCTCGGCAGGCCCTAAGGGCGCGTATCCGTCCCCGCTCCCGCCCGGCGGGCGACGGTCAGGGTGAGGGCGCCGCCAGTACACAGCATTGGCACCGCCGCCGCGTTGACGTCCGCCCATGACGGGCCTTCTACTCCCCGCCGGATTGCGGGAGGAACACCGGTGGCTGCCCTGCTGGAAGTGCAAGGGCTGGTCAAAAGCTTCGGCCCCGTGGACGTTCTCCATGGCGTCGATCTCTCGCTTGGGCCAGGCGAGGTGCTGGCCCTGGTCGGCGACAACGGCGCCGGCAAGTCCACCGTGATCAAGCACATCGCCGGCGTGTACAAGCCCGATGCCGGCGAGATCCGGCTGCAAGGCCAGCCGGTCCGCGTGGACTCGCCCGGTCACGCGCGCCTGCTCGGCATCGAGACGGTCTATCAGGACCTCGCACTGGCCGACGAACTGTCGGTCGGCGCCAACATCTTCCTGGGCCGCGAGCCGGTGCGGCGCCTGCTCGGCCTGATCCCGGTGATCGACAACGCCCGCATCCGCCGGGAGACCGACGCGCTGCTTGCGCGCATCGACAGCCGCATCCCGCGCAAGGCCCGCACCGTTTCGCGCCTGTCGGGCGGCCAGCGCCAGGCGGTGTCGATCGCCCGCGCGCTGTACTGGCGCGCCAAGGTCGTGATCATGGATGAACCGACCGCAGCGCTCGCGGTAATGGAGCGCGAGCATGTCATCGGCCTGGCGCGCCGGCTCGCATCCGAAGGCGTGGGCGTGATCTATATCGGCCACAACCTGATCGAGATTTTGGAGGTCGCCGACCGCATCGCGGTGATGTACCGCGGCCGTATCGTGCACGTCACCGATGCCAGGCACACCAGCCAGCAGGAGCTCATCAAATACATGACCGGATTCAGCGAGGCGCCGGCCCAGGTTGAGGCTGCCTCGACTGCCACCGCCTGACGGTTCGCGTCAGGCGAAATAACGGAGGAGGAACGACATGAACAAGCGCTATCTGATCGCGGCGGCAGTGCTGGCGGTTGGCTGCTGCGGCGTGGCTCGAGCGCAGGGCGGGAAATTCTCCGAAGCAAAGATCGACGTGATCGTGAAGGCGACCACGTCGCAGTACTGGGCCACGGTGTTCGACGGCGCGCGCAAGGCGGCGCAGGTGCTGGGCGTGCAGGTCGCGACGCTCGGCGCGCCGAGCGAACTCGATGCGGCGCAGGAAGTTTCGATCATGGAGAACGCGATTTCCGCGCACCCCACCGGCATCGTGATTGCCGCGACCAACGCGCAGGCGCTGGCCCAGCCGATCGCGGCGGCGACCAAGGCGGGCATTCCGGTGGTGGTGATCGATTCCGATGCCAACACCAAGGACTACGTCACGTTCCTCGCCACCAACAACGAGACCGGCGGCCAGAAGGCGGCCGACGAGATCGCCCGTTGCGTGAAGGCGCGGACCGGCAAGGAAAGCGGCAACGTTGCCTATCTGACCGCGCTGGCCGGCGCGCAGTCGCTGAACGATCGCGACAAGGGCTTTGTCGAGGAACTGAAGAAATATCCGGATTTGAAAATCGTCGAACATCGCGTGGGCAACAACCAGCCGAGCAAGGCGCTGTCGGATTCGGAAGATCTGCTGACCCGGCATCCCGATCTGGTGGCGATGTTCGCCGACAACGAGCTGGAAGGCGACGGCGCCGGCACCGCGCTGTCGGAGAAGGGGCTTGGCAACAAGGTGTGCCTGGTGGCGTTCGACACGTCGGACACCGAGCTGAAGTTCGTGCGCAGCGGGATCATCGACGGGCTGATCGTGCAGAACCCGTACATGATGGGCTACGCCGGCGTGTGGTACGTGCTCGCCGCCGCGCATGGCGTGGTGTTTCCGAAATACGTCGATACCGGCGTGAGCGTGGTAACCAAGGACAATATCGGCAGCCAGCAAATGGCCGGACTGCTTGACCCCGGCAAATACGTGCTGACACCGTTCCTTGGCGCGCACTGACAGCGCCAATAGATGCTCTCCCGCTTGCGGGAGAGGGTCGGCGCGCAACGCCGGGAGAGGGTGATCGGGTCGGCACGTTGCTTATCGCCCACCCACCCGATCACCCCTGACCCTCACCGCGACAAGCCTCTCCCCCGGCGCAGCCGGCGCCTTGCCCTCTCCCTCCGCAGGCGGGAGAGGCTTCAGGAAACAGCCCATGAGCGCAAGCGCCTCGTCCAATCCGGCAGACGACGAACCCCGCGCCTCTTTCCTCGCGGAACTCCAGCACCGCCTGCCTTTGGAAACCTACGTCCTCGCCCTGACTATCCTGTTGTGGATCGTCCTCGGCGTCGTCTCGCCGTATTTCTGGACCGAGGGCAACATCACCAACATACTGCGCCAGGTCTCCATCGACGCCATTCTCGCCTTCGGGTCCTTGTTCCCCATCGTCCTGGCCGGCATCGATCTTTCCGTCGGCTCCGTCGCCGGCCTCAGCGGTGTCGTGTTCAGCATGCTCATCGCCAATGCCGGCATCGGAGTGCTGCCAGCCTTCGCGGCAACGCTGGTAATGGGCCTCGTCATCGGCGTGATCAACGGCTGGGCGATCGACCGGCTCGGCATCCCGCCCTTCATCGTCACGCTCGCCGGGCTGCAAGGCTATCGCGGCCTTGCCTTGCTGCTGTCAGGCGGCATGACAATCTCCGGCATGCCCGCCGGGCTGCAAGCCTTCTCGCTGTCGTCCGTCGCGCATGTCCCCACGCTGTTCCTGCTGATGGCCGCGATCGGCTTCAGCGCGCATTTCCTGCTCAGCTACACCCGCCTCGGCCGCTACATGTACGCGATCGGCAGCAACGCCGAGGCGGCACGCCGCGTCGGCATCCGCGTGATCCACGTCACCACCATCGCCTACGCGCTGGCGGCCCTGTTCGCCACGATCTCCGGCCTGCTGCTGGTGGCGCGGCTGTCGATGGGCAGCCCGACCGCGGCAACCGGCTCCGAACTCGAAGCGATCGCCGCGGCGGTGGTCGGCGGCGCCAGTCTGTTCGGCGGACGCGGCACCATCCTCGGCTGCTTCATCGGCGCACTGCTGTTCACCACGCTCGGCAACGGCGCCAACCTGCTGGGGATCAACTCGTTCTGGCAGATGGTGATCGAGGGCCTGCTGATCGCCTTCGTGGTGTATTTCGACAACCTGCAAAAGCGCCGCCAGGCCGGCATGGGGTGACCGGGATGCCGCCGGGGGCGGCGTAACGCGAAACCGCCGCCTGCGGTGGCGACCGCGACCTCCCGGCGGCGGCCCGCGACCTCCCGGTGGCGGCCACCACCGCAACCTCCCGTCGCCGGGCGAGCGCCGCCTTCACCTGGCGAGCGCTGCCGTCGCCCGGCGAGCGCCGCCGTCGCCCGGCGAGCGCCGCCGTCGCCCGGCGAGCCCCGCCTTCGCCCGGTCATGCATCAGAACGCACCACTTCTGGCCCACAGGGCCTCGCCCTGGCCCGACCGTCCTCGCCAACCGCACCGCGCGGCGATACAGTCCGGCTCTCGCGCCGCCGCCCCCGCCGGCGCCCTCCCAATCCCGGCTCATTGCATCCCGGCTCACCGCGTTGCCCCATTCCCCGCACCACCACGCGCCAACCCCCGCCGCGACCCCGCGTCCGTCCGTCCTGCTCTACGACTGGGACAACACCCTGGTCGACGGCTGGGCCGCCATCACCGCCGCCCTCAACGAGGTGTTTGCCCGGTTCGGCATGCCGCCCTGGACCCGCCGCGACTGCCTCGCCCGGGTCCGCGCCGCGATCCCCGAATCCTTCCCACCCTTGTTCGGCGATCGCTGGGAGCAGGCGCGCGACCTGTTCCACGCCAGCTTCCGCGGCCGCCATCTGGACCATCTCCAGCCGATGCCCGGTGCGGCGCAGGCCCTGGCCGCCGGCGCCGCCTGGCCGCAGGGCGTCGTCTCCAACAAGGACGGCGCCTATCTCCGCGCCGAGGTCGCCCATCTCGGCTGGGCGCCGCATTTCGGCCCGATCATCGGCGCCGGAGATGCCAGCGCCGACAAGCCGGACCCGGCGCCGGTCCACCTCGCGCTTGCCCGGCTCGGCCGCCGGGCGGACGCATCGGTTTGGTACCTGGGCGATACCGCGCTCGACATGCGCACCGCGCGCGCCGCCGGCGTCACTGCCGTGCTGATTGGCAATGCAGATCACGACGGGGGCATTGCGCATGCCGCCCCCGATATCCATTTTCCATCCGCTCGCGCCCTCGCCACACATTTCCGTGCGGTGGACCAGGGGGGGTAGGGCTGGACTAAACTGCCTGCCGGCGGGGCGTGCCACGACCTGCCGGAGATCACCAACCGAGAAACCGCAACCATCCGATCAGTAACGACAAGAAGAAGGACAACCGCCGTGGCCAATGAGAAAGCGCAGAACGTTCAGGACGTGTTCCTGAACCACGTGCGAAAGCAAAAGACACCGGTAACGGTGTTCCTGGTGAACGGTGTCAAGCTGCAGGGGATCATCACCTGGTTTGACAATTTTTCCGTTCTCTTGCGTCGGGACGGGCACACCCAGCTCGTCTACAAGCATGCCATCAGTACCGTGATGCCGGGCGCGCCGATCCAGCTTTTCGATGCTGCCAAGGCGGATGTTCCCGCCGGGGCGGGGCCGATGCGCGAAAGGGAGATGACCGCTGCCGCCCACGGCGACTGACGGCGCCATCCGCGTCCGTAACGGCTCGGGCGCCAGCCTGATCCGTGCCGCCATCGTGCTGCCCTGGGACCGCGGCGCCAGCCGTGCCCCGGAGCATGATCGCGCCAACGGCGAGGCTCGCCTCGTGGCGGATCTCGCGCGTGCGCGCGGCGACGGTGGGCGCGCCGCCGAAGCGCGCATGGCCGAGGCGGTGGGGCTCGCCGCCTCCATCGGCCTGATCGTCGTCCACACCGCGATCCTGCCGCTGCGCATCCGCCGCCCGTCCACCTTGCTCGGCGAGGGCCAGGTCGCCGCTATCGGCCGCGCCGTCGCCGAGCAGAATGTCACGGTGGCAATCGTGGATGCCGCGCTGTCGCCGGTGCAGCAGCGCAACCTGGAGCGCGCCTGGTCCTGCAAGGTGATCGACCGCACCGGCCTGATCCTGGACATCTTCGGCGAACGCGCCGCCACCCGCGAAGGCACGTTGCAGGTGGAGCTGGCGCATCTCGAATACCAGCGCTCCCGCCTGGTGCGGTCCTGGACCCACCTGGAACGCCAGCGTGGCGGCTTCGGCTTTCTCGGCGGCCCGGGCGAGACGCAGATCGAAGCCGACCGCCGCCTGATCGGCGAACGCATCGTCAGGCTGAAGAAGGAGCTGGAGCAGGTCAGGCGCACGCGCGGGCTGCACCGCTCGGCGCGCAAGCGGGTGCCGTTCCCGGTGGTCGCCCTGGTGGGCTACACCAACGCCGGCAAATCCACCCTGTTCAATGCCCTGACCGGGGCCGAGGTCACCACGCGCGACCAGTTGTTCGCCACGCTCGATCCCACCATGCGCGGGCTGGTCCTGCCGTCGGGGCGCAAGATCATCCTGTCCGACACCGTCGGCTTCATCAGCGAGCTGCCGCACGAGCTGGTGGCGGCGTTCCGCGCCACGTTGGAGGAAGTCGCCGAGGCCGACGTGATCCTGCATGTCCGCGACGCCGCGCACCCGGAGACCGCGGCGCAGCGGGCCGACGTGCTGGCGGTGCTGGAAGACATGGTGGCGGACGACACGCTGGATCCCGCCTGGCCGGAACGCACCATCGAGGTGCTGAACAAGGCCGACCTCCTGGGCGGCGTGGCGCAGGTGCCGGCGCGCAACGGCAGCATTGCGGTCTCCGCCATCACCGGCGAGGGCCTGGACGTGCTTGGCGCCGCGATCGACGCCCGCATTGCCGCCGGCATGGAGCTGGCCGACTACGCCATCGCGCCGCAGGATGGCGCGCGCCTGGCCTGGCTGTACCAGCACGGCGAGGTGATCGATCGCGCCGACGATGAGGCCGGCGTGCACGTCAAGGTGCGCCTGCTTCCGGCGGACCGCGCGCGGTTCGAGCAGCGACCTCTGGCCACCGGGGAGGGTTAGCGCCCGAAGCGAAATAAACGAATTAGTCAGGCGGCGCACGGGCCCTACCGCGTCATGGTGCGCGAAGGCGCACCATCCACGCTCTTTGCCGCGTGCGACAAGGAAGCCGTGGATGGCGGGCCTTCGCCGGCCATGACGCGGTACGCATGGCCGTCGCTGCGGATGACGCGCTTATTTCCCCTCGGGCGCTTAGCTTTGACCGCGGGGGAGGATTAGCTTGTTTGTCCCCTCTCCCGCGGCGCGGGAGAGGGCTAGGGTGAGGTCCCGCGTGCCGACCCGATCACCCCCACCCCGACCCTCTCCCGCGCCGCGGCAGAGGGCGACAACGAAACGGAGCTTCACCATGTCAGACCGACAGCGCGTGCTTCTCCTGACCGGCGCCAGCCGGGGTATCGGCCACAGCACGGTCAAGACCTTCAGCGATGCCGGCTGGCGCGTGCTGACCATCTCCCGCCAGCCGTTCGATCCGCGCTGCCCCTGGGACGGCGCGGGCAGCCACTTCGTGCTCGATCTGGCGGATATCGCCGCGGTCCAGGACGCGATGCCGCGGCTGCGCGACTTCATCGGCGGCGGCCTCGACGCGCTGATCAACAACGCCGCGATCTCGCCGAAGCATCCCGACGGCAGCAAGCTCCACGCGGTGGAGATGAACTACGCCGACTGGCTGCACATCTTCAACGTCAACTTCTTCGCCTGCATCGTTCTGGTACAGGGCCTGCGCGCCCAGCTCGAGGCCGCGCAGGGCACCGTCGTCAACATGACCTCGATCGTCGGCTCGCGCGTGCATCCGTTTGCCTCCGCCGCCTATGCCACGTCCAAGGCGGCGCTGTGGGCGCTGACCCGCGAGCTCGCCGCGGATTTCGGCCGCTCCGGCGTGCGCGTGAATGCGGTGTCGCCCGGCGAGATCGACACCGGCATCCTGTCCCCCGGCACCGAGGCGATCGTCGAGCGCGACATCCCGCTGCGCCGCCTGGGCAAGCCGAAGGACGTGGCCAACCTGCTGCTGTTCCTTTGCTCGCCCACCGCCAACTACATCTCGGGATCGGAAGTGCACATCGATGGCGGCCAGCGGGTATAGCGGCGTGCCGCGGCCATGAGCTTCGCAATCGCCGACCTGCACATCCTCGGTGCCATCCTGCGCGACGCGGCGCGGGCGGAAATCCTGCCGCGCTTCCGCAACCTCGCCGCCGGTGCGATCCGCCACAAGGACGGCCCGCTCGACCTCGTCACCGACGCCGACGAAGCCGCGGAGCGGGTCATCGCCAACGGCCTCACCGCGCGATTTCCCAGCGCCGTCGTGCTCGGCGAGGAAGCGTGCAGCGCGAGTCCCGCCCTGCTCGGCCGCCTCGCCGGCGCCGAGCTGGCCTTCGTCGTCGATCCGGTGGACGGCACCGCGAATTTCGCCGCCGGCCTGCCGCTGTTCGGCGTCATGGCCGCGGCGATCCGGCACGGCAGCGTGGTGGCGGCGGCGATTCACGATCCCATCGGCGATGACACGGCATTCGCCCTGCGCGGCGCCGGCGCCTGGACCGAGGGCCCGGACGGACATCGCTCGCCGCTGCATGTGGCCGCCCCGGCGCCGGTGGCGCGGATGGCGGGCAACGTCTCGTGGCGGTTCATGCCGGAACCGCTGCGCGGCACCGTCTGCGGCAACCTGCCGCGCCTCGGTGGCAGCTGGGACTATCGCTGCGCCGCGCACGAGTATCGCATGGCGGCGGCCGGCCACTGCCATTTCCTGGTGTTCAACCGCATGCTGCCCTGGGACCACGCGCCCGGCTGGCTGCTGCACCGCGAGGCCGGCGGCTTTTCCGCGCGCCTCGACGGCAGCGACTACACGCCCGCCGACACCGGCGGCGGCCTGATCTGCGCGCCCGACCGCGAGAGCTGGCGGGCCCTGCGCGAGACGCTGATGGGTATCGCCTGAACCGCGTCAATGGCGAACCGCGGGCGACAGCCTGCTTCTCGCCATGCAACGGCCGCCGTTGCACACGCTCGCGTGACATGCTCATTGGGCGCGTGGTCTGGCTAAGGCAGCGTCGGCAAATAAGTGCGTCAGCACGCCGACAACGCTGCCGATCAAAACAAAGGCTTAGGGCTTGTTCGACCGTGCAGCCGATTCGATTGTTTTCGAGCAAGCCCGAAGCGCCCGAGGGGAAATAAGTGCGTCATCCGCAGCGACGGCCGTGCGTACAACGTCATGGCGGGCGAAGGCCCGCCACCCACGGCTTCCCTGTTGCACGCGGCATAGTCGTGGATGGTGCGCCTTCGCGCACCATGACGCGGTAGGGCCCGTGCGCCGCTTGGCTGATTCGTTTATTTCGCCTCGGGCCCTGAGCCCGCGCGAGGGACCAGCGCGCGGCAACCAAGGGCGTCCCACGAGTTGAGCGATTCACCCGCCGTCACCGCGCCTGGCGCGCACGTTCCCGATGGCGTGCCCGTCACGTCGGCGACCGCGGGCGTGATGGGCGGGCCGGCGACCGCGGGCGTGATGGGCGGGCCGGCAACCGCCGGCGGCACCCTGGCGTACGGAACCGCGGCATCGCCGGACCCATCGCCGCATGACCCCCCCGGCCATGCTGCGGCCCCGGGCGATTGGGCGGCGGTCGCGTCGCCGGCGGGGCAGTCATCCGGCCAGCGGCCGCACAGTGCGGCGATCGCCCGCCTGGCCGGCACGACGACCCTGGCATTGTGTCCCTTCCTGTTCGTTCTCGCCCTCAAGCCGTTCGCCTACGGCATCTGGTTCCAGGCCGAGCCGATCACCGTCGGACTGCTGGCGCTCGGTGCCGTCGCCGGTGTGTGCCTGCTGTTGCTCGACCTGACCGGCCACCGTGTCTGGCCGGTGTTCCGCGAACCGCCCCTGCTGTGCCTGCTGGTGCTGATCCTGTGGAGCGCGGTGGTCTCGCCGTTGCAGGATTTGCCCGCCCGTTCCTGGTTCGGCACGCCGGAGACCGGCGAGGGCATCTTCGCCTTCCTCGCCCTGTTAATGCTCTGCGCGCTGGGCTGGGTGCTGTGGCCCTATCCGGCGATCCGCCGCGCCCTTGCATTGGCCGCCACGGCCGCCGCGGTGATCATCGGCGCCTTGAACGCGGTGCTGCCGACAGGCTCGCCCTGGCGGCCGCAATTGCTTGGCGCCTATGGCGGCACCATTGGCCCCGCGGTCGCCCTGGTGGTGCTGGGCGCCATGCCGCGGCTGGACCGCCGGGCCATCCTGGTCGCCTTCATCGCCGGGCTGCCGGCCGTACTGTTCTCGCAGAGCAAGGTGGCGCTGCTGCTGTACTGCGTGCTCGCGCCGCTCGCCTGGGGCGGCCTGATGCGGGTTCAGTGGCGCTGGCGCCCGTGCCGCCGTCGGCAATGTCTCGCGCTCACGCCGCTGGCCGCGGTCGCCGCGATGGCGCTGATCGCCGGCGCCGGCATGGCACTGCCGCCGCTCGACGTCTACGCTTGGCTGCCGCGGCACGCCGCCGACGCCATCCTGCACTTCACCTCCGCCGGCGCCACCGGCATCGACCTGTTCTATTCGCTGCGTTCGCGCAGCCTGCTGGCGCTGGCCGGCTTCGCCGGACTGGCAGCGCACCCGCTTGCCTGGCTGACCGGCTTCGGCTGGGGCAGCTACAACGACCTGCTGTATCGCCACACCTTCATCGCCGGCGTGCGCGGCTTCCAGGACGGCGTCTGGATCCCGAGCTGGGAGGGCGTCGGCGCCGGCGCCTTCCACGTCCACAGCGACCCGCTGGAGACCCTGTTCTCGGCCGGCCTGCCCGCCGCCATCGGCTATTTGGCGTTCCTCTGCGCCATCGTTCTTCGTTCCCGCCGCGCCATGCTGCCCTTCGCCGCCATCGGCTGGTTCGTCATCGCCGGCCTGCGGTCCGCGTGGTACCCGTCGCTGCTGGACTATCCGTTCCTGGCCATGGCGATTGCCGCCTGCTGCGCCCGCTGGCGGCCCGCGCCGCTGCGGCCGGCATTGCCGCAAGGCGCGGAGATGCCGCTGCGCGGGCTGGGCCGGCAGGCGCTGTGCCTGGCCGCGGCGGCAACGCTGGCCTTCGGCGCCCGCGCCTCGGCGATCGACGCAGCCAACGGCGGCCGCCTGCTGGCGGCGTTGAACCGCCAGGACCCGGCGGAGCTGCCGGTATTCCAGCGCCTGCCCCCCGGCCACGGCCGCGGCGGCGTGCACCTGTGGTGGGCCGCGCTGAACTACGTCTACTTCCTGGACACCCGCCTGTCGCAAGGCCACAAGCCGACCGAGGCGCAGGCGCTGTGGTATGCGCGGCTGCTGGACCTGGTGGACCGGCAGACCGCGGCGGGCCGCGCCGGCGTGCGGCTCGCGGCGTTGACCGTGGCGATGCGCAACGACCTCGCCGCCAATGGCGCCGATACCACGCTGGCGGCGCTGCGCCAGCGTGCCTTGCCCGGCTGGGATGCGGCGGTTGTCGGGCTGATCCGCCGCGCGCCGGACCGCACCGATGTGGCGGTGCCGGACCTCGCCTGGCTGACCCGGCAGCGGCAGTACATGTCGATCCTGGGCCTGTGCGGGCAGATCTTCACCGTCCATCCGGGCGATCGCGTGTGCCTGTGGTATTCCGGCGTCGCGCTGATTACCGATCCGGGCAGTCGGGACGCCGCGTTTGCCGACCTGCACCGGGCACTGGCCATGGACGTGGGCGCGGTGGTGCCGGTGACCCCGGCTGCGCGGCAGGCGGTGCTGGCCCATTTCCCGCCATCCGCGGCCGATGCCGGGAAGCACTGATCGCGCGGCCTTGCGCGGCGAAATCGATTCGGGACCTGCATCCGCAGGACGGGCACGCGGTTCCGCCGCTGCCCGTGTCCGTGCCCGTGCCCGCGCCGTGGGCGGCGCGCGGCTGTTTGCCACGGCGCTTCTCGTGGCGCTGGGCTTGGTGCTCGCGGGCTGCGGCGGAGGCGGCGAGGCGGCCCGCGATCGCGCCTACCATCTGGCGCAGCAGGCCGGGTTCACCCGCACCGTGATTGCCGCGGGTCCGTTCCACCTCATGGCGTTCCTGCGCCTGTCCGCGCCGTCGCCGGTCCTGCGGGTCTATATCGAGGGCGACGGTCACGCCTGGCAAACCACCGACCTGCCGTCCAGCGACCCGACGCCGTGGTCGCCGGTCGCGCTCGAGCTGGCGGCGGTGGATCCGGCACCTGCCGTCGCCACCCTCGCGCGCCCGTGCCAGTACGTGGCGCCGGGCACCGACGCGGCGTGCACCCAGTCGGCCTGGACCAACGCCCGCTACAGCCCCGCCGTCATCGCCAGCACCAACCTGGCGCTGGACCGTTTGAAAGCGCTTGCGGGAGCGGCGCAGCTCGAACTGGTCGGCTTCTCCGGCGGCGGCGCGGTCGCCGTGCTGGCCGGTGCGCGGCGCTCCGATCTGCGCGACCTGCGGACGGTTGCGGCGAATCTCGATACCGCGCTGTGGACCCGCGAGCATGGCGTCTCGCCGCTGATCGGCTCGCTCAATCCGGCCGACGTGGCGCCGCGGCTTGCCAACCTGCCGCAGCTGCATTTCGTCGGCGGCGCGGACCAGGTTGTGAACCTGGCGGTGGTGCGCGCGTTCGCCGCGGCGACCGGTGCCACGCATTGCGCCGGCATCCAGGTCGTGCCGGATATGGGACATGACGGCGACTGGCCCACGCTGTGGCCGGAATTATTGTCGCAACCGCTGCCAACTGGTTGCAATGGCAGGACGAGTGGGGCAATCCGGTAACAGTCGCTTCAGCGGATCATGCCGCCCGAGGGTTTAAGCTGGACGCGGTACAATTCTCATGTGATGATCTTCTCATAGCGTCTCAAAAGTGGCTGGGGGGCGATTCGTGCTTGACCTGAGGCCTGCCTCGTATCGGGTTCTGCTGCTCGCCTCGGTCGCCGGATTGGCGCTGGGCGCGGCCGCCGCGCACGCGACCAACTTTACCAACACATCGCCGACCACGAATTCCGGTCCCAGCTACAGTCTCCAGAACGGCGATTCGCTGAACAACAGCAGCAGCGTTACGTCCACCGGCGCGGCCGCGCCCGCGGTGACGGCCGGCAGCGGTGCCACCGCGATCACCAACAGCGGGCTGATCCAGGGCACCGGCGCCAACGGTATCGGCGTTCAGGTTGTCTCCGGCGGATCGGTTGGCACGATCACCAACACCGGCACCATCCAGTCCACCAACAATGGCTCTGCGGTCCTGATTGGCGATGTCACCGGTCCCGTCGCGAATGCGGGGACACTCGCCAATACCGGCCTGATCCGGTCATCGGGAACCGCCGCTGCTGTTCAAATCGACTCCGGCAGCTCGATAGCCGCCATTATGAACAGTAGCGCCAACGCCATGATTCAGGCGACGGGCAGCGGCAGTGCGATCAACGTGCTCGGCACTGTGGGCACGATCGGCAACGTCGGTTCGATCGTCGATACGTCGGCCGCGGCCATCAATATCGCTGCCGGAGGTTCGGTCGGCAGCCTGAGTAACTCCGGCGCCATCCTGTCGGCGAGCGGCCCCGGCATCATGAACGCCGGCACGCTGGGCGGCGTCGCCAACAGCGGCACCATCACCAGCGTTCTCAACAACGGCAGCATCGTTTCTTCGCAAGGAACGGCGATCGCCAATTTCGGTGCCGGCGCCATCCTCAACGGCATCACCAATACCGCGAGCGGCCTGATCCAGGGCGGTGCCGGCAACGGCAGCGGCGTGGCGATCGACGATTCGGGCGGCACCACCAGGGCGCTGACGATCAACAACGCCGGCGCCGTCATCGGCGCGATCAAACTGGGGCCGAAGGGCGACACGCTGAACGTCACCGGCGGCAGCATCACCGGCAACATCGTCGGCATGACCGGCAGCAGCGACATCGTCAACTTCAACCCGACCGGCACCTTCACCACCGGCGGCTCGATCGCCAACGTCGACACCGTCAATGTCACCGGCGGCACCCTGGTGCTGGCGAACCCGTCCACCTCCACCTATGGGGCGAGCACGTTCAACGTCGGTTCGGGTGCCGTCACCGACATGAACGCCGGCATCCAGGCGTCGGTCGTCAACAACGCCGGCCTGCTCAATGTCGGCAGCGGCAGCCAGACCATCACCGGCAACTACGTGCAGGCGACAACCGGGTCGCTGGGCGTCACCGTGCTTGGCACCGGCGCCGCCAATGCCGGCAAGCTGACCGTCACCGGCACGGCGACCATCCTGGGCGGCGCCAACGCGGTGTCCGTGCATGTGCCGGTCTCGGTCGATCCGTTCGGCCTGGCTGGCGGTTCCTGGCATGTGCTGACCGCCGGCTCGCTGACCGCCACGGCATCCGCGCTGACCGCGCTCAGCGACAATGCGGGTATCGCGTTCGGGCTGACCGACAGCACGACCGACCTGATCCTGTCGGCACTTCAGCAAAGCTCGAGCCAGATCCAGGCGGCGGCGGCGAACGACGTGGCGACGATCTTCTCGCCGTTCCCCGGCACTCCAACCCAGGCCCAACTGCAGGCGCGGGCGTTCCTGACGCAGGTGTTCGTGGGGATCGCCTCCTCCGGCAACTTCGCCCTGGCGCATACGCTCGATACTCTGCTGAGCAGGTTGACCGCTTTGCAGGCCCTGCAGCTCAACAACCAGTTGCTGCCCGGTACCGTGACCGGCGGTTCCTTCAACCTGACGACCACGACCAATACGCTGGGGGCGGGCGAGGCCAACATCTTCTCGCACCTGACCCTCGCCCGCCTGGAGCCCGGACAAACCGGCCTGGCCGCCGGCGACGCGGTGGGCCGCGGCTTCACCTTCTGGGGCCAGCCGTTCGGCGCCGTGACGTCGCAGGGCGCGCGCGACGGATTCGACGGCTACGATGCCGGGACCTATGGCATCACGCTGGGCGCCGATACGCTGGTGACGCCGCAATTCCGCGCCGGCGTCGCACTGACGCTGTCGAATACCAACCTGAGCTACAACGGTTCGCTGTCGGGCAATACCGGCGAGGTGTTCACCGGCGAACTGGGCCTGTACGGCACCTACTACCTGCCGGACAATTTCTTCATCGATGGGCTGCTGGCGTTTGCCTACAACCATTACAACCAGAAGAACCTGATATCGGCGCTGAACCTGAACATGAACTCCGACTACGGCGGCTGGCAGTTCAGCGCCAAGTTCGGTGGCGGCTACGACTACAAGCTGCCGGGCGGCGCGGTGGTGACGCCATACGTGTCGTTGCAGCAGTTCCACATCAACTACGGCAGCTACACCACCTCGGGTGGGGCGGCGTTCGACCTGGATCAGCATGTCAACGGCATGAGCACCGACCTGGTGCAGACCCGCCTCGGTGTTCGTGTCGGCGAACCCGTGCACCTGGCGAACGGCGGCGAGCTGACGCCGGAGGCGCATGCCTACTGGCTGCATGATTTCGGTTCGAACCAGCTCACCACCACGTACACGACGGCGGACTTTGTCAGCCCGAACACGTTTACCCAGATCGGGCCGGCGACCGACCGCGACCTGGCCAATGTCGGTATCGGCGCCACATTCAAGCGCGGTCCGGGCTGGGACTTCAGCGGCGGCTACGACTTCCTGGGCAGCTCGAACCTCAGCACGCACAATTTCTATGTGCAGTTGAGGATCAACTTCTGACGGAGCGTGCCGGCGCGGGACACGTCGCGGCAGTTGTCGTGGCCCGCGGGGCCGCTGTCATCGCGTAGGGCAGGGTCGTGTCGCGAGCCGGAGCCGGCGCGTGGGTTTTCGCGCGGGCGTTGCCGCGCCGCGAGTCATGCATGGGCATTTTCGCACGGCCGTTCGCGTACGACATCGCGCCGTGGCACCGGCCGCCGTAATCACGTTGCAATGCCATAGCCGGGCCTGCGGCCGTTGTGCGCGCCAGCTCTTATGCCTCGCCAGCCCTTATGCCTCGCCAGCCCCTACGCCCCGTCTGCCTTTATACTCCGCCGGCCCCGGTGCCCCGTCTGCCCGTTACGCGCCGCGCGCCCAGGCGATGGCAGCGCGGGCCAGGGCGTCGATCGTGTCGATCGCCGGAACCCGCAGCGCATCCTGCGGTCCGGCCTGGATGCCGAGCGGAATCTCCGTGCAGCCCAGCACCACCGCCGCCGCGCCGCGCGCGGCCAGGCTGTTGGCCACCTCGACCAGCGGCGCGTGGGCATCGGCGACCCGGTTCGCCTTCACCATGGCGATCGCCGGCGACACCAGCCGGTCCATTTCGCCGGGGCTGGGAATGATGCAATCCCACCCCAGGCGCTGCAGCCGATCCTGGTAGAGCCGCATGTCCAGCGTGCCCTGCGTGCCCATCACGCCGATCACGCCCGGGCCGATGCCGCAACGGCGCAGGTCGGCCGCGGCGGCATCGACGATGTGCAGGATCGGCACGCCGGCCGCGTCCTGCATGGCGTCGTACCAGCCATGCGCGGTGTTGCAGGGGATGGCGATGGCGCCGCATCCGGCCTGCTTCAGGCCGGCAATGCCGTGGAGCAGCCAGGGCAGAGGATCGTCACCGCCGGCGAGCTTGCCACGGGTGCGATCGGGCACGCGGGGGTCGGACCACAGCACGGCGGGGATGTGCTCCTGGTCGCGCGCGGCGGGGGTGAGCAGGGTGAGGCGCAGCATGAACTGGGCGCTGGCGAGCGGGCCCATGCCGCCGAGCACGCCGAGGATTTTGCCGTCGAAAGGGGTGGAGGTCATCGCCGTACCATACCCTTCCTGCACCGCGCACGGGAGAGGCCGGGACGCCGTGAGGCGTCGAGGGTGAGGCTTGCCCCGGCGAAGGCCAGGGGTGATCGGGCTGGTACGCTGCCGAACGTTGCTGCCGGGCCCAAAAACAGCGCGTGCCTGAGCCGATCACCCCCGGCCTTCGCCGGGGCAAGCCTCACCCCCAGCGCTGCGCGCCTCGACCTCTATCGCTTTGCGGGCGAGGTTATTCCGTCAACGCGCGGGCGCCGATCGAGTGCAGCGACTGCAAGCGCCGGAACAACACGTCCGCCGGGATGTCGGAGGCGCCCACCTCCAGGCAGTCGGCGAACTTGTCGTAGAGCTGCGCTTCGGTCAGCGGCCGCGAGGCGTGGCCGGTGGCGCGGGCGACCGGCTCGCCGGCGACCGTCCTGCCGGATGCCAGCTCCACCACCACCGAATCCGCGGGTGCGCCGCCGGCGAGCTCCGGGTCGTATTGCGTGGTCGTGACGATCTCGACCTTGCGCATCAGCGCCTGCACGTCGGGACGCTGCACGAACCCGTCGGTCAGCTCGCGCAGCCCGACGCGGTTGGCGATGATGCCGCTGGCCATCGCGAATTCCATCGAGAACTTCGCGGCGAGGCCGGTCTGCGGCGCGTGGTTGCGCAGGATGGTGGCGAAATAGTCGCTGATGCTGACGGTGACTTTCTTCACCTCCTCGACCTTGATCGGGCTGTTGGCGACCAGGTCCAGCACGCAGTCGATGGCGCGGTGCGTGCAATAGCAGGTGGGATATTTCTTGATGCCGATGCCCTGCGACAGGATCGCCCATTCCTTGCCGGCCTTGCTGTCGCTGGTGCGATCGGGATGGCCTTCCACCGAGATCGCGCTGAGGAAGCCTTGCGGATGCTCCAGCGCATCGAGGCTGGCAGTGAAGCCCGCCGCGGCGAGGCGCGCGGCCATGACGCCGGCATGCGCGGCCTTCCCGGCGTGGAACGGCTTGGTCATGGTGCCGAAATTCGCCATCAGCCCGCCGGCCTGCGAGGCGCCCAGCGCGATCGCCTGCGCCGCCTTGTCGGCATCCAGCCGGCGCAGCGAGGCGCAGGCCGCGGCGGCGCCGACCGCGCCATAGAGGCCGGTGGGGTGCCAGCCCTTCTGGTGCAGCAGGCCGGTGTCGCGACGGAATAATTCCGCCCAGGTTTCGTAGCCGGCGATGTAGGCGACGATCACGTCGGCGCCGGAACTGCCAAGCGTCTCGGCTTCCGCCAGGATCGCCGGCACCAGCACGGTGCTGGGATGTCCGCGCAGGCCGACATCGTCGTAATCCAGCGCATGCGCCGCGGTGCCGTTGATCCAGGCAACTTCCGGCGCGGGGCCGTGATCCGGGCCGAAGGTGATGGTCGCGGGGCCGTCGCCTGGCGCCAGCACCTCGCGCATGATGCGCACGCAGTCTTCCTTGCGGCCGGCGATCATGGTGCCGATCACGTCGATGATGCCCATGCGGGCGACGCGCACGGCTTCTTCCGGCAGCCGGTTCGGCGACAGGTCGGCGACGAACTGGCCGAGATCCTTGGTCAGGGGCATGACGCTTTCCTCCTTGGGTGCGGCTTGTGGCGCGAGTATGCGCCGGCGGCGGAGGCGGGCAAGCAGGCGGAGGCGGGCAAGCAGGCGGAGGCGGGCAAGGATGCGGGTG
>Ga0335072_10006160_pt1 | contig 17569 bp, 13 predicted proteins | sample Lox_Sample_21_FD_206725 | JGI IMG/M metagenome (GOLD analysis project Ga0335072, IMG submission 206725) | Soil microbial communities from Loxahatchee National Wildlife Refuge, Florida, United States - Lox_Sample_2.1 | ecosystem: Environmental > Terrestrial > Soil > Wetlands | place: USA...
TACAGCTTTAATAACGTGCGGCAGGCGGGTAACAATGCGCGGCAGGGCGGGCGAGAAGACCGACAATTGCGTCGGCCAGGCTGCGAGGGGTCAGCCCGGCGTCAGCCAGGATCTCGTCCCTGGTCCCGTGGCCGAGGAACTGCTGCGGCAATCCGAAAGTGCGAACGGCAGTGTCGACATCGCCCGCGCGCAGGAGCCGGCAGACAGCATCGCCGAACCCGCCGGCCACGCCATTGTCCTCGACCGTAACCACCAGCCGGTGCCGCCGGGCCGCGCCCGTCAGGGCCTCGTCCAGCGGCTTCAGCCACCGCGGGTCCACGACAGTAACCCCGATACCGTCTTCGGCGAGCAGACCTGCCACCTCGAGGCCGGTCAGCGCCATCGGGCCGGCGCCGATCAGCAAGACGTCCGCGCCAAGATCGGGCCGCGGAAACTGCAGGACGTCCATTCCGCCCAGCCTGCCGACGGCTTGGACCTCGCCGCCTACCTTGCCCTTCGGGTAGCGCAGGACAGTCGGCCCGTCGCTGATGCCGACGGCCTCGTTGAGCAGCTCGGCGACCCTGCTGGCATCCCGCGGGGCAGCGACCCGCAGGCCGGGCACGAGCTGCAGGACCGAGCCGTCCCACATGCCGTGGTGGCTCGGCCCGTCCGGGCCGGTCACCCCGGCCCGGTCGAGCGCGATCGTCACCGGCAGGCGGTGCAGCGCCACGTCGAGGAGCAGCTGGTCGAATGCGCGGTTGAGAAACGTGGCGTACAGCGCCACGACAGGATGCAGCCCGCCCATCGCCAGCCCGGCCGCGGAGGTCACAGCGTGCTGCTCTGCGATCCCGACGTCGTAGGTCCGGTCTGGGAAGGCGGCGGCGAACGGCGCCAGGCCGGTCGGGTGCAGCATCGCCGCGGTGATGGCCACGACGTCCGGGCGGCGGGCGCCGATTGCCACGAGCTCGTCCCCGAACACCCTGCTCCAGGTCCCGGGTGCGGCCCCGGCGGGCGGGAACTGATGCAGGCAGTCCACCTCGTTCTGCTCAGCGGGCGGGTAGCCGCGGCCCTTCTGCGTGATCACGTGCACGAGCACCGGGCCGCCGAAGTCCCGCGCTCTGGCCAGCGCATGCTCGAGGACCTGCTCATCGTGGCCGTCGATCGGGCCGAGGTACTTCAGCCCCAGGTCCTCGAAGAGCACCTGCGGCTGCAGGACATCCTTGACGCCCTTCTTGATCCCGTGCAGCGTCTCGTAGAGCGGCACGCCGACCAGCGGCGTCCGGCTCAGCGTGGCTTTGATGTACTCCAGAACGTTCTCGTACCGTTGTGTGACCCGGACCGCGGCGAGATGCTCGGCAAGGCCGCCGACGGTCGGCTGATATGACCAGCCGTTGTCGTTGACGACGATCACCAGCCGCGAGTCCTTCGCTGCCGCGATGTTGTTCAGCGCTTCCCACGCCATGCCGCCGGTGAGCGCGCCGTCGCCGATCACCGCCACCACGGCGCGGCCGGTCTCACCACGGAGCCTGAACGCCTTCGCCAGGCCGTCGGCGTACGACAGGCAAGTCGAAGCGTGCGAGTTCTCGACCAGGTCGTGCTCGGACTCAGCCCGGCTCGGATAGCCCGACAGGCCACCCCGCTGGCGCAGCGTGCCGAACTCCGCCAGGCGGCCGGTCAGTAGCTTGTGCACGTACGACTGGTGCCCGGTGTCGAAGATGATGCGGTCCGCAGGCGAGTCGAAGACGCGGTGGAGCGCGATCGTCAGTTCCACGACGCCGAGGTTCGGCCCCAGATGACCACTGGTCTTCGCGGCCGACGGGCTCTGCGCCCACTCGACGAGAACCTCGCGGATCTCGCTTGCCAGCTGCGGCAGCAGGCTGGGACTAACGTTCTTGAGGTCGCGCGGACCTCCGATCGTCTCCAGCAGTCTCACTCTCGCCCGCCCTCGTTCGGCTCAGCCCAGTCGGTGGTCAGATGAGCAAGATGAGCTCGCATGAGGCGCTCCGCTCCAGGCCGGTCGCCGCTCGCGACTGCGGCGAGCAGCGGCCGGTGCTCAGCGGCGGACGCGCTGAGCCCGCCGGACTCCGCGAGCTGGCGCAAGTTGTAGAGCCGGGCCTGATCTCGCAGGCTGGCGACCAGTCTTGTCAGACGCTGGTTCCCGCCAGCGCCGACGAGCATCAGATGGAAGTCGCGATCGGCGTCAAGATTTGCCGCGACGTCGCCAGCCGCGGCGGTCTCCTCGATCACTGCGACGAGGTTCTCCAGCGCGGCGTAGATATCGCTGATGCCGCCCTCAGCAGCGAGGCCGACGGCGGGAACCTCGAGGAGCTCGCGGAGCTGGATGATCTCCGCAGTGTCGGCAGCGCTCAGCGTGACGGGCCGGTAACCCCGGTTGGGGACTACCTCCATCAGCCCCTCATCAACCAAAGCAAGCATCGCCTCACGTACCGGACTGTTCGACACACCCAGCTGGGCGGCCAGTGCGGCCGCGGAGTACACGACTCCGGGGACGATCTGGCCTGTCACCAAACCACTGCGGATCGCTCTGAGGACCTGGTCGCGCAAACTCGTTCGCCGCAGCGAGACATCAGCCAGCAGTTCCATATGAGTAAAATATTACCGCTAACCGGTCACCTGCAAGTTGGCGGCTACGGCGTGCGATGCCGGAACAGCTCAGCTACCTGTGCGCGCGGCAGCCCCGGACTGCGGTGGCCGTCTCTGCCGGTCATGTCCTCACCGGCGGCCAGCGCGTTAGCGACTGCCTCCTCGGTCGCTTGAACGACCGCCGCATAGAACGGATCAAGTGCGCCCCACGGCACAAGCTTCAGAACGTCGTAGTCATCCCCATTGCCAGCCGCTCGCGTTCCGGCCCCGGGCGTGATCGCGCCGGGATTGCCCGTCGAGAACGCCAGGAACAGGTCGCCCGAGTAGTGCGAGCCGGCCGTTCCGGTCCGGGCCAGGCCGAGCGTCACCCGCCGGGCGAGCGCTTTGCACTGCCCGGGCAGTAGCGGGGCGTTGGTGCCGACGATGGCGATGACCGAGCCCGAGCCCTCCGGCGCGAGGCTGAAGTCGGCCATCGGGTCGTCTGCGGCGACGAGCCGCCCGACTGGCACCCCTGCCAGTGTCAGCTCGTTGCGGCTGCCGAAGTTCGCCTGCACGAACACGCCCACTGCGTACTGTGTGCCGACGAAGCTGACGAGCCGTGAGGAGGTGCCCGAGCCGCCTTTGAAGCTGTAACAGTTCATCCCGGTGCCGCCGCCGACAGAACCCTCGGCAACCGGCCCTGGCACGGCAGCTTCCAGCGCGGCGACCGCCGTTTCCTCGGTGACGTGGTGCCCGTTGATGTCGTTGAGGTAGCCGTCCCAGGTCTCTGCGGCGACCGGAAGCAGCCACACCTGCGCAAGGCGCGGATGATGCTTGATCGTCCAGGCCACGATCCCGGCGTGGACGACTCCGACCGCGTGCGTATTGGTGATGCCGACAGGGCCGCTGAACGTCCCCGATTCCTCTATCCACGACAGGCCGGTCATCTCGCCATTGCCATTCTGGGAGAAGAATCCGGCGGTCACCGGATCGCCGGCTCCCAGAGCGCCGCGCGGATGAATCGCCGTCACCCCGGTCCGCACCGAATCGCCGCGAATCAACGTCTGGTAACCCACCTCGACACCGGGCACGTCGGTGATCGCGTTCCACTGCCCCGGCGTCCCGTCGAAGGGTATCCCGAGGTCACGTGCGCGGACTGGCCCGGCTGGCGCCGAACTGCTCATGCGGGATGCTCCTCGTCGATCGCGGCCTGCCGCAGGTTCCACGCCCGGCCTCGCTGCGGCAGGATGACACCGGCCCAGTACGCCAGTCCGATGGCGATGGTGATCAGAGTGACCCTCAGCAGTAGCGACGTCTGCTGCGTGAAGATGTAGCCGAGGCTAGCCAGCGCGAGTACCGGCGGCAGCGGCCACAGTGGCATCTTGTACGGACCGTGCGCGGTCGCCCCGGTCGGCCGGGCGAACAGGGCGGCGAGGGCTATCAGCGCATAGTCCGCGACCAGGCTCGCGCCGGTGAGGTTCACCAGGGTGTCGAGCGGCACGGTCAGGCACATGATCGCGCCGAGCACGCCGACCAGCGCGGTCGGGAACCAGGGCGACTTGTACTTGCTGACGGCGGTCATCCAGCCATTGACCGGGCCCGGCCAGGCCCGGTCCCGGCCGGAGCTGAAGAAGATCCGCCCGTACGACAGCACGATCGCGATAACCGCGTTGAGGATGGCCACCACGACGCCGAGGCTGATGATCGTGTTGACGGTCGAGTTGGATGTCGCCTCGATGAAGTACTGCATCGGCACCGCGGACTGCGACAGCTTCGCGATCGACGGCGAACCGACGATGACCGCGGTGATCGGGATGAGCTCGGCCGCGACGGTGATGACCAGGGACCACAGGATGGCCCGGGCGATAGTCCGGCTCGGCCCGGTCGTCTCCTCGGAGAAGTTCACCGCGTTGGCGTATCCGTTGTAAGAGAACACCGCGACGGCGGTGAGTGCGAGCACTGCCGTGAAAGAGACCGACTGCAGCGATCCGTGGACCCCGCCGGTCACCGGATGCAGCAGCGCGCTGCCGTGCCGGGCATGCCCGAATCCGAGGATCGTCACGGCGGCGAGAGCGGCAAGCTCGATCGCAAGGAAAATCCCGGTAATCACCGCGTTCAGGCGGATATTCAGGATTGCGATCCCCGCCGCCACCAGCATGACGATGGCGCCGAGCACCTTGGCGTTCACGCTGACGACGACACCGAGGTAGGTGCCCGTTCCGAGCGCGATCACGGCCGGGATGAACGCGATGAAGTCGACGTACAGCGCGAAGGTAACGAAGCTCAGCGGGCCGGCGAGCCAGGAGGTGCGCCCCTTGAATGAGTGCCAGACAAGCGCGTAGTCGCCGCCGGCGATCGGGTAGGCCGCCGACAACTCGGCCCAGCAGAACGCCATGAAGACACCGACGATCGCGGCGAACACGAAGGCCAGGAACGATCCGCTGCCGGCGGCCACCAGCGCGACGGGCGCGATGATGAAGACCGACGAGGCCGGGGTCACCCCAGAGAGGGTGATGAACACATTGCCGAGGATCCCGATGGATCGGCTCAGCTGCTGGTGGTAACGTCCGCCGGCCGCCGCGGTGGCCTGCGCTGCCTGGCTATCAAGAGCGTCGCTGTGATCGGTCATGGCACCGGCCCTCCGGGCTGCGGATCCCCGCTGTGGCCGGAGCGTAACACGCGAAATGGCCTGTGAATCTAGACAGAATGTCCGACGACAATGGCTCCGCCAGACATTCTGTAATGGTGACTACCAAGCGCTGACGTCGGCTTGCGACCACCATGGCGGAGCGTTCGGGACCGCAACGATTATTTCTGCGCCGCTTCCCAGTCTCATGCAGCAAGGACACTGCGTTGCGATGATTGGAGATACGGATGCCCGTGCCAAGTACCGTACTTGACCGGCGCTACAGCGATCCGGACGCGACCGCCGCGAGCTGGGAGCAGACCCGCGGGGTGCTCGAGACCGCCGAGCTGTTCTGGATATCCACCGTCAGGGCCGATGGCCGGCCGCATGTCACGCCCGTGGTCGCCGCGTGGTTGGACGGGGCGATCTGGTTCACTACAGGCGCCGAGGAGCAGAAGTTCGCCAACATGCGCGCCAACCCGCATGTGGTGCTGACCACCGGCTGCAATCGGTGGGATCAGGGGCTGGACGTCGTAGTAGAAGGCGAGGCCATGCAAGTCACCGACGATGCAGTGCTCGCGAGTGCGGCCAAAGCATTCCTGGCCAGGTGGGACGGACGGTGGCAGTTCACTGCTCGTGATGGCTGCTTCCGCGACCTCGACGGCAATGGTGAAGCGATGGTGTTCTCAGTCACGCCAGCAAAGGTCTTCGCCCACGCTAAGGGCGATCCCTTCGGCGCTACGACGCACAGGTTCCGCGCCGGGAGGCTTACTGGTTGACGGTGCCTACTGATTGACGGTGCTTACTGATTGACGGTGCTTACTGATTGACGGGGAAGCCGAGATTCACGCCGCCGTGGCTCGGGTCGAGCCACCGCGAGGTGACGGCCTTCCCGCGAGTGTAGAAATGAACGCCCTCAGTCCCGTGCACGTGCGTGTCACCGAATAGCGACGACTTCCAGCCGCCGAACGAATAGAAGGCCATCGGCACCGGAATCGGGACGTTGACGCCGACCATCCCGACCTCGATCTCGTGGGTGAAGCGGCGCGCCGCTCCCCCGTCATTGGTGAAGATCGCGGTGCCGTTGCCGTACGGGTTCGCATTGACGATCTCTACCGCCTCGGCGTAGCTACCGGCGCGGACCACTGACAGCACCGGGCCGAAGATCTCATCCTGGTAGGCGCGCATCTGCGGAGTCACGTGGTCAAGGACCGTCGGGCCGAGCCAGAATCCGTCGGCGGCATCGCCGGTGACCGGGTGGTCGCGCCCGTCGACCGCGAGCGCCGCGCCGTCTGCTACGCCCGAGTCCAGGTAGCTCGCCACCTTGTCGCGGTGCTCGCGGGTGACCAACGGCCCCATCTCCGAGCCTTCGGCGTCGCCGGGGCCGACGATCAGTTTGCCGATCCGGTCCCGGATCTTGCCGACGAGTTCGTCGCCGATCGGGTCCACCGCCACCAGGACCGAGATGGCCATGCACCGCTCGCCAGCGGAGCCGAAGCCCGCGTTCACCGCCGCGTCCGCGGCCAGGTCGAGGTCGGCGTCGGGAAGCACGACCATGTGGTTCTTGGCTCCGCCGAGCGCCTGCACGCGCTTGCCGTGGCGGGTCGCCGTCTCGGCAACGTAACGTGCGATCGGGGTGGAGCCGACGAAGCTCACTGCGCGGACGTCGGGGTGGGCCAGCAGCGCGTCTACCGCGGGCTTGGCGCCGTGCACGACGTTGAATGCCCCGTCGGGGAGACCTGCTTCAGCCAGCAGTTCGGCCAGCAGCAGTGACGCCGAGGGATCCTTCTCCGAAGGCTTGAGCACGAACGTGTTGCCGCAGGCCAGCGCGATCGGGAACATCCACATCGGCACCATGGCCGGGAAGTTGAACGGGGTGATCCCGGCCACCACGCCGACCGGCTGCCTGATCGAGTAGGCGTCGACGCCGGTAGACACGTTCTCCGAGAACCCGCCCTTGAGCAGATGCGGTATCCCGCAGGCAAAGTCCACCACCTCAAGGCCGCGGGCCACCTCGCCGGCTGCGTCGGAGGACACCTTGCCGTGCTCGGCGGTAATCCGCGCCGCCAGGTCGCCCAAGTGCGTGCGGACCAGCTCGCGGAACTCGAACATCACGCCAGCGCGGCGCACGAGCGAGGTCTCGCGCCACCTGGGCAGTGCGGCCTTTGCCGCCGCGACCGCGGCGTCCACCTCAGCGGCCGTCGCGTAGTCGACCATTCCGGACACCCGCCCAGTCGCCGGGTTGTAGATATCGCCTCGGGTGGCCGCCTCGCCCGTCCACGGCTTGCCGTTAATCCAGTGCGTGCGATGCGTGGTTGCCTGCTCCATGGCGCTGCTGCCTTCCGACGCGCTGATCAGCTAGTTGCTCTCATCGTCCCCCAGCGCCCAGTGTGTCGCCACCGCGCGCCTGAGCCAACTTACGTTGTGTAAGGGATGAACGGGTTAGCCGGTACAGTATGTGCGGCCCAATCCAGCCGGCACAGTCCCGGCCAACACAGCGGCTCAGATGAGGGAGGCACCAGCCATGTTGCCCACGGTGGCCGAGGTGCTGGCGCTCGACCCGGTCCGCAGTGGCGCCCCCCGCGTGCTGGCTGGCACGGAACGGCTGGCCGCTCCTGTCCGCTGGGTGCACGTGATCGAGCTTGCCCAGGCCGCGCACCTGCTGCGGGGCGGCGAGCTTGTGCTGTCCACCGGGATCGCGCTGCCTGACGACGAGGCCGGGCTGACCCGGTACGTGGCTGAGCTTGCCTTGGTCGGCGTCAGCGGCCTCGCGGTCGAACTCGGCTCGCGCTACTCCCGCAGCCTGCCGTCCGCACTGATCGCCGCAGCCGCCGACCATCAACTGCCGCTCATCGTGTTCGAGCGCGAGACGCAGTTCATCGAGATCACCGAAGCGGTCCACGCCCTGATCATCGACGCCCAGCTAGCCGAGCTTCGCGCAGCTGAGCGGCTCCACCAGGTCTTCACTGAGCTGGCGGTGTCCGGTGCGCCCGCCGCGGAAGTCGTGGCCCAGACCGCCACGCTCGCGGGCTGCCCGGTCATCCTCGAGGACCTCGCGCATCAGGTCCTTGCCTGCGCGCCGCTCGGCGCGGACGCGGCGAGCCTGCTGGCCGGGTTCTCCGGCCGCTCGCGTTCGGCCACGCTGACTGGCCGGACTGGCTACGACACCGCGTCCGGCTGGCTCGTGACGGTCGTGGGCGCTCGCGGCGAGGACTGGGGGCGGCTGATCATGCTCCGCGGTGAGACAGCCCGGCCGGGTGACGAGGCCCTCATCGAGCGTGCGGCGACCACGCTTGCCCTCGGCCGCCTCTTGGACCACCGGCGCGAGAGCCTGGAACGCCAGGCCCATCGCACCATCCTGTCCGCCTTGGTCGGCGACGGCTACAGCGACCCGGCAGAAGCTGCAGCGCGGGCCAGGGCGCTCGGCGTGCCGGTAGCTGGGCGGCTGCTCGTGCCAGTCGTCGTCCGGGTGGCGAACTCCCAAGCCGCGACCGGCCAGGTGGCAGCCGGGCCCGCTGGGGGCGTTCCCGGGATATCAGTGCGGCCATCGGTCACGCCCGCGCTTGCGGGACCCGCGCGGGCAGCCGGGATCGCCGACGCGATAGCCGAGGCCTGCCGGCAGCTGCACATGCCAGCGCTGGTCGGGTCGCTTGACGATGACCGGATTGCCGCGCTGCTGGCGCTGCCGCCGAGCGCCGACCCGGAGACCGCTCTGTCCCGCCTCGCGACCCAGTTGCGGCCGCGGCTGGCTCCGGCCGACGTGATCGGGGCAGGCTCGGCGGTCGACTCCGTGGCCGCAGTGCAGCGCTCGTTGCTGGAGGCCGACCATGTTGCCGCCGCGGCCGCCGCCGCCGACGGCCACCGGACTTACTACCGGCTGCCGGACCTGCGGCTGCGTGGCTTGCTGCACTTGCTGCGGCATGACCCCCGGCTGCAGGCCTTCGCCGAACGGGAACTCAGCCGGCTGCTAGTGCACGACGACGTGACCGGCTCACAGCTGGTCCCGGCGCTGACGGCCTACCTGGATGCGGGCGGCAACAAGGCAGCAGCGGCCAAGCGCGCGCACCTGGCGCGGCCGACCATGTACGAGCGGCTGCGGCAGATCGAGGACGTGCTCGGCGTGGAACTGGAGCCGGCTGAGTCCCGGTTGTCGCTGCATGTCGCCTTGCTGGCGCTGCAGGCAGCGTCATCCTGAGCCCGGCGCTGCCATGGCTTTGTGGCGAGCTTCGCGCGGAAGTGCGGTTTGGGCTGCGGCGGCTGCAGCGCGTGGTGGTGGGTGGCAGCGTCGGCGGCCGTGGCAGTGGTGATCACGCCGCCGGCCAGGATGGCCACGGTGGCGGCCGAGCCGGCTCGGGCCAGCAAGGATTTCGACAACACACCAGGGGTGGGTCACCAAACTCATAGGGTCTGGGCTGCGCGCAGGCCGGCCAACTGGCCAAGCCGACCGTGGCTTAGTCTGCGGCGGGTGGGAGCGCTTCTGGTCACCGGCACGACCTCGGATGCGGGCAAGTCTGTCGTCACGGCCGGGCTCTGCCGGTGGCTGGCGCGGCAGGGGGTAGCTGTCGCGCCGTTCAAGGCGCAGAACATGTCGCTGAACTCCTTCGTCACCCTGGCAGGCGAGGAGATCGGCCGGGCACAAGCCGCGCAGGCACAAGCCTGCGGGATCGAGCCCGAGGCACTGATGAATCCAGTGCTGCTGAAACCGGGCAGCGAGACCGGCAGCCAGCTCATCGTGCTGGGCAGAGCGGTCGCCGAAACCGACGCCGCAAGCTACTGGAACAGCGACCGTGCGCGCGCGCTGCTCGGTGTCGTGGTGGAGTCCTACCAGGAGCTGGCTCGCAGGTTCGACATAGTGGTGTGCGAAGGGGCCGGGAGCCCCGCCGAGATCAACCTGCGCCAGACCGACATCGTTAACCTCGGCTTTGCCCGCGCCGCCAAGATCCCGGCGCTGCTGGTCGGTGACATCGACCGGGGCGGCGTGTTCGCCTCGTTTGTCGGCACGCTGGCGGTGCTGGATCCGGCCGACCAGGCGCTCATTGCCGGATTCGTGGTGAACAAGTTCCGCGGCGACCCCGCCCTCTTGCAGCCCGGACTGGCCATGCTCGAGAAGCTCACCGGCCGGCCGGTACTCGGCGTGCTGCCTTTCACCGATGGCATTGGCGTGGACGCCGAGGACGCCATCGACTGGGCGCTGCTGAAGTCAGGCGGTCCGCCGCTCGGCGACGACGTGCTGCGCGTCACTGTGGTCGCCGTCCCGCGGATGAGCAACCACACCGACATGGACGCACTGGCATCCGAACCTGGCGTGGTCCTGCGCTTCGCCCGCCACGCCGCCGAACTCGCCGATGCCGACCTGGTGATACTGCCGGGCAGCCGGGCAACGGTACGTGACCTCGCCTGGCTGCGCGAGCGCCAGATCGATAAGGCGGTCGCCCGGCACGTCGCGCGAGGCCTGCCGGTCCTCGGCATCTGCGGCGGCTATCAGATGCTCGGCACGCTGATCGACGACGACGTGGAGAGCGGCTACGGGGAAGTACCCGGCCTCGGACTGCTGCCGGTGCGGACCTTGTTCGGAACGGAGAAGGTACTCGCCCGGCCCTCGAAAACGCTTGCGGACGGCGTGATCGTGCACGGGTACGAGATCCACCACGGCACCGTAATCAGAGACGACGGTGAGCCGTTCTTCGCCGACGAGGGCTGCCGCGTCGACGCTGTGGCCGGCACTGTCTGGCACGGCTTGCTGGAGAACGACAGCTTCCGGCGTGAGTACCTGACCTACGTGGCTCGGGTCGCCGGGCGGAGTTTCACCGGCGCACCGGATGTCTCGTTCGGCGCGATCCGGGAGGCGAAGCTCGACCGGCTGGCTGACCTGGTTGCCGGTCACCTGGACGGTGACCAGGTCCGCGAGCTGCTGGCGTCGGGTTCCGACCCGCTGCCGCCATTGCGGCTGACCCTGGGCTGACTCAGCTCCGGCGGCGCGGCCATGGCTGCGCTGCAGCGCCGCTGCCGCTCTAGGACTGTGATTTGCGGGCCTTTGCATCCGGACCGCCGGTCAGCTTCCGGCCCACCCAGGCTGCGGCAACACCGACGATCACGCCCACCACCGTGTCACCGAGGCGATAGATCGGCTGTTGCCATGCGTACTGCGGACTGAGCGGTGCAAGGGCCAGCAGGACCGCCGTCGTGATCGCGGCGGTCGCAGCGTCAGCCGGCCTGCCTGCCAGCGTGGGGGCCAGCGCGCTCACGCCGATCAGCAGCGCGAATGCCCAGAGGTGGACCGGCAGGAAAACGAGGTAAACGAAGCACACAACGAAGCTCACCAGCGTCCCGGCCATCCTGGAGACAGCAGCCGTGACGCTTTGCTGGTAGCTGCCCTTGCTGACGAAAATCGTGGCGATCGCGGCCCACAGGCCGCCGACGATGTGCTCGGTTTGGGAAACCGTGTGCAGCCGGGACAGCAGGTCAGCGGTCAGCCAGTAGGCCAAGAGACTGGCCAGGGCAAGCAATGTGGCGTCAAGCACAGCTTCCCGGACATCGCGGCTGGATGGACGCTGCACCGGCTTGATGCTCCCTTCCTCGCGCTGGACCGTACCCAGCCAGGCGGAGTCTCAGGAGTCGAAGCCGAGGCCTGCGCGGTCTAGCGCCCGGAGCCACAAGTTGCGGCGGCCCTCGCGCTCATCAGCCCTGGCCAGGGACCACCGGGTGAGCTGCACGCCTGCAAACCGCAGTGGCTCAGGCGGGAACGGAACCGGCTTGGTGCGCACCATTTCCAGTTCGGTCAGCTCGGTGGGCTCTCCGCCAAGCAGGTCAAGCAGGACGCGGGCACCGAACCGGCTGGCCCCGACGCCGAGCCCGGTGTAGCCGGCCGCGTACGCAATCCGGCCGGCCCGCGCGGTGCCGAAGAACGCACAGAACCGGGAGCAGGTGTCGATCACTCCGCCCCACTTGTGGCTGAAAGACACGCCCTCGAGTTGCGGGAACGTTGCGAAGAAATGGGAGGCAAGGCGGTCGAAGGTAGCCGGGCGCTGATCGTGCCCCGCGCTCGTGGCGCCGCCGTAGTAATAGATCGCGTCATAGCCGCCCCACAGGATCCGGTTGTCGGCAGTGAGCCGGTAGTAGTGGAACTGGTTCGCGCTGTCACCGACACCCTGCCGGCGCCGCCAGCCGACGCTTGCCAGCTGAACGGCCGTCAGCGGTTCGGTGACGAGCACATAGTCGTATACCGGGAGCAGGTAGTACCGGAGCCTGCGCAGCAGCGGCGAGAACGCCCCGGTGGCAAGGGCCACCCGGCGCACGCTGACCTGGCCGCCCGGAGCCGTCAGGGCAATCCTGCCCGACTTGCCCGCTTCCTCGCTCACCGCCAGGACCGGTGTGTGCTCGTAGATCCGGACACCAGCGTCCAGGCACGCCCGGCGCAGGCCCCAGGCCAGCCGTGCCGGATCGACGGTTGCGCAGCCGGCAGTGTCCCACAGGCCGGCCAGGTAGCCAGGCGAGTTAATCTCGGCGCGGACTGCGTCCGCCGTAAGCAGCCGCAGGCTGCTGCTGCTGCCGAGCCGGGCGCCGAGTGCCGCGGTCTCGCGCAGGCTCTCGGCCTGCCATGGCTGGGTAGCCACCGCCAGCTCGCCCGACCTCACGAAATCGCAATCGATCTGGTATCGCGCGATCGTTTCCGCGATGTCGTCCAGGTTGCGCCGGCCGAGGCTCTCCAGCTCGCCGAGCTCAGCGGGGAACCGCTCATGGCCATTGGCCAGCCCGTGCGTAAGACTCGCGGCGCAGAATCCGCCGTTCCGCCCGGTGCCGGCCCAGGCGACCCGGCGGCCTTCGAGCAGGACGACGTCGCGGCCAGGGTCGGCCTCCTTGGCCTGCAGGGCGGTCCACAGCCCGGTGAATCCGCCGCCGACAACGGCAAGTTCGGCAATCGTGCGCCCGGTCAGCGAGGGCTGCGCTTCGGGGCGCGGTGCGTCGGACTGGTCCAGCCAGTACGGAACCGTGCGGGCGCCAGCCAGTGCCCGGGCAATTTCCGGCCGCCGGCCGACTCCAGCGTCGGTCATCCTAACTTTCAGTCGCAATCGTGCCGAACAGCCTGTCCCAGAGCGCCAGCTCCTCAGCGCTCTGAAACTGCCGGTAATACTTCGACCGGGCCTCGTACTCCGTCGTCGGGAAGACCAGCGACGAGCTGGCGATGTATGAGGGCGGCTTGCCGACCTCGTGCCGCATCGCTGACAGCTCCTGAGCTGCCCAGCCCTTCGGGTGCAGCAGCACCAGCCGCGCATCGGGCACCGGGCAGACATAGTCGTTGTAGTACTCGACGACGGCCTCGACTTGTGGCTGGTAGAAGTAGTCCATCAGCGTCATCGCGTCTTTGGGGTTCTGTGCGTACATGGGGATGCACATGTTGTCCGTCCAGAACATCCCGCCCTCGGCAGGCATGAGCAGCTGCAGGTCGTGGTACTGCTGCTGCAGATTGGCCTGGAAGATATCGCCCGAGAACGCCTGCGAGACGATGAGCTCGCCGCTCTTCAGGCTGTCAATGTAGTTCTGGTCGTAATAGCCGCGGACGATTCCCTCGCTCTTCTGCTTCCGCAGGAGCGAGGCCGCTTTGTGCCAGTCCGCTTCGGTCGAGGTCGCCGGGTTAACGCCGGTAGCCAGCAAACCGACGCTGCCCAGTTCGTACGGGTCGCTGAACATTCCGACCCTGCCTGCATAGCGCTTATCGAACAGGATATCGACGCTGTCGCCCGGGTCCTTGATCTGCGCGGAGTTATAACCGATGGCCGTCCAGCCGGACTGCCAGGCCATGGTGTAGGTGTTGCCGGGGTCCCACGGCGGGTTCCGTACCAATGATCCTGCGTAGGCCCTGAAGTTGTCCATCATGGACTGATCCAGCGGGATCAGCCAGTCGTTGTTGATCAGCTCGCCGAGCGCAGGGCTGTTGGTGGTGGTCACGATGATGTCGTAGCCGGTGTACTGCTTGCGTTCGAGGTAGCGCCTGATCGAGTCGTAGAACGGCAGGTTCTCGCTGACTGCCTCGGCGTAGTTCACCCGGATATGAGTCAGGTCAGTGAAGTGCTCCAGGGTCGGGTGCTTATTGTTCAGCACGTCGATGTAATCGGGCCAGTTAGCGAAGTTAACCGTGTGGTGCAGGCGCTGTTTGCCCCACCAAGCCGGGGTGCCCGGGCCGTCAGTGGGCGCAGCTGCGGCCGGCATCCCGCCGCCGCAAGCCGTCAGGAGGCTGGACAGGCCAGCAGCACCGAGCACGCCGGAAACCGCCGTCGCTCCTGTCGCCACGGCACCTGCCCGCAGCAGTCCCCGGCGCGAGATCCGCGGCTCGGAGAGTCCTCGCCAGACAGCAGGATCTCTGAGGGCGCCCTTGCCGGGCTCGCGCCGAACCATGGCGTACCTCCTCGGGTGACAAACCTCGCTCCCCGTAGCGAGTCACCCGATCGTCGCAGAAGCAGGCTATGACCTGCGCGGACTTTACAGCGAAATCCGCCGATGCCGGTCCAGAAGTCTCAGGCCTCGATGTTGCTCATGACGTGCTTGATCCGGGTGTAGTCGTCGAAGCCGTAGCCGGACAGGTCCTTGCCGTACCCGGAGTGCTTAAAGCCACCGTGCGGCATCTCGGAGACGAACGGGATGTGGGTGTTGATCCAGACGGCCCCGAAGTCCAGTTGCCGCGCGGCCCGCATGGCCCGGCCGTGGTCGCGCGTCCAGACGCTGGCGGCCAGCCCGTACTTGACCCCGTTGGCCCAGCGCAGCGCTTCTTGCTCATCGCTGAACCGCTGCACGGTGATGACCGGCCCGAAGACCTCATCCTGGATCATCTCGTCATCCTGATGCAGTCCGGTGACGACGGTCGGCGCGAAGCAGAAGCCCCGCTCGCCGACCCGGTGCCCCCCGGTGGCGATGGTGGCATGCGCAGGCGCTCGTTCCAGGAAGCCCTCGACCCTCGCCAGCTGCACCGGGTTGTTCAGCGGCCCGTAATAGGCGTCGGTCACCTCGCGCCCGGCTGTCTTTACCGTCGCGGCCCTCTCGATCAGCGCATCGCTCAGCTCCGCGCTGACACCGGGGCCTGCCAGCACCCTGGTCGCGGCGGTGCAGTCCTGGCCGGCGTTGTAGTACCCGGCGTCGGTGATCCCCTGGACGGCCTGCTCCACGTCGGCGTCGTCGAACACGATGACTGGCGCCTTGCCGCCCAGCTCCAGGTGCACGCGCTTCAGGCCTGCCGCGGCAGCCTGCGCGACCTCGATGCCTGCCCTGACCGAGCCGGTGATCGACACCATCTGCGGGATCTCGTGCGATACCAGCGCCCGGCCGGTGTCCCGGTCACCGCAGATCACGTTGAACACGCCCGGCGGGAAGAATTCGGCAGCAATCTCAGCCAGCAGCACGGTCGAGACCGGAGTGGTGTCCGATGGCTTCAGCACCACGGTGTTGCCGGCCGCAAGCGCGGGCGCGAACTTCCAGACCGCCATCATCATGGGGTAGTTCCAGGGCGTCACCTGCGCGCACACTCCGACCGGCTCGCGCCGGATCATCGAGGTGTGGCCGCGCAGGTACTCCCCGGCGGATTTGCCTTCAAGGAGCCGGGCCGCACCGGCGAAGAACCGCAGCTCGTCGGCAAGGGGCGGCACCTCGTCGGCGCGTGTCAGGGCGACCGGCTTACCGGTGTTGCGCGACTCGGCCTCGACCAGGTCCTCCGCCCTGGCCTCGATCGCGTCCGCGAACCGCAGCAGCGCCAGGCTGCGCTCGGCCGGTGTCGTGTCGCGCCAGGTCTCGAACGCTACTGCCGCCGTGCGCAGGGCTGCATCGACGTCCGCCGGACCAGACACCGGGGCCTGCAGGTAGGTCTCGCCCGTGCTCGGGTCGATGACCTCGCTGGTCCGGCCGTCCAGCGACGCCTGGTGTTTGCCACCGACAAAGTTGGCGAGCACCTGCTGGCGCCCCGGCTGTGCTTGCACCTCGGCTGTTTCCACCACGGGCCTCCCGGTGAACCGATCCTGAGTTCGGGTACGACCCTGACAGAGAAACAGGCATTGCACAAGCGAATCAGTTACAGATTGGCCTAGACTCTACGGAATTAGTTGACAGATACCGATAACATGGCACGATAGGTCGGAAGGAGGGCCTACGCATGGCGCACACGCCGGTAACGTCGCTCGCCCAGGGCGCTCGGAACCGTGGCCAAGCGAGCCGCCGCGAGCTTGACAGCAAGATCGTGCTCGACAGCCTGTCCAAGCAGATTATCGAACAACTCCAGCAGGACGGCCGGCGATCCTACGCGGCGATCGGCAAGGCCGTCGGGCTGTCCGAGGCCGCCGTCCGGCAGCGTGTCCAGCGTCTCATTGACGTGGGCGCTATGCAGATCGTGGCGGTAACCGACCCGCTGTCGCTGGGTTTCCCGCGCCAGGCCATGGTCGGCATCCGCTGTGGCGGCGACCTGGAGCGGGTTGCCGGCCACCTGGCCGGCATGGAGGAGATCGACTACGTCCTTATCACCGCAGGCTCTTTCGACATCCTGATCGAACTCGTCTGCGAGGACGATGATCAGTTGCTGGAAATCCTTGGTCGGGTGCGCGCGATTCCGAGCGTGACGCAGACTGAGACCTTTGTTTACCTGAAACTCTGCAAGCAGACCTACAGCTGGGGGACCAGATGAGTACGGCGTACACCAACGAGGAGATCGCGGCGCTGCAGGAGAAGGCCAAGCGCCACCTCTGGCTGCACTTCACCAGGATGTCGTCCTATGCCGCTGGCGATGTCCCCGTCATTGTCCGGGGCGAGGGTCAGTACGTTTACGACCAGCGCGGCAAGCGCTACCTAGACGGCCTGGCCGGGTTGTTCGTCAGCCAGATCGGGCATGGCCGGACCGAGGTCGCCGAGGCCGGCGCCCGGCAGGCCGCGGAGCTCGCCTATTTCCCGCTCTGGTCGTACGCGCATCCCCAGGCGATTGAGCTAGCCGACCGTCTGGCCGCCATGGCGCCAGGCGACCTCAACCGCGTGTTCTTTACCGGCAGCGGCTCCGAGGCTGTCGAGTCGGCTTGGAAGCTCGCGAAGCAGTACTTCAAGGCGATCGGTCAGCCGAACAGGTACAAGGTCATCAGCCGGTCCATCGCCTACCACGGGACGTCGATGGGTGCCCTGGCAATTACCGGCCTGCCCGGCATCAAGGAGCCGTTCGAGCCGCTGCCAGCGGGCGGCGTGCGGGTGCCGAACACCAACTTCTACCGCGCGCCGGAATTCGTCGCCGATGACGTGACTGCTTTCGGGACCTGGGCAGCGGACGAGATCGAACGGGCCATCCTGCGCGAAGGCGAGGACTCGGTTGCCGCTGTCTTCCTGGAGCCGCTGCAGAACTCCGGCGGCTGCTTCCCGCCACCG
>Ga0335072_10006161_pt1 | contig 17567 bp, 14 predicted proteins | sample Lox_Sample_21_FD_206725 | JGI IMG/M metagenome (GOLD analysis project Ga0335072, IMG submission 206725) | Soil microbial communities from Loxahatchee National Wildlife Refuge, Florida, United States - Lox_Sample_2.1 | ecosystem: Environmental > Terrestrial > Soil > Wetlands | place: USA...
GCGATTTCCTCGCCGTGACTGGCGAGCAGTTCGGGCAGCCGGTCAGTGCCGTCGACGAGCGCTGCGCGTTCCCAGGTCAGGTGGTTCAGGCCGACGTGGTCAAGCGCGACGGTCTCGGGCGGCACGTCGAGCAGCCCGGCAAACGTCCGCTGGAATCCGATCGCCACGTTGCACAGGCCGATGGCCCGGTGGCCTGCGTCCAGCAGCGCCCTGGTGACGATTCCGACGGGGTTGGTGAAGTCGATGATCCACGCGTCGCTCGCCGCGCGCTGCCGCACCCGTTCGGCGACGTCGAGCACGACCGGCACCGTGCGCAGCGCCTTGGCAAACCCGCCGGCCCCGGTCGTCTCCTGGCCCACGCATCCGCACTCCAGCGGCCAGGTCTCGTCCCGGTGGCGGGTTGCCTGGCCGCCGACCCGCAGCTGCAGCAGCACTGCGCCGGCCCCGTCGACGGCGGCGTCAGTATCGGAGGTCCACGAGACGACGGCGGGGTGACCGTAGCGAGCCATGATCCGGGCTGAGAACGGCCCGACCACCGCCAGCCGCTCGGCATCCGGATCAGCAAGCACCAGCTCGGTGATCTTGATGTCGCTGGTCAGCCGGGCGATCCCGTCGACCAGTTCCGGCGTGTAAGTGGACCCACCGCCGACAACCGCGAGTTTCATTCAGAACGCCTTTACTTCGGCGCCTGCCTGAGCTACCAGGCAGGCGACACCGTGATTGGGGGAGAGGTCCTGCAACACCGGAGTGATGTTCGCGCAGTCGGTAATGGCCAGCGGGCAGCGCCAGCGGAACCGGCAGCCTGGTGTCGGATCGATCACCCGTGGCGGCTCGCCGCGGTCGCTGCTCGCGTCCAGGCTCAGTTCCGCCTTAGGGTCGGGCACCGCGGACAGCAGCAACTGGGTGTACGGGTGCTTCGGCGCCGCGAGGACGTCCTCGACCGGCCCGGCTTCCGCGATCTGCCCCGCGTACATGACGATCAGGCGGTCGGCGACGTACCGCGCGCTGGCGATGTCGTGCGTGATGTACAGAATCGACACGCCCTGGGAGTCGCGCAGTTGCTTCATCAGGTTGAGCAGGCCGATCCTGATGGACACGTCGAGCATTGACACCGGCTCGTCGGCCAGGATCAGCTTCGGCCGCATGGCCAGTGCCTGCGCGAACCCGACCCGCTGCCGCTGGCCGCCGCTCAGCTCGTGCGGGTACCGGTTCAGCACCTCGGCCGCCGGGCTGAGCCCGACGATGTCGAAGACCCGTTCGGCTTCTGCGGTCCGCTCAGCCGCCGACAGTTCCGGCCGGTGCAGTTTCAGGCTGCGCTGCACCCCGTGCGACACGCGGAACACCGGGTTGATCGAGCCGAACGGGTCCTGGAACACCATCGGCACGTCGCTGCGGTACCGCAGTATGTCCGCTCGCGACCGCACGCCGGACAGCGGCTTGCCCTGGAAGTGGATCTCGCCTGCGGTCGGCTGATAAATCCTGGCCAGCAGCCTGGCGATGGTGCTCTTGCCGCTGCCGCTTTCCCCGGCCAGTGCAACGATCTCCCGTTCGCCGATCTCCAGGCTCACACCGTCGACGGCGTGCAGTGTCTTGCGATGCAGGCCGCCGCCGATCTGGAAGTGCCTGGTCAGTCCCTCGGTCCGCAGCAGCGGTGCGGCGTCAGTCACCCGAGCTCACCCCGTTCCCGGCTCGAAGGCACCGAACCAGCACGTCTTCGACGTGGTACAGCCGCACCGGATCGGCCTTGCACCTGTCCTGGACCTGCGGACACCGGGGCGCGAACCGGCAGCCTTCTGGCGGTCGGGCCAGGTCGGGCGGGCTGCCGGGGATCCCGGTCAGCGGCACCTTCGGCCCGCGGATCGACGGGAAGGCCTCCAGCAGGCCGGTGCTGTAAGGATGGCGCGGCGTGTCGAACACGCTGCGGGTGGGGCCGAGCTCGGCCACCTGGCCGGCGTACATCACCATGAGCCGGTCCGAGAAGTGGCTGACCAGCGACATGTCGTGGGTAACGAAGATGATCGCGAAGCCGAGCTGCTGCTGCAGTTCCTTGATCTGGACCATCAGCGAGCGCTGCGCTACCACGTCGAGAGCGGAGGTCGGCTCGTCCATCACCACGAGGTCCGGCGTGAACAGCATCGCCATGGCGATCATGGATCGTTGTCGCATGCCGCCGGATAGCTGATGGGGGTAGCTCTTGAGGTGCACCGGGTCGATGCCGACCATGCGCAGCACCTCGACCGAGCGCCCGGTGATGTCTGACTTCGAAGTGACGCCGTGCGCACGCATAGCGTCGGAGAACTGCGCGGCGATCGTCTTGACCGGATTCAGCGCGTTCATCGCGCTCTGCATGACCAGCGACAGCTTCTTCCAGCGGATGCTCGCGAGCTGATGCTCGCTCAGGTTGACGAGGTTGACGCCCTCGAACATGACGCTGCCGGCGTCCAGGACCGCCGGGGCGGACAGCAGCTGGGCGATCGCGAAAAGCAGGGTGGACTTGCCGCAGCCGGATTCGCCGACGATGCCAAGGAACTCGCCGCTAGCCAGGTCGAAGCTGACGTCCTCGACCGCGCGCACATTACCGCGCTTGGTCTGGTAGCTGACCGACAGGTCCCTGATCTCCAGCACCGGGCCGCTGGTCCTGCCAGCCGGGCCGATATCCAGCCGGTCAGTCTGCCCGGTTCGCACGGAGCCTCCTCACGACGGGGTTCAGCCCGCGAGTTCGGGTAATGGGGACCCGCGCCAGCGCCGGGTTGCTGATCTCGTCGAAGGCGTAGTTGACGAGGGCGAAGGCGGCGCCGAGCAGTCCGATCAGTGCGCCGGGAACGAGCGCCCACATGTACTGGTCCGTCTGCAGCGCCTCGTTGTTCTGGGCCCAGTAGAGCATCGTGCCCCAGCTCACCGAGTTCGGGTTGCCGAGGCCGAGGAACTGCAGGCCGGCTGCTGCGAGCACGTTGTAGACAGCGGTTCCGAGGAACGTGGCGACGATCAGCGACGTCATCGACGGGATGATCTCCACCAGGATGACGTAGATGCTCCGCTCGCCGCGGACTCTGGCAGCCTCGAGGTAGTCGCGGCTGCGCACTGACAGCGTCTGCGCCCGGAGCTGTCTCGCCCCGTAGGAGTAGCCGGTGACCACGAGCACGGCGATGAGGCCGGGGACGCCGATCCCGGGCAGGTAGGCCACGATGATGATCAGCAGCGGGAAGGTGGGGACCACGAGCAGCACGTCGGTGATGAAGTTGAGCACCGCGTCCCACAGGCCGCCTAGGTACCCGGCGGCCAGGCCCATGATCACCGACAGGAACGTCGACAGCGCGCCGGACACTACGGCGATGATGAGGGTTTCCCTGGTGCCCCACACCGCCTGGGCGAACAGGTCCTGCCCGTAGGACGTGGTGCCGAGCCAGTGCGCGGCGGACGGCCCGAGGCTGCGGCCGTAAATCTCCGCCTCTGGATTGTCGCGGGCGATCACCCACGGGAAGATGGCCAGGAAGGTGAAAATCACCAGCAGGGTCGCGCCGGTGAATGCCTTCTTGTTTGACCGGACCGCCCGCCAGATGCGGCCGATGGCCTGGCCGGCCTGTACCTGGCCGCCAGGCTCGGCGACGCCGGGGGCAGGCTCGCCCAGTGCCGCGCCTGTCAGGATCGCCATTGCCGCGTCACCCCGCCGACCTGGTACGTGGGTCCAGAATCGCAGTGATGATGTCAGCGAGCAGGATCGCGATCAGCACTGCCACTGTGATCAGCAGGAATAGCGCCTGCATCAACGGGTAGTCCTCGGCGTCCAGGGCCTGGACCAGCAGGTAGCCGAGGCCGTTGTAGTTGAAGACGAACTCGACGAGCACCGCGCCGCTGACGACGAATCCGATCGACATCGCGAAGCCCGACAGGTTGGGCAGGATCGCGTTACGGGCCGCGTAGTCGAACATGATGCGCCGGCTGGACAATCCCTTGGCCCTGGCCATCTTGACGTAATCCTCGGCGAGGGTAGTGATCATGGTGTTGCGCATGGTCAGGATCCAGCCGCCGATCGACGTGACCAGGAGCGCGATCGCCGGGAGGATCGAGTGCTCGATGACATTGCCGATGAACGACAATGTCAGGCTCGGTGACAACGACGGATCATAGGCGAAGTCGTACGGGAACCAGTGCAGCTGGATGCCGAACACCAGGATCAGCAGCATCCCCACCCAGAAGTACGGGATCGCCGAGGTGATGACGAAGACCGGCGGCAAGATGCTGTCCAGCCAGCCACCGCGTCGCCAGGCGCCGAGGATCCCGATCAGGGTGCCCAGGATGAAGGCAAGGATCGTGGTTACTCCGACCAGGCCGAGCGTGTAAAGGATGGCACCGCGGATAACGACGCTCACCGGAGTCGGGAAGAAGGTGAGCGAGGTGCCGAGATTGCCGGTCAGCAGATCGTGCAGGTAGCTGACGTACTGCGAGGCAAGATTCTGCTTGGTGTTGACGCCGAAGGCGATCTCGATTGCCTTGAGTGCGACCGGGCTCAGCCGCCCGTGGAACTTGGCTAGCAGGGCGATCGCCGGGTTGCCCGGCATCAGCCTGGGCAGCAGGAAATTCAGTGTCACGCAGGCCCACAGGGTGAGCACGAAGAACGCGGCTCGCCGGAGCAGGAATCTCATCTACTCCTCCTCGGTGTCAGCATCGTTTCCTCGCGCTCACCCTGTGTCCCTTTCATCGTCCGGTCAAGGTGCAGGTCCTGCTAGGCAGGACCTGCACCCTGGGTGCCTGCTTCGTCAGCGCCTCTTTTTCGGGCCTACTTCTTGGGCGCCAGGTGCAGCAGCATCTGGCCGAGGTCCGGTGTCGCGTAGGCAGCTGGCTGAGCGAACGGATTGCTCGGCGTGGCCCAGCCGGTGAATGCGGCGGTGTCGTACTGGTACCAGTCGACCTCCTCCGTCACCGGGATGAACGGCACGTCCTTGAGCATGACCAGCTCCAGCTTGTCCATGATCTGGTGCTGCATCGCGGTCGACGTGGTGGTCGCATATTCGTTGAGCAGCGCGTCGGTCGAAGGATTGCTGTACCGCTCGAAGTTGGTCGACGCTTGCTTGCCGATCGGCGCGGTGTTGGCCGAGTACAGCCACTGCCGGAACTCGTAGTACGGAGTCGGGCCGCCGGTCTCGTCGTAGTAGGCGAGGTCGAAGTCACCATCGAACAGCCGGGTGTCATAGTCCGTCCCCGCCAGGTTGTCCGGCGTGAGCTGGATGCCGACTGCTTTCAGGTCTGACTGGATGATCTGCATCGATGCGACCCAGTCCGAGTAGCCGCCTTCGTTGATGACGTTGAAGGAAAGCGGCTGGCCGGACGGCGAGACGAAAATCCCGCTCGAGTTCTTCTTGTAGCCGGCTGACGTCAGGATCTGCTCGGCTTTCGTCGGGTTGTAGGTGTAGTTGTACTGGGCAGCCTCGGAGGTGTCCTCCCAGGAGGTGAACGTCGGTGTCACGATGCCCGTCTGGTTCCCGGCCGGCTCGTAGCCGGACTCGCCGATCTGCGAGACCTTCTGTCTGTCGATGGCATATGCCATCGCCTGGCGCACAGCCACGTTGGACAGGATCGGGTTCTTGAGGTTGATGAAGAGGCCGACGTTCGCGAACGGGGGGAACCAGATGTGGTAGTTCGGGCTCTTGTCCAGGTAGAACGTCTTGATGCTCGGGATGTACTGCGCGCCCAGCTGCGCCTGGCCGGTCGCCAGGTAGGTGTTGGCCGGGTCGTTGCTGGTGAACGCGGGCTCGTCGACCTGAGCGATCTTGGGCTCACCTGGCTGCCAGTAGTTCTTGTTCGCCAGGAAGGTGATCTGCTCCGGCTTGCACTTGACGGTGTAGGCGCCAGTGGCAACCGGGTCGGGGTCGTTGTAGGTGACCGGGTTCTTCAAGGTGGACCAGATGTGCTCGGGCACGATCGGCACCTGGTCGGCGATGTAGTAGAAGTACGGCACGGCCGCGCTCTTGAAGTTCATCACGACTTTGTTGGAGCCCTGCTGGGTGACGCTGGACAGCACCGACCAGACCGAGTTGAGGTCAAGCGCCGGGTACTTCTTCAGCAGGTTGAATGTGAACACCACGTCGGCCGCGCTGAACGGCTTGCCGTCCGACCACTTCACGCCGTTGCGGATCGTGAAGGTAATGGTCTTGTTGCCGTTGCTCCAGGCATAGTTCGTCGCTAGCCACGGCGAGATCTTCCCGTTGTCGAGCGAGTCGACGAACATCAACGGCTCGTAGACCGGGCCGAAGTCGAGGAAGCTGACTGAGGAGTTTAACGGGTTGAACCCGCACGTCCACAGAGCGCCACTCTCGTCAGAGATGGTCAGAGTGCCGCTCGGGCCGGCGGATCCGCCCGAGCCCGATGTACTGGTCCCGCAAGCCGCCAGCGCCAGTAGGCCAGCGGTCCCGATGAGGACCCCGAGCGACCTAAGTCGTCTCATTTTTGCCTAACCCTTCGATTCAGAGGTCAGCCGGATAGGAGGTGGCCTGAGGGGCTCCTGCAGAGAGGTCTCCTTGCGGCCGCTGGTAGGCATTATGCGTTTCATCACGATAATGCCCTTTAGACATATCTATCTGCTTCTTGCCGTTAGAAGATGGCTCAGTTGGTGCGGGTGCGGATGGCGCGCTTGTCACTGGCCCGGACGCCGGGTCGGCGGTGGCGGGGTCCGCGGTAGCCGCGTCGACTGCCAGCGCTACCGCGCCAAGCAGTGGCGCTTCCTGCGGGAAGTGAGCGAGGACCAGTTCGGGCGGGTAAGGCACTCCGCTGAGCAGCGCCTCGTCCAGCCGAGGTCTGATCCGGTCCCAGGACCGGGTGATACCGCCGCCGACCGCGATCCGCGCCGGGTTGACGGCAATCGCCAGGTTCACCACGTGGAATGCGAGTTCATCGACAAAGTCCGAGATGAGGTCATCGAGGTCGCGGTCCGACACTGCTGCCGCGAACACCTCGGCGGCGCTCAGCAGGCGCCCGTCCGGGCTGGCACTGTCCGGGCCGGCACTGTCCGGGCCGGCACTGTCCGGGCCGGCGCTGTCCGGGCCGGCGCTGTCCGCGCCAACGCCGGGCGAGTTCGCCCTGAGCAAGCTGGCCCGCCGCCGCAGCGCCTGGCCGCTGACCATGTCCTCGAGCGGGATCCGAAGGCCGTCAGCCCGTCCGACGTCACCGGGCTGGCGCAGGCTGTAGCCGATCTCGCCAGCTGCGCCCTGGCTGCCCGACAGCACCCGGCCGCCAGTCACGATGGCGGCCGCGAGGCCAGTGCCGAGGTTGAGGTAGATAGCTGGGTCGCGCCCGGCCAGGGCACCCCAGCGAGCTTCGGCATAGGCCGCGGCCTTGGTGTCGGTGGCCATCCTGATGGCGGCGCCTGGGAAGGCCGTGCGGAGCTCGCTGCCGAGCGCAAAGCGCTCCCAGCCGTCGATGGCAGGCGCCAGCTCGACCCGGTCCTCGAACGGGATGCCGAACGTGGCGACGCCCACCGCTGCTATGGCTGCCCCGGCTGCATGCGCGGCGACCAGGCTCATTGCGGTGGCGACGCCATGGTCGAAGCTGGCCCGCGCGCCGCGCTCAGCGAGGCTGTCGACGACGGCAGCGGCGAGCTTGTTGCCTGCCAGATCGCAGACCGCCGTGGCGATCTTCGTGCCGCCGAAGTCGATGCCGAGCAGGATGGGGGGGTGGGTCATGCGGAGGTCTCTCGCGTTCGGTACAGACCGTCGTATGCGTATGCGTAATGAATTGTTAGGACAGTATCCTAACTATGTGACCCTCACAAGCACGGTTTGGTATCAGTCCGGGATCGGCTCCCAGCCGCTCGCGCACGACGCGACACGCCGGCACTCGCCCCGTGACCTGCAGTGCGAAAGGATAAGGGCGTGACCGTGACGACATCTACCGAACCAGAAGAGACGGCGGAGGTCGCCGGTTTGCTGCCGTCTCAGCTGGCCGGTCATCAGGGCGTGCAGGCGGCGGGACAGCTACGGGCTGGCCAGGCGGCCCGGCCGCAGTTGCTGCGCGCGCTGAACGAGCAGCTGCTGCTCCAGCACATCCGCCAGCTCGGCCGGTGCTCGCGCGCTGAGCTGGCCAGGGTGTCCGGTCTGTCCAAGCCCACGGTTTCGCTGGCGCTGGCGAACGTGGAGCGCTCAGGCCTGGTGCGGGAAGCGGGCCAGCGGACCGGGATGCCCGGCCGGTCCGCGGTGCTGTACGAAGTGCGGCCCGAGGCCGGCTACGTGCTCGGCCTGGACATCGGCCGCCAGTACCTGCGGGGTGCGCTGGCGGACCTGACCGGCGCGGCCATCGCGAGGTCAGCGCTGCGAACCAGGGCGTCAAGCGCGAGCGGCCGGGTTGCCGAACTCGTCGGGCTGGCTGACGAGCTGTGCGCCGAGGCCGGCATCGACCGCTCGGTAGTCACCCAGACGGTGATCGGCGCTCCTGGCGTATATGACTCGCGCCGCAACACGATCTCGCTGGCCGGAGAGCTGGCCGACTGGGGCAAGCCGGCCGTCATCAAAGGGCTCAGGGATGCCTTCGGCGACCAGCTCGTCGTGGAAAACGACGCTGATGCCGCGACGCTGGCAGAGCGGGCGCACGGGCACGGGCGCGACGTCGGCACGTTCGCGTTCGTGCACATCGGCACTGGCATCGGCATGGGCGTGGTGATCGAGGGCAACCTGCATCGCGGCGTGCATGGCGTGGCTGGCGAGATTGCTTTCATGCCAATCTCAGCCGGGCAGGGCTCTGACCCGCAGGATGCCAGGCGCCGCGGCACCCTGGAAGCGGCGGGTTCAGCCGCGGCGGTGGTGCGCGCCGCCCGCAGGGCCGGGATGCGCGGACCGGTGTCGGCCCGCCGGGTGTTCGAGGCCGCGCAGGCAGGCGACGAGCGCGCGGCCGCGGTCGTGGCCGGCGAGGCCGAGCTGATCGCCAGGGCGATCTGCGCGATCACCATGGTCATCGACCCCGCGCTGATCGTGCTCGGCGGCGGCATCGGGCAGGCCCCGGGCTTCGCGGCTGCGGTCGAAGCGGAGCTACGCAAGCTCGCCCCGGTCACGCCGGAGGTCAGAGTCAGCGCCCTCGGCACCGATTCGATCGTGGACGGATGCCTGGCCTCCGGGGCGGAGCTGGCCTGGCAGCGGCTCACCGCCCTGCTCCCGTAGTCCGTTGCTCCCGTAGTCCGCTGCGCCGGTTACAGTCCTGTGGTGACTGCCGGTAATGACGCCCACGGATACGACGCGCCGGGCGCCCCCGACAGCCAGTACGGCGCCGCTAGCCAGCACGCCGACAGCCAGCACGCCGACAGCCAGCACCGGGCCACCCTGAGCCTGCCGCCGCCGCGTTACCTGCGGTGGGAGATCTTCGTCGTTTTCGCCGTGTCGCTCGGTGCCAGCGGCCTGAACGCGCTGCTGGACCTGATCGGCGCGCTGTTGTCCCGGCAATCCCTCAGCAGCCAGCAGGCGCTGCTGGTCGGCCCGCTGTCCTCGGTCAGCTGGTTCGATCTGGTGCTTCAGCTAGTCAGCATCGCCGAGGCGCTCGTTCCGGTCGTGCTGGTGCTGTACCTGATGGCGAGATCAGGCGAGCGACCGTCGGTGATCGGCCTGGACGCGAGCCAGCCCGGCAAAGACCTGCTGCGTGGCGTGGTTCTCGCCGCAGTGATTGGCGGTGCCGGACTCGGCCTGTACGTAGCCGCGTTCCGGCTTGGAATGAGCTTGAACATCGTGCCGGAATCGCTGCCGGCGGTCTGGTGGCGGATCCCGGTACTGCTGCTCAGCGCGGCCCACGACGGGCTGCTTGAGGAGATCCTGGTCATCGGGTACTTGCTGCGCAGGCTGGATCAGCTTGGCTGGACGCCATGGAAGGCCATCGCCGTCGCCGCGGTGCTGCGCGGCTCCTACCACCTCTACCAGGGCTTCGGTGCGTTCATCGGGAACGCGGTGATGGGCGTGATCTTCGGCGTCCTGTACCGCCGCTGGGGCCGGGTGATGCCGCTGGTCGTCGCGCACACGCTCATCGATGCGGTGACGTTCGTGGGCTACGCGGTCCTGGTGCACAAGGTCTCGTGGCTGCCGTAACTGGACAGGACCCGGGCGTGACAAGGCAGGAGGCAGCGGGAACTACCGGCCGAGCTCCTGGAGCACCACGGCGCCGGGGAGGCTGCCGAGGGCTGCGCCGGGCAGGGTCAGCTTGGACCGCCGTACCCCGCTTCCGATGACGACCCGGCTGGTATCAGCTACCGCTGCGTCCACGAACACGGGCCAGTCGGCCGGCAGCCCGATCGGCGTGATACCGCCGTACTCCATGCCGGTCAGCTCGACAGCCTCATCCATCGGCGCGAACGACGCCTTGCGGACATCAAGTTCGCGCTTCACCAGCCCGTTGACATCCGCCCGGGTGGTGGCGAGCACCATGCACGCGGCCATTCTGGTCTCTCCGCCACGGCGCCCGGCGACGATCACGCAGTTGGCCGACTCATCCGGCGCGACACCGTACCGCTCGCAGAACGCGGCCGTGTCTGCAAGGGCCGGGTCGATCTCGGCAACGCCGATATCGCTGACGGCAATCTTGCCGTCCAGGCTGGCGAGCGCCGCTGCCACGCGTGCCGCGAGCAGATCCTGACGGTCCAGTGCGGGAACGGCAGCCAGGCTGCCAATGTGCATCGTCACCTGGCCGATTCTAGGGCGCTAACCCCCCAGCCAGGGACTACTAGCCGGGCGGCACGCTGGCCAGCTTCGCGGTGCCCTTGTGCACGGCCGCGCTGCCCCGGGTGTAGCGGATGGTCACTGTCGAGCCTGGCGTCAGCTCGTCCACCTTCGTCTCAAGCTGCTCGAGGCTGGCAACGTCGGAGTTGTTGAGGGCGACGATGATGTCTCCCTTACGGACGCCCGCGCCGGCCGCTGTGCCGCCGCTGGCGACAGCGAGGACGGCGACGCCGGCAGGCTCACCTGACTTGCTGGCCGAGGTCTGCGCGGTAATGCCCAGCGTCCCGCCGCCGGCGTTGGTCACCTTCCCGGACTTGATGAGCTGGTCGGCGATGTCGCGAACAGTATCGCTGGGAATGGCGAAGCCGATGCCCGGCGCGGCGCCGGCCTCGCCCGGCAGCCGTGCCGCCAGCGTCGGTATCCCGATGACCTCGTGGTTCAGCGTGACGAGCGCGCCGCCGCTGTTGCCGGGGTTGATTGCTGCGCTCGTCTGGATGGCGGGGCTGATCAGCGCCTTGCCTCCGGCTGGCTCGCTGGCGCCGACGATCCGGCCGGTAGCGGAGATGATGCCCTGGGTCACGCTGTCGGTCAGGCCCAGCGGGTTCCCCATGGCCAGCACGATCTCACCAATCTGCGCGTCGTTGGAGTTCGCGAACTTGGCCGGCTTCAGGCCGGCGGCCTTGCCTTCCACCCGGATCACGGCGAGGTCGTCCGGGGCGAAGGTGCCGATGACCTTTCCGGTCAGTGCCATATTGCCCACTGGCTCCTGGATCTTGACGGTCTTGGCGGTCCCGACCACGTGCTCGTTGGTAACGATGTCGCCATGCTTGTCGTAGACCACACCCGACCCGGTCGACTTGTCGGTAGTGATCTGAACGACCGACGGCAGCACGTCGCGGACCGTCTGCTCGTACTCCACCTCGATTGGGGGCGAGCCCTGGCCCGCTGACGTGCTGGCGTTCGAGCAGCTGGCCACCATCGCGGCTGCGACCGATGCCGCGGCTACTAGCGCAGCCGCGACTGCAGCCCGCCGCGCGAATCGAGGCGTGCTTGATCTCGGCCGCGAACTCACGTGTAAGGCCCCCCGGTGACGATCCGCCTATGCCCCTATTCTGTCCAGCATGTCGCTGACTGAATCGCTTGCGCAGGCGGTAGGCGGGAGCGGCGTGACTGCCGCGGACGCCACCGTGGCCAGCCTCGGCCAGGCTCTGGCGCGCGGCACGATTACTGCCGCCGAACTGACTAGCTTCTACCTGGCCAGGATCGACCGCCTTAACCCGGCCCTGAACGCGGTGATCTCCGTGGACCCGGCTGCGGTGGCCGGGGCGGCAGCCAGCGACGCGCGCCGCGCCGCGGGGACGGTACGCGGGCCACTCGAGGGCATCCCGGTACTGATCAAAGACAACGTTTCCGTTACCGGGCTCCCGGCCACCGCCGGGTCGCCGGCTCTGCTTGGCGCCGAATCGGCGGACGCGTTTCTGGTAACGCGGCTGCGCGCGGCGGGGGCGGTGATCCTGGGCAAGGCGAACTTGTCCGAGTGGGCGAACTTCCGCTCCCGGCCGTCGAGCAGCGGTCTCAGCACCCTCGGCGGCCAGGCGGTGAATCCGCACGGGAGCGGCCGCAGCCCGTCCGGCTCGAGCTCCGGGTCGGCCATCGCGGTGGCCGCGGGCTTGGCTCCGGTCGCGGTCGGGACCGAGACCGACGGTTCGATCGTGTCGCCGGCCGCCGCCTGTGGTGTTGTCGGGATCAAGCCGACTGTCGGCCTGGTCAGCCGGTCCGGCATCGTGCCGATCTCAGCCGCGCAGGACACCGCCGGGCCGATGACATCCACTGTGGCTGACGCAGCGATCCTGCTGACTGCCATGGCCGGGGGCGATCCGGCCGACCCGGCGACCGAGGCTGCGGCGGCGCACGCAACCGACTACGCGTCGTTTCTGGATCCGGCCGGTCTCGATGGTGCCCGACTCGGCGTCTGGCGGGCCGGCTCAGCGCAGGCCGGAGCGCCCACGATTGCGGTACTCGAAGCGGCGCTTGCCGTCCTGCGCGGGCACGGCGCCGCGGTCGTTGACCCGGTGGAACTGGCCGGCGCGGACCAGATGGGTGATCCGGAAGTCGCGGCTCTGACCCACGAGTTCAAGCATGACCTGAACGCCTACCTGTCCGGGCTGGGCGGTGACCACCCCGCTGATCTCGCGGGGCTGATCGCGTTCAACACTCAGAACGCCGCACGTGTCCTCGATCACTTCGGCCAGGAACTGTTCGAGTCTGCCGAGGCAACCAGCGGCGACCTCCGCGACGCTGAGTATCTCGAGGCCCGGTCGGCGGCCACCCGGATAGCCCGCGAGGGCCTCGACGCGGCGCTCGCCGCGCACAAGCTGGACGCCCTGATCACGCTGACCGGCCACCCGGCCTGGCTCATCGATCATGTGCTCGGCGACTACCACAGCTGGGGCACGTCGGGGCCTGCGGCGGTGTCTGGCTACCCGTCCATCACCGTTCCGGCCGGTCAGGTCAGCGGCCTGCCGGTCGGCTTGTCATTTATCGGGCCGGCCTGGAGCGAGCCGAGACTGATCGAGCTGGCGCACGCCTTTGATCTCGCCCGGCAGCGCTAGCTGTAACCTGACGCCCATGGAGTCCTGGCCTGCCCCTGACGTGCCCGCCTTGCCCGGAGCCGGTCCCGAGCCGCTGATCTGGGATACGGCGACTGGCGCGCTGGCCGTCGCTGCGCCAGGCGGGACGGCGACGCTGTATGCCTGCGGCATCACCCCGTACGACGCGACGCATATCGGGCATGCGGCCACCTACCTAGCCTGGGATTTGCTGGTCCGGGGCTGGCGCGACGCCGGCAAGCAGGTGCGGTACGTCCAGAATGTGACCGATGTCGACGACCCGCTGCTGGAGCGTGCCGCTCGGGACGGGGAGGACTGGCGGGAACTCGCAGACCGGGAAATCGCGCTCTTCAGGTCCGACATGACCGCTCTGCGCGTACTGCCGCCGGATCGCTTCGTCGGCGCCGTCGAGGCACTTCCGCTGATCGAGGCCTTCAACCAGCGGCTGTGGGAGCGGGGCTCGCTCTATGAGATCGAGGGGGACACGTATTTTTCCCGTGCAGCCGATGCTGGCTTCGGCTCCGTCTCCGGGCTAGATAGCGAGGCGATGATCAGGCTGTGCTCGGAGAACGGCGGGGACCCGGCACGGCCGGGCAAGAAGGACCCGATCGATCCGCTGGTCTGGCTGGGGGAGCGGCCGGGCGAGCCGTCCTGGGCCTCTGCTCTCGGCCAGGGCAGGCCAGGCTGGCACGTGGAGTGCGCGGCGATTGCGACTCACTACCTCGGGCGCACCTTTGACGTTCAGGCCGGCGGCCGGGACTTGATCTTCCCGCACCACGAGATGAGTGCGGCCCACGCCCGCGTGGCACTTGACGGCGACGGCGAGCGACCGTTCGCGCGCCGCTATGCGCATTCGGCGATGGTCCGGCTCGACGGCGAGAAGATGTCGAAGTCGCGCGGGAACCTGGTCTTCGTCTCCGCGCTGCTGGACGCGGGCAACGATCCGATGGCAGTGCGCCTCGCGATCATCTCGCGCCACTACCGGCCGGACTGGGACTGGACACCCGGCTTGCTCGAATCGGCGTCGGCAAGGCTGGCGGCCTGGCGCGCGGCCGTTGCTGCTTCCACGCCTGGCGGCCCGGCTTCCCCGCCCGCTGGCGTGATCAGAGAGGGTGCGGGCCTGAGCGTGCTCACCGCGATGCGGGAGCGGCTCGCGGATGATCTCGACGCGCCCGGCGCGATAGCCGTCGTCGATGAGTGGGCCCGGGCTGCCGCCGGGGGGCGGCCGGACGGCTCGGGGGCACTGGTTCGCAGGGCGGTCGACGCGCTGCTCGGTATCGCGCTCTGACCGGCACGCTCTGACCGGCACGCTCTGACCGGTGCTGCTCTGATTGAGACGGCTCTGACTGACAGGCCGCTCGAGTCCAACCGGTTGCGCCGGTAATCAAACCCCCCGCTCGGTGTCCGCCTATCCGGCTCGCTGTACCTCGCCCAGTAGCAGATCCTCAGCGACCCAGGCGCCATAGCCGCAGTCAGCGAACACCGCTATCCCGCCGACGAGTCGGCTGAGCCCGCTCAGCGGCTTGCCGAAGATCAAGCGGACGAAATTGCGTTGCTGCGCCGCATCGCTTGCATTGCTGAGTGAACGGTCACTTGCTGGATCGCCCGGAGTAGTTCCGGTACCGGCCGTCGGCTGGCTGGTCGGCGTGCCGGCGGTCGTACTGGGCGTGGGCGTACTGCCTGTCGCACTGGTCGTCGGCGTGCCGGGCGTGGGCGTGCCGGAGGCCGACGTGCTAGGAGCCGGGGTGCTGGAGGCCGCGCCCCCAGTGATCATGCCGATGTCTTCCAGGAACTGGATGCCTGTCTGCGGGCAGCCGCGGCCACCTTCCGTCGCCGTGCACCGGTTCCGGTTCAGCCAGTTGTTGGCATTGAGCCAGAATCCCTGCACACCAGCCGCGAGCGCCGAGTGGTAATCGGCTGTCAGATTGGCGGCCGTTACCACGTTCGGATTGTTCGTTGCCAGGCCAGCCAGGATCTCGGTATCAGGATTCGCGCTGCGTATCGCCCGGACGGCCGCGCGGATGAACGAAGCGAACCTGGTCGGCATGGTGTTGGCGAACTGGCTTTGCACGTCGACGGCATAAGCTCCGCACTTTGCCGCTTCGGCATCCTCGGAGATCATGACGGGAACAGGCGGCTGTGCAAACGGAGTGATGATGACGTTGAGATGCGGATCTGTCTGCTGCAGTTGCGCCGCCTGGCAGATCCACTTGTCCGGGTTGTGCCGCTGGCCCCGCGGGGTATTGCGCCAGGGCTCGATGTCGAACAGGGCAGTACCGCGCCAGCCTGCTTCCGCCCTGGCTTCCAGTCGCCAGTAGCTGGTGAAGATCGGCACCTGGCCGGGCCAGCAGCGATCAGGGTCAGACTTCCCGCCGCAGCCGACCCAGGTGAAGGCCGGGAGATTAACGCCATCTGCGGCTGCCTGCCGATTCAGTTCGGCCAGATCATTTGACTTCACCAGCCACAGCAGCTGAGCCGGGTTGACGGCGGCGGCCGCCCTGCTACCGGGCGCGCCTGCGACGAGCGTCACTGCAATGACCAGAACTAGAAGCGGAAACGCGGCGATCCGAGTGGTCGCGCGCGCTGCCCCCGGCACGGGTGCCACTCTAGTCGTGCCGGGGTCAGCCTGGTGGCGGAAGGAACGCATTCGCCCCGTTGCTGGTGGCTTGCATGCCAACCAGCCGCCCTTAACGCTTCGTGCAGCTTCGGCATGCGGTCAGTCCGGTTTTGTGGTCGGCGGTCGCATGAAGTGACGGCAGGGGTGTCGCCACTTAGTCGGCACTGTCTTAGCCGGCGCTGTGTCCCGTGGCCGGCACTGTCTTAGCCGGCACGGCCTTAGTCAGCACCGTGTCCGCCGCCGTCGGCCAGGCCGATGTCCTGGAGGAAGCTGACGCCTGTCTGCGGGCAGCCGGGACCGTTCGCTGCGGCCGTGCACTTGTTCCGGCGTCCCCAGTTTCGTGCGTTCAGCCAGAAACCCTCCACGCCTGCGGCGAGAGCTTCGTGGTAGTCCGTCGACAGGTGAGCAGCTGTCTGCACATTCGGGTTGTTAGTCGCGAGGCCCGCCAGAATGATGATTTTCTTGTTCACTCGCCGGATCGCCCTGACCGCCTTGTGGATGAAGCGCCCGAACCTGGCCGGGGAGCCGTTAAGGAACTGGGTCTGCACATCGACGGCGTAGCCTCCGCATTTCGCCGCAGCGACGTCCTCTCCGATGATCAGCTTGGCCGGCGGCTTGGCGTACGGCGTAATGATCACGTTGAGATGACGATCGATTCGCGTCAGGTGCGCAGCCCGGCAGATCCACCTGTCGGGTTGTTTGCGCTCGGCTGCCGGGGTGTCGGACCAGGTCTCGATGTCGAAGATCGCGGTGCGCTGCCAGCCCGTCCGCGCCATGGACCGCAACGGCCAATAGCTGGTGAAGATCGGCCGCTGCCTCGGGGCACAGCGATCGGGGTCAGACTTCCCGCCGCAGCCGACCCAGGTGAACGCGGGGAGCGTGACGCCGTCTGCGGCGGCTCGCTGCTTCAGAAGATCGAAGTCGTTGGACTTCACCAGCCACATCGCGGCAGGCCGGGTACTGGCCGCAAATGCAGCTTCGCGCTGCGGAGCCGCCACCAGGAGTAGTGTCACCGCCGCTAGCATGCGGGCTGCCGCCCGCATGACCCAAGGGCCTCGTGGTCATGCACGTTGCCGACCATATCCGCCGCAAGGTCCGCTACGAGACGATATGGGTTCGCTGATCGTGTCTAGGATTCATTTCCGGATCACGAGGTAAAGGCGAGCCCTCGGGCATGTCAAACGCAATTCTGTGCGCTGTGCGCCAGAGCCCTCCGGTCTCACTGCGCGCAGATTATCGGATCGCCGCCTCGGGCGGCCGATTCCGATCCTGTCTGCATGACTAACAACAAGCCTGCGGGTGCTAGCGCCCCGCGTCCGTTTACTCCCGCACCAGTCACGCGTCCGGCCGGCCTGGCTGGCCGCGTGCAACTGCAAGCTGCCACTCCCGACGCCGTCCTCGCGGTGGTGCCGCACATGCTCGGCTTCTATCCGAGCAGGAGCCTGGTGGTCCTCGGCCTTGGCGAACAGAACAGAGTGATGGTCACGTTCCGGTACGACCTGCCGGCGCCACCTGACTCGCAGCTCGCTGCGGACATCGCGGAGCATGCCTGCTACGTACTTGACCGTGAGCGGATCTGCTCCGCGCTGCTGGTGGGCTACGGCCCCGAGGATCTTGTGGCTCCCGTTGTCGGCGCGTCCGCGGTCCGCCTAGTCGGCA
>Ga0335072_10006162_pt1 | contig 17564 bp, 12 predicted proteins | sample Lox_Sample_21_FD_206725 | JGI IMG/M metagenome (GOLD analysis project Ga0335072, IMG submission 206725) | Soil microbial communities from Loxahatchee National Wildlife Refuge, Florida, United States - Lox_Sample_2.1 | ecosystem: Environmental > Terrestrial > Soil > Wetlands | place: USA...
CAGGTTCTCGGTCCCGGTCAGCTCGTCGTCCACCGAGGCGTACTGGCCGGTGAGAGCGATGAGCTGGCGGACCTGCACGGCCTCGGATTCGACGTCGTAGCCGCAGATGCTCGCCCGGCCGCTGTCCGGCCTGAGCAGGGTGGACAAGACGCGCACGATGGTGGTCTTGCCGGCTCCGTTCGGCCCGAGCAGCGCGAGTACCTGCCCGCTCTCGGCCGAGATGTCAACTCCGGCGAGCGCCCGCGTGCCGCCGAAACGCTTCGTCAGCCCCTCGGCCTCGATGACGATGGCCACGGCTGCCTCCTGTCTGTTGTGATCGTTGCCGTAGTCATCGTCACTGGCGGCGCTGACACGCCGCCGTCAGCCCGCTGACACGCTGCCGTCAGCCCCTGACACGCGACCACGCGCCGGCCTGCGGCCCGGCCGACACCGAGAGCTGACCGCTCCGGCGACCTGTCCTGACCGGCGCGTTTGATTCGACACGGACTCTGACGGATCAGTTCCAGCGGGCGCAGATTGCCATTTAGCCCTAACAGCTCTGGTCCTATCATCAGCGATATGTCAGTACTCCCGATCGCCAAGATTGTCAGCGCCGCTCTCGTCGGCGCGGCGGGCCTGTCAACCGCGCCGCATGCGGCTGCGCCCGCTACGCGCGTCCAGCTCACCGTGCGGATCATCGACCGTTCAGGTCAGCGGGCCAAGCCGCTTGATCTGCAGTTCCTCAACCTGCGCACCGGCAGCAACATCGACCTTGGCCAGAACACCAGTCGCAAGGTACGCCCGGGCCGGTACAACGTCGCCGCGTGGATCGGGACAGGGACAGGAAACGCGCAGACATTCACCCTTGCCGACCAGGTCATTGACGTCACTCGGAACCGGACCATCACCATGGATGCGCGACAGGGCCGGCGGGTCCGCGTAAAGCTGAACGCACCGGGAGCAGTGCAGGAGCTACTTGAGTTCGCGCCGATCGTGCACGGCGACTGGGCATTCAACCCCTGGAGCATCGCCGACTCCCTGAACGGCGGTACGTTCGCAGGACCTGCCTACGTGGTGCCCATGAAGGCCAAGGGGGTGACGCTCTATACCTATACGGTCTGGGAGAAGAAGGGGAACACAGTCACGCAGCCGAGCCCCTTCCGGTATGACATCATCGACGTCTACCGGGGCGGTTTCCCTGCCCACCCCACATACACGGTGCGCACGTCCGCTCTGGCGCGGGTCTCGGTCGGGGTGCGGGCAACCGACCAGAACCAGCAAGCGACGCTGACGCTGAGCCCGATGGGTGGCACTGGCCCGCTCCTGCCGCTCAACGCTGGCACCACGCTCGGCGCCACGCCGGCCCGGCTTACCTCCTACCGGTCGCCGGGTTATCAATGGCAGCCGATCGTGGACCTGACTAGCCCATCCGGCGAGATCCGCGACAACGTGCTGAACATGAACTCCTACGGTCGGGGTCATTTCACCGAGCGGTACTTCGCAGCCGTGCTCGCACCGCAGGCGGAGAATGGCCCGAACGCCTCGGTCGAGAACCGGCAGATGCAGGTCAGTGCCGGCTTCTCCGTGCTGGGCGACCCGCTGCACCTTGGTGACACCGACGAGAGTTCAGGCGTGACCGCGCGGCTACGGCTGTATTCCGGAACACGGCTGCTCGCCAGTTCCCGCGGCGGAAACCTGAACGTGCGGATCCCGGCGGCGCGTCACTGGTATTCGCTACACATCGACGCGGCCAGGATGCCTGGTGCGACACTGTCCACCCAGATACACGCCAGATGGAGGTTCTCCGCACACGGCACCACCAATGGCTTCAGCTTCACACCCCAGCTCTACGCGTCCCAGCTGCTGGCGGGCGGCCTGGACGGGCGGAATCAGGCGGCTGCAGGCGTGGCCACGCCGGTCACGCTGCGCCTGTATAGCCTCTTTTCGGTTACCCCGGTGCTGCTGCATGTGGTGCGCGCTCAGGCATCAAGCGACGACGGCAAGACCTGGCATTCAGTCACGGTTCGGCGGCACGGCAGTCACTACGTCCTCAGCGTCCGTAATCCGCGGCACGCAGGGTTCGTCTCGCTCCGGATCTACGTAAAGGACGGGTCAGGTAATTCCGAATCGCTGACGGTCATCCACGCCTACGGTGTGCGGTGACCCTGGCGGGCTCAGCCTGCCACCTTTGTATGACACGGCCAGACGGAGGACGTTAGCAACACGCTAGGTGGTCAGTAGGACCGCGGCGTTGAGGACGTCGAGTGCCGAGCTTTGCCTGCTGGCGTCGGCCGTATCGAACGGTCCAGCCCAGAAAAGCCCGAACTCGTTCTTCGCGTTTCGGTTGTTGTCCCAGATAGACCGCGCGTTGCGGAGGATGAAGTCGCGGTACGCCGGGCGGGGGCTGTGCTGGTAGAACTCACAGAGGTTGCGCACGAACACCCCTTTAAACTGGCTGCCGTCGCCGCGGCGGCCCGCCATGCCTTCCTCACCCGGTTCGATCAGGATCCCCGGCTGGGCGGCGGAGGCAGGGGTGGTGAGCTCACTCAGAGCGGCGTCGGCGATCGACTCGCCCTGCCGCAGGTAGGCCTCGTCGCCGGTGAATTTGTACAGGTCACCGAGACCAGCGAGGATCACGCCCTGGTTGTAGGTGTAGGTGGGCTTGCCGTTGTTCTTGCAGTCCGCTGTCAGCCCGTCGTTGACGAGACCTTTCGGGCCGATCATGCCGCTAGCGCTGAACCACTTCCACTCGCGCAGCGCCCAGTCGAGGTAGCTGCCATCGCCAGGCGAGAGCCGGTGCAGCCGTGTCGCGGCTGCCAGGAAGAGTTCGTTGGCGATCGCGTTCTTGTACTTCCTGTCCTCGTTCCACCACAGACCGCCGCCGCAGGTGTCGTCATCCCACGCAGTCGTCATGTTGGTGAAGATGCGGCGACTTGTCGCCAGGTACCGCTCCTTGCCGGTCAGCTCGTAGGCCTTCATCCAGGCGAGCGCCCACCACCCGTTGTCGTCGAAGAACTTGTCGATGAAATGTGCGTGTTGCCACCGCGCGACGCGAAACGTCCAGTTGATGGCCCACGTATAACTTCGATCCCCGGTCCGCTCTGTGTAGTCGACGATGGATGTGAGGGCGTTCGCGCCATTCCACCAGCCGGTTGTCCGCCACCGGCCGAGCCACGGGTTATACCAGCGGTGCAGCGCGGCTGCCCCGGCGGCGGCGCAGGCCCGGAAGTCGGGGTCGGTTGCCTTATTCACGTCCTGTGTGGTCATCGGAAGCACCCCGCGTGGCTGTCGCAGAAAAGGCGCCGAATGAAAAGGGCACCGAATGGACGAGTGCAGCATATCTGCTATTTCGGCAATGGGATCCCGCCAATCCAGCCGCGCGATTGCCGGGTACACGGCACGCCGAATGGACGCGGCAGCGGGATGCTCGAAACGCGGGGCCGATCGGCGGCAACCGCAGCGCGCGGAAGGCGCCGGCGCGGAAAAGCGTTAGCCCTGTGTCGGCGTTTCTACCATCCTTGGACGCTGGTGCCCGCGCGAGCTGCGCTTCGCAGTTGCCTGCTGCCCGGCCGCGTGGACGCAGCCCGGTCCCGTTGCGCCGCCTGCTGACCCCTGACCTGCACGCTACCTGGAGAAACCTGCCGTGACCGCCTCGCTAGCGCAGTTGCGAGCCCGCCTGCCAGCGCTAATGCTCGCTGATCAGCGCAGGCTGGCGCGGCGTGCGGACCGGGCGCTGACGACGCGAGACGACGCTGCCCGGGAGCAGGCGCTGAGCGAGCTCGCGGCGGATGTGGCGGCGGCCGAGCAGCGCATCGAGGCGCGGCGCGCGATCCTGCCGGTGATCACCTATCCGGCCGAGCTGCCGGTCAGCCAGCGCAAGGCCGAGCTTGCGGCGGCGATCAAGGAACATCAGGTAGTGATCATCGCGGGCGAGACCGGCTCCGGCAAGACAACGCAGCTGCCTAAGATCTGCCTGGAGCTCGGCCGCGGCATCAGCGGTCAGATCGGGCATACCCAGCCAAGGCGCATCGCGGCCCGCACTGTTGCCGACCGGATCGCTGCCGAGCTCAAAACCGACCTTGGGACAGTGGTCGGCTACAAGGTTAGATTCGCCGACACCACCAGCGACAGCACCCTGATCAAGGTAATGACGGACGGCATCCTGCTGACCGAGATGCAGCGGGACCGCCTGCTGCTGCGCTACGACACGCTGATAATCGATGAGGCGCACGAGCGCAGCCTCAACATTGACTTCATTCTCGGCTACCTCAAGCAATTGCTCCCGCGCCGCCCGGACCTCAAGGTGATCATCACCTCGGCGACCATCGACCCGGAGCGGTTCGCCCGGCACTTCGCGCCCCAAAATCAGCCCAGTCGAGATCAGCCCAGTCAAGATCAGCCCAGTCAAGATCAGCCCAGTCAAGATCAGCCGGCTGCACCGATCATCGAGGTCTCCGGCCGCACCTACCCGGTCGAGGTCCGCTACCGGCCGCTCGCCGATGCTGCCGGCGGGCCAGGCCCTGGCAGTAGTGGCACCGCTGACACTGGTGCCGAGCCGCGAGACCAGGTTCAGGCCATCGCCGACGCCGTCGCCGAACTCCGCCGGGAGGGGCCGGGCGACATCCTGATCTTCCTGAGCGGCGAACGCGAGATCCGGGACACTGCCGATGCGCTGGCCGGCGAGCCGGATTTGGAGATCTTGCCCTTGTATGCGCGGCTATCGGCCGCGGAGCAGTACCGGGTATTCCAGCCGCATGCCGGCCGCCGGGCCGTCCTCGCCACCAATGTCGCCGAGACGTCACTCACCGTTCCGGGCATCAAGTACGTCATCGACCCGGGTACTGCCCGTATCTCGCGCTACAGCCAGCGCACCAAGGTGCAGCGGCTGCCGATCGAGCCCATCTCCCAGGCCTCAGGTAGCCAGCGCACCGGCCGTTGCGGCCGCACCAGCGATGGCATCTGCATCCGCCTCTACAGCGAGGAGGACTTCGAGTCCCGGCCGCAGTTCACCGACCCGGAAATCCTGCGCACCAGCCTGGCATCGGTCATCCTCCGGATGGCCGCGCTCGACCTAGGCGCGATCGCGGATTTCCCGTTCGTCGATCCGCCGGACTCAAGGCACGTTACCGACGGTCTGCGCTTGCTGGAAGAACTCGGCGCAATGAAACCCGGCAGTGCTGGCAGAGAAGGGGGCAGGGCGGGGAGCCCGCGGCTGACCGAGACCGGCCGCAAGCTCGCCGAGCTTCCGGTCGACCCGCAGTTCGGCCGCATGATCCTGGAAGCCGGCCGGAACGGCTGCGCCCGCGAAGTGCTGATCATTACTGCCGCGCTGTCGATCCAGGACCCGCGCGAGCGTCCGGCTGACGCGCGGGACGCGGCAGATGCGATGCACCGGCGGTTCGCCGAGCCGGGGTCGGACTTCCTGGCGTTCCTGACCCTGTGGGACTACCTGCGTGAGCAGCAGCGCGAGCTGTCTTCGTCGGCGTTCCGGCGCCGTTGCCGCCGGGAGTACCTGCACTTCTTGCGCGTGCGTGAGTGGCAGGACCTGTACAGCCAGTTGCAGCAGGCTGCCAGGGACGTCGGCGTCGTGATCGGCCGGGATCATGGTGCTCGTGGCCACAGTGCTGGTGACCGCGAGCAGCCTCCGACGGGTCGGCAACACCGCGGCTCTCAGCAATACGGCAGTCAGTCGCGCGCCGGTAACCGCCGGCCAGCGCAGGCCGCCACCGACTCCGGGCACCGCGACACTGCGAGCGGCCGGGACGCTGCCAGCCCCGATACTGAGAGTCGTTACAGCGCCGACCTCGCCGACCGTGTGCACCAGTCGCTGCTGGCCGGCCTGCTCTCGCACATCGGCATGCAGGACACCGACCGAAAGCCAGCCGACCGGTCAGCTGCTGACAGATCGGCCGCGGGCCGATCACCCGGGCGCCGCCGCGGTCCGGTCGAGTTCCTCGGCGCCCGCGGCGCAAAGTTCGCGATCTTTCCCGACTCGGCGCTCGCGCGCAAGCCAACGCACTGGGTGATGGCAGCCGAGCTGGTCGAGACGTCCAGGCTGTGGGCCCGCACCGTGGCACGGATCGAGCCCGAGTGGGCTGAGTCGCTGGCCGGCGACCTGGTCCGGCGCAGCTACAGCGAGCCGCGGTGGGATGCCCGGCGCGGCGCGGTGCTGGCTACCGAGAAGGTGACGCTGTACGGCCTGCCGATTGTCGCCGCCCGCCAGGTCAGCTACGGCACCATCGACCCGGCTGCGGCCCGCGCTGAGTTCATCCAGCATGCCCTGGTCGAGGGTGACTGGCGGACCCATCACAACTTCTTCGCCCGTAATCAGCGCGCCCGGGAAGACGCCGCGGAACTCGAGCAGAAAGCGCGCCGTCGCGGCCTGGTCGCCGGTGACGCTGCCGTATTCGACTTCTACGACCAGCGCATCCCGAAGACCGTCACTTCTGCCCGGCACTTCGACAGCTGGTGGAAGCGAGCCCGCGCCGACGACCCCGCGCTGCTCGACCTCAGTCCCGCCGATCTCGCCGGACCAGCCGCCGACGAGATTAGCCCGGCGGACTACCCGGAGCGCTTCGGCTCGTTCCCGCTGTCGTATGAATTCGCGCCGGGGGAGCCGGACGACGGCGTGACGGCAGACGTCACGCTTGAGCAGCTTTTTGCCGGTAACGAGGCGGGCCTGAGCTGGCAGGTTCCGGGAATGCGCCAGGAACTAGTGACGGAGCTGATTCGCGGGCTGCCCAAGGATCTGCGCCGCCACTTCATCCCGGCCCCGGACACGGCCAGGGGCGTGCTGGCTGACCTGGGCGATCCGCACGGCGACCTGCTGGACACGCTCAGCGCGGAGCTCACCAGGCGGAGCGGCGTCCGAATCCCGCGGTCGGCCTGGAAGGTCGCGGACCTGCCGGCTTACCTGCGGGTGACCTACCGGGTGCGGGACGGTGATCAGGTACTCGCGAGCGGGAAGGACGTCGGCCAACTGCGTGAAGAGCTGCGACCGCGCCTCGCCGCCACGCTCAGCGAGGCAGCCGCGAGCATCATCAGGACCGGCGTGCGCAACTGGGACTTCGGTACGCTGCCGCGGGTGTTCCGCGCTGGAGAGGTGCATGGCTACCCGGCACTGGCTGACGCTGGCAACGCCGTCGACGTGCGGGTGTTCGAGACGCAGGCCGAGGCGGAGACGTCGATGCGGCTCGGCATCCGCCGCCTGCTGCTGATCGCCGTGCCATCCGGCGTGCGGTCCATCGCCGGCCGGCTGCCGATGAACCTGAAGATGGCGATGAGCCGGCATCCGTATCCGGGCGCGGCGGCTCTGCTCGACGACTGCGCGGCTGCCGCGGCTGATCAGGTCATTGCCGACGCGGGCGGACCGGTGTGGGATGCCGAGGGGTTCGCCAGGCTCGTTGCCGCGGCCCGAGACTCGCTCGCCCCGAACACCGCACGTGTGCTTGACCATGTCGCCCGGATCCTCAGTGAGGCCCACGAGATAGAAATCAGGCTGGCCAGCGCCGGTCCGGGGGTTCCGGCGCTGGCCAGGTCTATCGACGACGTCCGGGCCCAGTTCGCCGGGCTGATCTACCCAGGATTCATCTCCGAAAGCGGTAGCTCCAGGTTGCCCGACCTCATCCGGTACCTGAAGGCCATCGTCCGTCGGCTGGACAAGCTGGCGGGGGAGCAGGCGAAGGACGCCGAGCGGATGGCCGCGGTACAGCGGGTGACAACTGAGTACGAGGCGGTCTGCAGACAGCTGCCGCCTGGTGCTCGGTCCCGGCCTGATGTGCAGGCGATCCGATGGCTGATCGAGGAGTTCAGGGTCAGCCTGTTCGCGCAGGTACTGGGAACGCCCGGGCCGGTGTCAGAGAAGCGGATCCGGACGGCCCTGGACGGCCTGCTGCCCGCCTGAACGCGCCGGCTCTGGGTTAGCGGTGACTCGGCCCGGCCGTCGGCGAAGTCGATCACGTCGGCGGCTTGCCGGGCTCCGCGCCAGCGGGGGCAGGTGAGAAGTACGGCTGTCAGCTCGGGCTTGGTGACGAGCTTGCGGTGCAGGGCTGAGTCGGCGGTGACGACTGCGGCCCGGAAGCTGAGCGTGCGTGCCAGGTCGGCCACGGTGCGGGCCGGGGTGGTGACCGGCAGGCGGGCCCGCGTGGTGATGTGCTCGGCCGGCAACCTCGCCGAGTGTAACCGGACCCCCGGACTCGCGGTCCAGCCGCGGCCGGGGGGGCAGGTCAAGGTCGCGGCCTCCGGCGATGCGAGGAGGTCGATCGAGTGCAGGTACGCGGCGGACTCGTGGCTGACCACGGCGCCCGGTCCGCGGACCGCGACCGCGGCGGCGAGCTGGAGTAGTCGCTTTCCGTCCGCGATGGCCAGGATCTCGCGGGCTCGCGGGCCATTCGCGTAGACGCCGCGGCCGACGCGGTGCAAGCCGCCGCGACGGGTCACAGTCCGGATCCGCGTGCCGGAGAATCCTGCCGCAGTGAGTTCAGCGGTCGTCACAATCCCGGCAACTCGTCCCGATCGCGGCATTACTAAGTCGGTCATGCCAACTAGATTGACGACTGGCTCTGACACCCTAGTCATTTGCTGGCCTCTGCAGGGTGATTTGTACCTTATACGGCCAGCGATGGACTAGGGTGTTTTTCCCACGTGCCGAAGACGACCCTCCCCAGCAGAATGGGGCTGGTGGAAACGGACCTATCACCTGCGGCGGCGCGCGTGCTGGCGGCCGTCGGCGGTCCCGGCGTACTGGACCGGCTAGCGGAGCTGAGTGGCAGCGACTTCACCAGCTTGATGCTCGAGGTCGCCCGGCGGCGAGCCGCGCGGGAAACGCCCGCGACCGTGGTGCGCCGGTACCGGGCTGACCGGTTCGTGCGTCCGGCGAGTTCATCGTGGCGGGAGCTGCGCCGCGCCGAGGAGCTGCTGACCGGCCACTTGCCCGCGGACTACGAGCTGCTGACGCTCGCCCCGGTTGTCCCGCTGGGCACGCACTCGGCGCTTGCCACTGTCAGCCAGGACAAGGTCATCACCGCGATGCGGGCTTGTGAGGTTGCCGCCGATCCGACCAACGCGCTGGCGCTTGAGGCGGCGGTACGCCGCCTGGCCGAGCCTGCGGGATTCGTCCGGCTGGCTGCCGTTCAACGGGTCGTGCGAGCACAGCAGACCGCAGCCGGATACCTGCCGCACTTCGGCTTGCTCGGGATGGCTACCGCCGGGCGAGACCGCGGCGGCCGCCAGTTCGAGCGAGAAGCGGTCGCAGAGCACGTCAGCGCTCTTGCCGGCGGGATAGCCGCTGCCGGGCTCGCACCCGTGCAACTCGCGCTGACGTCGCTGTCGGACGCGGGCGAGTCGGTTGCCGAGGCCATGGCCGGCGAACTTGCCGGGCCGCTGATCAAGACGATTGCCGACCCGCAGCGAGAGTCGGGCCGCGGCTATTACCGGGACCTGTGCTTCAAGATCAACGTTCAGTCCGGCGGGCAGTGGCAGGAAGTTGGCGACGGCGGCTTCACCGACTGGTCCGCGCGGCTCACGGCAAGCAGGAAGGAACGCCTGCTCATCAGCGGACTCGGCATCGACCGGCTAGCGGCAATGATGCCGTCTTAGCGCGGTCGGCCGAGTTACCGCATGGTGCAGGCCGCGATCACGTTATAAGCTGCTCGTCCCGTGAAGTACGTGCTGTATTACGAATCCGGCGACGACGTCGCGACGCTGGCGCCGCTGCACTTCGCCGAGCACAAGGCACGCTGGCAAGAATTCGCCGAGCGTGGCTGCCTGCTTGCCATCGGGCCATTCACCGACGGAACCGCGGCCATGGGCGTCTTCACGACCAGAGCGGATGCCGAGGCATTCGCGGCCGGCGATCCGTTCGTTCACCACGGGGTGGTTCGCAGCTGGGCCATCAGGGAGTGGAACGAAGCGCTCCTTTAGCCAGGGCTTGCGCGCATCGATCGCGGTTAGCTGCCGTGGTGCCGGCTGCTGTCGCGCCGCAGCCACAGGAACGCGATCAGCCCGAGCAGCAGCCAGGCGCCGATCGAGTGCGTCAGCGTGTGCACCACGATGAGCATCAGGATCGCTGCTGCGGCAAACGCCGCAATCACGCCGAGCGACCGGGTCCGGTGGCGGCGTGCTGCTTGCCGCTCCCGGCGCCGCTCGTGCCTGAGGTGCGACCGCTCGCGCTCGAGCTGAACCCTCAGCATTTTCCGCTGATGACGGCGTGGGGCGGCTGGCGGCTGAGGCTGAGCAGCCTCGTCCTCGGGCAGGTCGGACAGCAGACCGGTGAGATCAGCCATCGTGGTGGCCCGCATCGCGCGGTCCAGCCGCTCATCGAACTCGGTCTCGTCGAGCCGCCCGTCGACGAAATGCTTAGCCAACCGGTCGGCGACAGCCATCCGCTCGGCGTCGCCAACCCGCATCTGCGAGCCGGCCCAGCTGGCCCGCCGGAGGGCCGGACCGGTCTGCTGCGGCGAGCCCGCCGGACTAGACATGATGTCCCCGCCCTCCTTGACTAGTTGCGCCATTCCTGCACGCTGCTGGCGAAGTCGGCGGCCATGGAGTGCGCGGCGTCTTCGTCAGGGATCAGCAGCCACGAGGCCAGGTACAGCGGGATGCCAAGCCCCCCGACGAACGTGATCAGCACGAATGCGATCCGGACGAGAGTGGCGTCGACGCCGAGGTACTGGGCGACGCCGGATGCCACCCCTGCGAGCATCCGGTTGTGCTTGCTGCGGGAGAGCGTTTTCGTAGCCTGAGTTGACTGGGCGGCCTGCGAGCTAGGTGCGGAAGTGTTCATGCCAGTCAGCCTGCTCGCCTGCGCGCATCGGAGCTATCGGGATGTACCCTGAGCCGACCCTGACGGCCACGGGCCAGTACCAGGGACTATCCGGATGGCGCCCGGCCGGGCCGCGGCGCGAAGATGAAGTCATGGTGGATCAGGCCAATGCCGCAGCCGGGAGGGCCGCCGCGCAGCCAGGCGGCCAGTTTGGCGTGCCATCGGACCCATGGCAACCGCCGCCGTCCGGCGCCTCGCCGCGGGCAGATGGCAGCCAGGACTCAGCTGACGCCCCGCCTGCCGGCCCCGGACCGCAGCCCGGGGCCGGCGAAGGCCACTGGACAACCCGGCTGGAGAGCCACGGCATCCGGCTGACACGCGGGCCCGCAAGCCCCGGACCGCTCCGCCGGGCGCGCGATGGCCAGCTACTCGGCGGCGTGGCGGCCGGGGTGGCGAAGCGAACCGGGCTGTCCGTCGGGCTGATCCGGGTCGTGATCGTCGTGGCCACTCTGCTGTCGACTGGTTACCTGGCCATGCCCTATGTCCTCGCCTGGCTCCTCATCCCTGCGGAAGGCGCAGACAGCAACATTGCCTCGAAGGCTCTCAAGGACAAGCGAGGCATCGGCCTGGCGGCTGCAATCACCTCCGTGCTGGTGGTGGCACTGGTTATCGCGTCCGCTCTCAATGCGTCATTTTTCCCTGCGGTCCCGATCATCGTCTGCGCTGCCGGGCTCGTGCTCATCTCGCGGAACGCGCCCGAGGAAGAGCTGGCCTACCTGCGCAGCCTGGGCGATCCGGCGGGCCTGACAGCCACCGCGCCCCGGTCGCGGCGGGTGCTCAGGCTCGCGGTCGGCGCCCTGCTGATCATCTTCGGCCTGTACGCGCTGCTGCAGGGACACGAGCGACTGGCGTTGCTGCGGCCGCTGGCCGGCATCATGCTGCTGGTCGGCGGGATCGCCCTGGCGCTCGGGCCGTGGTGGCTGCGGATCGCCAGGCAGGCAGTCGCCGAGCGCCAGGCCAGAATCCGCGCGGAGGAGCGGTCGGAGATGGCCTCGCGCGTGCACGACTCGGTACTCCAGACGCTGGCACTGATCCAGCGGCGGGCAGGCGATCAGCAGCAGGTAATCCAGCTGGCCAGGGCTCAGGAGCGCGAGCTGCGTGCCTGGCTGTTCGATGGCCGCCCACCGGGCTCGATGCAGGGGCAGGCGGCGACGGTCGCTGACGGAGTCCGGCTGATCCAGCAGGAAGTCGAGTCTCAGCACGGCCTGGCGGTCGACGCAGTGACGGTGGGGGATTGTGAGCTGGACGACGATATGAGCGCACTGCTGGCCGCGGCCAAGGAGGCGACGGTCAACGCGGCGAAATGGTCCGGTGCTGACACCGTGTCCCTGTTCGCCGAGGTCGAGCCCGACTCGGTGTCAATATTCGTGCGGGACCGCGGCCGGGGTTTCGACCCTGCTGCCGTCCCTGCCGACCGGAAGGGACTCACGGAATCGGTGCGGGCCAGGCTGGCCCGCCGGGGCGGCTCGGCCACCATTCGCAGCGCGCCGGGAGAGGGTACCGAGGTGTCGCTCGTCATGCCCAGATCCGCTGCCGACCGGATGCCGAGGCGGTCATGACCAAACCGCGGGTGTTCCTGGTCGACGACCACAGCATGTTCCGCTCAGGTGTCCGGTCGGAGCTGGCCGGAGCGGTTGACATCGTCGGCGAGGCCGCTGACGTGGCGCCGGCGATAACGCAGATAGCAGAGAGCCTGCCCGAGGTGGTACTGCTCGACGTCCACCTGCCGGGCGGCGGCGGCCAGGATGTCGTGGCCGAGATCAAGGCTGAGCACCCGGATGTGAAGTTCCTGGCGCTGTCGGCTTCGGACGCGCCGGAGGACGTCATCGCGGTCATCAGAGCGGGCGCGCGCGGCTACGTGACCAAGACGATCTCAGGCACCGAGCTGATTGACGCCATCCGCCGGGTAGCTGCCGGCGATGCCGTCTTCTCGCCCCGGCTGGCCGGCTTCGTCCTGGACGCCTTCGCCGCAGGGCACTCGGCCGAGATCGACCGGCCGTCGTTCGACCCGGAGCTTGATCAGCTCACTGGCCGCGAGCGGGAGGTGCTCAGGCTCATCGCCCGCGGGTACACCTACCGCGAGGTCGCCAAGGAGCTGTTCATCTCGGTAAAGACCGTAGAGAGCCACGTTTCGTCGGTGCTGCGCAAGCTGCAGCTGTCCACCCGGCACCAGCTCACCAGATGGGCAGCCGAACGCCGGCTGACCTGACCGGCCGCGCTGCTAGCCGAGGCCAGCTTCTGCCCGCAGCACCTCAGCTAGGTCATCCGGTCCTGGCATCCCGGCAGCGACCGCGGACAGTCCGCGTGCCGCGAACCATCTGCCCACGTTCCCGGCATCGCGGTCGAGGAAATCGGCGCCGCGCGGATTGGCGATCACGTCGACCACCTGCGGTACGTCGATCATGATCAGCTGCTCCTGATGGACCAGCAGGTTATAGGCGGACAGGTCGCCGTGCGCGAAGCCGAGCCTGGCGAGCGCGGACATGGACTCGACGAGCTGGTGCCACAGGTCTGCTAGCTCGCCGCCGCGGAGGCCAACATCGGCCAGCCGGGGCGCGGCGGTGCCGTCGGGCTCGCCGATGAACTCAAGCAGGACCTCGGTGCCGAGCACCTGAACCGGGTAGGGCACCGGCACGCCCGCGAGGTAGAAGCGGCAGAGCGCGGAGAACTCGGCATTCGCCCACTGGACCGCGATCATCTGGCGGCCGACCGCTGTCCTGTTGGCCATCGCCCGGTTGTCGCGCGACTCGCGGACGCGCCGTCCTTCCAGGTAGGCGCTGTCGCGGTGAAACAGCCGGTGCTCGGTCGAGCGGTAGCGCTTGGCGGCCAGCATGCAGGACCTGCCGGTCTCCGGTATGCCGCGACGCAGCAGGAAGACGTCGGCTTCTTTTCCGGTTTTCAGAATGCCGAGCTCAGTGTCGGTCGCGGCCAGGTCGGTGACCAGCCAGTCCGGATGGGGGAGCGGGCCCCTTTCGCTGGGCGTCGACTGGTCCCAGGTCGACCAGCGATCTCCGGCGGCCAGGCCGTCGGTGGCGTCAAAACTGTCCAGGGACTGCAGCCGGCGGCGATGGCGGTTGCGCTTAACGAAGGCGGGCTCGTCGTCAAATCGCGGCTTAGAGCGTCGGCGTGCGTACTCCGAATCGGGCACGGGAGGGACTCCTCAGGCAGGAAGTAAGGGAGGGCGGCAGGAAATTAGAGACCTTGGTCATCTGCGTCCTCCCTTCTGCTTGAGGAGCCGTCCGCGGCGTGCCAGCCGGGGCACCCCGCGTTAGTGCCAGCGGGCTTGCGGCAGCCGGATCCATCGGCAAGTACGTCCGGTGGGCAACAATTTCACGCTGCTGGCAGGCGGCGCAACGGGATATTGCGCCGGATTCCCGCAACTGGCTGGTGCCTGCAACTTGGGTGGGCTGCCGCGTGCTGTCAATCACGTTGCATGCGCCCGCCGCATGCAGAAAGATCCCTGTGTGCGCATGGATGAGCTGCGGCAGGCTGCCATTGATCGGTTGCCGCCTCCGGTCAGCGAGTACTTCAATCAGGGCTCGGCTGACGGCATCACAGCCTCCGCGGCCGTCGCCGCGTGGGACAGGATCCGGTTCCGGCCACGAATCCTGCGCGATGTGTCAGTTGTCTCGACGGCAACGACCGTGCTCGGGCGGGAGCTGGCGACACCAGTCTGCGTCGCGCCGACATCGATGCACCGCGCTGCTCATGCCGACGGAGAAGTAGCGACGGCCCGCGGTGCCGCTGCGGCCGGCTCGCTGATGGCCGTATCCACGAACTCGGGCAGGACCTTCGAGGAGATCGGCGCGGCCGGCGCGGCGTGGTGGCTGCAGTGTTACGTACTGCGAGACCGCGGACTGACCAAGGCGATCGCCCAGCGGGCCAAGGCTGCCGGGGCTTCCGCCGTCGTCCTGACCGCCGACACCCCGGTTGTCGGCCGCAAGCACAACGCTGGCAAGGGCGTCTGGGAGGTGGTCCCGGCCGCCTACCACATGGCCAACATCGATCACGACGGCTTGCCTGATGTGGCGCTGGATAAGGCCGACGACCTTACCCCCGACACGATCAGCTGGCTCCGCGAGGCCTCCGGACTGCCGGTTGTGGTCAAAGGCGTCCTCCGCGCCGACGACGCCCGCATCGTGGCGTCAGCGGGGGCAGCGGCAGTACAGGTGTCCAACCACGGCGGGCGCCAGCTGGACCAGTCGGTGGCCGCTGCCGACGCGCTGCCGGAGATCGCCGCCGCGGTGCAGGAGAGCGGTGCCGAGGTCTATGTCGACGGTGGCATCCGGCGCGGCGAGCACGTTCTGGCCGCCATCGCGCTGGGGGCGCGGGCAGTGTTCGTCGGCCGCCCGGTGCTGTGGGCGCTTACCGCAGGCGGTGAGGCTGGCCAGGGCGGCAGCGCGGGCGTCGCGGCGCTGCTCAGCGAGCTCACTGCGGAGCTTGGGCACGCGATGACGCTGGCGGGCGCCAGGACTGTGACCGAGATAACGGGCGACTTGGTCGCCTAGACTGCCCGGTCGGTTACGCCTGCCCCCGGATACTCTGGTCGCGGCACTGGCCCTGCAGCTGTCGGCGAAATGGGGCATCAGCCTCTGACAGGGCCACTTTCAGTGTCCTGTAACCCCCATACGGGAATGAAACGGGCATTTTCGGGTACCGGAGCCGTGAAGAGTGGCCCGGCGGAGCGGGCACCGCGTACTGCCGGGTAAAGACCACGGAAACTGCGCCATCATATGATCACAGCGTCGGTCGATCCCGCTGGAGCGTTCAGTGAGTACCTCGAGATCCCAGTCGCTGTTGCCAAATCTGCGGCTTGACGACCTGCTCGCCGAGCTGCAGGTCCGGCTGCAGGCTGTGCTCGCAACGCGAGACCGGGTCAATGCCCTGTTTGAGGCTGTCATGGCTGTCGGCACCAACCTCGACATCGAGGTGGTACTGCGCGGCATCGTCGAGTCAGCCGTCACTCTCGTCGACGCGCGCTACGGGGCAATGGGAGTGATCGGCGAAGGCGGCCGCCTCGCTGAGTTCATTCCGGTGGGGCTCAGCGAGGCGGAGATCGGCCGGATCCATCACTGGCCTGAGGGCCGGGGCTTGCTCGGCGCACTGATCACCGACCCTAAGGCGCTCCGGCTGGCAGACCTCGGAAGCAATCCGAGGTCATCGGGATTCCCGGCTGGGCATCCGCCGATGACGACTTTCCTGGGCGTGCCGATCCGGATCAGGGACGAGGTCTACGGGAACCTCTACCTGACCGAGAAGCGCGACGGCGGTGCGTTCGACGAGGAAGACGAGGCGGTCCTGGTCGCGCTGGCGGCGGCCGCGGGCGTAGCGATCGAGAACGCCAGGCTGTACGACGAGGCACGCCGGCAGCAACGCTGGCTAGCCGCGAGCGCAGAGGTCACCAGATCGCTGCTGTCCGGCGCGGAGGTCAGCGACGCGCTCGCGCTTATCACTACCAGGGCGCTGGAAATGTCAGGCGCTGATCTGGTCGCGCTGGCGCTACCTAACGCCGACCAGAGCCAGCTGCGATACGAGCACGCGGTCGGCGAGGGCGCATCGCAAGCGCTTGGCCTGACGCTACCGGTCGATGGGTCCGCGTCGGGCAACGTGCTGCTCAGCGGTGAGATCATGCGGCTCGATGACTTCTGCCATGACGACCGGGTCGCGCAGGTGGCCAGAGAGCACATGGACCTGGGCCCGGCGATCCTCGTACCGCTCGGCGAGGCGGGCAATGTCCGAGGCGTGCTCACCGCGGGCCGCCGCCCGGGTGCCATGCCGCTCCCTCCGGCCGCGGCCGACATGCTGGTTACGTTCGCCATTCAGGCCGGGATCGCGCTGGAACTGGCCGAGCACCGGCGGCAGGCCGAGCGGGTGGCGGTTTTCGAAGACCGGGACCGGATTGCCCGCGACCTGCACGACTTGGTCATCCAGCGGTTGTATGCGACCGGCATGTCACTGCAGGGCGCGGTCGGGCTCATCGGTACTCCCGAGGTGGCACAGCGGGTCAGCGTCGCCGTCGACGCGCTGGACGAGACGATCAGGGAGATCAGGTCGTCGATATTCGCGTTGCAGGCCAGGCGACCGGAGCGGCCGGCTGGCCTGCGGTCACGGATCCTTCAGGTCGCCGACGAGATGACGGGCCCGTTGGGCTTCCCGCCGGCCCTTGAACTGGAGGGACGGCTCGATGACGACGTGCCCGATGATGTCGGCGACAACCTCCTGCGCGCGCTGCGCGAGGCGCTGTCCAACGCCGCCAGGCACTCCGGTGCCAGTAACGTCGAGGTGCGGGTACGCGCCCAGGGCGAACTCTTGCTGACCGTCCGCGACAACGGCTCCGGCATTAAGCCCGGCGGCCGCCGCAGCGGCCTGAGCAACCTCGAACAGCGCGCGGTCAAGCTCGGCGGCTCATTCCGGGTCGCGCCGGCTACCGGCGGCGGTACCGAGCTGGACTGGCGAGTGCCGCTGCCCATCGCGGTCAAGCCGGAGCGCGCGAGCGGTTAGGGGTGGTCGAAGATCCGGGACGCGTACGCTGCGGCCTGGGTCCGCCGCTCCATCCCTAGCTTGGCGAACAGCGCCGACACGTAGTTCTTCACGGTCTTCTCGGCCAGGTACATCCGCTGGCCGATCTGCCTGTTGGTCAGGCCCTCACCGATGAGCTCAAGGATCCTGCGCTCCTGCGGGGTTAGGCCGGCCAGCGGGTCGGACTTGGTTGCCTGCTCGCGCATGCGTGCCATGACCTTGCTGGCCGCCTCCGGGTCGAGCA
>Ga0335072_10006163_pt1 | contig 17563 bp, 9 predicted proteins | sample Lox_Sample_21_FD_206725 | JGI IMG/M metagenome (GOLD analysis project Ga0335072, IMG submission 206725) | Soil microbial communities from Loxahatchee National Wildlife Refuge, Florida, United States - Lox_Sample_2.1 | ecosystem: Environmental > Terrestrial > Soil > Wetlands | place: USA: Florida...
GCCGCAGTGGGTGACCGGCCATTGACCGCCGACGACGTCCCCCGGCTGGGTTACACCGTTCAGGTGCTGCACGAGGCGATGCGCTTGTGCCCGCCCGCGGCCGCGACGACCAGGACGGTGACGAAGGATTTCGACGTCGACGGCTACCGGGTCGAAGCGGGCAGCTGGGTACTGGTGGGGATCTACGCCATGCATCGCGACCCGGCCTTATGGGACCATCCGTTGGTGTTTGACCCCGACCGATTCAGCCGGTCCAATTCCAAGGACCGGGATCGCTGGCAATACCTGCCGTTTGGTGGCGGACCGCGGTCGTGCATCGGCGATCACTTTGCCATGCTCGAAGCGACCCTCGGTCTGGCGACCATCATCCGGCACACCGAAATTCAACCGCTCGATGACGACTTTCCCGTGGCCGTGCCTTTCACCATGGTCGCCGGCGCCCCGATCCGAGCCCGCGTGCGGCTGCGGAACTGAACTGGCCGGGAGCAAGCGCGACTCGAGGCCATATCTGCGTAGTACGGGCCGCGGCCCGCGCGGGATTGCAGTGGTGCACTACTGCGTTCGCCACACCGCGTCGGCGCGACGATTCCACTTGCAGAGCGCGACACCTGAACCGGTGCCGCCGTTTCGCAGCCAAATCGCGGAAGGAACCATGATGGGTAACGCGAGGACGTCGGTCGCGTCCAGGCACTTGTTCGCCCATGGCCTAGCTGGCTTCCTGTCCCGAGGCCACTAGTCGACGATGTCAACTCTCCGGCGCGAAATCGCTGACGGCTCAGCACATACTGCTGCGCCCACTGCACGCGGGGCCCTGCACCGGATTGCGCTGGCCGCGGCCGCGGCACCCAAGCGAATAATCGCGGCAGCGGCGCTGGTGATGGTGGCGTCTGCGATATTCGGGTCGCCCGTCACCAAGGTGCTTTCCGCCGGCGGATTCACCGATCCGGCGTCGGAATCGGCTCGAGCGGCCGACATCCTGGCGAGCAAGTTCGGTCAGAGCGACATGCAGTTGCTGATCACCGTGACCGCCGACGGCGGGGTCCACAGCCCGGAGGCTGCGCAGACTGCCGCCGACATTCTGGCCGTGTTGAAGAGTTCGCCCGACGCCATCGGCGTGACTTCGTTATGGACCGCACCGCAGTCGGCGGCGCCGGCTCTCACGAGCATCGACGGCAGGACTGGCATCATCACGGCCGGGCTGCGGGGCGGTGATGCTCAATACGCCAAGATTGCACGCGAACTCGTCGACCGGTTCCCACCCGAACGGAGCGGCGTCGTGGTGCGCGCCGGCGGCGCGTTGACCTACTCCGAGGTCGACGAGCAAAGCAAGCGCGACCTGGTGTGGATGGAGTCGATCGCGATCCCCGTGAGCTTCCTCGCGCTGGTGTGGGTGTTCGGCGGTGTACTGGCGGCGGCTCTACCCATGATGATCGGCATGTTCGCCATCCTGAGTTCGCTGGCCGTGCTGCGCTTCATGACGTTCTTCACCAACGTTTCGGTGTTCGCGATGAATCTCACCGTCGCAATGGGTTTGGCCCTGGCAATCGATTACTCGTTACTCATCGTGAGCCGCTACCGTGACGAGATCGCCGACAGCGCAACGCCGCATCAGGCGCTGATGCGCTCAATGAGCACCGCGGGTCGCACTGTGGTGTTCTCCGCCGTGACCGTCGCGCTCTCGATGAGCGCGCTGGTTCTGTTCCCGAGTTTCTATCTGCGGTCCTTTGCGTATGCGGGCGTCGCAGTCGTCATCCTTGCCGCAACGGCCGCGGTTGTCATAACACCGGCCGCCATCGCCGTACTTGGCCACCGATTGGACGCGCTCGATGTGCGGAGGCCGATCCGGCGAGCCGCACGCCGGCCGACCACACCGACGGTGCGCCCCATCGAGCGTTCGTTTTGGTACCGGATCACTCACTTTGTCATGAACCACGCCATCGCGGTCAGCGTGACGCTGATCGCGGTGCTGATGCTGCTGGGATCTCCCTTCCTCAGCGTCAAATGGGGATTTCCCGATGACCGTGTGCTGCCGGCCACGGCGAGCTCCCGCCAGGTGGGCGATCTGCTTCGCGACGAATTCGCGGTCAACCCGGCGAGCAATGTCACCGTTGTGATACCCGAGATGTCCGCCGACTCGAGTCGGGAGTTGGGGACTTTTGCCGCGCAACTGTCGCGGGTCGCAGACGTCGCGGCGGTTTCCTCGCCGTCCGGCACGTTCGTTGCAGGCAACCTGACCGGACCGCCGACGGCGCCGACCGGTCTCGCCGATGGCACCGCGTTTCTCACCGTTCAGAGCACCGCCGCGCTGTTCTCGGATGCCTCCAACAGCCAGCTTCGTGCACTGCACGCTGTGCCCGGTCCGGCGGGCCGGCAAGTTCTCTTCGCCGGGGTCGCGCAGGCAAGCGTCGACAGCGTCGCATCCATCACTTCGCGCCTGCCGCTTGTTCTCGGAGTGATCGCGGCCATCACCTTCGTCGTGTTGTTTCTCATCACCGGCAGTGTCGTCCTTCCGCTGAAAGCGTTGGTACTGAATGTGCTTTCGCTGACCGCCACGTTCGGTGCCCTCGTCTGGGTGTTTCAGGACGGCCACCTCGGCGCCCTGGGCACCACCGCGACCGGCACACTGGTCGCGAACTTGCCGGTGCTCATGTTCTGCATCGCGTTCGGTCTTTCGATGGACTACGAGGTGTTCCTCCTGTCGCGGATTCGGGAGTACTGGCTCGGCCGCGGCCGCACCGGCCATGACAGCGACGAAAGCGTCGCACTCGGCCTGGCCCGCACGGGACGGGTGGTAACCGCCGCCGCGCTGCTGATGACCATCTCCTTCGCTGCGCTGCTCGCTTCCCAGGTCTCCTTTGTCAAGATGTTCGGTCTGGGCCTTGCCATCGCAGTGCTGGTGGACGCCACGATCGTTCGCATGCTGCTGCTGCCCGCCCTCATGCGGCTGCTCGGTCGCCTCAATTGGTGGGCACCCGCTCCACTGACCCGCTTGCATCAGCGGATCGGACTTGCCGAGGGCCCTGATCGGATGGAGCATGACCTCGCACAGCGGAGCTCTCATGACGGGTGACACGTGCGATGTCATAGTCGTCGGAGCCGGTCCGGTGGGCGCCACGGCCGCATTACTTCTTGCCGGCTACGGCCTCAAATGCACTGTGGTCGAGGCACGCCGAGCGCCACAGAGCCACCCCGCTGCGCACGTGCTCTCGACACGGTCGATGGAGATTTGGCGTGAGATCGGTCTAGAACGCGACATCCGCCGGCTCAGCGCGCCGATGCACGAGCTGCGGAGCATCTTGTACTGCACCAGCTTGGTGGGTCCCGAACTCGGACGGGTGCCGCTCGCCGACTTACCCCATGCGCAGATCGATGCCATCGAATCGGTCAGCCCTACCCGCACTGCGCACCTGCCGCAGAATGCCTTCGAACCGTTACTGTGGCAGACCCTGCGCGACGATGTGCGCATCGACCTGCGCACCGGATGGCAGTACAGCTCCCACACCGACGGCGCAGACGGTGTCTCGGTAACCATCACCGACGTCACTACCGGGGCGTACCGAAAACTGGCCGCCCGCTATGTCATCGCCGCGGATGGCTCGGCCAGCACCGTTCGGCGAGCACTACGGGTAACGATGGACGGCCCGGTCCTCCAGCATTTGATCAGCGTGCATTTTTCCGCAGATCTTGAGCGTTTTCGCCACCATCGCCGTGGCCCGGTGATCTGGACCCACACCGCAAAGGGGCTCGGCGCCGTAATCGTGCACCGGCCACCACACGACCTCGTATTTCAGATCCCCTATTTCCCGCCATTCGAGTCGTTGGACGACTTCCCGGCCGCGGTCTGCCGCAGGCACATCCTCGACGCCGTCGGCGACGCCGACGTCGACATTGAGATCAAGTCGATCCAGTCGTGGACGATGCATGCCCAGGTCGCCGGCAGCTTTCGCGTGGGCCGAGTCTTCCTGGCCGGCGACGCCGCGCATCGGTTCCCACCCACTGGCGGACTCGGACTCAACACAGGAGTCGTCGATGTCCACAATCTGGCCTGGAAACTGGCCTGGGTAGTCTTCGGGCGCGCCGGCGAGGCTCTGCTGGACACGTATGAGCAGGAACGCCGTCCGGTCGGCATCGCTGCGACCGCCGATTCAGTGACGAACTTCGAGGGGCTGTTCGAAGTCGTTGCTGCACTGGGTATACCGCGGCGAGCGGCACTTCGGCTACCTCGGGCCGTCGCCGCCATCCCGGAATGGCTCCCGCGGCGTCCGGTACGCACACTCATCCGCGGGCTCACCACGCTGGCGTATCAACGGCTTCGCCTGGCCAAGTCACCGGGTAGGGTCGGTCAGCGAATCCGGGGCGGTGCCGCAGCGGCCATCGCCGGACAGGGCCCGCACTACCGCAGCTGGGGGCGTGACCTGGGGGTGCGTTACCGGTGCGGCGCCGTGATCGACGACGGGCTGCCCCCACCAAGCGATGACCCACAGTTTTACTCGCCACAGGTGCGCGCGGGTGGCCGGCTGCCCCACAGCTGGGTCGAGGCCCGCGATGGACGGGTGTCCACGCTGGACCTGGTCAGTCGCGATCAACTCACGCTTCTGGTGTCAGCCGAGCGACACACCACGTGGTCCCATGCCGCAGAAGGACTTTCGATGTCGGTCGCTCTGCTCGGCGACGGTGAGCTCGGCGTGTTCCACACCGGAATCGCGGGGGCCGATCCCGACGCCCTCGTAGTGCGCCCAGACGGCCACGTCGTCGCCGCCCTGCACTCCGAACGGGACGGCGTCGCATCGTTGCGGCGAGCACTGGCAGTCGTCGGCGCGCCGTCCTCCGCCAAGGCGCTAGCGCATGAATGATGTTGCGGCGCCGGTCGTCGAATTGCGGCTACTCAGCTACCGTCCGAAAGAAATGGTGGCGTGGTGGGCCGCACTGCTCGGCGGCCGGCCGCAATCGCTGAACTCCAGGATGACCGCAATCACCGGTCTTTCGCTGCGGGTGGTGATCGAACGTTCGCAGCTCGCCCTCGCTTATCATCCCGAAGCCAGCGGTGTCACTGCCGTCAACTTGGTCCTCGGCGACATGTCGGTAGTGCAACGAATGCTGAACCGGTTGGCGCGACTAGGCTCCGTCCCCCAACGAGCAACCCGCGAGCCGAGCGCAATAGCGCTCTGGGTGCGCGATCCCAACGGCACCGACGTGGCCCTGTACCTGCCTTCACCCCCTGACCACCTCACCGCAGCAGCGGACGTGCTGCCCGAAGAGCTGTATGTCAACGCCGTACTCGCGGACATCAGCCGCGGAAGACCAGTTGGTGGACACATCGACTCGCCGCGACAGTGACGACACATGTCATCGAACGAAAGGACACAACAGACCGATGGGCACCATGTCAGTGAAACGCCTTAATGCCAGTCGCCAATCGGTTCTACTCAGCGCAGGCGTGGTTGCAGCGAAGGCATCGGTGATGAAGTCCGCGACAGCTCCACCCCCGAAGTTGGTCCGATTCGTTGAGCGTGCACGCCATTATCTCTTACGAGTTCACCAGCGAACCGTCCCGCCGTACGCGGCGATGATGGAGATGATTATGAATGCCTGGACGGCACAGGCGATTACAGCAGCCGTAGACCTCGGCATCGCCGACGCCCTCGCCGATGGGCCAATGCGAGTGGAGGAGTTGGCGTCTCGGGTCAACGCGGACCCCGACGCGCTGCGCCGACTGCTGCGGGCACTGATCGGCCGCGGCGTGTTCCGTCAACGTCATGACGGTCGTTACGAGCTGAACCCACTCGCCAACACATTACGGTCCGGCGCGCCGTTGTCGGCTGCGGGACTGGCCATGATGGTCGGCTCACGCCAACACCGGGAGCATTGGAGCTATCTCGCCGACGCAATACGAACCGGTGAAGCGGTCATCCCGGCCGTAAACGGTACGGACGCTTTCGATTACCTCAGTCGCGAGCCCGAACTCGCCGAAGGCTTCAACCAGGCCATGGCCGAAACCACCGAGATGACCCTGGCCTCGCTGATGGCCGCCTATTCGTTCGACCCGTACCCCACCGTTGCAGATGTCGGCGGTGGGGTAGGCCGATTGTTAGCCGCAATCTTGGCCGCCACACCGACTGCGCGGGGCGTCCTTTACGACCTGCCCCATGCCGTCATCGAGGCTCAACCGCTGTTGCGCCAGCATGGAATCGCGGATCGGGTCAGGGTGGTGGAGGGATCATTCTTCGACAGCGTGCCCGCAGGCGCCGACATCTACGTGCTGAAGAACGTGATTCATGACTGGCCCGACGATCAGGCCGTCGAGATTCTGCGAAATGTACACGTGGCGGCCAAAATCGGCACACGGATACTGCTGATCGAGTTTGTGATCCCGGTTCATAAACGCGAATACATCGGTCACTGGACCGATCTGGAAATGCTGTTGACCCAGGCCGGTCGCGACCGCACGGCTGCGGAGTACCGCGCCCTGCTCGAGCGCGCCGGGTTCCGGGTGACGCGTGTGGTGCCTACCGCGTCGCCCTTGAGCCTCGTCGAGGCCCAAGCCATCTAGCCGAGCCCCGCCCACATAAGGGATTTGTCGCGGCTCACCCGGCGCACGACGGACATCGGTGTTGATCCGGCAGCAGTTCGCGGGCGCTAATACGGCGTAGCTTGCCGGACGCAGTCTTGGGCAGGCTGCCCGCTGGCAACAACAGAACATGGCGCGGGAGGTGTCCGACGTGACGGCTGACCCGAGCGGCGACGGCGCGGCTGATCCGCCGCCGCACGTCCTCGGCGTCTGCGTCGTGCACTTCGGCGAGTACTGCGAAGCCCTCCGGATCGCCATCGACGCGCACGACGACCACACAGCCTTTTCGCACACCGTCCACGGTTTCGGCGGCTCGCTCGATATCGTGCGGGTACAGGTTCCTGCCGGCGAGCACGATGAGATCCTTGGAGCGGCCACAGACGTAGAGTCGCCCATGCTCGTCGAGATATCCCAGATCTCCGGTGTCGAACCAACCGTCCTCCCGGGCCAACGGCACGACACCGGCCGACGTGAGATAGTTCTCGGCGACCGTAGGACCGCGCAATTCGATGGCGCCAATTTCTCTGTGCGCCAATGCTTGCCCACCCCGGCTGATGCGCACCTCCATGCCCGTCACGGGTATCCCGACGCACACGATCTGCCGCAGGTGCTCGGAGGCGCCATAGATCGGCAGCGCGCGGTGCGCCTCCGCGACGGCCCGGCGCGAGACTTTGTCGATCACCGCACGGTCGTGCGGCGCGCCCAACGACACGACCAATGTGGCTTCGGCGAGCCCATAGCCGGGCATCGCGGCGGTTGTCCTCATACCGAAGCGGGCGCCGACGGTGGTGAATTCGGCGATATCGCGGTGATCGATCGGTTCGGCTCCGTTGACCGCCACCCGAAGCGACGACAGGTCGATGTCGCCGGGATCGGTGCGACCCTTCAACACCCGGGCAAGCACCGAGTAAGCGAAATTGGGTCCTGCGGTTATGGTTCCGCGGTGCCTGCTGATCAACTCTGCCCAGATGATCGGACGCCTGAGAAACTCGTCGGGCGGGATGATGGCGGCTTCGAGACCCAGCTGCATAGGCAGGCACAAAAAGGCGATCATGCCCATGTCATGTGAGAGCGGGAGCCAGCAGGCGAAGACGTCAGTGCTGATATCCAGGTCCAGTCCATCGTGCAGCGCGATGCCACTCGCCGCGAGATTGCCGTGGCTGATCTCGACGGCCTTGGGTACGCCGGTTGACCCGGATGTCAACTGCCGCAACGCGATATCCGTGTCATCGGTTTCGGCATCGAACTCGGCTGGTTCGGCGGTACGCAAGGACTCGACGGTACAGACGGCCAGTTGCTGCGCGGATAGATGATCCAGTGCGGCCAGGAACTGGCCGCCGACGACGACCACATCAGCTTTGATCAACCCGATTGCCAGCACCGTATCAGCCAGCCAGACAGTCAGATCAGTACGCAGTGTCGGTTGCTGCAGCATTGTCAGCGCGGCACCCCGCAGCCACGCCGCCTGCGCCAGCGGCGCGACATCGGCGGCATCGGTGGCCAGCACGGCGACGGAACCGCCGCGACCGACCCCCCGCGCGGCCAGGCCGCCACCTATCCGCTTCGCCTGCTCGTGGACATCCCGCCAGCTGAGGCGTACCGGATCGGCGAAGGTGCCTCCGGTCAAGTGCCGTGCTGACGATGCCGCAGTGGCGAGAAGCTCGCGGGTGAAGACGCTCAACGGATTCCGCTCCCTTGAAAAGTCGGTTACGCCGTCTTGTCCAACCGATGCACGACGAAGTCGACGAGATCGCCGACATTGTGGATTCGCGGTAGTAAATCGGCGACGTCAACGTGTTGCAACTGCGGATATTCCTTGCGCAGACGATGCAGCAGCCGAAGCTGAAGCAGCGAGTCATATCCCAAGTCGTCCGCCAACCGCTTGGATCGAGCCAGCTCGGTGACCGAATAGTTGCCCACATCGGCGATCAGTGCCAGGACCTCACCCTCGGCGCGGTCGCGCACCTGCTCCGTGTCAGCCTGCTCGACGGCGGGTGCTGTCGTCTCGACCTGGCCGACTCGCACCCGTTGGTGCCGGTAGGCGATAGGACCGTCAAACCAGAACCGGCTCGTGTCATCGAAGACGTAGGCCGGAAGTCGCTGCAACGGGCCTGCCGGCTCGCCGTAGAGCGGGGTGAGGTCCGGCGAATACCCGTCACGCAGCAAAGTCGCTGCAACGTCGAGCAGTTCGGTCCCGTCGGAATCCGGGCCGCTACATAGGACAAGCGAAGGTGTCGGCGACGGCAGTCCCGCCTGCCTGGCGAGCCTGAGCAGCCCAGATCTCGGACCGGCCTCGGCGAGATAGTCAGCGCCAACTGCGTTCACGGCGGCCCGAACGGCTTCATGGAACCGTACCGGCGCGCATATCTGACGGGCCCAGTAGTCGGCGGTCATCTCGCTGCCATCGATTTGTCTGCCGAACACCGTTGAGAACAAAGGAAACTCGGCGGGACGCGGCTCGAGCCCGTCCAACTCCTCGCGGAAGTCCGTCACGATCGGCTCCATCAGCGGCGAGTGAAAGGCATGTGACACCGCCAGACTCCTTACCCTGCCTCCATGCTGCTGGGCAACTGCTTGTAACCGTGCCACCGCGTCAGTTGTCCCGGAAATCGTCAGTGACCGTGGGCCGTTGACGGCCGCGATCACGCAGCCGGGCACGTCGGCGACGAGTTCCTCTGCCTGCGCCACGCTGAGGTCGATCGCGAGCATCGCCCCATTGGGCGGCAACGAACCCATCAACCGCCCTCTGGCCACGACGAGCCGGGCGGCGTCCTCGACCGTAAGGACGCTCGCGAGGCAGGCGGCGCTGATCTCCCCGAGGCTATGGCCGATCCCGAATCTCGCGCGGATACCGCTCTGCAACAATGTCTTTCCTAACGCATACGACACGGCGAACAACGCCGGCTGCGTCAGGCTGGTGTGATCGAGCCCGGTGTCGTCACCAAGTATCGCCGCCAGCAGGTCCGCGCCCAGGTGAGGGCGCAAGGCGGCAGCGACGGTATCCGCGGCGTTTCGGTAGACGGGGTTCGCGTTGTAAAGCGGGCGCGTCATGCCCGCGTACTGCGTACCCTGACCCGAAAACAGCAATCCGATGGCCGCGGGCAGCCGACGGGGCCGCCCGTCGGAGGCGAGGTCGGGGCGTGCGCCGGCGGCGAACTGCTCGAGGCCCTCAACCAGAGTGTCGCGGTCACCTGCGAGCACAACGCGGTGCCGATGGGATCGCTTGACGACGTTCGTCGACCGACACCACGCGCCGACCCGGTCGACGTCGACGGTCCGCAGTGCGCGGCCAATTGACGCAGCGTTGCTCCTCAAAGCATGCGCGGATGGCGCCGATATCGTCACGACCCCCCGTCGGCTCGGGCTGGGCGACGCAGCGGCAGGCGCAGATTCCAAGATGGCGTGCGCGTTACTGCCGCCAAGGCCAAACGAACTCACCGCGCCCAGCACGCCGCGTCCCGGCAACACTTGCGGAGCACCCGCTAGCTTCAGCCCGTTCTCGTCGAGCCGCAGGCCAGGGTTGGGGCCGTCGCCGATTACCGTCGGCGGTAGGACATGTAGGTGCAGCGCCAGGCAGGTCTTGATGAACGCTGCGATCCCCGCGCTGCCCTCGGTGTGCCCGATGTTTCCCTTGACCGAACCGAGCAGACATTGCTCGCCGCTTCGGGTCCTATGCAAATCGCCGAGGGCCCTGGCCTCGATCACGTCCCCCAGCACCGTGCCGGTGCCGTGTGCTTCGACGAATGCGATCTGCCCGGCGTCAACCTCGGCGAGGCCGAGCGCCCGACGCATCAGCGCCACCTGCGAGCGGCGATTCGGAGCGGTGACGCCGTTGCTGCGCCCATCGTGGTTGGTGACGGAACTTCTCACGACGGCATAGATCGACTGCCGATCGGCTAGCGCGTCGTCGAGTCGGCGCAACACGACTGCCGCGATGCCCTCACCCCTGCCGATGCCGTCGGCGTCTCGCCGGAACGGCTTACAGCGACCGTCGGGCGCGGAAAGCCCCGCCTGCGTGTAGAAGATCGAAAGTGCCGGAGTCAGAATGAGATTCACACCCGCGGCGATTACGGTGTCGGCTTCGCCGGAGCGCAGCGCGGCGCACCCCTGATGTATCCCGGTCAGTGACGACGAGCAGGCCGAATCGATCGCCACACTCGGTCCAGCGAGGCCGAGGTGGTAGGAGACACGATTTGCCGTCATGAAGTAGCCGCTGCCGGTGCCGAGGAAGGGGCTGACGTCGGCAAAATCGAGAAGTTGAATGCTACTCCACTCGCTGGACATCACCCCGACGAAAACCCCGGTCGGCGTTCCCGCCAGCGAGCGCGGATCGATCCCGGCATCTTCGAGTGCGCGCCACGACGACTGCAACAGCAGCCGCTGCTGAGGGTCGAGTGCCGCCGCCTCGACGGGCGCTATACCGAAGAAGTCGTTGTCGAATGCATCCACCTTGTCGATGAAGTGGCCGCGCCGGGTGTTCATCGACCCGGCGCCGCCGTCGGGGCGATAGAACGTGTCGACGTCAAAACGTTGCGACGGCACTTCGGTGTCAGTGACGATGCCGTCCATCATGAGCCGCCAGAACGCGTCTTTGTCTGGTGCTCCAGGGAAGCGGCAATCGATACCGACCACCGCGATCGGTATCACGCTGAGCCTTGCTGGCCGGTGAGGTAGGCCGCAATCTCATCGATGGTCGGGTAGTCCCACACTATGGTGGTCTCGACGTCGAATCCCTTCTCGTAATTCAAGTCTGCGCACAACGCCATGCCGGAGATGGAGTCGATCCCACAGTCCGCCAATGGGATGTCTGTGCCAATGGCGTCCGGCCGTAGGCCGAGGTAGCCGGCGACCTTCACGGTCAGCCAGTCGATGAGTTCGTCGTATCCCGGCGCAACAGCGCTCATCGGAGCACTCGATCGCGCTTCGCGGCTTCGGGAACCGCCAACTCGCCGAACGAGATCCGGCGATGCACGACACCGCTGATCCATGTCTCGAACCGCGCGCCGCCGGCCAATGCCGCACCTCCGATCAGCGGGAGACCGGCCACGATGCCGATCGCCAAACCGACCACGAACATCACCAAGCTCGCGACATGCGCTGCGGCGCCGTATTTTCCGGCCGCCCGCACCATCGCGCCCCATTTTCGGAACAGTCGCCCGGCAACGAGATCCGCCGCTGCCAGAGTCGGCATGATGGGCGCCGCGTCGGCCGGGCAGTTCCCCTGTTCGGCGATGCTGCGCCCGACGGCGCTGACTCGCGCCAGTTCGGCGGCGCCGACCCCGGCCCGCCCAAACCCCAGGAACGGTTCGCGCTTGCCGGTCAGCAGCCAGCGCAGCGTGGTCACCAGGGAGGTCGCCTGTTGCCGGGTGTCGGTCGCGGCGACCACCTCGACGCGCCGCGCGCCCGCGGTTCGCAGCAGGCCGGCAACCTCGATCGCGGCGGAGTACCACATGTTGCGGCAGGCGATCAGCGAGATGACCCTGCGGTTCCGGAAGGCCTCGGGATGGCCCGCCACCAGCGAACGAATGGGCAGCGATGGCGACAGGTACCACACCTGGTACGCCAGCAGGACAACTTCCTGCTCCTCCTGTTCTGCCCCGAAGCCGCCCGGCGGCTCGACGAGGGACACGAACGCGTCGGGATCCACCGCACGGGGGAATACTCCGAAAAACTGCCGAATGGACCACGGAAACGGGAACGCCACGCGCGGTTGGACATCCACCCAGCGAATGCGCCACCCATCGGCTTGCAGTGGCGCGACGAACGCCTCGGCGACTTCACGCAGCTGTCCGGTTTGAGTGTAGAGGTACACGACCGCCCGACGGCTCATGGCTGAGGATCCGCCGCGGCTCCCGACACCGCGGTCAGATGCATGAAAGAGATCACGAACCGGCCGGACTCCGGGACCATGCACAGTAACGTGTCGCCCTCTTTGATCAGGCCCTCGGTCATCATCTCGTCGAGGATGACGAAAATGGCTGCGCAGCCTATGTTTCCGACGGATGTCAGGTTGCTGTACCACTTCTCCGGTCGGCCGGCGTTGATACCGCGCCGGGCGAACTCTCTGAAGACGATCTCTTTCATCCGCTCGCTTGAATAGTGCGCGGGGATCCAGGTCAGCGTGTCGGGGTCGAACTTGCCCAATCTGCGCAGCCGTTCCCACTCGTCGGCTCCGAGGCTGACCAGGTGCGGCAGCAGCGAGAGGTCCTGGCGCAGCACGAGTGCACCGTCGGCTTCAGCTGCTGCGGCGGTCGGATAATCCATCCAGGTCTTCGCGGCCGAATTGGAGTTGCGGCCGCCGTACATACAGGTCTTCTCGGTGTTGGCGAAGGACGTCAGCGAAATCCAGTCGATGCGAAGGCTGATTCCCGATGCCTTGGGCGCATTTTCGATGACCGCCGCACCCGCGCCGTCGGAGAGCATGTAACGCAGAAAGGCGGCTTCCAGCGGCAGCGAACCGTCTTGGGCGAGCAGACCCATCTCGTCGTACCTGGTGCCTTTGAAAATGCGGGAGGCCAGCTCGCTGGCGACGCTGATCGCGTTGCGCTTTTCACCGATCGCCACTTGCAGGTAGGCGTTCTTCAATGCCATCATCCCGGAACTACAGATTCCGGTGGCAGTCGAAATCTCCATCGGCCCGAAGCCCAATTCCCCGTGCACCATGCTGGCATGCCCGGGCGCCAACATATCCGGCCCCGTCGTCGCCGCGGTCAGCAGCTCGACGTCGTTCGGGCCGAGGCCGGCGCGCTCGGCGGCCTCGCGCACCGCGTTTGCGGCCATCGCCGCATTCGAAATGACGGTTTGCTGATTCTTATCTATGGCGTAATGACGGGTCTTGATACCACAGTTCTCCAGGGTCAGATCCCGCACATCACTCGTCGCGCGGCCCAAAGTGCCCAGGTAGTCTTCCATCTCATCGTTGGGCACCGGGTTGCCCGGCAGAAATCTGGCCGTGGCCGTGATGTATGCGCTCATGACCATGAACCTTTCTGACGCCGCGCCCCTCGTTCACGCGGTTTGCGATTGACGATCACTGTCGCTTGACAAAACGCCTCACCTAGACGGGGGAAATCGTCGCCCCGCGGTCAGCGTGTCAAGCCCAGTAGCGCACTACTGCATTTCTCGCCCAGCTTGGCGTGGCACTACTGAGTCGCCATGACCACCGACCCCAGCACCAGCAGGGTTTATCGCTGGATCGTGACTAAGTGCCGCTGCCGAACCTGGGCACGATTTGCAGTGGCGCACTACTGAAATCGTCCCGCTGAAGGGAAGCGACGATTCCGACAGCGGAACTCGACCGACGCGGTGGCCACAGTTCCGCCAGAACTTCATGGAGGAAGACGGTCGTCAGCCGCTTCGTCTTCGACAGGCAGTCCTCGGGCGGCGGCTCAATCGGGGGCGTGAACAGGCGTAATCGTCGAGCGAAAGGTGGATAACGCGCATGGACATTGGCCAAGGCGTGGCGATCGTGGGCATCGGGTGCCGGTTCCCGGGCGGCGTATTCACGCCGGACCAATATTGGGACTTCATGCTGCGGCGCGGGGACGGCATTGTCGAGGTGCCCAGGGAGCGATGGAACACCGACCTCTTCTATGACCCTGACCCGGCTGCGCCGGGCCGAGCCTATACCCGCCATGGCGGATTCGTGACGCGCTCGCCGTGGGATTTCGACGCTGAGTTCTTCGGCATCTCCCCTCGGGAAGCCGAGGTGATGGATCCCCAGCAGCGCTGGGTGCTCGAGGTTGCGTGGGAGGCGCTGGACGACGCGGGACTGGCGGGCGTGGCTTCCGGACGCGACGTCGGCGTCTATGTCGGCGGGTTCATGAGCGACAACCAGATCCGCCGGTGCATGTCCTCGGCGCGCCGCGCCATCAGCCACTTCACTGCCACCGGCGCATCGCAGGCCATGCTGTCCAACCGCCTCTCTCACGCGTTGGATCTGCGTGGGCCGAGCATGACCATCGACACGGCGTGCTCGTCATCTCTGGTCGCGATTCACGAAGCGACGCAGGCTATCTCCCGCGGCGAGTGCGAAATCGCCCTCGCGGGCGGAGTGAACGTCATGATCCATCCGGAGTTGTTCGTATCGATGTGCAAGGGCAAGTTTCTTGCCCGCGACGGGCGGAGCAAATCGTTTGACGCTGCCGCGGACGGATACGGCCGCGGTGAGGGTGCGGGCATGCTTGTACTGAAAAGCGTTGACGCAGCACTGCGCGACCGGGACCGCAGCTACGCCGTGATCGCCGGCAGCGGGGCCAACCAGGATGGTCACACCATGGGGATCACCGTCCCCAACGGGGTCGCGCAACGTGATCTCGCGCAAGCTGTCTGCGAGAAGGCGAATCTTGCTCCGTACGAGATCGGGTACGTCGAAGCCCACGGAACCGGGACACCGGTCGGAGACCCGATCGAGGTCACCGCGTTGGGTGAGGCATATGGCCTGGCCGAGCTGCGGACCAGTCCACTGCTTGTCGGCTCGGTGAAGCCATCGATCGGGCATCTGGAGGCCGCAGCCGGGGTTGCGGGAGTGATCAAGGCCGCCCTGGCGATACGCCACCGCATTATCCCGCCGCAAGCATGGTTGGAAAACCTCAACCCGGCGATTCCGTTCAGCGATCTCAACATCGAGGTTGTCACCGAGACGACAGCGTTTCCCACTCCGTCGGGTCGAGCCATTGCCGCTGTCAACGGCTTCGGCTACGGCGGGACCAACGGCCATGTCATCCTGGCCCAGGCCCCAGAGGTGCCCGCGCCCGCCCCAGAACGGCCTTCGATCGCGCTCTTCCCAATCTCGGCCGCCAACAAAGACTCTGTCCGTGCTGTCGCCGCCGCCATGCGCGGCACCGTGGGTTGCGCGTCGTCGATCGACGATCTCTGTTCAGCCGCATGGAGCCGCCGAGCGCATCACTCGTTCCGGACCGTGCTGCCCTGTTCCGACAAGGACGAACTGGCGCGACATCTCGACGCTGTCGCTGCCGGAACAACGACGATCAGCCGCGCTGCCGTGCCGACTGGAACCAAACCGGTGTTCGTGTTCAGTGGCATCGGACCTCAATGGTGGGGCATGGGACGCGAACTTCTCGCCATGGAAGGGCCTTTCGCGCGCACAGCGGCCGAGATCGATTCGTTGTTCGTTGAGATCGCCGGCTGGTCGATTCTCGACGAACTGCTCAAACCCGAATCTGATTCCCGCATTCAGCGCACCGAATACGCTCAGCCGGCCAACTTTCTTGTGCAGGTCGGGCTCGTCGCCGAGCTCGCGGCGCTAGGTGTCGAACCTGCTGCGATTGTCGGGCACAGTGTCGGCGAGGTGAGCGCGGCGTTTGTCAGCGGTGCACTCACCCTTCGCGACGCACTCTTGGTGAGCTATCACCGGGCGCGTCTGCAGGCCAGTACGGAAGGCACTGGGGGGATGCTGGCCGTCGGTTTGCCGGAAAGCGATGTGGCGCTGCGACTTTCCGAAGGAGAAGGTCTCGACGTGGTCGTCGCGGCGGTCAACGGCCCCGATTCTGTGACGCTGGCCGGTCCGCTCACTGCGATCGAGCACCTGTACCGTGACTTGTCCGCGGACGTCTTCGTCCGCCGCCTGCAGGTGACGGTGCCATACCACAGCCCGCTGATGGATCCGATTCTCGACGATCTAGCAACGGTGCTTGCCGACATCCAGCCATTGCGGCCACAACGACATCTGTATTCGACGGTCACGGCCCAGCAGGTCACCCTCCCGGAATTGGGTGCCGAGTACTGGTGCGCCAACGTGCGCCGACCTGTGCGATTCGGCGACACCATCGAAACCCTGATCGACGAGGGCCACCGGGTGTTCCTCGAGGTAGGTCCGCATCCCGTGCTGTCGGGGAACATTCGAGCGATATTGGCCGCGAAAGCGGAGTCAGGTGTTGCCACAGCCACGCTCAAGCGCGGCGAGAGTGACCACGACCGTCTGCTCGGCGCCGTCGGGGAGCTGTACCGCGCGGGCTGCCTTGGCCGAACTGCGCCGGGCCAGTCCACGCTCGCACCACATGCGGATCTCCCCGGTTATCCCTGGCAACACAAGGCGCTGTTCGCCGAGTCCCGTCAGGCGGAGCTGGAGCGGAACGGTGGTGTCGATGACCGTCCACTGCTCGGCACCCGAGCTACCCAACACCCGATGGCATGGTCGACTGAGTTGTCGGTTACCCGGGTACCGTGGCTGCCAGACCACGTCGTCGACGGGATGGTGGTATTGCCGGGTGCCGCGTACCTCGACGCATTCTTGTGTGCAGCCGCCGAATGCACAAAACATCCAAGTCTCACAGTCGAATCCGTGCGGTTCTCCCGCCTACTCGTCATAGAAGACCACGCGGTGCCGACTATCACCGTCGCCCTGGAACCCGCAACGATGCGGCTGAGCTTTTCCTCCTACGACGACACCGACAATCGGATCGTCCACAGCACAGCACGAATAGTCGACGCGGAGGTAGAAGCACCGCAGGTGGAGGTGCCGTGCATCGACGGTGACGCCTTGAGCCATGAGGAGTTCTATGATCTGCTGAAAAGCCGTGGTCTCCAATACGGTCCGGCGTTCCGACGGGTTGTCGAGGCAAGGGTCGGCTCCGATGTCATCGTCACGACAATTGATCCGGTATCGGCCGACGCAACACACCTCGCTCACCCGGCCGTGGTCGACGCCGCACTGCAGGGCGTTGCCGCATTCGACGATCTGACACTGGGAACGACGGTGCCGGTCGCTGTCGAAACCGTGCGCAGGCACGGCCCGACGCCGACGGCTCCCGTGACCGCGGTGATCCGCCGCGGCAGCGGACCCGACATATACGCCGACATCACGATGTGTGGTCCCGATGGCACCGCATTCTTCGAGCTCCTCGGCGTGCGGTTCGCCGAATTGTCCCCTTCACCGTCGCCGATCGCCCAATTGGGTCCATTGCTTTACGAGATCGACTGGCGCCCGGTAGATCCGGCCGCCATCAATGGCCGTGCCGATCAGCCGGTGATTAC
>Ga0335072_10006166_pt1 | contig 17561 bp, 18 predicted proteins | sample Lox_Sample_21_FD_206725 | JGI IMG/M metagenome (GOLD analysis project Ga0335072, IMG submission 206725) | Soil microbial communities from Loxahatchee National Wildlife Refuge, Florida, United States - Lox_Sample_2.1 | ecosystem: Environmental > Terrestrial > Soil > Wetlands | place: USA...
CGCGAAACCAAAGAAGGCGCTGAGGCTGCCCACAGTCAGGAGAACAATGATGAACACGGCCATGCCGCGGCCGGGGCGCCACTGGCGGATGCGCAGCTTCATGACGCCGCGCACCAGGGGCATGAGCACAACGGCGAACATGCCGCTGACGTAGATGACCACGAGCACGTCACGCAGCAGATACGCGAAATAGAGAGCGATGGCGACGCCGAAGGCGAAGAGCACGGTAGCGCGGGGGCTCAACTGGCGGGTTGGGGTCATGCGCGAGCTCCCGGATTGCCGGTAGCCATGCGGGCGCGGAGGAGACCGAGGTCGAGGCTCGCGAGGATACGCTCGACAACGTTGGGGGCGGTCAGGTTCGCAGTGCCGATGGTGAGGTGAGCCTGGCGATACGAGGGGAGGCGCTGGGTCCAGCGTTCTGCGAGGCGCTGGCGATCGGCGAGGACAGGACGGACCGGGCCATCGTCGTGTGCAGCGCAGCGGGCGATCATCGTATCCAGCGGAGCCTCGAGGAAGACGACGAGGATATCGCGGAGAGAAGCGAGATGGTCGCGAGTTGTGCTGCGCTCCAGGGCGCCGCCTCCCAGAGCGAGCACGAAATTCTCTCTGGAATCATCGGTGAGTGCTTCGTGGATGACTTGCGCTTCGAGATCGCGGAACGCGGTTTCGCCGCGGCGGGTGAAGATTTCAGCAACGGTCATGGCCGCGCGGGTTTCCACCAGGACGTCGGAATCGAAAAAGTCCCAGCCCAGGTGTTCGGCGAGCATGGCGCCGACGGTGGTTTTGCCTGCACCCATAAAGCCGGTGAGGATAATCCGCGACGGATGGGCCGGAATCGACACCGGCACTGGCTGAGACCCGCTCATGCTTTGCTGATTATATGAATCGCCGGCGAACGGGCGGCGCTTATTTGCGAGCGGCCGCCGGGGGCTCCGGCTTGTCCTGGCGGATGGCCTGCTGAATATGGTCCCAGACCGCGGGGCTGGGATCGTGAATGGGCAACAGGAGTCTTGCCTGGGAAGCGATGTACTGCAGGTCCCGAACAAGCGCAGCGCAGTTCTCACACGACTTCAGATGCTCGTGCCCGCTGAGATCGGCCTGGGTCTCGAAGAGTTCGGGAAGGGCATCCTGGAATTCGGAACAGGTCATGATCTTGTCCATGGCGCGGATCACGGTCACGCGATCTGCTCCTTCCGCTGGCCGGTCCGCAGCAGGTCGCGCAGCTTCATTCTGGCTTTGTGCAACTGGGACTTGCTGTTTCCGATGGAGCAATCGAGCATCTCCGCTATTTCATTATGCTCGTACCCTTCGACATCGTGCAGCACAAAAACCAGGCGATAGCCAGGGGGCAAATTTTCGATAGCGCGCTCGAGCGTGACGCGATCGATAGAGCCTGAAAGAGTGAGGTCGCGGGCGCCGATGTCTTTGCGCGGGCCGTCGTCCTGGGAGGGCTCGAGGGTTTCTTCCAGAGAAACCTGAGGCAGGCCCTTGCGGCGCAGATGCATGAGAACGACGTTGACTGCGAGACGATGAAGCCAGGTGGAGAAAGCGGAGTCGCCGCGAAACGTGCCGATCTTGCGGTAGAGCTGGAGGAAGGCTTCCTGGGTCAGGTCCTCGGCCTCGGCGACATTGCCGAGCATGCGCAGGCACAGCGAATAGACGCGCCGCTTGTGCATGGCGTAGAGGGTTTCAAAGGCACGGCCATCGCCCTCGCGAGCTCTGTCGATCGCCTCCTGCTCCCCGGCAATGGGGGGGTTGCGGCGGAGGTGCTGGTTTGCCGGTCTTGGTTGTGTCGGCCCGGCCATCAGGACAAACCTTTCCCGTGCAATTGTTGCATGCGAGGACGCTCCAGTGGCTCTGCTGTTCGTGCTCTTCTGCGCAGTCAGGGTCATAGGCAAAAACTTTTCCGGGGGAAAAGCGGTATGGGTTACGACGCAGCCGGGGGTTCAGGGGTTGCTTCGGCGACGAGAAGGAAGAGGGGAGAAGCCTCGATTGAAAGGCTTTGGGGACGCGCAGCCGGGCGCTGTGCGTCCCCATCGAGAGAGGGAGACTAGCGGCCGAAGAAGGCGGCGTTTTTCTGCTGGTAGCTCGCCCATTTTTCGGGCAGATCGTCAGCAGCATAGATAGCGGAGACCGGACAGACCGGCACGCAGGCGCCGCAGTCGATGCACTCGACCGGATCGATGAAAAGCTGGTCGCTGTCGGCGTGCTTCGCCTCGTCCTTTTTTGGATGGATGCAGTCGACCGGGCAGGCATCGACGCACGCCGTATCCTTGGTGCCGATGCAGGGTTCCGCAATCACGTAAGCCATGAATTCCTCTTGAGCCGTCGGAATGACAACGGATCATTCTAGCAGGGGATTGTGGCGCGAAAACAAGCGCGGAGCGCAGGAAAAATTACTTTGGAGTTTGAGCGGCTGGCACGCGGTCAGCGCTGGTGTGCAGCGCGTTCGGCGGCGAATTCGGCGGGGGACGGAATGGGATGCAGATCGCGGCCGGCAAAAATATCGCCGAAGAGCCGGACGAGTTCCTGGTGGACGAGGCCGTTGCTGGCGAGAACTTCGCTGCTGTCGATGCGGAAGGGTGAGCCGTCGAACCGGGTGATGGCGCCGCCGGCTTCCATCACGAGGAGTGCACCAGCAGCGGTGTCCCATGGATTGAGATGGAACTCCCAGAAGCCTTCGACGCGGCCACAGGCGGTGTAGGCGAGATCGAGGGCGGCCGAACCGGCGCGGCGCACACCGTGCGAGCGCAGCGTGAACTCCTGGTAGAAGTGGATGTTGGGACTGACGTGGCGCTTGCGGCTGGGGAAGCCGGTGGAGAGGAGGGCTTCGGCGAGCTGGCTGGTTTTCGAGACGTGAATACGGCGTCCATTGAGCCAGGCGCCGAGGTTTTTTTGAGCGACAAAGAGCTCGTCTCGGGTCGGATCGTAGATGACGCCGGCGATCAGCACTCCATCTTTGCCTGCGGGGCGATGTTCGAGGCCGAGCGAGACACAGAAAACCGGAAAACCGTGCGCGAAGTTCGTCGTGCCGTCGAGGGGATCGACGTACCAGCGGTATTCGCTCTCGATGCGCTGACGCACGCCCTCTTCGCCGTAGATGCCGTGATCGGGAAAGGCCGCGGTGAGGCGTTCCGTGATTAATTTTTCGGAGGCGCGATCGGCTTCGGTGACGACATCGACGTCGCCTTTGTATTCGGTGGCCACGCCGCGCTCGAGGTAGCCGCGGAGGAGAGCGCCGGCTTCGAGGGCAATGGGAACAGCACGGGCGACGATGTCCAGTTCCTTCGGGACCGAGGCGTGGAGGGAGGGTGCGCTCACTGGCTGTCCTCGCCGGGCGTGTCGCTGCCATGATCGCTGCGGGGCTGACGGCGGGCGTCGCGGCCGTGCTCGGTGATGGTGCGGATCTGATTTTTGTAGATGAAGAGGTTCGGCTTGCCTTCGCGGGTGAGACGGATCATGCGGTCGTCGAAGTATTCGATCCAGCCGGAGACGGTTTCGCCGTCGTGCAGCTTGACGTGGACGGGGACCTGACGATCGCTCAGGGAGCGGAGGTAGAGGGCTTCCTGTCCAGTTTCGCCCGGGGGTGGGGTTTTGTGCCGGCGGCGGGAGGGTTGATCGGGCGGCATGGTGTTATTGTAGCCGCCCGAGAATCACTTATCGTCTCTGTCGAGCAGCGCCGAGGTGAGCATGTGCAGCAACGCGAGGACGAGGGCGCCTATGAGGGCGGCGGTCCAGGTTGCGACGTAAAAACCTGGAACAACGTTGCCTGCCAGTTTGAGGATGAAGGCGTTGATGACGAGGAAGAACAGGCCGAGGGTGAGGATGCCGAGAGGGAGGGTGATGATTTTCAGCAACAGTCCCAGGGTCACGTTGAGCAGACCGATGATCAGGACTGCGATGAGGGCAGCAGCGACGCTGCGAACATGAAAACCAGGCACCAGGCGTGCTGTGACCAGCAGAGCGAAGGCCTGCAGAAGCCACTTCAGGAGCAGTCGCACCATAGAGTCGAGTCTCTTTCGATCCGGAGTCGCCCGGAAGTAGAACAGCATACACTGGCGGGCGAGAAGGAAGAAGGGAGTAGGGAGTAGGGGGTAGAAGGAAGCTGAAGCCGGGGCTGCTTTCGTAACAACAATGCGCAACCAGAGAAGGCCGCCGATCCTGTATTGCCGTTTGAGCTTCCGGCTTCCAGCTTCTTCCTTCTCGCTTACCGGCGGCCTGCCTTCGGGTGCGGGCGCAATTACTGGGGTTGGGGAGCGCCGCTGGGAGGCGCCTGATTCTCACCGCCCATCCCGCGGTGACGGTGCGCCTGCATCTTCGCCTGCATCTCTTCCAGCTGCTGCTTCTGCTGATCGTTCAGAGCCGCTTCCAGACGGGTGCGCGAGTCCTGGCGAATCGCCTGAGCCTGCGCGTGCCGATCCTGGGGCGACAGTGACTGGTTCTGGAACAGAGCCTGCATTTTCTGCTGACGGTCAACGAGAATCGGCCTGATCTGGCTCTGTTGATCGGCGGAGAGGTTGAGCCTCTTGGTCAGGTGCGCAAGCTGCCGGTCCGGATCCATGTGGTAGCCGCGACCGTGGCCCCAATGGCCGTGCGGCTGGCCGCCGGGTGCGGTGGTCTGATCCTGCGGAGTCTGGGTCTGGGGTTGATCCAGCGCGTAGAGAGCGGCGTTCGCGCTGAGCGCGAGCATTCCGCCGAGTGCAATTGCGAAAAATTTGTTTCTCATCATGGGCCTGTTCTTTCCTCCTGCTGCAAATTTCCAACCCGCCCCGGCGAGCACTGTTGCGAAGGGAATTTGTCTTCCCTTCACGCGATCAGACGAGAAAATTCGCGTCAGGCTGCGGCTTGAGGAAAATTAATGCGTCTCTAGTGACGCGGCGTGGAGCGCCACCGGCGGCATGGGCACGGGTGTGGAACGCAGGCCGCAACGGAGCAGGTCCGGCACGTGCTCCTGCGAGTTGGGAAGATACGCGTAGGCGAAGACGGCCTGATACTCGGTCTCGCCGGGATAATTGCATCGAGCGCAGCTGGGACGGTAGTCAATCGCGGGATCGTCGCGCATCGGCTCCGTCCAGTCGTGCGAGCTGTGCGCGGAGACGGTGAGATATTCCGTGTGGTCAGGCGGGGCCGCGGGCTGGTAAGCGAACATCGGGCCCTTCTCACTGAGCGCGTTGACGAGCGCTCCGCCGCGTCCTGCGGAAGCGCGCCACAACCAGCGCAGTCCGACGCGCGCATACCAGTGTGCGCTGGAGGGAACCGGCTCGGCGAGGCGAACGTCTTTCGCTGTCTTGTTCTCGATGTGGAAGGCGAATCCGGGACCGGCATTGGCGCCGACATCGGCGATGTAGCTGGCCCTGAGCGTGACGCCCGCACACTGCGAAACATAAGGGCCGGGACGGCGATGCGTTGCGGCGGAGGGAGATTCGCTCCAGAAGATGAGCAGGAAAAGGGGCGCGCAATGCAGCAGACGATTCATCGAGCAAGGCCGAGCCGACGGCCGGAAACCTCAGGGGCAGAAGCCCGATTTTACTTTGAGCGTTTTGCGGCACGACCAGGGTCGCGCCCTGATTACAAAAGCCGCCGGCCCAGGGCCACCGGTCCATGTTCTCGTGTTCCCACATCTGCCAAGAGCGGGCAGATGTGGGGCACCCTTTGTGTCGTGTCCCGATACGGATCAGCTGCGGCCGAGCGCGTCGAGGTCGATCGACTCGTACTCTTTGCGTTCGATGCCGGCGCGAATCTCTTCGGGAGTCTTGCCCTGTTTTGTCATCTTGTATGCGTAGGCTTCTTCAGCGGCGCATGTAGCGCAGATGGCGCCGTGGGTTCCTTCGAAGCAGCTGTGCAGGCTGGCATGGCCGAGAGCGCGGTCGCAACGGCAGTAGCAGGGCAGCTGATAAAGCACCGCTGGGATCTGCGCGGCTTGTTTGTAGACTTCCACCTGCCACTTCTGCTGGAAGAACTGGCCGGTGAGCTGGTTGCCGGACATGATCGGCGGCAGGGTCTCCCCCTTCCGCGGAGGCAAGGGGTGATAAGCCGGAATATCCTGCGCCGGATCGGACCATTGCGCATGTACGTCGCTGCGCGGGCCGAGGCGGGCGGGAATAGCATAGGCTGCGACGACGATCACGCCGAGAAATGCACTGAGGATGGCTCGTTTCACTCGGGACTCTCCAGCCTCAATCTTACCAGGCGGCGGCGGACTCTCCGGTACCAGATCAGGGCGGCGAGCCAGAGGATGACGAGGGCGAGGAGGAGGGGGAACGTGGTTGCGATCCAGATACCGGCGCGAACCGCACGGGACATTCGATCGGCATGGCGAAGCTGCTGGGACGAAATCAATGTGGACTGGCCCCAGTCGAGCGATTCGATTCGATCGAGGTAGCCCTGCTGCACGCAACCTTCGAGGCTGTAGATGCCGACGGTGTGGGAAAAATGCGCGGCGACGATGAGGGCCTGGGAAAACTGAGTCCAGCTGAGGGGTGCGCCGAGGGAGCCGGCACCCGGCGCCCCCTCGGTGCTGCCGACGCCGATGGCCTGGGCATGGGGGCCGAGGGTCCAGATCATGCCCGCGCCGACGTTGGGCGCATAGCTGGTGTAAAGCATGAGGGCTTCCTGATCGCCGCGGACATCGACGATGCCGAGCAGCCGCTCCAGCACAGTGGAGTGCTCTTCGCGCTCGGCCACGATGAACGGCAACTGATAAGTCTGGACGAAATATCCGCGGTCGTGCAGTTGACGGATCAGCGCTGCATAGTTTGAACGCGCGCGGAAGACGCGGGCACGGTCGAAGTAACGCGATGCGAGGAGCCTGACCAGTTGCCAGCGGTGTCCGCGCAGCTGGGCAAATTCGCTGAAGTTCGGTTCAATATCGAGGCCGACGCCCTGCCACCGAAGAGAGTTCTCCGCCGTCCACTGCTCGAACTGATTCACCGCGGCCTGTGCGTCGGGGAAGCTGCCGGCATTGAAGTAGCTTCCTTTGCCAGGGGACAGCTCGATCCAGGCGACAAGCGGGATTCCGGCAGCGTTGAGGCGCTGGACCAGTTGGGCGCGCTCGCGACTGAAGTCGGGAACCGCGAAAACCAGTCCGGCGTGCAGACGGGTGAGGGCGGTGAGGATCGCCGGATCGGAGAGGAGTTGCTGCGCTTCCGCAATCGTCTTGTCGCAGCAGGCGAAAGTGAGCTGCGGGGGCCCTGGCGCGTCAACGCGAACGCCGGACGGGCTCTGGGGTGCGGCGGGAGTGGGGATCAGCAGCCAAACGGCAATAGGAAGGAGGGAAAGCCGCAGTGTCGACACGTTCCAGTTGGGTGCAAGTGAGAGTCCAGAAAAGGCCCAGGACCTGCTGGATGAGGCTTCGCGGAGCAAAAAAAACGGCACGAACGTTGATTTGTCCGTGCCGGGAGGCCAGTGACGCAACTTGTTGACTTACCTGCCAGCGGCGAATTCTCAGTCGCCGATCCGGCTCAAAACCTTCCTAATCTTCTGATGCCTTGCGCGGGGACAATGGACGATTTATTTTGCCCTTGGTCCTGCTGCGCTGGCTGAAGATCGGCTTTCCCGATCTCCAAAATAGTGTAACCCTGAACCCCCGGGAGTACAAGCCCGCTACACAATTTAATATTTTTCGCGGGGATTACTCTTACCATTTTGGGACTTCCCCGACGGTTTATCCCATGTCTGATCAACAACTACCAGCCAAACCGGACTCCGGAACCATGCTGAAGGCGTTTGTGACGGGCGCAATCATCGCAGCGTCGGCCTTAGTCGGGGGTCTTGCCGTCGTTTTCTGGAACCGTAAGGCCCTTTCGGGTCTGCGGCAGCACCCGGAGGCAGAACAGCCTTCAGCAGGAGCAGACGAGATCGAGGAATAAAAGTTGCGCGGTTACACGGCTGGCCAGGGGATGGGCGTCAGCCCAGGCTGTCGATGGCCGCAGCCAGGTCGAAGTCCCTCTCGGTCAAACCGCCGGCGTCGTGGCTGATGAGCGCCAGGCGCACCTTGTTGTAGCGGATATCGATGTCGGGATGGTGACCCGCGCCCTCGGCCATTTCGGCCACGCTGTTGACGAAGTGCATGGCTTCGACGAAGTTGTGAAACTCGCAGAGGCGCACCAGCTCGCCTGCCTCGAGATTCCACTGGGGAATGGATTTCATTTTTGCTGTGACGACTCTGTCTGCGAGGACAGGCATTGGCCTCTCTCCACGTTCGGGATTTCAGGCACCGTCGAATTGAGATTCAGACTTTGAGGTCTTCGATTGCCCCAGCAAATGATAGCGGAGAGAAGCGCGGATGGCGGGTCATTTCCGCGCGTAAATCTTCCCAGAGGCTGTCGGGAAGGCCGAGGAAGACCTCGACAATGTTGGGGTCGAACTGGGTTCCCGCGCATTTTTCGACTTCGGAGCGGGCCACGTCGTAGGAGCGGGCCTTGCGGTAGGGGCGGTCGGAGGTAATGGCGTCAATCGTGTCGGCGATGGCGAAAATGCGGGCCCCGAGCGGGATCTCATCGCCTTTCAGGTTGCGGGGGTAGCCGTGGCCGTCGTAGTGCTCCTGATGGGCGTAAACGATGTCGGCGGCTTCTTCGAGAAACGGAATCTTGCGCAGGATCTGATAGCCGCGGGCGCAATGTTCGCGCATGACGCGCTGTTCTTCGGGGTCGAGTTTGCCGGGCTTGAGGAGGATGGCGTCGGGAATGGCCATCTTGCCGATGTCGTGGAGGAAGGCGCCGCGCGCGATGATGCGGGTCTGCGCCATTTCTACGCCGCAGTGGCGGGCCAGGGCAATGGTGTAGGCGGTGACGCGGCGGGAGTGGCCTTCGGTCTCTGCGTCCTTGAGGTCGAGCGCGTCGCCGAGGGCTTCGAGAGTAATGTCGTAGGAGCGCTCGAGGTCGGCCATGGCCTGGCGGAGCATTTCAGTACGGGCGGAGACCAGCTGCTCGAGATTATGGCGGTAGACGGAGTTCTGCTGGACGAGGCGGCGGTAGTCCAGCGCGCGGCGGACCGTGACCAGCAGCTGCTCTTTTTCAAAGGGCTTGAGGAGGTAGTCGTAGGCGCCCTTGCGCATGGCGGAGATGGCGACACCGACATCGTGGATGGCGGTGACCATGACCATGGGCGTGTCGGGCTGGGCCTCGCGGATGCGCTCCAGCAGGCCGATGCCGTCGAGGCCGTTCATGACGATGTCGGAAAGGATCAGGTCGTAGGGGGGGTCGTGCTCGAGGTGCTCGATGGCTTCAAGGCCGTTGGAGGCAAGAACAGGGGTGTAGTTGGACTTCTCCAGCATCGCGGCCATCAGCGTGCGAACGTACGGCTCATCGTCCACGATCAGGATCCGCTCAGAAGCCACTGCCCCTCCAGCCTTTGGCTCGGTTCACGTATGAATTTGTCAGAGACCCCTGGAATTCCGCTATATCGTATCCTGGTGGATTCGCGAAGAGTCGACAATTCCCGGAACGTGGAAGCAAGGCGGACCATTTCGGGTCACCCTGCCCGCGCAGTTCCTGCGTGGAAAACGTCGTTGCCAGAGAAATATCTCTGAAATCGGCAAAATACCGAAGTCAAAAAACTATTCTCGCCAAAATATGCCATCGGCATCTCTCCCCCAAACGGGGTAATTGAGCATCCAAGGTTCGTGTTACTCTTCTTCTCACGGTTCCCCAGGACCACGGATGTTGTTCGAAATCGACCGACAGTTCGCGAAAATAGCAGCGCGTGAAATGGCGCCGCAGAGTCTTGCCGAAAAGCAGCGGGACATCTACGACAGCCATCGCCATCGCGTCTTCTCGGTTTCCTACTACATGACGGGCAGTGAGCTGGAGGCGGAAGAAATTCTGCGCGGCACGTTTATCCGTGCTTTCCTCCAGGAAGACGAGCCGGATCACGCGATCATCGACACGGCGCTTCTGGAGCAGCTGCGCGATCAGCGGGTTCTGATCGAGGAGTCGCCGCTGCCGGCACCCACGGCGGGTTATCTGCCGCAGCGCAACAATATTCTCCGCACCGAGCTTGAGGATGCGATTCGGTTCCTGCCCTCGGCGGAGCGCCTGGTGTTTCTGCTGATGGATGTGGAAGGGTACGCGGCCAGCCGGGTCGCCGAGATGTTGAACCTGAGCCCATCGGTCGTGCTGCGGACTGCCTTGACGGCGAGAATGCGGCTGCGCGCCGAGCTTGCGACGATGCGCGACTGCGATCGCCAGGCTGCCTGATTCCCGCTGGCGTCGTGTTTCCGAAATCTCCTTATTGTCTACAAACAGAAAAGCAGGTCCCTCGCTCGCCTGCCCCATCTTCGATGGGGCTCCAAAAGCGCTCGCTACAGGATGACAGGTAAAGGAATTTCGGAAAGACGACGCTAGTGCACGCCGTTTTTCTTTCCCCCGCTGAGCCCTGCCTTGCGCGACTCCTGCTGTGCGCGGCGATTCTTGGCCCAGCCCTCTTTCGTGGCCTGACGGCCGCGCGCTACGGCCAGCGCGTCGGCGGGGACGTTTTCCGTGATGGTGGAACCGGCTCCAACGTACGCGCCCTCGCCAATCACCAGCGGCGCCACCAGCGCTGAATCGCTGCCGATAAAAACGCGATCCCCAATCACGGTCTTGTGCTTGGAGACGCCGTCGTAGTTGCACGTAATGGTGCCGGCGCCGATGTTGACCTCGTTGCCGATCTCGGCGTCGCCCAGATAGGTGAGGTGGTTGGCCTTGGAGCCCTTGCCGAGCCGGGTCATTTTGGCTTCGACAAAGTTGCCGATGTGAGCGCCTTCGCCGATGTGGCAGCCAGGGCGCAGATGGGCCATGGGACCGATGCGCGCGCCCTTGTCAATCTGGGTGTCGGAGATGACGCAGGCGTGCCGGATGATGACCTGATCACCGACGATGGCGTTTTCGAGAACCGAATACGAGCGAATATGGCAGTCGCTGCCGACGCGGGTTTCTCCCAGTAACTGGGTGAAGGGCTCGATGACAGTGTCGGGCCCAATCTGGACGCCGGCATCGATCAGGACCGTCTCGGGCTGAAAGATGGTGACGCCTGCGGCCATGAGGCGGCGTGCGGTTGCGAGGCGCAGCTCCCGATCGAGCTGCATCATCTCGGCGATGGTGTTGGCGCCCAGGACTTCTTCGGGCCGCTCGGCCTTAATCGCGAGCACGCGCTGGCCGGCAGCGTGGAGGATGCCGGCCATGTCGGTCAGGTAGAGCTCCTTCTGCGAATTGTCGGCCCTGAGGCCGCCGATGTGGCTGAACAGCGCTTCGCGGCGGAAGGCGTAGATGCCGGAGTTGATCTCGCGCAGGTTCTGCTGGTCGGGCCGGAGGGACTTCTGTTCGACGATGGCGTCGACCTCAGGCGCTCCCGGGGACTTGCGGATGACGCGTCCGTAGCCGAATGGTTGTGCGGGCTCGGCGGTGAGGATGGTCATGGCGGCCTTTTCCAGGAGGTGAAAATCGCGCAGCGTGACGATGGTCTCGGTACGCAGCAGGGGAACGTCGCCGGAGAGGACAATCAGCTCGTCGTAGTCGCGAGTTCCCTGCTCTGCGATCTGGATGGCGTGGCCGGTTCCGCGCTGCTCGGTCTGCACGGCAAAGCGCACACCGGTATCGCGCACCGCGGTCTGGACGGCTTCGGCCTGATGGCCGACGATGACGAGGATGTCGTGAGGCGGGACGACCTGGGCGGCGGAGGCGATCACATGCCGGAGGAGGGAGCGGCCGCCGATCTCGTGGAGGACTTTGGCGCGCTTCGATTTGAGCCGGGTGCCTTTGCCCGCGGCCATGATCACGATACCCAGTCGCATGGATGCTGAAGCTCCTTCGGCGCGCAGAGGGACCGCGATGTGCGCGCGCAACCACTCATTTTCTCAGACGCCTGATCGTGCCGTATTGGATAACTCGGCTTTGACCGGGTGCGGAATCACGCACAGCACGGTTGCTTACGGTAATTCCACCGGGCAAATTTCGCTGAACCGGCAATCCAGCTCTCGTATACTTTCGAGTCAGCCACCCGTGCGAGGACACGAATGCCTTGTCTGGAAATGAAAGTGCCGGCTCTGCCCCATCCGGTTCCGGCCACGCGACTGCGCGCGCTGCTGGAAAAACCCGGCGCTGCAATCCTGCGGCGGAATCACATTGCAGAGGCACCGGGACACGACGACGGGGAACTGCGCAATCGCATTCGCGTCGCGGCGGTTCTGGCGGTGAACCTGACCGATCCTCCGCGACCCATGGACACAGCAGCAGACGCCGGCGATGCAGAGGAGCCCGCCGAGGAGCTGGACGAACATCCGACCGATATCGACGCCGATCAGCAGACGGGCAGCTTCGCGAAGGGTCTGGAGATCTGGATGAGCGATGGCGAGCGTGCGGTGTGCGCTTTGGCCGATGCGGACGAAATCCCGGGGGCGCTGGCGATGTTCGACGCCTGGTTGCGGCTGGCGCGCTTCCCGCCGGCTTTCCAGCGCCTCGACCAGCGGCTGGTGGGGCTTCAGTATGCATTCCGCGAGGGTCTTTCGATCGCCATTCAGGGTGATCCGTCGGTAAGTCCGCCGGAGCCGGAGACTTATTTTGACTCGATCGCGCCGATCCCGGAGATCGACGATTTTCGCGAGCCACGCTTCGTGGTCCGGCTGCCGGAGGCGGGTGTGGGATACCTGCACGACATGCTGCGTTCGGCTTCGGCGTGGCTGGACGATAATTCCTATCCCAACATTCTCGGTCCGCGATGAGAGGTGGGTTGTTTGCGGGGTTTTTGGGAGCATTGCTGACGGCCCCGCTCCTCGCTCCATCTCAGGACTTCGCGCTGATCCAAACTACCGCAGAGAATGCGGAGCACATCGAGAGCGGCTCGGTGCTCTCGTCCGACGGCAAACCGGTCACGTACCGGATCCGGCTGCTGCCAATCTCGTCGTTTCCCAATCTGCCGGCACCTGTTGCAGCAGAGCTGAAGCGACGCGGATGCATGATCCCGCAGAGCTTCGAGGCGAAGGAGCCGGAGAACGTGATTCATGGCGCCTTTCGCGCGCCGGGGAGCAGCGACTGGGCGGCGCTGTGCTCGTTCGAGGAGACGACGACTCTCTACGTGTTCTTTGCCGGACAGCCGGAGTCGCCCGTGGCCCTGCGCTCGCAGCCGGATTCGGCATGGCTGGGCGGGGAACCAGGAAGCGATGTTTCCGGTTCGGCCTGGGGGATTTCGGTTCGCACTGCGGCTGAACTGCGCTCGACTCCGGCGCTGCGCCGCGGGGTCACGATCGATCACGACGCCATCGACGACGCACGCCTCGAACGCTCCCTGGCGATTCACTACTTCGAGAGCGGACACTGGACGAATCTGCATGGCGGTGACGGCAGTGATTGAGACCCGGCCAACAGCAAGACGCTATGGGACGAGCTGCATGTTTTGTTTTTAATGCGCAACTAATTCATCGAGTCTCTGTCTAATGCATCGCGGCGCCTGTGGCCCGCACTCTCGTTGCGGCTCCTGAAGTTGCCTGGGTTTTAGGGGATATTTCCCCGCGTCGGGAGCCGGCCGCCGCCAGGCCTGAGGTTAATTGCCCGATGAAATCCTGCCGCCTGGTTCGCAATCCAGCTTTATCAGCGCAGGACTATGATGGTTCGCATCGATCCGCGAAGTATCCCCGTCCCCGCCGCAGATCGCGCGCGGCACATGCTTGCTTCTCTCGCCTTTGACAAAGGATGGCCATGTCCCCGTCGCCCCTCCCTACGATTCGCCCCGTCGCACTTCTCGCCTGCCTTGTTTCCGGTTGCGTTTTTGGCGTTACCGCGCTTTCAGCACAGACCGCCCAGGTCACGGTGCCGAACCGTATCGTTCGGCCTGTGGACGACAACTCGCGCGTGACGCTGCGCGGCTACGTTCATCCGCTGGCGAATGCCACGAACGACCGCGGTGCAGCGCCGGACTCGATGCCCATGACGCGGATGCATCTGGTGCTGAAGCGCAGCGACGCGCAGGAATCGACATTGAAGCAGTACCTCGCCGAGGTGCATACTCCCGGCAGCGCGAGCTACCACAAGTGGCTGACGCCCGATCAGTTCGGCAAGCAGTTCGGGCCGTCGGACCAGGATCTTGCCACGGTGGAGTCGTGGCTTTCCGCGCACGGCTTTGAGATCAACGAAGTCAAGCCCGGACGCCAGGTGATCGAGTTCACCGGCAGCGCCGCGCAAATGCGCAGCGCATTCCGGACGCAGATCCGCGAGTACCAGGTGAATGGGGCTCTGCACTACGCTGCGGCCAGCGATCCGCAGATCCCTGCAGCGCTCTCGCCTGTCGTGGGCGGGTTTGTTTCGCTGAACAATTTCCGGCTGAAGAGCCACGCACGGATGCTGGGCGAAGCCAGCTACGATCCGAAAACCGGGACGGCAAAACCCGAATGGACGGTGAACGGAGGGGAAGGCTATCCGACCCTCGGTGGCGTGAACTTCGCGATCACTCCGGGTGATTTCGGCGTGCAGTACGACCTGCCCAATGCATCTCTGAATGCGGCCTATTCGGGCACGACCTACGACGGCACGGGCCAAACCATTGCGATTGTCAACGAGGCCAACATCAATGTCGCGCTGGTGAATCAGTTCCGGACCCTGTTTGGGCTGCCCGCCAATCCGCCGAATGTGATCATCGACGGCACCGATCCTGGCGTCGATGGCATCAACAATCCCGACGGTCCAAATTACGCGTCCGGTGAAGCGTATCTCGACGTTGAGTGGTCGGGGGCGGTCGCTCCCAAAGCGACAGTCGATCTGGTGATCGCGGGCGACACGGCCCTGGAGAATGGTCTCTACCTGGCCATGGAACACGCAGTATACGGCGACATTGCCCCCATCATCAGCGCGAGCTTTGGAGCGTGCGAGACCGAAATAGGCTCGACCAACCAGTTCCTTCTGAGCCTGATGGAACAGGCCGCTGCAGAGGGGATCACGGTGACGGTTTCAACCGGCGACAACGGATCGGCCGGGTGCGACAATCCCGATGCGCAGGATTTCGCGATCTACGGTGCGAACATCAGCGGATTTGCATCGACACCGTACAACGTCGCGGTGGGCGGTACGGATTTCTACTACGGCAGCGGCTACCAGAGCCTGACTCTGTCGGGAGTTTCGACGTACTGGAACACAACAGGATCCAATACGCCGAACGTTTCGCTGCTCAAGACAATTCCTGAGCAGCCGTGGAACAACAGCCAGTTCGGGCTGGATGCTTCGAATTACTTCAACACTTATGGAGACAGTACGATTGGCGCGGGCAGCGGCGGAGCCAGCAGCGCAGCAGTCTGCTCTACCGGTTACAACCAGACGACCGGGGCCTGTTCGGGAACTCTGACGGGCTACCCGAAACCGTCGTGGCAGACCGGCACGGGCGTTCCGGCGGACAGCGTTCGCGACATTCCCGACGTTTCGCTCTTTGCAGCAGATGGTCCGAACTATGCCTACTATGCCACCTGTGCATCGGATGGAGACTGCCAGCCCAACTCCAGCGGCCCGGTCCAGATCTTCGGTGTCGGGGGCACATCGGCTTCGGCGCCTGCGTTTGCCGGCATCATGGCTCTGGTGAACCAGAAGTACGGACGCCAGGGGCAGGCCGACTTCATTCTCTATCCGCTCAAGGCGCAGTTCCCCACTGCGTTCCATGACATTACGGTGGGCAATAATTCGGTGCCGTGCAACGTCTCGACGATTGTCCTGACGACCGGATCGATTCCGCCCACTAACTGCATTTCCGTCGCCAGTCCTCTCACTGTGACCATCACCGATCCGAACACTGGTCAAAACGTTCCAGTGGTCGAGGGCCAGATCGGTAAGGGGACCACGGCTGAATACAACGCCGCCGCCGGCTACAACCTGGCCACCGGTCTGGGCTCGGTAGATGCTGCGGTGCTGGTGTCGGACTGGGGAAGCGTCACGCTCAAGGCGACGACCACGACGGTCACCTCGCCGGCAAACAATGCCACGATCACGGCGGGGCAGAGCGTCACCTTCAGCGGAACGGTGACCGGCACCGGCACACCGACGGGGACAGTCGCTCTCGTGACCAACAGCAACACGCCGCTCCAGCAGGAACTGGGCGTCTTCACTGTCACGGCCGGCGCATTTTCCGGAACGACAACGACGCTGCCAGGCGGGACGTATCAGATCGAGGCGGAGTACAGCGGCGACGGCACGAACGCGCCGAGCACATCGAGTCCTGTGACGGTCTCGGTGGCGGCGGGCCGTGCGAGCACGACCAGCGTCAGCGTGCTCGACAACACAGACCGAGCCAGCGCTACAAGCGGAGCGACCGTTTCTTACGGAAGCCAGCTCATCCTCGATGCGGAGGTCACCGGCGGCAGCACAGCGCCTGCGCCGACCGGGACGGTCGTCTTCGCCGACAACAGCACCACGATCAACACCGCAACGATCAACGCCGAAGGTGACGCCGAATACAATGCACCGTTCGCGGTGGGCGCCCATTCAGTGACAGCCACTTACTCCGGCGACGCGAGCTATGCCGGATCGAGCGGAGCGACGGTCGCCTTCACGGTGATCAAAAACACGCCGGCGATGGGCCTGGCGGTCAGCTACACGACGTCGCAGGGGTCCCTGGCCAGCGGGCAGGCCGATGTTCTGACGATCGCTCTGCTGAACAGTACCTATGCCACTGTCACGAACAGCGGCATCACGACGCCATCAGGGGGTGCATACGTCGTTCCGGCGGCCGCTCCGACCGGCACGCTGACGATCAGCGGCATCTCCGGGGTGACCAGCGCTGCGCTGGCTGCTGGGGTCGATCCGTCGAGTGGTGCGCCGGCAGGGATTGCCACCGTCACCATTCCCGCCAGTGCAGCTACGGGGAACATCAGCCTGAATGTTACTTACAACGGGGATGCCAACTATAACTCCACCAACGGATCAACCACGCTTCCCTTCGGGGCCACAGGCGGCACGGCGACAACGACTACAGCCTCCGTCAGCGGCAGTATTTCGCCGACGACCACGGTGACCCTGAGCGGCTCGGTCACGGGGAGCGCCAGCGCTGCGCCCTCGGGTCAGGTCGAGATTTACGCAGGAGGATACGTTCTGGGGTACGCCACGCTCAGCCCAAAGAGCGCGCAGATCACTCCGGATCCAGAATCGCAACCGTTCCGAATCCTCGTCCGGGGCAGCGGTCTGGCATTCGCTTGCGTTCTCCTGCTCACCATCCCCGCGCGCCGAAGCGCATGGAGAAACCTGCTGGGCCTTGTCCTGTGCGTGTGCGTCACCGCGTTTACGCTCGGTTGCGGCGGCGGCGGGTCGAGTTCGGGTGGCGGCGGTGGTGGTGGAGGCGGAGGAGGTGGCGGCGGTGGCGGCAGTGCGCTCTCATCTACCTTTAGCGTGCAGCTCAACAGTGAGTCTCTGCTCCAGGGATCGAACACGATTACGGTGCAGTATCTGGGCGACAAGACTTTCGCGCCGTCGTCGTACACCTTCAGCAATGCGCTGAGCAACCCGCTCTCCGACTTTTCGCTGACGGCATCGACGTCGATCCTTCCTGTCTCCGGCGGAACCGGCACCGCGAAGATTTTCGTGGCGCCCACCAATGGATTCAGCGGGACGGTGAAT
>Ga0335072_10006168_pt1 | contig 17555 bp, 14 predicted proteins | sample Lox_Sample_21_FD_206725 | JGI IMG/M metagenome (GOLD analysis project Ga0335072, IMG submission 206725) | Soil microbial communities from Loxahatchee National Wildlife Refuge, Florida, United States - Lox_Sample_2.1 | ecosystem: Environmental > Terrestrial > Soil > Wetlands | place: USA...
CTTCAGCTCCGAAACAAATGCTTGGTCGGGTGCCGCACCCTTCGCCTTTTAAGGGTGCGGGTTTAGAGTCCACTGCAAGCACGTAGCAGCGGTTTTGCGCCGCTGGTGTTTGCCCGTAGGGCGCAGGATTGCTGCGCCCCGTCATGCCTGCGCGTTTCGCCGAAGATTCAATCCGCTTCTTCCCGGCTCGCTGTCACTGCGGCGACACCATCACGTAATGCGTTGCTCCCGCATGGTTCACCAGCAACAGCACCGCTTGGTTGTCGGTTCCCGACAACGCCGCGCGGTATTCGTCCATGTTGTGCACCGGTTTGCGGTTCACTTCCTGGATCACGTCGCCGCGTTGCAGGCCAGATTCCGCCGCGGCGCTCGATGGATCCACTTCGGAAACCACCACTCCGCTGGTGGACGCGGGCAGTTGCAACTGTCGTGCGATTTCTGGCGTCAGGTTCTCTACGCTTATGCCCTTCAGTCCTGAAGGTCCGTTCCCACTGGGTTGCGCGTTGTTGCTCGCGGCGCCTTTCTCTGGAAATTCTCCCAACGGCACGTCCACGCTTTGGTTCTGGCCGCTGCGGAAAACCTTCAGGTGCGCCACGGTCCCGGGAGCCATTTGCGCAATGCGCACACTAAGTTCCTGGGAACTGGCCACCGCCTGCCCATCCAACTCCAGCACGATGTCCCCGCGCTTCAATCCGGCTTTCGAAGCCGGGCTATTTGGCACCACGTCTCCAATCAACGCCCCACCTCCATGGTTTAATCCGAACGCCTTCGCCATGTCCGGTCCCACCGACTGGATGGTGACACCCAAATATCCACGAATTACTTTGCCGTGTTCGACGATCTGATCCATCACGTTGCGCGCCATGTTGATGGGAATCGCGAACCCTACTCCTTCATTGCCGCCTTCCTCGCCGCCGCCCGAAAGAATCGCGGTATTGATACCAATCAAATTCCCGTGCAGGTCGATCAGTGCCCCTCCCGAATTCCCAGGATTGATGGCCGCGTCGGTCTGGATGAAATCCTCGTAATGTTCGATCGCGGATCCCAGCCCGCGCCCGGTGGCGCTCACAATGCCCATGGTCGCCGTCTCGCCCACTCCGAACGGCTGCCCGATCGCGAATACCACATCGCCCACCTTCAATTCCGATGAGTCTCCCAGCGGAAGGGTTGGCAGCCCGGTCGCCTCAATTTTGATGACCGCTACGTCCGTCAGCGGGTCGCTTCCTATCACCTTGGCCTTGAATTGCCTCTCATCTGGCGTCACCACTTCCACGTCCGACGCGCCGGAAACCACGTGGTTGTTAGTCAATATGTATCCATCCGCATTCACGATCACGCCGGAACCCAGGCCATATTCGCGCTCCGATTGCGGTCCTTGCTGGAACCCGGGCGGAAGCTGGTTCCCAAAGAATTGCCGGAACATTGGATCGTTGAAAAAGTTTGGCACGTTCCCACTCGGCTGCTTGACCACTTTTGTGGACGATATACTCACCACCGCGGGAAGCGCGGGTGTCAACACCGTGGAAAATCCATTCTTGAAGTCGGCCAAGCTCACAGGCGGCGGGTTTTTCACCACCTTCACTGCCACCTTTTCTGCGCCTAGCACCGCGTGCCCGGGCAAATGCACCACGCCGGCGCGGAAAAATCCACCCACCAGCAGAATCGCCAGCACGAGTACGAGCATGAAGTAAGGGACTTTTCTTGTTATTGAGCTCATGGACCGCCTCCAACATTGGATTCCGCGCCTTGTGCGCTCACCGCTTCAGGAAGCAAACGCTTGCAGCACGTGTAGATAATGAACGACGTCCTCGCGGGACAGCATGCCCACCACGCCGTTCCCTTCCACCACTGGTAACTGGTTTACGCCATCGCGCCCCATCTTTTCAAGCGCGGACCACAGCACCGCATCGGGGCTGGTCGAGGCCAACCGTTGCAGCGGCACCATCACTTGCGAAGCCTTCGTCGTTGGCCATTCTGCACGTGCCACTTTCTGGATGCACGACATTGTCACCAACCCGGTAACGCCGCTATCTCCATTCACCACGAAGTAGCGCACTCCCGCCGGCAGGATGTACTTGTCCACCAAATCCTGCAACGTGATCTCCCCGGAGATTTGTGGGAAGTCGCGCTGCATCGCGTCGTGCACCCGGTGGTCGCCCAAAAGGCTCTTGAGCGTTTCCTGTTGCAGTTGGCTGGCCGCGGCGCTTTCCAGGAACCAACCAATGAACGCGGTCCACAATCCACCGATGAAATTCCCATTCAGGGCCTGCCACACTCCCAGAAAAATAAGCAGAAATCCGATGAACCGCCCGGTCATTGCGGCAATGCCTGTCGCCCGCCGGTATTTGCCTGTCAACCTCCAGATAATGGCTCGCAACACCCGGCCGCCGTCCAGCGGAAAGCCGGGGATCAGGTTGAACAATCCAAGAATCAGATTCAGCAGCGCCAGATACTTTGCCAGCGCATACAGCGGTTGCCACGAGATCAGCAGCGGCTCAATCTCCCAAAAAAGCGCCGCCAAAACGAAGCTCACCAGCGGACCAACGATCGCGATCCAGAATTCCGCGCGGGCGCCAGGGGGTTCCCCGCCAATTTCCGACACGCCCCCAAAAATGAACAGCACGATCCGCGGCACCGTCATGCCAAATTTCTGTGCCACCACCGCGTGCCCCAACTCGTGCACCAGCACGCTTACGAACAACAGCATCGCGGTCGCCAGGCCCGTCAACCAATATGTCGCCACCGCCCAACCCGCGAATTCGTGGGGGAAATAGCTGACCGCCAGCATCCAGGTGAGCAGACCTAATACCAGGAACCACGAATAATCTAGATCAACGGAGATGCCAAAGATCCGTCCGATTGGAATAGTGTGACGGAACATCGCAAAAGGCCAAGAGCAGTCGCGCTAACCTCATTCAACGGCCCGGTGCCAACATTCCACCATTAGCAGGCGCTCCCTGAGCCCGTCTATACAGCATTCTACCTAGCTGCTTCGCAAGTTCCTGGCATTGCGCGTCTACCGCTTTTTCCTACTCATTTTCTGGCGTTCCATTACTACTTTCTCTTGATTCTAAGAAACTGATTCTCCGTGCTCTACTCCCCTCGAGACTAGTTCCCGAGAGGTTTCTTTCATGAAAGCAAAAATCGCCCTTTTGTTGCTGTTCTCTACCGCGGCACTCGGCTCCGCCCGCGCTGACCAAACCAAGACCGACGTCGAGGATCGCTTGCAAAGTTCCACCGCCACCATTCAGCAAATTATTGACGCGCCAGACAAAGGCATTCCCGACGAAGTTCTAAAAGGCGCCAAGTGTATTGCCGTGGTGCCCAGCATGATTAAGGGCGCCTTCATCGTTGGCGGAAAGCACGGTCGCGGCGTCTCTACCTGCCGTTTGCCCGACGGCCGCTGGAGCGCTCCCGCGTTCTTCACCATTTCCGGCGGAAGCTGGGGATTGCAAGCCGGTGTCGAAGACATTCAGTTGATCATGATGGTTATGAATGACGATGGCATGCGCCACCTCCTTCAGGACAAGTTCCAGGTCGGCGGCACTGCTTCGGCGGCCGCTGGTCCCGTGGGTCGTCACGCTTCGGCCGGCACCGACTGGAAAGCCAGCACCGAAATCCTGACCTACTCCCGCGCGCACGGCCTCTTTGCTGGAATTGATTTGTCCGGTTCGTGGATCGAACACGACAAGGATTCCAATGTCGCCATGTACGGCAAGGAATACACCAACACGCAACTGCTGACCGGTAAGGTTCCGGTTCCCGAACCAGCGCGCGCGTTTCTGGCGGAAGTTCGCAAGGCCGAAAATCGTAACCTGCAAAGTCAAGCGGACACACACCGATAATCTGGCTGCACGCATTTCCAGATCCACTGAGCTGAAATAGCTTCACAGTCTCGAACGCTGCCGGAAGGAGACGACCTCTCTTTCCGGCGGTGCTTATTTTTGGACTGTCCGCGTGGCACAGGCACTCCTGCCTGTGCTCTTGGGGTGCCCATAACATAACCTTCCCAACTCGCGTAAATTGCATGCAATGACCCAGGCTTCCGCCCCTGGAGCCTCCTCGTCCACCTTTTAACATCCACCAGCCCTCTTACCATCTATGAAGCAAGTTGCGGCAGACAATGCGCACAATCCTACCCTTGCGACTTCCCCGGTTGTGCCGCAAAATGACCCCACGCACTCATCCTTCTCGGAGCCTCTCCCATGATCGAGCGCAACATCCGTGATGTTCTCAACTTATACAACCCTGCCGATCCCCTCGAGAAAGCTTGGACCATACCCGCGCCGTGGTACTTCGACCAACGCATCGCCGCACTTGAGCGCCACTCCGTCTTCGCCGCCAATTGGCAAGTGGTCGGCCGGCTCGAGCAGGTCCAGCAGCCCGGCCAGTTCTTCACCCTCGATGTGAACCACGAGCCGCTGCTCGTCGTGCGTAGTGAAGACCGCCAGCTCCGCGCGTTCTACAACGTTTGCCGGCATCACGCCGCTGCCGTCGAACCCAACGTCTCCGGTTGCGCTAAGCAGTTTCGCTGCCCGTACCATGGCTGGACGTATGGCAACGATGGCGCACTCAAAGGCATGGTGGAGTTCGAAGGCGTGTGCAATTTCGATCGCAAAGACAATGGTCTCGTCCCCATTCGCGTGGACACCTGGGAAAATTTCGTCTTTGTGAACTTAGATGGCAAGGCCGCGCCGCTGCAGGAATTCCTTGGCGCGGTTCCTTCGCTGGCCGCTCCTTTAAAACTCAGCGAAACCATGCATTATTTCGATCGCCGCGTCTACACCCTCAATTGCAACTGGAAAGTCTATGTCGACAATTACCTCGATGGCGGCTATCACGTTCCTCATGCCCATAAGGGATTAAGCAGCGTGGTCGAGTACACCAAGTACACCATCGAGAACTTCGAGCGCTCCTGCTTGCAGTCCAGCCCGCTCGACGCCTCTACCGCCATCGAATCCGCCATCGGCGCCACTCGCCAGGGCCACGCTTTTTATCTTTGGATTTATCCCAACTTCATGATCAACGCCTACTCCGGCGTGATGGACACGAACCTCGTTCTACCGTTGGGGGTCGATAAGTGCGCGGTCATTTTCGATTATTACTTCGCCGACGTCAGTTCCGCCGCCGCGCAGCAGCATCGCGACAGCATCGCCGTCAGCGAAAAAGTGCAAGACGAAGACATGGCCATCTGCGATTCCGTGCAGCGCGGTCTCGCTTCCCGCGCCTACGTCGCCGGCCGCCTCTCCGTCCGCCGCGAAGCCGGCGAGCACCTTTTCCACCGCCTCCTCTACAAAGACATGATTACCGCCGTGGGCCACTCCATAGCCGCAGACTGAGCATCAAAGTGCAAGAGTGTAAGAGAGCAAGAGTGAAAAAGTTAAAAGAGGAAGCCTCTGTAGCAGCGGCTTTACGCCGCTGCACGCAAAAGTGACTCGCAGTTCGCTCTACCTCTCTCCCAGACGTTAGCGCCAACACCACCCCTCCGTGAACTCTGCGTCTCCTCCGCTCTTTCTCTGCGTTAAGCTTTTTCTTGTTCCCCAATGTCTCCCGAGCTGCACGCAAAAGTGACTCGCAGTTCGCTCTACCTCTCTCCAGACGTTAGCGCCAGCACCACCCCTCCGTGAACTCTGCGTCTCCTCCGCTCTTTCTCTGCGTTAAGCTTTCTCTTGTTCCCGCATATATCCCGAGCTGAAGAAAGCGAACTATTCAAAAATTATGGTTTTATTTCCGTACAGCAGAATCCGATTCTCAATATGCCAGCGCACCGCCCGCGACAGCACCACCTTCTCCACGTCTCTTCCCTTCTCCACCAGATCGTCCAGCGAATCGCGGTGCGAAATCCGCACCACGCCCTGCTCGATAATCGGACCATCATCGAGCACTTCCGTCACATAATGCGCCGTCGCCCCGGTCAGTTTCACACCGCGTTGGTACGCCTGATGATAGGGCTTAGCCCCCACAAAAGCCGGCAAGAACGAATGATGAATATTAATGATCGGCTGCGTATATTGCAGGATGAAGTCCGTCGACAGCACCTGCATATAGCGAGCCAGCACCACCAAATCGATCTTGTTCTCGGAAAGCAGTTCAATCTGCTGCGCTTCCGCTTGCGCCTTGTTTTCCTTCGTGACCGGAATCAAATGAAAGGGCACGCTATGAAAATCCGCATGCCTCTTGGTATCCGGATGGTTGCTGATGATCAGCGCAAAATCGCAGGCCAACTCCCCGCTGCGCTGCCGGTACAACAAATCCACCAGGCAATGGTCGTACTTGGATACAAAAATGGCCACGCGCGGACGGTAATCCCCCAGCCGCAAACACCAATTCATCCCGAATTTATGCGCAATTGGTCCAAACGCCCCGTCAAAATCCTCCAGATTCAGCCGAAACCCGCCCAGATCCCACTCCACGCGCGCCAGATAATAGCGTTCTTCACCCGCCTGGTGCTGCTCGAAATGCAAGATGTTCCCGTCGTATCGGTAGATAAACTCCGCAATCGTCGCATCCAGCCCTTTCCGATCGGGACACTGCACCAGCAAAATCGCGCTATGCTTCACAGCTCACCCCCACAAAGGACCGCCAACCTACGCATCGTACAGTTGTGCCGCCAAAAAGAAAAAGGCCGGCGAGGTAAGTTCCTCGCCGGCCAATCCCTCAATCAATCGGCTTACAGCTTTTCGAAGAAGTGCGCTACTTTCTTGCCGCCCTTTTCCGTGTAATAAACGGTGACCTTGCCGGTCTTGTCCACGCCTTTTGCGGTATCCTTGCCGGCCACGTCGAAGGTGTGTTCGGTGCCGTCGCTGGCTTTCACCACCACGGTCTTCCCATCTGCCCCAACCTTCTCGACGGTGCCATCCACGTAGTGCAATCCGTCTTTGCCAACTTTGTCGACTTCGATGGCGCTTTTCTCCCCGCCCTTCTCGCTGTAGCGCACCACCACTTCCGATCCTTCCGCCACGCCCTTCACCGTATCTTTCGCCCCGGCCGCGGTTTTGTCTGCTCCCCACACCGCGGTCTTGTCGGTGTAATGGATGGTGTGTTCCGTGCCGTCCTTGGTCTTCACCACCATGGTTTTTGTCGAAGAATCGATTTTCGTAACTGTGCCATGCACCGCCGTTGCTACATCATCGGCGGCGGTCACCGCAAACACCAAAAGCGCCGCTACCGCAAGAAATCGCAACACGTTTTTCATTCCTGAAACCCTCCTCCAATTTCAAATTTCCACACTTAGATGAAACGTTCCCAGACTTAGATGAAAAAGGTTAAACCAACGCTACCCCAATTCCTAGCGAAAACCACCAACCCCGCCTCAACAGTTGGCGCAAAAAATCCCTCGGCGAGGCTCCCGTTTTTCGTCAGGGCACGACTTCAGTCGTGCCGTAACTAGCTCAGAATCCGTGCGGCTTCAGCCGCTGAGGGCCTGTTTACGAGTTCACCCAACTCGTCAGTTTTACGTGACTTCCCGTAGCAAACCGCTGCTCACATCGTACACGAACCCGCGCGTTGCCACCGTTTGCGGTACCCACGGATGGCTTCGCAGCTTTTGCAACTGGTGGCGCACATTCTCTTCAATGTTTTGGAACGCGTAGAAAAATGCCGGCGCGATCGCCGCCGTGCCGGTGCGATTCTGGATCCGCGTCCGTAAATCCTGCTCGGTCGCGTGCATCAATCCGCAATCCGTGTGGTTGATGATCATGAACTCTTCGGTGCCCAGCAGGTAATGCGAAACCAACAGCGAGCGCAGCGTATCGTCGGTCACGATGCCGCCGGCATTTCGGATAATGTGCGCGTCCGCCGCCTTCAACCCCAGCGTCACGATGGAAAGACGCGTATCCATGCACGTCAGCACCGCCAGCTTGCGCTCTGGCCGCGGCGTCAGCCGCTTCAGTTCATGCGTCTCGGCATACTTTCGGTTCGCTTCCACCACTTCATCGATTACGCTCATAGCCGCAACAGTGTACCGTAGCTTCCTTCCGATGGCACCTCGCTCTGTCCAGACTCACAGCCACCAAGCTACATAGCACGATCTTCAGTTTTCGAACCTCCAACGCAATGCTGGGCATTTTGGCCTCCAGGCGAACTCAAAACAATCCACCCTCTTTCGCTAACTTAAACGCCTCGATTGCCGCGCCTCGCGCTCCCGCGGTATCGCCATTCGGAATGATGTGAATCGGGATGCCCACTTGCTCTTCCCGCTGGTTCGGCATGCCCGCGCGAATCTGTTCGATAAACCAGCGCTGAAATTCCGGGCTAGCCTCAATCGCTCCTCCCCCCACAATCAGCGCATCCGGGTCGAAGGTATTGATCATCTCGTCGAAAAAGAGTCCCAGGGCATGCGCCTGCACGCGGAACACTTCGCGGCTCAGCGCATCGCCCTTATCGGCCAACCCGCGCACGAGTTTCGCGGCCTGATGCGCGTCCAATTTTCCCAATTCGTGTCCCGGATAGCGCGGCAAAAAATACGGCAGAATATTCTTCTCAATCGCGGTGAGCGAACACAGCGACTCCAAATCCCCGGTTCGCCCGCAATTGCATTTCGCGGAAATCCCGCCGGTCCCCGCGATGCTTTGATACGGAATCAGCACGTGTCCCAATTCGCCGCCAAAACCATTCTTCCCTTTCACCACGTTGCCATCCAGAATGATGCCCCCGCCGTTGCCCGTGCCAATGATGATCGAAATCGAAGTCTCTTTGCTGTTCGCGCCAAAAATCGCGTAATGCCCCCAAAGCGCTGCGGCATTCGCATCATTCAAGTAGCACACCGGCTTGCCCAGTTTGCGCGCCAACCCTTCGCGAATGTCGTACGACGCCCAGTTCGCGTGCACAAAGTTCGTCGAACCTCGCGCGCTGAACTGCCCCCCGGCGCTGGCCGGCCCGGGCGTATCCAACCCCACCGCAACCACGTCCACCAGATCGATTCCCACGCGATCCGCGGCGATCTTCAACCCATCGGCGATTTGCTGCAGGCAAACCTCCGGACCTTGCTTCGAAAGCGCGGGATACTCGCACAATCCCTCAATCAAAAACTTTTCCTGCTGATCCAGGAAGGTGTAGTTCACCGCGGTCCCGCCCAGGTCTACTCCAGCTACAACGCTCACGCGCGTCCTCCTGTATTCGCCGTATCGTACCGAGCCAAGCCTAGCAGAATCGCCCCCACCTGACGCGAAAATCCGCGCATCTCCGCCAACGTCAAGCCGCCCGAAAACATCCGTCAGCCCAGCAACAAACTCAGCTTGTCATCCTGAGCGAAGCGAAGGATCTCAACCTCCACTCCATGCACCAAGTGTTGTTTGTCGCGGAGTGCTACAATCTAACCGAGGTGAATCATGAGCAAAGCAAACCTGGTTGCCTTCGCTTTCACTTCCCTGTTCGTCCTCGGCATCGTCGCCTATCGCTTGCTATGGATGGCCTCCGGCACCGCCAGCGCCGCCGGGCTTGGCCGTCTCCCGAAACTCCCCGAAGGCCTACGCCGCTTCCTCTACGGCGAAAAGAAAATCACTCATCCCTGATCGCGCCGGGTGCGCCACCCTGGGTTCACCAGGTGGGTCTTGGGCTTCCGATTTTCTATTTCTAATTTCCCTCTCGCCCTTTCCTTCTCTGTGTCCTCTGCGTCTCTGCGTTAAGCTTTTGCCTTTTCTAGCCACGCGCCACTGCCTCACTTTTTTTCGTGTCTTCACTGTTTCACGTTTACACTCTTTAACTCTTGCACTCTTCTCTAGCCACTCGCCACTAACCACTAGCCGCTGCCTCAATTGACCCTCGCCCACGCCTAACTTATAATTTTTATGCAGGTTATGCCGCAATAGCCCGCCGGATTACCACAGGGTGATTCCTGAAATTTCTCCAAACGGTGCGGGGTAAACACTGCAATTCGTGCATTTCGCGTGATGGCCGCGCTCGTCCGGCTTTCACTGACTTTGCAATCTGATGAATTAAGGGAGAACTCGCCATGGCCGAAGCAACCTGCCGCAAGGAATTAGACCTCGAGATTCCGGCCGAGGAAGTGAGCAAAGCCACCGAAAAAGTCGCCAAGGATTTCGCCAAGATTGCGCGCGTCCCTGGATTCCGGCCCGGCAAAGCCCCCATTGCGCTGATCAAAAAGCGTTTTGCCAGCGACATTAAGGGCGAAGTCCTGCAAACCCTCGTTCCCGAGCACGTCGAAAAGGCCGTCGCCGAACAAAAGCTCACTCCGGTCTCCCAGCCGCAGGTGGACAAGCTCGAATACAACGAAGGGCAGCCCCTGAAGTTCCGCGCCTCGTTCGAAGTTCTGCCGGAATTTAGTCTCGGCAATTATAAAAACCTCGAAATCGAAATGCCCGAAATGACCATTACCGACGAGAGCGTCAACAACACCCTCGCGGATATGCAGCAGCGCGCCGCTACTTTTGCTCCCGTCGAAGGCCGCTCCGTGCAGAACGAGGATTTCGTCCAGGTCAAACTGCTCGGCACTCCCGAAGGCGGCGGTGATCCTCTCAACGCTGAGAGCGTCCTCTGCCATGTCGGCGCCGAAGAAACCATGGAGCCTTTCAACGAGAATCTGCGCGGCGCCAATGTCGGCGACCATAAGACTTTCGACGTGGATTATCCTGCCGACTATCCCGACGCCAAGCTTGCCGGCAAGAAGTTCCACTACACCGTCGACGTCCTCGGCATCAAGACCAAAAAGCTTCCCGAACTCAACGACGAATTCGCCAAGGACGTGAGCGACGCCACCTCCCTCGACGAACTCAAGAAAAAGGTCCGTGACGGCTTGGAACACGAGCGCGATCATCGCCAGAAAGAACTCCAGCGCGAAAAAATCATCGCCGAACTGGTGAAGCTGCATGATTTTCCGGTACCCGAGTCTCTGGTCGAGCATCAGATGGATGTCCGCCTGGAACGGGTGGTGCGCTCGCTGGCGCAACAGGGCGTCGATCCCCGCGCCGTCAACGTCGATTGGGTCAGCTTGCGCAAGCGCCAGGAAGACCGCGCCAAGGATGATGTGAAGGCCGAACTGGTCATCGACCGCATTGCCAGCGAAGAAAAGATCGACGTTACCGAGGAGGAGCTGCAGCACGAGCTGGAACATCTGGCCAGCCACAGTGGCGAATCGGCCGAAGCAATTCGCGCCCGTTTGACAAAGCAAGGGGCCCTCGATAGGATTAAAGCGAAGCTTCGCAGTGACAAAACCGTGGATTGGCTGGCGCAAAATGCGCATGTCAAAACTGTCGCGGCGAGCGCCAAGTGATTCCAACCCCGGCTTTACAGGCTAACTCTCTCACATGAAAAACTTCGAAGATCCGCAATATCGCGCCACAACTCTGGTTCCCATGGTCGTCGAACAGACCAGCCGCGGCGAGCGCGCCTACGACATCTATTCGCGCCTCCTCAAGGAACACATCATTTTCATTGGCACTCCCATCGACGACCACGTCGCCAACCTCGCCACCGCTCAGATGCTTTTCCTTCAGGCCGAAGATCCCGAAAAGGACATCCAGCTGTACATCAATTCTCCAGGCGGCTCGATCACGGCCGGTTTCGCCATTTACGACACCATGCAGTTCGTCAAGCCTGACGTCGTCACCACCTGCGTCGGCCAGGCCGCTTCTATCGCTGCCGTGCTGCTGGTCGGCGGTGCTCCCAAAAAGCGTTTCTCCCTCCCCAATTCCCGCATCCTTATCCATCAACCCTGGATGAGCGGATTGGGCGGACAAGCCACCGACATCGACCTTCACGCCAAAGAAATTTTGCGCATGCGTTCCACCATCAACGCTCTGCTCGCAAAACATACCGGTCAGCCCGTCGAGCGCATCGAAAAGGATGTTGAACGCGACTACATCATGAACCCGGAACAGGCCAAAGATTACGGGATGATCGACGAGATCATCTTTAAACATCGTTAGGAGTTTGCGAACGCCGACACATTTTGTAGCAGCGGCTTTACGCCGCTGGATGGCGGGATAGACCCGTCGCTACATGCGCTGAGGTTGCTCGAGACAAACTTTCCACAGCGAGTTCCTGATTGATGGCAATTGCTCGATATTCTATTTCACAGGAGAAAGTTTCGGCCTACAATGACTTATCATGGCTTCAAGGGGATCGACCTTGAGGAGAGGCCTGCTCAAACGTGAAAAAATATAGCCCAGACGAACCGCTTCGCTGTTCCTTCTGCCATAAGACCCAGGAACAGGTAGAAAAGCTGATCAGTTCGCCTTCCGACTATCCGCGCGCCTATATCTGCAACGAGTGCGTGGGCGTTTGCCAGACCATCCTGGAAGATGAGAAGCGCGAACAAGCGACTGCGCCCGCTCGCCGCCTGCCCCGGCCTCCCGAAATCAAGCAATTCCTGGATAGCTACGTGATCGGCCAGGATCGCACCAAGAAAAAACTGGCTGTGGCCGTCTATAACCACTACAAACGCATCTTCTTGAATAAGCAGCCCGGCGAAGTCGAACTCAGCAAGTCCAACATTCTTCTGATCGGTCCTACCGGCACGGGCAAGACTCTTCTTGCGCAGACTCTTTCGCGCATGCTCGATGTTCCCTTCGCCATCGTCGATGCCACCACCCTTACCGAGGCCGGGTACGTCGGCGAGGACGTCGAAAACATCATTTTGAAGCTTCTGCAAGCTGCCGATGGCGACGTCCAGAAAACCCAGCAGGGCATCATTTATATCGATGAGATCGACAAGATCGCCAAGAAGGACGAAAATCCCTCGATCACCCGCGATGTGAGCGGCGAAGGTGTCCAGCAGGCTCTCCTGAAGATTCTGGAAGGCACCGTCGCCAATGTGCCTCCGCAAGGCGGCCGCAAGCACCCCCACCAGGAATTCACCCCGGTCGACACCACCAACATCTTATTTATTTGCGGTGGCGCTTTCGTCGGCCTGGAGAAGATCATCGAGCGCCGCGTCGGCCACCGCTCCCTCGGTTTCCACACCGACACGCCGCCCAGCACCGCGCAGCGCCGTAACACCGACTTGCTCGAACAGGTGCAGCCCACTGATCTGATCAAGTACGGGCTGATACCCGAATTTGTCGGCCGCTTGCCCGTTGCCGGCGTGATGAGCGACCTCGACAAGGGCGCGCTCATGAAGATTTTGACGGAGCCAAAGAACGCCTTGCTCAAGCAGTATCAGCGTCTCTTTGAGTTTGAAAATGTTCGCTTGCGCTTTACCGACGACGCCTTAGAGACGGTGGCGGAGTTGGCACTTCAGCGCAAAGTTGGTGCGCGCGGCTTGCGTATGATCCTCGAAGACCTCATGCTGGAGTTGATGTATCACCTGCCCATGCAGAAGCGTGTGCGCGATTTCGTGGTGACTGCCGATATGGTGAAAGGCCGCGAAATCAATTGGTCTTTGCTCGAAAAGGCTGGATGACGGCTGCTTCGCGCAACTGAGGGGAGTTTCAGGGGCCTGCATGTTTAATCGTGAAAAACAGGAAATCAAGCGCGTGCCTATGATGCCGGTGCGCGATATGGTCATCTTCCCGCAGCAGATGACTCCGTTCATTGTTGGCCGCGAAGCCAGCGTTCGAGCGCTCGAAGAAGCTTTGGCTGGGGACAAAAAGATTTTCCTCTCCACGCAACACGACGCTTCCATCGACGATCCCAAGCCCGAAGAGATCTACGCGGTCGGCACGCTTGCCAACATCGTCCAGAGCGTCAAGCTGCCCGATGGCAACATCAAGGTGCTTGTCGAAGGCGTGGAGCGCGCTCGCGCCCTTTCTATCGCCACGGAAGAGGGCTTCTTCCGCGCCAACCTTCGCTTGCTCGCCGCGCGCATTGAAATTACTCCGCAGGTCGAACAACTCGTTCAGAAAGTCACCAACCTCTACGAGCAGTTCATCAAGCTCTCGCAAAGCCTGAATTACGACACCATGATCGCTGCCGCCCGCGTCGACGATCCCGCGCGTCTCTCGGACACCATCGCCGCCAACCTGCAACTCCCGGTCGACGAGAAACAGGATCTACTGGAAACCGGCGATCCCCTCGAGCGCCTCAATCGCGTGGCCGACATTCTGGAAATCGAACTGGAAAAGCTGAACGTCGACCGCAACATCAATACCCGCGTCAAGCGCCAGATGGAACGCGCCCAGAAAGAGTACTACCTCAACGAAAAGCTTAAGGCCATTCAGAAGGAACTCGGCCGCGGCGAAAAGAACGAAATCGAGGACCTCAAGAAGAAGATCGATGCCGCCGGCATGCCCAAGGACGTCCACGAAAAGGCTGTCACCGAGCTTAAGCGTCTCGAACTGATGCCGCCCATGTCCGCGGAATCCACCGTCAGCCGCAATTACGTCGATTGGCTCCTCGCCGTGCCCTGGAAAAAGCGCTCCAAGGAAATTCGCGACATTAAGTCCGCCGAAGATATTCTCAACAAGGAACACTATGGCCTCGAGAAGGTCAAAGAGCGCATCCTCGAGTTTCTCGCCGTTCGCCAACTCGTCAAGAATCCCAAGGGTTCGATTCTTTGCTTTGTCGGGCCTCCGGGCGTCGGCAAAACTTCTCTGGCTATGTCCATTGGCCATGCCACTGGCCGCAAGTTTGTTCGCGTCTCCCTCGGCGGCGTGCGCGATGAAGCCGAAATCCGCGGCCATCGCCGCACCTACATAGGCGCGCTTCCCGGCCAGATCATCCAAATGATGAAGAAGGCCGGCACCATCAACCCCATTTTTGTGCTCGACGAAGTCGATAAAATGTCCACCGATTTCCGGGGCGATCCGTCGGCCGCGCTCATGGAAGTTCTCGATCCCGAGCTCAACCACGCTTTCACCGATCACTATCTGGATGTGGAATACGACCTTTCCAAGGTCATGTTTGTGTGCACCGCTAACGTGCTGCACACCATTCCGCAGCCCTTGCAGGACCGCATGGAAATCCTGCGCCTGCCCGGCTACACCGAGCAGGAAAAACTCGAAATCGCCAAACGTTTCCTGGTGAAGCGCGCCCTCGATGCCACTGGGCTCACCGAAAAGAATCTCGTCTTCACCGAAGATGGTTTGCTGCACATGATTCGCCACTATACCCACGAAGCGGGGGTCCGCAACCTCGAGCGCGAAATTCAGAATATTGCTCGCAAGATGGCTCGCCGCGTGGTCACCGACGGTCCCGGCACTTCCGTGGAAATCAACGCGGAGAATGTGAAGGACTTCCTCGGCGTCCTCAAATTCCGCGAAATGTGGCTGGAAAAGCACAACGAAATCGGCCTCGCCACCGGTCTTGCTTGGACCGAAGTGGGCGGCTCGGTCCTCGCTGTGGAAGCCACGGTCATGGAAGGCAAAGGCCGCCTGACTCCCACCGGCAAGCTCGGTGAAGTCATGCAGGAATCCGCGCAAGCCGCCATGAGCTATGTCCGCTCGCGCACCGAACAGTTCGGCTTACAAAAGGATTTTTACCGCACCCTCGATATCCACGTGCACGTGCCCGAAGGCGCCATTCCCAAGGACGGCCCTTCCGCCGGGATCACCATCTGCACCTCCATCGTCAGCGCCCTTACGCGCAATCCCATTCGTTGCGATGTGGCCATGACCGGTGAAATTACTCTGCGCGGCAAAGTTCTCCCCATCGGCGGCGTCAAGGAAAAGCTCCTGGCCGCTCACCGAATGGGCTTGCGCACCATCATACTTCCGAAGGATAATGAGAAAGACCTTGCGGAAATCCCCCAGGAGATACTCTCCAGCCTGAAGATACACTTCGTGGAAACCATGGATGAAGTGTTGCAGATTGCGCTGGAACAGCCGATTGTGCCGCTGGAACATCCCGGGGTTGCGCCCGTAGCCGAGCCCTACGCCGGCGCCGATAAAGATTCGAGTTTGACCAACTAGGCAGTTTCCCAGGCACGGCCTGCACCCGCGGGCTGCTGTTTCGGTTCAGGTCTGGTGCTGCTTCCGGTTGATGACAAGCTGGTTTGCCCGCCCTGGTGGCGTCTTGGTGCCTCCAGAAGGTATACCGCCACACAGTTCAGTTCCGGAATTATACGGTCAAGTTCAGTTCACTCAACACATCATCAAAGTCAGGATATATGGCAAAAGAAACGAACTCCGAAGCAAAAAATGAAGTGAGTATCAGCCTTGCTGAGCTGAAAGAAAAGAACATCACCGATCTGGCCAAGATCGCCAAAGAACTAAACATCCCCGGCGCCAGCGGTATGCGCAAGCAGGAGTTGATCTTCCAGATCCTCCGCGCGCAAACGGAAAAGAGCGGATTGATCTTCTCCGAGGGCGTCCTCGAATGCCTCCCCGACGGCTTCGGTTTCCTTCGCGCTCCGGAATACAACTATCTCCCCGGCCCCGACGACATCTATGTCTCCCCGTCGCAAATTCGCAAATTCGATCTGCGCACCGGCGACACCGTCTCTGGCCAAGTCCGCCCTCCGAAAGACGGCGAGCGCTATTTCGCGTTGATCAAAGTCGAAGCCGTCAATTTCGAAGATCCCGAAGTCGCTCGCAACAAAATTTTCTTCGATAACCTCACCCCGCTTTACCCCCAGGGCCGCCTCAAGATGGAAACCGCCAAGGAAAACTTGACCGGGCGGGTCCTCGATCTTCTCTGCCCGGTCGGCAAAGGCCAGCGCGGTTTGATTAACGCGCCCCCGCGTACCGGCAAAACTATGATGCTGCAGTCCATCGCCAATTCCATCACCATCAATCATCCGGAAGTTGCGCTCATCGTGCTCCTCATCGACGAGCGTCCCGAAGAAGTCACCGACATGCAGCGCACCGTCAAGGGTGAAGTCATCAGTTCCACCTTCGATGAACCGCCCCAGCGCCACATCCAGGTTGCGGAAATGGTGCTCGAAAAAGCCAAGCGCCTGGTCGAGCACAAACGCGACGTCGTGGTTCTGCTCGACTCCATCACTCGTTTGGCCCGCGCTTACAACGCCGTCACCCCGCCTTCCGGCAAGGTGCTTTCCGGCGGTATCGACGCCAATGCTTTGCAGCGTCCCCGCCGCTTCTTCGCCGCCGCTCGGAACGTGGAAGAAGGTGGTTCGCTCACCATCATCGCCACTGCCCTCATCGACACCGGTAGCCGCATGGACGACGTCATCTTCGAAGAATTCAAGGGCACCGGCAACATGGAAATCTATCTGGACCGCCGCCTCGCGGATAAGCGTGTCTTCCCCGCCATCGACATTCAGCGTTCCGGCACCCGTAAGGACGAACTGCTCCTCCCACCCGAAGAACTCAGCCGCGTTTGGGTTCTCCGCAAAGTGCTCAGCCCGCTCTCCACAGTAGAAGCCATGGAGCTACTCCTCAGCCGCCTGACCAAATCCAAGTCCAACAACGAATTCCTGGCCTCCATGTCCGCTCCAACCTAGTCGGAAACTTCGTCACCACATGTGGCACAGGCACTCCTGCCTGTGCGCTGTTGCCATTCCCAACACAGTCCGCACAGCGAGGAATCTCTCTTCGCTCTCTGCCTCTTGTGGCACAGGCACTCCTGCCTGTGCGCTGTTGCCATTCCCAACGCAGTCCGCGCAGTGAGGAACCTCTCTTCGCTCTCTGCCTCCTGCGCCCCAAAAACTTCGTCACCACATGTGGCACAGGCACTCCTGCCTGTGCGCTGTTGCCATT
>Ga0335072_10006169_pt1 | contig 17554 bp, 15 predicted proteins | sample Lox_Sample_21_FD_206725 | JGI IMG/M metagenome (GOLD analysis project Ga0335072, IMG submission 206725) | Soil microbial communities from Loxahatchee National Wildlife Refuge, Florida, United States - Lox_Sample_2.1 | ecosystem: Environmental > Terrestrial > Soil > Wetlands | place: USA...
AAAGGTATAGCGGCCGACCTTTTCGCCACCCTCCACGGATTCCAGGAGAAAAGATTGGGGTTCCTTCGCCGCGAGCCGTAAAAAGGCCGAAACCGGAGTTTCCAGATCAGCGGTCAAAGTCCGGTAAACCGGCACCAGGGTATGGCTCGCCGCCAGTTCGAGGAATTCGGCGCGGGAGGGCGCGATGGCAGTATCAACAGGCATTCCTGCTCATACTAAATGGCCATAGCGAGTCCAAGGGAAAGGGCAGAGGATTCCCGCAGTGGCGCATCCCACCCCTTGGGTATGCTTGCCCGGCTTTCTGGGCGCGCATATACTCGGTGGGTTTGGGGTTTGTATGGGAAGCAGATCCCGGCCAAGTGGGCGCACCGAGCGCACAAGATTCGCCGGGAGCGAGATCGGGTGATACTTGCACCTCGACCTCGCCCCGTTGGAGCGCCTGCGCCGTCCCGCCCGGGCGCGAACGGCTCAACCGCGGCGGGACTCGAAGGACAGGCAAAGCTGTCCGTGTTTGGAGAAATCAGGTTATGCCAACCGTAACGCTCGAGCAGGAGATCAATCCCTGGGAAGCCCAGGCTGCCCGATTTGACTTTGCTGCACAAAAACTAAATCTCGACCCAGGGCTCTGGAAGGTGCTGCGGTACCCCGCACGGGAAATCATCGTACACATCCCGGTCATGATGGACGACGGAAGCATCGAGGTCTTCACCGGATTCCGGGTACAACACTCGATTGCCCGCGGTCCGGGCAAAGGGGGCATTCGCTACGCTCCCGACGTCACCCTGGATGAGGTCCGCGCCCTTGCCAGCTGGATGACCTGGAAATGCGCCGTGGTCAATATCCCATTCGGGGGCGCCAAGGGAGGCGTCATTTGCGACCCCAAGAAAATGTCCATAGGGGAACTGGAGCGTATGACACGGCGCTATACCTCGGAGTTGATCGAATTTCTGGGACCCGAGAAAGATGTTCCGGCGCCGGATATCAACACCAACGAGCAAACCATGGCATGGGTCATGGACACCTATTCCATGCACATGCGGCAGACCGTGACTGCCGTCGTCACAGGAAAACCCCTCAACATTGGGGGATCGCGAGGCCGGCGTGAAGCCACAGGGCGCGGTATCGGCGTCATGTGCGACGAAGCTCTCCGTTATCTGAACATGCAGCGCGAAGGCAGCCGTGTTGTCATTCAGGGTTTCGGCAACGTGGGTTCCAATGCCGCCAAGCTCATGATGGATAAGGGCTATAAGATTATCGGCATCGCCGAGTATGACGGGGGGCTCTTCAACAGCAACGGAATCGACATTCACCTGTTGCTCGAGTACCGGCAGCGCAACGGAACGATTTTGGGCTTCAAGGGCGCGGAAGCGGTGAATTCCTCTGAACTGCTGATTGCCGATTGCGAAATTTTGATCCCTGCAGCCACAGAAAATGTCATCACCAGCCGCAATGCTGACCGCATCAAGGCACGCATCGTGTGCGAGGGCGCCAACGGCCCAACCACCGCGGTCGCGGATGAGATCCTGTCGGACAAGAAAATCTTTGTCGTGCCTGACATTCTGGCGAACGCGGGCGGGGTCACAGCGTCGTATTTTGAGTGGGTACAGGATCGCCAGGGGTATTTCTGGAAAGAAGCCGTCGTCAATGAGCAACTGGAGAACATCCTGGCGGAGAGCTTTGGCGATGTGGTGCGCTACGCCGAGGCCCACGCCGTCAACAACCGGATCGCAGCCTACATGCTGGCTATCGATCGCGTGGCCTTCACCATCAAGCAACGGGGCATTTATGCCTGAAACCGCACTGAAGTAACATGCGTTGCACACGAATCACCGGGCGCCGGGGTTTCACCTGGCGTCTGGTGCATAATTGATTAAGGGCGCTCGCGGGCCTTCCTACCAACAGCCGAGTAGATCGTGAACCTGCCGAATTCCATCACGATGAGCCGTATCTGTTGCATCCCGCTCTTCATCTGGGCGCTGTCCAATTATTTTCCCTTCCGCAGCTTCCATGGTGAGCAGGAAATTTTCGCCTCGCTTCTCTTTATTCTGGCTTCTATCACCGATGGGGTGGATGGCTATCTCGCGCGGAAACGCGGCCAGATCACCACCATGGGAATGTTGCTCGATCCCCTGGCCGACAAGCTGATGATCACGGCGGCGTATGTCTGCCTGGTACAGTTCAACCCCCACTTAATGAAAGCCTGGATAGCGGTCCTGGTGATTGGTCGGGAATTCCTGGTCAGCGGACTACGGTCGATTGCCAGCTCGGAGGGCTTCACGATCGAGGCCAGCGATCTGGCCAAGCTGAAAACCGTGATCCAGATTGTCTCCGTAGTAGCGGTGATCCTGGCTCATGCCTGGTATGCCTGGCATTTGGGCTGGTTCACGATGCCCGTGGAATGGATCGCCATCGCAGCGATCTACTTTATGGTGCTGGTATCGATCATCTCGGCCGTGGACTACTTCGTCGCCTTTTGGCGGAAAATCGATCACGCTTCCGCCAACCGCCGATCTCGCTCCAGTTTTGTCCTGAGCCGAAGAAAAGATATCGCCGCCAATAAGGCAGGCTAAGTGAAGGAGCACAGTTGAGATAAGCTCCCGATTTTGCCGCGAACCAATCCCGACTGGACAGCACACCAAAATGAAACCCCGGCAGAAGCCGGGGTTTCATTTGCCCGCAATAAGGGGCTTCTTAAGCAGGGACGGCATGGACATGCACCGGGCGAGTCAGCCGCTGCACGAAATGGTAAGGCGGCCAGGGCCCGGAGAGTTGCATGTGACAATCCTTCAGCTGCTGGCTGGCGCTCGAATACTTGTTCTGATAGCGTTCAATGCATTTGTGTTCGATCAGGTGGGCGATGTCGAGAAGCATCTTGCCGGAGTCCATTCTGCGGCAACTGATCTCTTCATCGAGCGGGCTGAACATTCGGTGCATCTGAACGGAAACAGCTCGGGCTTTGGTTTGCCGTTCCCGCTGGCGTGTGGCGCTTTCTCGCAGACTGGACAGATATTCCTTGCCCACACGGTCCATGGGAACCGGAGAGCCCTGCTCACGGCAGCAATCGTCCAGAAGCACCTTAAGATGCATCTCTGCCTTGCCCCGCAAACGCTCAACGTTGGCAAGGAACTGCCGCTGATTGGAGCGGATCGATTTTCTGAGGGCCTCGTCATCGGCAAAAACAGTTCCGAAACGGAAAGGAAGAACGGTGGAGAGTTTGAAACAGTCGCTGATCACACGAGCGTGATCGACGGCTGCTTTCTGGTCTAGGCTCTCTGAGGGATGGTGTTCGCTGACGATTACGGCTAGATCACTGGCTGGATAGAGGAAGATCTGATTTCCTGAGATTCCTAAAACCGACTCCATTGGAATTGGTTTTCGGTGGCGGCTAAGTTCAGGAAACGCCTGCTTTTCACTAATACAATAGGCATACCATGCCATAGAGAGTCACTCCACACTTGCTGACGAACGAAGTCGCCAGCTTTATCTTTTCTTTCTTGAGGCCTGGAACGACTTCTTAAGGGGAGATCTGGCACGTCCAAGAAGAGGACTGCACCGAACTATCGCGTATCCTAGTCCCGGATTTATACGACTGGCAACAGAAACGATACAGGTACACGGTACAAATTGCACAGTTACTCAAATCGCTTTTGTGTTATCGAATAATGATTCCATTATATAAACAGCGGTGAGAAACCGCGCAGATGCCGGCCGTTAAGAGGTGCGGGCCAGGAGAAACCCGAGCATTCCGGCAATAGCCAGGAGCAGAAGAAGCATTATCCCGGCGATAACCAGGAGCGATTGACGCAAGGTACGAATCTCGGCGATGAGCCTGCGGCTGTCCTCGATGCTGTTTTCATGAACCACACGTAGGCGGCCCATCTGCTGCTCGATCCGTTCCAGTTGAAGGGCCTGATTCCTCGCCTGAACCTCCAGGTCGCGGTTCACCGTCTGAACGGCAGTAATACCGCTGGTGATCTCGCTGAAATCAGGGGACTTGGCGCCGGCCCGGTCAAGAACGGGTTCGAGCAGGGGAACAAGGCGGGCGAGATACGGCAGCAAGACGCGTAACTGCAGTAGAAGTTCCCACATGGAGCGGTGCGAGCCTTTCTCCGCTTTTTCCAGCGCAAGGGAGGGGGAAGCAGGTTCCTTTTTCATGGCAAAAGCCTGCGCCCATGGTACGCAGTTGGTTAAACCTTGCCTAGAGAGGCTGGACGGTAGAATAAGGGGTTATTTGTGGGGGTCTGGGCATATTCCATTTTTGGGAACCACCGGAGTAATTTCTATGAAAAAAAGTGTTGACCCCTCCGGGGGATCGCGTTAAGTTCTACATGGCTTGATGAGAGCGCCTTTCGGGCATTGAGTTCGCGATGTCGCCCCTTCTGTGATTTTCCAGCTTCAGTCAGGGCACCGAGCATCCCACCGAGTATCCGGAAGGCGGAACTTCATGAGCCGCAGAGGTCAACAGCAGCGCGACATGCCTTAGTTTGCTGGCATGCGCAACCTGGAGACAGAGGCCGGTATCGGAAAAGCGCTTCTGCAAATGGGTCTCGCGCGAAATAATTCCTTCCGGGAGCGCCGATTTACGACGCGGATAGTCAATCCAGTATCCGGTTGGACAACAACAAACTCAGACGAAAAAATTGTTCCCGTAAGAGAGCATTCGCGTCTAACAAAGAGAAAACGACCGACGCTGCGCAAGGCATGTAGTTTGCCCTGAGAACTGCGCTCATGGACGGTCAAAGGATTGATAAAGGAGAAATAGAGATGCGCTCTGATCTTATCTTTGGGGCACTTGCCCATGTCACGAATCGCTACACCCTGTGCCAGCTTGCCTCGAAAGCTACACGTAAGCTGCACAAGCCCAATACCCGTCTTCAGGACACTACCAATGAGGTTTTAGTCCGCTTCCACCACGAGAGCCCCGAGGCTCCTGTGGTTTCGGCCCCGGAAGCAGCTCAGATCCAGCAGCGCCGCGCAGCTTAAGCGCGGCCTGTCCTGGGCCTCCTTGACCCCCTTCCCATCAGCAACGAACCTGCTTACAATCAGCAAGTTTCCTTCCCGATCAACCCCTCCATGAATTACCTCCTGTAGGTGGAAATGACCATATCCGAGTTAAAAGAAAAAAACATCACGGAGCTTAGCCGCATCGCCCGGACCCTGGAAATCCCAGGCGCGAGCGGCCTCCGCAAGCAGGATCTTATCTTTAAGATTCTTCAGGCTCAGAGCGAAAAAGAGGGCCATATTTTTGCCGAAGGGGTGCTGGAAATTCTTCCCGACGGATACGGTTTCCTTCGCTCCCCCGACTACAACTACCTCCCCGGCCCTGACGACATCTACGTTTCGCCGTCGCAAATTCGCAAATTCGATCTCAAGACCGGCGACACCATTAGCGGCAATGTGCGCCCTCCGCACGAAGGCGAGAAGTACTTCGCCCTGGTGAAAATTGAGGCCATCAATTTCGAATCTCCGGAGGAAACGCGGAACAAAATCCTGTTTGACAACTTAACCCCTCTCTACCCTCTGGAACGCATCAAGATGGAGACGGTGCATGAGAATACCAGTGGACGAGTGACGGATCTACTCACTCCCGTGGGCAAGGGGCAGCGCGGCCTGATTGTGGCGCCTCCGCGAACCGGCAAGACAATGCTGCTGCAGTCGATCGCCAACTCCATCACCACCAATCACCCCGAAGTTGCTTTGATTGTTCTCCTGATCGACGAGCGTCCCGAAGAAGTCACGGATATGCAACGGTCGGTGAAGGGCGAGGTCATCAGCTCCACTTTTGATGAGCCCGCAGCCCGCCACGTGCAGGTAGCAGAGATGGTGATTGAGAAGGCCAAAAGGCTGGTGGAGCACAAGCGCGACGTGGTCATCTTGCTGGATTCCATTACTCGCCTAGCTCGCGCCTACAACACCATCGTGCCGCCTTCCGGCAAGGTGCTTTCGGGTGGCGTCGATTCCAACGCTCTGCAGCGGCCGAAGCGCTTCTTCGGAGCGGCCCGCAATATCGAAGAGGGCGGATCGCTCACTATCATTGCTACCGCGCTGGTCGACACCGGGTCGCGGATGGATGAAGTGATCTTCGAAGAGTTCAAGGGCACGGGCAACATGGAAGTGATTCTGGACCGCAAGCTGGTCGACAAGCGGGTGTTCCCGGCCATCGACATCCAACGCTCAGGTACCCGCAAAGAAGAACTGCTTATCCCCAAAGAAGACCTGCAACGGATCTGGGTTTTGCGGAAGGTGTTGAATCCGCTTTCCCCGGTGGAAGCTATGGAATTGCTGGTCGACCGCCTTGGCAAGACCCGCAACAATGCCGAATTCCTCCTCAAGATGAACTCCCTGTAGCCATCCCGGCGGAACCCCAGCATTGAGCGCAGGGGAGTTAAGGCACGCATTTTCTCAGCAATAGGGGCCCAGTGCGCCGATGCTCCGCGCAGGAGCGCAAAGAGGCTCTTACGGAGCGCTCAAAAGCGCTCCTGCTCCAGGAATGCGCGGCTCCCTCCCCATTTCTTTTCATCAGGTCTCGGATCACAGTCTCTGAGCCTTATTTCAAGCGAGATTCAGGGCCGTAGCCGGTCGCCCATCTTTCCTGAAGCCAGGATTTTGCACGGCGCTGTAATCTGTTAGACACACGGAGGCATGTGTGGCAACAGAGTCCCAGCATCGCCGGACTGCGGTGATAGCGCTTGGCGGAGGCATGTTCCTGCTTCTGACCGTCCTGGCGGCGCTGAATGCCTTCAATCTGCCTTTTCTGAGCCCCCACGGCTCGGGACAGATTTTCCTGTTCACCGCCCTTTCCAGCGTCGCATTTCTGCTGTTGCTCACACTGCTGATTTTGTTGTGCCGCAACATCGTTAAACTGCTCGCGGACCAGCGCAGCCGCGTGCTGGGTTCCAAGATCCGCAGCCGGATGCTGGTCGGTGCTCTCCTGCTCTCCTTCGCCCCGGCTGTTTTCATGTTCCTGTTCAGCTTCGGACTGCTCAATCGGTCCATGGAGCGCTGGTTTTCCCAGCCGGCCTCGCAGCTTCGGGAGGACTCAACCCGGGTATCCTTCGAGTTGTCGCAGTACGCAGCTGCCAATGCACGGGCAGAGGCGGAATCACTGGCGAGTTCCCCGGACCTGATACACGCGGCTCAAACGGGCGACTCGGAAGCCTTGTTGCACGAAATCGGAACTCATCGCATCACGCTGGAAGGCGGATTTGCTGCTGTTTTCCGCAACGGAACCGCGATCGGCCAGTTTCAGTTACCGCAGGATAACCACCAGGCGGTCATACGCTCCTGGATGGATGAAGCGGGAAACGATGTCCTTCAAGGGCCCGAACCGCTGACTAAGCTGATTCTGCACGCCGCGCAGCGAAGCGATATGCCGATGCTGGTGAACGGCAAGGACGAATACGTGATTGGCGCGGCAACAATTGGAGACGGAGGCATTGTAGTTGCCGGCTTGCCCCTGCCGACGGGACTCAGCGCGACCGTGCAGGACATCCGCGCAGGTACTCGGGATTATCAAACGCTTTACCGCGATCGCAGGCGAATCCGGACCACGTACCTGCTGCTGCTTTTCGTACTGACGACGCTGGTTTTCTTCGCCAGCAGCTGGTTGGCCCTGTTCCTCTCCAAACAAGTGACACGGCCAGTGGAAGCTTTGGCGGATGCGATGGACGCGGTCGCCGCCGGCCACTATGCGCATCGGGTCAAAGTAGAGTCGACGGAGGAACTGGGAGAGTTGGTCCGCTCGTTTAATCGGATGGCGGAGGACCTGGAACAAAGTCGAGCGCTGGCAGAAACTTCGACCACGCAGCTCTCAGCCGCAAACCTCGCTCTTGAGGAACGGCGCAGCGAACTGGAGACGGTGCTGGAAACCATTCCCAGCGCCGTCATCACCCTCGACCCGCAGATGCGTGTCTTGCAAGCCAATCGAGCTTCGCGGAACCTCCTCAGTCCTCGCGATCATCTGGATCCTTCGGGAATGCCGTTGGAATCCATCCTGCCACGCGAGGTCGCCGATGAACTCATCGTTTTGCTGCGCCGCAGCAAGCGTATGGGCTCCGCCGCCGCGGAAATTGAATTGCCTGGCGGCCGCGGGCCAATCAACGTAACAGCCACCATCGCCCGCCTCGAACTGGGTAAGGACCGTGAAGAAGGCTGCATCCTGGTTCTGGAAGATGTTACCGATCTGCTGCATGCTCAGCGCCAGTTGGCGTGGAAAGAAGTCGCCCAGAGGGTGGCGCACGAAATCAAGAATCCGCTGACACCCATCGCGCTTTCCGCAGAGCGAATCCGCAAGCACGTCGACCGGCCTACCGCAGAGTCCGATTCCATAATCCGCAAGTGCAGCGAAGTCATTCTAGGCTCGGTACAAACCATGCGCCGGCTGGTGGACCAGTTTGCCTCCCTGGCGCAGTTCCCTAATTCGCGGCCCAAAGTCTGTGATCTGAATTCCATCGTGGAAAGCGCCCTGGCCCTTTTTGCCGGCAGACTCCAGGACATCCACATCATTACTCGACTCGGAAGAGGGATTCCCCCCGTCCTGGCGGATCCGGAAGCGTTAAAGAGGGCCTTGGCCAACCTCATCGACAACGCCGCCGAAGCGATGGAAAACAGCCTGCTGCGGGAGTTAACGCTCGAGACCGGCCTCATCGAAGGCCACACGACGGCTGAGATCGTAGTCTCTGACACCGGCCACGGCCTGAATGACGAAATGCGGGAACGACTTTTTCTCCCTTATTTCTCCACCAAGCAACGCGGTACGGGATTAGGCCTCGCGATTGCCTCGAAAATTGTCCAGGAACATAGCGGCGCAATTCGCGCGGAACAGAACACTCCGACAGGAGCCCGATTCATTATTGAACTGCCGCTGGCGGACGCTAAGAGCACCCAGGAACCGGTTGCTCTGGCAGGCGTCACCGGCAGGCAGTTGTCATGAACCACATTCTGATCGTCGACGATGAAGCAGAGATCCGCGAATCTTTGGGCGAGATCCTGAAAGAAGACGGCTATTCCGTCACCAGCACAGCAACAGCTTCAGAAGCCATGGTGCTGCTGCGGGATGCCTCCTACGATGTGATGTTGCTCGACATTTGGCTGCCTGACCGCGATGGGCTGGATGTCCTTACGGAAATTCGATCTCTGGATGTCGAGAGCACCCCGGAAGTGATCATCATCTCCGGCCACGGCACGATTGAGACGGCGGTACGCGCAACCAAACTCGGAGCATTCGATTTCCTGGAGAAGCCGCTCTCCATCGATCGCACTCTGATACTGCTGAAAAATGCGGTCGAAGCCCGAAGGCTGCGCAGCGAGAACCAGGAATTCAAACGCCAGCTGCTGATGCACGCGCCAATTACAGGAGAGAGCGTCTCCATTAAGGCACTTCGGCAACAAATCAAGCTGATGGCGCCTACCAACGGACGGGTCCTCATTTACGGTGAGTCCGGTTCGGGGAAAGAGCTGATCGCCCGCGCCATCCACAGCGAAAGCTTGCGCAGCGACCGGCTGTTCGTGGAGCTGAACTGCGCTGCGATCCCGGAGGACTACATCGAAAGTGAGCTGTTTGGGTACCGTCATAGTGCCATTCCCATTGGTCCGGTAGAAAAGCTGGGAACCTTCGAACGCGCCGATGAAGGCACCCTCTTCCTCGACGAAGTCGGAGACATGAGTCTCAAGATGCAGGCCAAGGTATTACGGGCACTGGACGAACAGCGCTTTACGCCTGTGGGAGGAACGCAGACCATCCAGGTAGACGTGCGAGTTATCGCTGCCACCAACAAGGATCTCGAAGAGGAGATCGCCAAGGGAAACTTCCGCGAAGACTTCTTCTATCGCCTGAATGTGATCCCTTTTTACGTGCCTCCGTTACGCGATCGTAAGGAGGACATCCCCCTGCTGGTGCGCGAATTTCTGCAGGAGTTTGGGCGGCAATACGGACGTCCCCGGATAGAGATGAGCGATGAAGCGATCGCCGTACTCAAGCAGTATCACTGGCCAGGCAATGTGCGCGAGCTAAGAAACGTGATCGAGCGAGTGATGATTTTAAATCCGCAAACGATACGCATCGAGCGCAAGCACCTGCCCATGCTGGTTTTCCGGGGGAACAGCCGCAAGGGAGAGGAATTCAGCACACTGCATCAGGCGCGTGAGGCTTACGAACGCGATTACATCCTGAAAAAAATAGACGAGTGCCACGGAAACGTGAGCCGGGCGGCAGAAGCACTAGGGCTGGAACGCAGTCATCTGTACCGCAAGATGAGAAGCCTGGGCATCAGCGTCCGGGAATAAATAAACCGGGATTTGGTTTTCTCAGGCCACAGAACGGCTGAAAATACCCCGGATCCGAACCTCAGGCCTGTCCTGCTGGTTCTGACGCACACAGTGAGGCCCGGGGGCCTTCCTCATTCGTCCGCAGAAGATATCTCCCTCCGCACCTTTCCCACTGCCCGTTCAGGCTTGGAGGCCGGCGCCTGTACCAGGTCTTCCAGTTGCTTTCGCCAATCGAGGGTGTCGACAAATTGCTTCGATTCGCGCCAGTCTTTTTCCACCACTACGTGCAGTTCGAGATAGACCCTGGTGCCGAGCAGAGACTCTATTTCTTTGCGCGCCGCTCCGCCGATGCTCTTGAGCTTGGCGCCGCCTTTGCCGATCAGAATTGCCTTTTGTCCGGGACGCTCACAGTAGATGACCGCCGCAATGCGAGTGAGCGGTGATTTGGCATGGGCCGTGGGCTCTTCGAAACGCTCCACGACCACCGCAGCCGCATAGGGAACCTCTTCCCCGGTCTCGAGCAGGATTCGTTCACGGATAAGTTCCGCTACCAAAAAGCGCTCGGGTTGGTCAGTGAACTGTTCTTTTGGGAAATAGCGCTGACCCTGGGGCAAATACTCGACCAGCTTCTTCACCAGGATGTCCAGACCGTCCTTTCGTCTGGCGGAGATGAGAATCACTTCCGCGAAAGAATAGGACGCGCTCAGCCGCTCAATCAGGGGCAGAAGTTTGGCCCGAAGAACCAAATCGATTTTGTTGATCACCAGGAAAACGGGGCAGTCGAGCTTCCGGATCAACTCCAGAACAAACGCGTCTTCCTCGCTTTGTCGCTCGGCCTGAGGAGACAGCTTCTTTCCCGGAACATCCGCTTCGCTGTAATGGGCAGCATCCACCAACAAAATGACGACATCTCGGCTTTCCAGCGCTTCGTAGACTTCCTGCATCATGCGCCGGTCCAGTTGCGTGCCGGGCCTGTGCACGCCGGGAGTATCGACGAAAATGATCTGCGCGGCACTCCTGTTTTTGCGGGCTGGCACTTCCAGAATGCCCTGAATGCGGGTGCGGGTTGTCTGGGGCTTGTTGCTGACAATCGCAATCTTCTCGCCGATGAGCGCGTTCAGCAGCGTGGATTTACCGGCATTAGGACGTCCGAGAATGGAAACGAAACCAGAGCGCACACCCCAGTGTAGACCGAAGTGTAGACCGGCTATCGATCGTCGGTATCGATGGCAGAAACACGGACCCGTTCAATGCGGCGATCGGTCGACGCGACCACTTCGAAGCGAAGCGAATCGGCGACAATCACTTCCCCTGGCAGGGGGATGCGTCCGGCGATCTCGCTTACCAAACCGCCAACCGTAGCTGCCTGGTACTCCTGAGCAACTTGATTATTGCCGCTCAGCAGATCTTCCAACCGGGTGAGCTCAAGGTTGCCGGAGACCACCCAGGTACCGCCGGCCTCGTGGACGGGCGCGTCCTGATCGCTGTCATATTCGTGCTCGTCGCTGATGCGTCCAACGATCTCCTCCAGTAGATCCTCGATGGTCACGAGCCCGGCCACACCCCCGTATTCGTCGATCACGATCCGCATGTGCTGCTTCTCGCGCTGCATTTCCCGCAGGAGTTCGTTGACCCGCTTGGTTTCCGGGACCAGGACAGCGGGCCGTTGGATGGTGGCCACCGTTTGCGTGTGCGCTTTTTCATCGGTAATGTGCAGCAGGTCGTGGGCAAACGCGATTCCGGTGATGTGATCCAGCGAGTCGCGAAACACCGGCACACGAGAGTAAGGATGCTTCTTCAAACCGGAGATAAAGTCTTCTAACGTCATATCCGCAGGAACGGCAAACATTTGTGGCCGCGGGGTCATAACCTCGCGCACTACCTTGTCGCCGAACTCCACTGCCGAACGGACCAGGTCGCGGTCGCTCTCTTCAATGATTCCCTCTTCTTCTCCGGCTTCGATCAGAGCCTCCACCGCGGCCTCGCTGGAATCTTCTTCCACGTCACCCGGCCGAGGCTCGGCCAGAGCCGCGACCGAGAGCAGAAACGAGAGCAGCAAAGTAACCGGCAGCACCAGGTAGAGGAGGGCTCGGATGATCGGGGTCAAGCGAACTACCCACACCCCGGTCGTGCGAGTAAAGAACACGAAAGGCAGGAACTGGTTGAAGATCACGATGACGAGGACGACACCGAGCACCGCCTGCCCCACCTCTGCAGTAGTGGGCCGCGCCCCCGAGTTGGCGGCAAACAGGAGCACTCCGAAGTAGAGGGCCAACGACGCCAGCGAGAACTGCGTCAAGACCGCGGCAGAGAGCGCGATCCTTTCCCGGCTGAGGCCGAGACGCGGCTCAACCTTCAATTCCCAGACATCTATGTTCTCCTGAAATTCACCGGAAAGAAATTTGCCGGTCTCCGCGTAAAGCCGCGCGATATAGGAGGATAGGGTGAGAATCGCCAGCAGTAGCGCGATGACGATCACAGAAACGAGGGTCATGACTTTCCACCCTGCAGCGATCGCTCCACCAGCCCGGCCGGTAAATCGAACTGCTTGCGCAAGCGAGTTTCCCGCCGGCGCATCTGTCCCCGGTCGTGCTCGTGGTCATAGCCTGCCAGGTGGAGCAGGCCATGCAGGATCAAAATCTTTACTTCTGTCTGCAAGGGATGACCGTGCTCCCTCGCCTGAGCGGCGGCGGTCTCCAAAGAGATAGCAAGGTCGCCACCGTTCCCGCCGTTTGCGGCCCCGGGCAACGCCGGGAACGAAAGCACATCGGTAGCTTTGTCCATGCCCCGAAACTGTAGATTCAATTCCCTGAGTCTTTCATCTCCGGTCAGAAGGACGGAGAACTCGCCGGTGAGACCGAGCGCTTCCCTGACGCTGGTCACAAATCGGTTCAGCTCACGCTTGCCGAGAGTAGAGGCGGCCGGTAAAGCCTCGCCTCGCGCAGGTTCAATAACAATCATCGTGCCATGCCCTCTGCGCGGGAAGCGCAGAAGACATGGTTATTGTATGTCACGGCCACTACTGCGGTTTGGCAGCCGATTTGGACCGGTCGTTCTCGCGCAGGTTCAGGGGCAACTCTCTCTGCGCCCGGCCGAAGCTGTCATAGGCGCGGATGACCCGTTGTACGAGGTGATGACGAACCACATCGCCGTCTTCAAAATGGCAGAAGCGGATGCCATCGACGCCGCGCAGGATCTCAATTGCTTCCACCAGCCCGCTCTTCTTTGGGTTCGGCAGATCGATCTGGGTGACGTCACCGGTGATAACGGCCTTGGAATTGTTTCCCAAACGAGTAAGGAACATCTTCATCTGCTCGCTTGTGGTGTTCTGTGCCTCGTCCATGATGATGAAGGCGTCGTTGAGTGTGCGGCCACGCATGAACGCCAGCGGGGCGACCTCGATCACATTGCGCTCCAGCATCTTGTCGACACGATCCTGCTCCAGGAGGTCATAAAGTGCGTCGTAGAGGGGGCGCAGATAAGGATCTACCTTTTCCTGCAGCGTTCCGGGCAGGAAGCCCAGGCGTTCGCCGGCTTCCACAGCGGGTCTCACCAGGATAATCCGGCTCGCTTTCTTGGCCAGAAGGGCGGAAGCCGCCATCGCAACTGCCAGGTAAGTCTTGCCGGTGCCGGCCGGACCAATGCCAAAAACCATGTCGCACTCTTCGATGGCCTCAAAATAGCGCTTCTGGTTTACGGAACGAGGCTGGACCATACGCTTGATGCCGATCGAACGCTGCTTGCCACTTTCTACCAATCCACGCAGCGTAATCGCCGGATCCGCGGTCACCAATTTGAGCATGCCGTGCAACTCGCCGTTGCAAAGCAAGGTTCCATTGCGCCGTAGATACTCGAAATCGGCAAAAACCCTTTCAAAGCGGGCAATGGACTCCGGGGCGCCTTCCACATGTAAGGCATCCGACCGCAAGTCAATGCGGATATGCAGGTTTTGCTCGATCAACCTCAGATTTTCATCGCGAGTCCCGAAGAGGGGCTCCAGATTGGGCGTAATTTCCAGCGCTTTTTTCATCAAGCGGAGAAATAACCTCCTGTCAGGACCGAATGGCCCGACATGATTATTGGGGTGGTTTCAGAACGCAATCTGTGGGAGGGCAGCGAGGCAGGGTGCTTCGCGTGCATCGGATGCTTAGCCGGGTTGGCGATAATCACCAGATAATTCCCGAGGATGCGCACAGAGTAGCGTCTGCCGATCCTGCCGTCAACGCCTATTCCGTGAATTCTGACCCATTAGATGCACGGGAGTGCCACGGCGGAGCATCCCGCGGGCAGCCCACATTGACCCCAGCCGCCAAAGACCGTAAACTTAAGGTTTGTGGGCGACGGCAGTTTCTTCCGCCTACTCCCAGTCCCAAGAGAGACAAGGATTTACGATGGCAAATCATGTGTCGGCGCTGAAGCGCGCCCGTCAGACAGTCAAGCGCACGGCAGTCAACCGCGCCAATAAGAGTCACGTCCGCAAGTCACTTCGCGCCCTGCGCGAGGCGATTACCAAGGGCGATTCGTCTGGTATCACTGAACAGTATGGCAAGACCGTAGCTGCACTCGACAAGAGCGTACAAAAGGGTGTGCTGCACAAGAACACCGCTTCCCGCTATAAGAGCCGGCTGCATGCGCGCGTGAAGGCACTCACCCACAAGGCTTAAGGACAGTCACCTCTTCTTGGCCACCTGTTCTTCGGCTTTTTCCGGTGGGGCGGGTGCGGGCACGCTGAAAACTTCGATCGCCCCGTCACGAAGAACCGCCAGATGCTCTCCGTCGCCAGACAGGGCAAAGTTTTGTCCGCCAGTCAGGACGGGCGATGCAGTCGTGCTCATCAGGAGGGCGCCGGTCGCCGAATCGAAGACCTGCACCACCTGCTCCCGCACATCCTCATCATTCAGCGAGTCGACCAGGTCTATGTAGTGGGATACGCGCAGCAGACTCACCGCGAAGCGGTCCCCATTTCGCGAATAGGCAAAGGTCGGCCAGACCAGGTGACCCTCGCGATGCCCACTCCAGAGCTTCTTCCCTTCGGTCGTCCAGGTATCCAGATAGAGATCCGGCGATTTGGGACCGCAGCTCTCGATGACCAAAGCATCCTGATTGACGAAATGCTCATGAGGCGTGCATGTGGACGCCACCTGGCCCAGCGTCAGGGCCACTCCTGAGAATGGAACAAAGCGAATCTCGAATTCGTCCTGGCCTTTGCCTCTGGTCACGCCGATGTAGCCGTTGGAAGTGATCGGCAAGTTTACGGGATTCTCCGTTCGCATCGCAGCAAGAACATCCTTGGTCGGAATGTCGACGAGCGTGATCTGGGTATCTTCCGCGGGAGGCGGCTCTCCGTACTCCGCCGCTTGTTCCATCAGCTTCCGATGTTCCTCCGGAGTGTGCTTCTCATATTCGCTCTCGACGACGAGGATGCGGCCGTCGGGTGACACTTCAGTGTCCTCTACGGGAGTTGGCATTTCGATATAGGGGCGGAGCTTGAGCGACCCATCCGCAAGGAAATACGTATTGCGCTGCCGCACCAGAAATCGGCCGCCGCCAAGAGCCCATAGATACCGCGCCCGGTCGTGCATTCTCCATTCGGCAGATGCCTGGACCTTGCCATCCGGAACGCTGAGGGTTACCGCATGGATGATCTGGTCGTGATCGTTCCGGCCGGGATGCTCCTCGCGATGCATTAAACGAGGCTCATGAAAAGTGAACAATACATGGTGAGCATCGATAAAGTCGAGGGTGCTGAACGTTCTTCCGGAGAGCAGGTAGAGGGATCCGGGCGGCCGGTAACCTAACGGCTGAACCGGAATGCTCTCTTCCGGTCTTGGGGCGGGCTGCTCTTTGCTGTGCGAAGAACCCCAGAGTGGCGCTCCCGGCCACAGCACCAACAGCATCACGGTGAGCGGAAAAAGAGGTCTCGGCATTGCCAGGTCCCTGCTTCTCTTGAGTGTAGAAGAAATTCGCCAGGCTTGTTGGTGAGGCGTGAACGCCTTTTTTGCGGCGCGAACTATAGATCCATGGCGTATTGGGCTCCGGCCAGGGCGGAGGAACGGGGCCGCGGTTCACTGGCCAGTTCGAGCACCAGGCGCTCCAGCACCAGGCGCTTATCGGGCGGCGAGGAGCGCAACTCGAGGTCGGCATTGGCGATCAGGCGAAGCTTCTGCGCCAGTTCGCGGCGGGAGCTGAAGCGGCGTGCCTGGCGAATAAGATCCTCGGCAGCAAACGGAGGCATGCGAAAGCCTTGCCACAGCGCCTGCCAAATGGCCCGCGAGTCTCGCACATTCTTTTCCAGGATCACAATCATCTGGCGGAAAGTCCGGGCCAACATATAGAGGTGGCCGATGGCGGAATCCTCCCCGCCGTCGGAGGCATTCAGCAAGCCGTGCAATAGAGCGAGGGCGCGCGGTTTATCGCGGGCCGAAATTGCATCCGTCAGCTCATACAGAGAGCGTTGCTTGGCTGCCAGCACCATCGTTTCGACATCGCCCAGAGTGATGCGGCGCTGCGCCGAAGCATACAGCACAAGCTTCTCCAGTTCGTTCGAGATGAGCATCATGTCCGCACCCAGAGCATCCGCTAGTTCCCTGGCCGCGTCGGGATCGAATTTCATTTCCCGGCTTTCGGCGGCGGCGATTAGCCAGCGCACTGCGTCGGCTTCGTCGACCCGGGCCAACTCCACGACGCCACAATCATCGCCCAGCGTTTCCCGGATTCGCTCGAAGCGTTCTTTGTCCTGCAGATCTATGCGTCGCAGGTCCGAAGGCAGACGCAGGTGATCGGCAACAAAGATCACCACCGCCTGGGGATTGGGGGACCGGAAGTAGTCTTTCAGTGCAGCGAACTCTTCTTTCTTGGCGCCTCTGGTGTAAAGGTTTTTCAGATTCTTCACAAAGATGACCTGAAACGGAGCCATCAGTGAAGGCGTACGGGCGCGATCGAGCACTTCAAAGATGCTGGTTTCGGCCAGGTCGAGGTCGCTGAGGGAAAAATCGCGCAGACCGGGGTCAACAAGCGAGTCGAGGACCGCCCGGCGGCAGCGCTCGTAGAGAAAGACGTCGTCTCCCGCGAAAACGTACCCGGGACGCAATGAGCCGTTGGAAACAACAGCGGCCTTCACTTCGGCGATAAAGCGGTCCGAGGAGGCGAAGCTGCGGAGTTTGATTCCCTCATCCGTACGCATCTAGAAGGACTCCAGAATATCGCTCACCAGGGCCCCGGCAAAGTCGCGGGAAAGCCGTTGAACGGCCGGCGAATCTTCTTCGATAAAGCTGGTTACGTCGGCGGT
>Ga0335072_10006170_pt1 | contig 17553 bp, 35 predicted proteins | sample Lox_Sample_21_FD_206725 | JGI IMG/M metagenome (GOLD analysis project Ga0335072, IMG submission 206725) | Soil microbial communities from Loxahatchee National Wildlife Refuge, Florida, United States - Lox_Sample_2.1 | ecosystem: Environmental > Terrestrial > Soil > Wetlands | place: USA...
AGGTCGAACGGCGTGACTGGTCTAGACCAAATGGCGCGGCATAAACGCCGTCCGTGGTCTCTTTGCGTCCATTCTAAATGGTCCGTCTTTACTATTTCTTTAACCAGTTCCCGCGCCAGTATTCCACCACTCCCCCGTTTTTGTAAGCGCTTTCATTTACTCGTTTTGCAGCCGTAAATGTACGCTACATGACCATAAGACCAGTAGCCCGGCAGCCATATTTCTTCTATTTCCACCGTTTTGTTCACGTACTCATCCTCGGTTATGTAGTGCCCGGGGTAGTAGGTCGCGGGGACCCAGTAGGCCGAAACGACCTGGAGGCTCTGTCCTTTCGGGCAGGATACCCCGCATCCAGACAGGCCGCTGCATAGCCCGGCTGCCGCGATTAGCGCGATGATGACGTGTGTGATTGACCTTTTCACGCTGCTCTTTCCGCTACGCAGGGGCCTAGGCAGACGGGGCACCGCGCCCATTCCTCGGGTATCCCGCGGCTGCCCGCGCGGACGCTGAATAGGGCCCGGAGGCCGCGCCGCGCTCTGATCTGGGCGCCGTTGCAGGTGACGTGGCAGGCGTCATCGGCCTTGGCGATGACCGGCTCTATGTATTCGTCGGCCAGGGCGAGACGCAGGGCGCGGCACGGGGTATCTGTGAAGCACTTCCAGCAGATCGGCCAGTCATCGAGCCGGTAGGGAACCTCCGTGAAATGCCGGCCGTTGCGCAGGCCCGCGGCGAAGGTGATCGTCACCTTGACGCCGTGGTCGTCCAGCTCGCCCCCGCACAGGCCGCACCCGTTCATGCTCCCGCCCCGTAAATGCAGATCAGCATGCAGATGCAAAACCACAGGATAAGGCCGGCAATGGCCGCGTAAATGGTTATCAGGCGGCCCGCGTAATGCAATTCAACGCGTATCTTGCGGGCCTTACGGGGCCGGAAAAACAACCTGATAAACTGCCAGCTGGTCATTTCATTTTCCACCCGTAATCACCTCCGCAAGGTACTTGCCGAATTCCTGGGGCTTCTTCTCCTTCCATAGGCTGAGCATTTTCTCTGCCCATTCCCGGGGCATTTCCTGAGTCGGCAGCGGTCCGAACCGGACGTATACCTTAGCGGTCGCTTGCCCGTTCTGCGGCTCCCCGCTTTCCATTTACGCGCCTTCCCCGGCCTGCTCGGCGGCCTTGATCAGCTCGCGTATGACCTCCGGCATGGTCAGCTTCCGGCCGTGCTCGGCGGACATGTTGAGCTGCTTGGTCCGCAGCAGGTCGAGGTCGGACGAGTAGATCATGACCGACGTTACAGTGCCTCCATGCGCCATAACAGCCAGCATAGCAGCAATAGCCGCTATTTTCCTAGGCCTAGGGCAATCCGACGATGAGGAGGAACCCGCACCAGCGGCACTTGTGCACGGCCGCGTGCCCGCGGTCGCCCAGGCACTCGTGGAACTTGCCGTCTGGGTTGGCGTCGCAGTGGAAGATCCACCTGCCCCAGCGGCGCGGGCACGGCTCGGCGGTCACAGGGCGTAGATCCCGTCCATGATCGCCTGGGTCGCGTTGAACCCGCTGGCGCGCATGACGAAGGTGCCCCCGGCCGGGGTGCCGCCGGTGGCCTGGATCTGGACGGCGCCGGCGAGGTCGGCGGCCTGCGGGGTGCGGTAGTAGCGGGTGACCGGCGGCCAGTACGCCGACGGGATCGGGTTGGCGCTGTTGATGCTCGTCTGCGCGGCGGTCGCCGCGTGCGTGAGCAGGCCGGTGACCTGGACGCCGATGCCGGGCAGGAGCCGGTACTGCGGCTGGTTGACGATCGTCCACCCGGCGTCGGGGATGATGTCATGCCAGGTTTCCGGCTGGGCCGCGTTCGTTGAGCTGGTGCCGGTGCCGGGCAGCACGCCGGTGAGCTCGGATACGGAGTTGAAGGCGACGCCGCCGCATCCGCCCGTGGCCTGGATCCAGCCGACCGGGGGTGACCCGGCGTCCTGGTAGACCAGGAACCAGGTGGCGGACTCGCCCAGCTCGGCGGTGTTGTCGGCCAGCTGCAGGACGACGCGGTCGGCGCCGGCACCGGTGTCCTGGGCGCTGATCACCTGCAGGACGCTGCCGCCGGACAGGCCGCCGGGGCGGCCGACGATCGCAGCGGTCGCCACGGCGTTGCTGCCCGCGACGGGGAAGGCGAGCTGGCCGATTGTCCCGTTGACCTCGAGGCCGGCCTGGGTGCCATCGAACTGGCCCGCCCAGATCCCCGGGTTAATCGAGTTGCCGTAGGGATCTTCCGTGGCGTTGCTGTCGGAGTAGATAGGCGGGTTGCCGGGGCCGGGGCTGGTGCCCGTGGCATAGATGAACAGGCCCGGCCCGGAGCCGCCGCTGCTGCTGCCGTAGATGATCACGTACTGGGCGAGTGTGACCCCGCTGGACACGCCGGGCTGGACGCCGGGCAGCACCTGGTTGCCGGACGGGGCGTTGAGCGGCCGGACCAGGCCGTCCCCGGCGGTCCCGGACGGGACGGTCATGAGCCACGGCCGGTGGTCAGGGCATCCATCGTCCCGATGACGTTCATGCTCGCGGTGTCGCCGGGGTGACCGTTGGTCCAGGTGACGATGATGAACTCGCCCGGCTGCATCGACGGGATCGCCAGGGCCGCGGTGCCGTTCCCGCTGAACACGGTGGCGACCTGCATCGTGGGGACGCCGCCGATGCCGAGGTACACCAGGGCAGTGCTGGTGTCCAGGGCGCCGGTGGTGGTCGACAGGGTGACCTGGGCGGGGTACCAGGTGGTGCCGAGGCCCTGGGGTCCGACGGTCAGGGTCAGGGGCCCGGACGCGCCGGTAATGGTGGCGCTGTACGTGGCGCCGCTGGTGGCGTTGTTGCCGCTGGTGAAGATGTTGATGTTGTCGCCGGGGGCGGCGGTGATGACGACAGGGGCCTGCGGGTAGGTGCCGGGAGTGCCCGGGTTGACGGAGGAGGCGAGGATGGTGGCGTTCTGGGACAGCAGGAAGTTGTCGGCGTCCGCGCTGGACGTGGTGCCGGACAGGGTCACTGACCAGTTGACGATATAGGTGCCGGCGGTGGCCACGTTCACGTCGGTGATCTCGGTGAAGGCGGGCGGGGATGCCTGGGTGCCGGTGACGGTCGCGAAGCCGGGGATGGTGCCGGATGCCTGGCCGCCGGTTAGCGGGACGCCGGTGATCTTCTGGGTGTAGGCACCGACCGGGAGCGGGGGGACGATGCGCCTTTTGGTGAAGCGGTTCCCGGCGGCGGCCCAGGTGCCCGCGGACGGGTGGAAGCCGGCTAGGCGCCGGGGACTCAAGCGATCCTCGCGCTGGCAGCCGCGATCTCCCCGATCAGGGCGTGGCCGAGGTTCGTGGGGTGGTACTGGTCGTAATAGAGGGCGCCGCCGTCGAACCCGCTGGCTACCGTGGGCAGCCGGTAGTTGAGGTCGATGACGCGGCTGGCGGGGACCGCTGCGCTGACTGATCGGATCGCGGCGGCGTAGGGGGCCCAGGAGCCGCTGGTGAAGGTCTCGCTGGGCTGGTAGGGGATGATGATCAGCAGCGGAAGCGCGGCCAGGGCGGTGCTCTGCTGCAGGTAGGCGACCAGGGCCTCGAGGTTGGCCTGGAACTGAGCGGCAGTGTAGTTCCCGTTCCCGGTGCTGGCGTCGTTGATGCCGAGCATGATGCCGTAGGCGGCGGTGGCGAGGGCTGCGATGGCGGGGTACCAGGGGAAGCCTGGGCCGTAGCCGGCCTGGGTCCAGCCGCTGGCGCCGGTGCCGGCGTTCCACCCGTAGTGGCCGCACCCGTGGAAGGTGATGCCGCTGGACTCGTCGCCTGCGTAGTGGATTATGCCTTCCATGTAGACGGTGCCGCTGACCCAGGCGACGGTGAGGACCTGGCCGCCGGCGATGGTGATGGAGGCGGTCAGGGTGCCGTCGCCGGTGTTGCTGCTGTCGGTGACGGTAACAGGGCCGCCGGCTGCGACCTGGTAGGAGAACTGGTCGCCGCCGCCGTTGGCGTAGTACATGATGCGGCACGAAGTGGTGCCGGCGGGTGCAGTCCAGGTCCAGGAGCCGGCACTGCTGACGCTGAGGGCGCTGCGGACGGGGCCGATCGGCTGGCCGCCGCCGGTTGAGCCGCTAAAGGTCGTGACTGGCCAGGTGAACGTGGACTCGCCGGTCCCGGCGATCGGGATGAATCCCTGGCCGCCGCTGCTGCCGTTGGCGGTAGTGGGGTAGGCGGCACGGGCCGCGCGGTTGGCCTGGGCGATCCACCGGCTGGTGAACGCGGTCGCGCCCTGGCCCTCGGTAACGGAGTCGCCGATGACGGGAATGGTGCAGCGGGCGCTGTTGCGGTTTGCGATGGCGGCCTGCAGAACGGTAACGCCGGCGGCGCCGGTAAGTCCCTGCTCATCGGCGGGCAGCTGGTCGAGGTACTGGGGGATGACGGCGGACGCGGGCGCGAACGGCTGCAGGCTCATAGGCCGAGGTACTCGCTGACCCGCTCGGCGGGCACCGCGATGACCGTGCCGGACACCTGGGCGGTGCCGGTCAGCGCGCTGGTGACGGTGAATACCAGCCGCTCGCTGGCGTCGAGCAGGGGCATGCCTTTCTGGGGGTAGGTGAGGACCCCGGCGGCGGTGAACGCGCCGACCGGCTCGATCGCGCACGGGTTCCCGGCGGTGGTGACGAGGGGGAAGTTGCGGGTGACGGCGATCGCGCCGGCGGTGAACCCGTAGGCGGTCAGCGCGGTGATGTCCCAGAACCAGCCGGACGGGGGCCCGAACTGGGCGGGCAGGTCCAGGTAGGACCCGACCGTGGTGGCCGACAGGAGGCCGGGAGGGAGGTTGAACGGCATCGCGGGCCGGCACCGGCGCCGCGGCATCCCGGCGGCGCTCGCGGCCGCGTCGGCGGCGTCCTGGCCGATGCCCCCGCCAATGGAGGCGCCGATGCCGAAGCTGGCGCCGATCGCGCCCATCGCGTCGTCAGCCTGCGTCGTCACCGGTGTCGCCTTCCCCGCGGGGCCGGAGGTGGCGGGAGACCAGGCGCCCGTCGGTCCAGATGTCGGCGAGGATCACCAGGAGGATCACCCCGGCGACGATCCCGGCGGCGTCCAGGAGGCGCCCCCAGTCCGGTGCCCCTGCCCCGTCACCGTCGGTGGCCGGGGGGGCTGCGCCCGGGCCGGCACCCTCGGCTGTGTCTGTCATGACCGCATCATACGCCGGAAACGGCAGCGCCCCCGGTTGTCTCCCGGGGGCGCCGCTGCCGCTGGTATTCCGTGTGTGCAGCACTGACTATACCCGGCGGCCGGGAATTAAGGGTAAAGTTTCCGTCGTGCCGGAAACTTTCCCCCCGAATTCCGTGAATTCAGTCGCGGGTACCACGCTGACCGACCGTGAGCTGCTGATCCACGTCCTGCAGCACGTCGAGGACATGTGGGAGAAGCTCGCGGAGGTCCACGAGCACACGCTGCGGATGGACGGGCAGCTGTCGGTGTTCGCCCCGCTGCTGGCCCGGTTCGCGCCCGGCGGGAAGCCCGACATGATCGCCCTCATGCAGGCCCGCCGGGAAGCCCGCCATGGCAGATCGTGAGTTCAGCGAGGAACAGCGCGCCCGCCTCGCGGCGGAGGGGAACGCGCTGCCGGACGGCTCCTACCCGATGCCCGACTGCGACGCCGTGCGCCGGGCGATCGACTCCTACGGGCGGGCCCCCGCCTCCCACCGCGGCCAGCTCGCCGCGCTGATCCGCAAGCGGAACAGCGACCTGGAGTGCGGGCACGAACTTGACAAGCTGGAGGACGCGTGACGACACCACCAGGGCAGGATGCTGAGGGCGGGCGGATTGAGTCGATCGACTCGATCCGCGCCGAGCAGGAGCGCCAGGCCGGGCTCCTGGACACCATCCTTGCCCGGCTGCCCGGCGTCGGCGACGGTGACACCAGCGTCACGACGGGGACGGAGGCGCCCGCTCCGGCGGCGGACATGACTGAGCAGATGCGGCAGGCGGTCCGCGATGTCCAGGCCGAGGCCGACGCCGAGGCCGGAAAGCAGCTGCGGCTCGGCGGAAAGCGGCCAGAGCCGGAAACTACCCCGCGTGAGGTCATGGTCAAGGGGAAGGACCGGCTGCAGCGGCTCCTGTTCGGAGGCGACCCGAAGTGAAGCGGTGCAACCCGTACGGGTACGCGACCGACGCCGGGCCCAGGCACCTGATGGGCGGGTTCTACGGGCCGGAGTACGCCGGGGACCAGACGGTGCTGGCGGACGGGATTCACGGGCCCGCGGTGTGCGAGCGTGACGCGACGGTCCGCGCCCGGATGGTGTGCGAGTTCGGGCACGAGGGGCCGGTCATGGACCTGTGCCTGGGTCACGTGCGGGAGCTGTCGGCGCGGATGTCGGACTGCTGTACCCGGTGCGTGTGGCCCGGTGAGGCCCGCGGGGTCAATGAGGCGATGGACTACATCATGACCCGGATGGCGGAGGCCCGCGAGCGGCGGGACATCGTCACGTTGCGGAAGCTGAACGACCAGCTGGACGACCAGCGGCACCAGATGGACGAGCTCCGCGCGCGGGGGGTCATCCGGAAGGTGCCGCTGAGGCTGGTGGAGATCTCGTTATGGCAGCGACGACTGACGTGCGGGCGTGGCTGCGTGAGCAGGGCCACGACGTTAAGGAGCGCGGCGCGATCCCTGCCGAGCTGCACGCCATCTACGACCAGGCCCACCGGACGGTGCCGGGCGAGGTGGTCTACGACCAGCCGCCATTGGACGGCGGGGTGACCGAGGCCGACTTCCCGCCCGCCGACGACGACGGCACGGCCGGGGACGCGCCCAGGGTGCCCGCCAGGAACCGGGAGCGCCGCCCCCGCGCCGTCAAGCCCGGGGCGCCGAAGGGGCTGCGGGAGCGGGTCTTCGGCGGCCGGAAGGCCCGGCCGAAGCACGCGGCCGGGCCGCGGGTGTCGCTGTCGGAGTGGGCGGAGGAAACCTGGTCTGACCTCGCCTGGCTGGCCCAGCCGATCCCCCCGTTGGCGAAGATCCTCACGATCCAGGCCCCGTACGCCGGGGTGGTGTTCGACGACCAGGTCAAGGGCACGTTCATCGACACCGCTTTGCAGCCGGTCGCCCGGTACTCCGGGGTGTGGCGGGCGATGAACGGCCTGGCCGGGCCGCCTGCCTATGTCGCGATGATCTGCGCGACCGGCGCCCGGGTCCAGCCGACTGACCCGGCAACCGGGCAGCCGGCGGTGTACCCGGACGGGTCACCGGTCATGGTGTACGACCAGCGGACGCAGATGCTCTTCCAGGGGCTGCGCTACAGCCTGCTGCAGATGACGAAGATCAGCGAGTTGAACGCCGAGCAGATCCAGGCGCGTACCGAGGCCAGCACCGAGCGGATGCGGGTCGTGGACCAGATCATCGCCGACCTGTTCGACCTGCCGTCTCCCTCGTTCTCCCCGCCGCCGCAGCAGTCCGCCCGCTCCGGAGGCGGCGGCGGGGACCCGTCTTCCAACGGGTACCGCTACCCTGACGCGCCCGTCATGGACGATGAGGGCATCGACCCCGGCCGCATGATGTGACCGCGTACGCCCGCTGGCTGAACGGCCTGTGCCCGTGCTGCGTCGGTGACCTTGCCGAGTGGATCGACGGCACGCCGCCAGAAGCCATCGCGGAGGGAGTGCAGGTCTGCGGGCGGTGCGTAGCGATGGACCACATGAGAGACGGCCTTCGGGAAGCGATGCTCGAGGCCATCGCTCGCCGGACTGACGAGCCTATTGACACACTGATCCCATGAAGCTCGCCGCCCCGCCCGTGATCGATGACGGCGCCCTGGTCGTCGGGCTGCCCTGGGACCAGTTCCTGCGCTACATGGCGTGGGCGTGGAAGCCGGGGCAGCACATCGCGATGATCGGCCCGACCGGGGAGGGCAAGACCACGTTCGCGGCCGGGCTCCTCAGCCTGCGCCGGTGGGTGATGGCCCTCGACCCGAAGGGGGAGGACGAGACGCTGACCGCGTCGGGGTTCGAGCGGGTGGCGCACCTGCCGAACCAGCACCTGGACCTGACGTGGCGGCTGCGGCACTGGGAGACGGCCCGGCAGTGGGACCGGATCCACCAGCGGATCGCGGAGGGCCGGGCGGCGCGGGTGATCGTCGGCGGCCCGTCGCGGACGGTGGAGCAGGACAACGCCAACCAGGACCTGATGCGCCGCTGCTTCCTGTACGCGCGGGAGGCCGGCGGGTGGACCGTCTACGTTGATGAGTTCGAGCTGATCAGCTCGATTCGCCAGTTCAACCTGGGCGGGCCGGTGGAGCGGATGCTGATCAGCGCCCGCCGCGACGGGACCAGCGTGATCACCTCGTTTCAGGCGGCGGCGTGGGTGTCCAAGCACGCGACCAGGCAGGCGCGGTTCGCGGTGGTGTGGCCGACCGGCGACCGGCAGATGATCAAGAACGTGGCGGAGTCGATGGGCCGGGACTGGAAGCAGCTCGCCGCGGCGGTCGATGAGCTGCCGCCGTTCCACGTGTGCGTCATTCCGCGGGGAAAGAACGGGGGCCCGTTCGTGTGCACCAGCGCCCCCGAACTTTGACGCCCGTCACTATAAACGGGGTTTATGAGGCTCGGCGGGAGCGGGCGTAGCGGATCGCGTGCCCGTACCCTGGCGTCGCCTCGAGGGGGCCGGCCGCTCCGGCGAGGGCGCCGGCGGCGCCGGAAGCGCGGAACCCGGCGGCCACCAGGATGATGAGGCCGGGGATCATGATCAGCCCGGCGGCGGTGATCGTGAGGCCGCCGATCAGCGCGCGGGCCTCGCTCTTGCTGAACCAGCAGCCGCCGCCGATGGTGATGCCCAGGCCGCTGACCGACGGGGGCCCGATCAGGCACCCCGGCGTGGTGGTGGCCGCGGTCGTCATCGCGGTCGTCGGGGTGCTGGTGGACGTGGGGACGCCGGTCGATGACGGCGGGGTGCTGTTGCTGACGTAGGGCAGGTAGGCGCCGGACGTGTAGGTCACCCAGGGGGAAAACGAGCCGCCGGCCGCGTTGTACTTCGCCACGGCCATCTGCGCGTTCGCGGCCGGGTCGGTCAGCTGCGCCGGGGTGAACCCCGGGGGGACGCCGAGGATCTGCCACAGCCCGGTCGCGTCGGTGTTCGACCCGGCGCCGGGTGCCACGGTGGTGCCGGGGTAGGCGGCCAGGGAGTTCCCGCCCGACTCCGCCTCCGCGATCGCCGCGGCGACCGGCGCGGTCGCGCTGCTGCCGCCGGCGTTGATCCACAGCTGCTCAAGCTGCGCGTAGCTGTAGACCGTCATCAGAGGTAGCCGGTCCAGAAGTTCCAGCTGCTGCCTGACGAGCCCGAGCTGCCGGAGCTGCCCGAGGACGACGACCCGCTGCCGGAGCTGCCGGAGGACGGCGCCGCCGCGGTGCCGTTCGGCAGGAGCACGTTGGGATCGGTGATCATCGGCGGGGGCCAGCCGGTGACTTGCGCGGCGGGTGCCTTCCCCACGATCTGGAGGTAGGCGGCCAGGACGACGCCGAACGCGAGCATGGTCGCGGCCGGGCGGGCGGGCCGGTACTCGCCCAGCAGGGCGCACAGGCCGAAGAACCCCGACGCCATCAGCAGCGTCCCCGGGGTGGGGGGGGCGCCGGCCTTCATCCACCGGTAGGTGATGATCCCTTCCCCGGTGAGCCAGGCGATCACGATCCCCATGATCAGGCCGTCTTCGCCGTGGTCGCGCCGGGCCAGGTGGGGGCGAAGACCTGGGCGAACGTGACGTTGTAGCCGCGTACCAGGCAGTAACCCCACATGCCGACGGCGTAGGCGGTGAATACCAGGCCCATCCCGATCGCTACCACGCCAGCCCCTTCCACCCCTCGCCGCTGGGCGACTGCCACGCGACGCTTCCGGTTTGCTCGCCGCGGGCCAGGGCCCCGTTGTAGGTCAGCCACAGGTCGGCGGCGGCGATCGCGGTCCCGATCAGCGGCCACCACATGCCGGAGATCAGCACCCCGGCGCCGGACACCAGGGCCCCGCGGGCGACCGTCTTCTTCACGTACCCGCGGGCCGACGCGTTCTTGCCCGGGTCGCCGCCGAACGACTCCATCGTCCACGGCGAGCTCAGGAACGCGCCGGCGAGGTTGAAGAACTCAAAGTACCCGTTGAGGAACAGGACGGCGCCGATCGCGTTAGCCGCCCCGACGGGCGCCCCGAGGGCCACAGGGCTACAGCGCCGACGCGATGGCGGTAACGGCAGGGGCGAGCTTCGGGAGCTCCTCCACGATCCTCTCCGCCTCGTCCAGGGCCGCGTGCATTCCCTCGAGTACCTTCCCGGACGCGCGGGGGTGGACCCGGGCGAACCAGGAGGCGATCCCGTGGGCGAGCTGCTCGACCCGGCCGGCGTCGCCCTGCCCGGCGGCCACGTCTTTCACCTCGGCTGCGAGGGTCTGCGCCTGCGACAGGACACCGGAGAAGTGCTGGGCGCCGAGGTCGGGGTTGGCCGCGGCGATCGACGCGACCCGCGTCGCGAGGGAGTCCGCCAGCAGGGTGGCAGTCGGCGGGCCGGCCTGCGCGCGGACGGTGGCCAGCTGCCGCTGCATCGACTCGAACTGCGCGGCCCACTGGGCGGACTGCTTCTCGGCGGCGTCCATCATGTCCTTGAGCCTCTGCTCGTAATCGGACATGGCGGCGCGGACGGCGCCGGCCTTGATCTCCTCGATGCTCTCGCCGGCGTCGGTGCCCTGGTCGGGGACCTGGACGGCGCCGACGGCCTGGGCGGCGGCGGCCTGGTACTGCGGGTCGTCCGGGCCGGCGGCGGCGGGGCCCGTGGTCTGGTCAGTCACCGTTCCTCCTTGTTTCACGTGAACCCGATGCTAGCCCCACATGTGCGGGCTCGGCATCCGCCCGGCCATCGGGGTGAGGTACACCTGCCCGAACCGCCCCGGCGCGGTGGCGGGGACGACGGCGCCGTTCGCGGTGACCAGGCCGGTCATCTGCTGGACCATCGCGCCGCCGCCGCCGAACTCGACATGGGTCATCGGCATGACCATGGGGGTGTCGGGGGTGCCGTGCGGGTGGTAGCTAGCCGCAGCCGCACGGGCCGCCCCTGCCTGGCCGGCGATCCTGCTGTGCAGCCTGCTCATGATCCCACCTCGAGACTTCTGCCCGGAACTGCTCTACCTGCGCGTCGATCGCGGTGCCGCGGGCGCTGAGACGGGCCCTGGCCCGGTGGGCCAGGCCGTCCAGCCAGATCTTCCCGGGGCCCATGTACCACAGCACCAGGCCCATCGCGGCCAGGCCGATCGCCTCGGTTACCAGGGCGCGGCGGACGACCGCCATGTCTTCTTCGGTCATCAGATCGCCCCCCGTGCCTGGTGGTAAAGCCGCGCGCCTGTCTCGCACAGCTTTTCAAGCCATGTCATCGGGTGCCCCTGCATAGCCCGGAAGCATGAGGGGCAGCGGCTGAGGTGGTCGCGCCATTGCTCTGCCGGATCGCTCATCCGGTCACCCCGAAATTGAGGTAGGAGATCATCCCGGCGGTGGGGACGAACGGCCTTGGCCAGGTCATGGGGTCGGACGGGTCCATGCCGAGGTACCCGTAGCCGGTGCTGCCGCGGGACTGGCCGACAAGGCCGCGGGCGGTGAGGTTGACGGCGCCGCCCATGAGGCCGCCGGCGCCGTACAGCCGGGCGCGGGACATGACGGGGGCCTTCTGGTGCGGGTGCACGGCGACGTGGTGCGGCGGCGGGGCGGCGCCCGGGTCGTGCTGGTACTGGGGGACCAGCATCTGCCTGGTGAGCACGGCTGCCTCCTATCCCGTGGTGGTCTTGAACACGATCTGGCCCGGTGTCCCGTCGGGCTTGCCGCCGACGAGGGGCTGGACGGTGACGGTGTAGGTGTGGCCGGCCTCGAGGCCGGAGTAGCTGGCCTGGGGGATGCCGACCGTGGACGTGTGCCCGTTGATCGCGCCGGGCCCGACGATCTGGACCTTCCACTGGCTGGCGCCGCTGCCGGTCCAGGCGACGACCGCCCGGTTGTTGTTCACCGACACGACGTGCCCGCCGGAGACCGTGGGCGCGGCCGTGGCGGTCGACGTGCCCCCGCCACCCGAGCTCGAGCTGCCGGAGCTGGTGCTGCTGCCGCTGGTGCTGCCCGCCGCGCCCGTGGCCGTGGTGTCGCCGGTCGACGGGCCGGTCACGGTGCTGGTGGTGCCGGCGCCGCCGCTGTCGCTGGTGACCGGCACCACCGACGTGCCGCCGCCGTAGCCGCCCGAGGACTGCAGGTTGCCGATCTCGTCCTGCAGCGTCCCCAGGGCGCCGGAGTAGTCCGGGGAGGCGGTCGACGCGCTGCCCGTCGTGCTCGAGGAGGAGGCGGACTTGCTGCGCCGCCACAGGATGTACGCGCCGCCGACAAGGGCGATGCCGCCGATGATGACCCACGTCCAAGGGGACTTCAGCGACAGCGGCTTGCCCTTGGCGCCGGGCTTCCCTGCCGCCGGGGAAGCGGCAGGGGGGCTAGGCGCCATAGCGGACCCTGGCCAGCCACGCGGGCCAGGCGGGGCCCTTGCTGCCGGCCGGCTGGGGGACCTGGGATTGGCCGAGGAACGACGGCGGCCGGGCGAGGACCGCGGCGCGGCCGAACGGCAGCGCCGCCGGGATGGGCATCTGGTTGTCGCTGTAAACCGAGGGGCCCTGGCCGGGGACGGTCAGGGTCGACTGGGCGAGGGCCCGCTGCCAGTACAGCGACGGGTACCACACGCCGGCGCGCATCGTGCCGCTGCCCTGCGCGTACCCGGCTCCCGCGCCGCGGATGCTGGCGCCGTTGGCCTGCAGCCCGGCTTCCCCGAATTCCGGCAGGCCGGCGGGAACGCCCATGGTGCCCGGCTGCCCGGACACGGTCCCCTTGGCCTCCCAGGGGCCCAGGCCGCGGCCGTCCAGCGCCGGGACGGGCGTGAACGCCATGCTGGTGGCGCCGGGGCAGGCGTAGGCGACGCGGGGCATGTCAGGCGGCCACCCCGATGAGCTGGTTGCCGGTGTTCTTCTCCAGTGCCTGGATCTGCGTCCCGGCGGCGGTGGTGCCGGCCGGGTGCGTCCAGATGTCGGCGATGATCAGCCCGAACACGACAGCGCCGGTCAGCGCCCAGAACCCAGTGACTCGGAGCACCGTCGGCCCCTTCCGTTCGGGCGAGAGAGAACATCAACGAGGAACAGGCCGACCAGCCCGGCGGCGAGCTTCGGCCAGAAGTCCTTCATCAGGCGCCCTTGCCGGTGTTCCCGAAGCCGGTGAAGTGCTGGACGGCCCAGTAAAGGCCGGCGCCGACCAGGATGCCGGCGAGCGTGATCCGCATGACTGTTACCTTCCTGTTACCTGGGCAGTGCCCACCAGATGAACCCGAGCAGCACCAGCGCAGCCGTGCTGATCCCGGCCGCGTGCAGCCCCAGCCGTGACCCGGAGCCGGCCGAGGGGACGCCCCACGCCTGCTGGGTGATCGTACCCGGGCCCTCCGGGACGCTGCTGGCGGCGGGGACCGCGGCGCCGCCGTACCCGCCGTACAGGTTCCCGACCACGGAGCCGGTGACCCCGGTGCCGAGCTTCATTCCGGACATCAGGTGCTCCCTACTGGATCGTCGCCATGGTCTCGAGTTCCAGCATGCCGCCGGTCGGGGTGACATCCGACGCGACGGACGCCTGCGCGGTCAGCACGTACTGGCCGCCGGCCGCCGGGCTGGTCGCGAAGGAGCTGGTATCGGTGAACGACCCGCTGTACACGTCCACGGTGGTGGCCGCGCCGGCGAAGGTGTAGATCGCCGTGGACCCGGGAACCAGCGTGCCCGTCAGGGACGTCTGCCGGATCCGGAACGTCACGGTACACGCGCCGGTCGACGTCGCGATCACGCTGGCCGTGAGGAGGTTGCCGTTCGGGTTGTTCCAGTTCGACGGGGGGATCGTCGCGATGACGGTCTCAGCCGTGGTCGACAGCGCCGCCGTGGAAACCGCGACGGCGACGGGACCCGAACCGGACGCCATGTCAGATCTCCGGGAGGCCCTGGACCAGCGGCCCGGTGGGGACCACCTGGCCGATGACCGCGTTGAGGGTGGCCGGGCTGTTGGAGATCGTGTTATATGGAGACCCGCCGATCTCCAGCTGCGTGCCCGGGTTAGTACTCAGGAACGTCTCGCCGGTGTCGAACAGGCCGAAGTCACGCTGCGCGATGGCCGTCTTGCGGTCGACGAAGATGATCCCCGTCGGGCGTGGCATGCCGGTCAGGGTCGGGGCGCCGGTCTGCGTCCCGCCGTAGCCGCCGCCGATGCCGGTCTGGATGGCGAGGTCGTCGTACAGGGTGTCCATGTCGGTGTCGACGAGGGGGACGCCGTCCTGGTAGATCTGCAGCCGCCCGGACGCCGCGCCGGTCGCCGCCGGGGCCGGCCAGGCGTCGATGCGGGCGTTAGTGGAGTCGCGCAGGTCCAGGCCGACGACGGTGAGGTACCCGCCGAGCCGCGGCAGCTGCACCCGCAGGCTGCTGCCGCTGGTGATGACTGGGTTGCACGGCTGGAAGATGTACTGGCACGTAGTGCCGATCCCGGGCGGGTCCACCGGGACGTTCGGGAGCCAGTAGTAATCCGACTCGCAGCTGATGTTGACGCCGGAGCCGTAGCCGGTCGGCACCGTGGAGAAGAACACGCTGGACGCGGCGATCGTCATCTGCAGCACCGGCAGCAGCGCCGCATTGGCACCGCTGATGAGCCCGTAGCCCTTGGTGAACTCGAAGGGGAGGTAGGAGCTCATCTTGAACGCGCCGGTCCCGGCGGTGATGCCGGTCCAGGACGGCATGTTCTGCGGGGAGCGGGTGAAGTCGATGCCGAACTGCCCGCTCAGCAGCTGGACCAGGTAGAGCATCTCCCACCCGGGCCCGGCCAGGAGGTTGGTTCCCCAGGCGTCCTTGAGCTGCAGCAGCTGCGCGATCGACCACGGGATGTCGGCGTACGCGCCGGTCGCCTGCAGCACCCCGCCCGACGACCCGTTGGCGATCGGGTAGATCTTCAGCCGGTACCCCCGGTTCCACCCCGGCGAGCTCACCATGGGGGGACCGAAGAACAGGCCGAAGTTCGCCGGCTGCTGGTAGATCGGCCGGCGGCCGGGCGGCGCGTGGCGGATGAACGGGCCGCCGGACGGCTCGGCGGTGGTCTGCGGCTGGGGGCGGCCGGCGCTGGTGGCGGCGGGGGCCAGCGCGGTTCCGGACGGCTGCGTCACGTTGTCTGCTCCTAGCCGACGAAGATGCTCGAGAGGTCAGCGGCGGAGTGGGTCAGGCTGCCGGGGCTGGTACTGGCCCAGGTCTTGCGCTCCCACAGGCGGATAGCGCCCTTGCCGAGGTCCCAGAGCACCACGGTCACGAGGATGAGCTCGAAGATCCGCCTGGTTGGCACGTCGCCTCCGTCAATTGCCGCCGATGCACGCGATGATACTCCCATGGGTGCTGTCGCTGGCCAGAAGCTGTACGAGCGGGACCCGGTGTCGCTGCTGCTGGACCGCGGCGCCCGGGACGTCCTGGCCCGGGTGTACGCCGCGCGGCGCGGCCAGTGGGTGATGACCCGCCTCGCCGATCCCACCGACCGGCACCGGGAGTGGGCCCGGGCGCACGGGTGGGACCTGGACGGCCCCGACAACGCCCCCACCCTGTCCGGCCGGCACGTCAACGCGCACACCCGCTGGGGACGCGCATTCACCCGGGCCCTGTACTACCAGCACCGGTGGTACGGGCCCCAGCCCGGCCGCGGCGCCCGCAGCGTCCGGGACACCCGGCGGGCGGCACCGACCGGGACCGCGCTGCAGCTGGAGTGGGGGCGGCGGCTGCCCGGCTCGGCGACCCTGCCCCGCGGCCGGGCCGTGCGGGTCAGGATCGCGTACGGGGGCAGGACCGCCCGGCGGGTGGTGGAGGCCAAGCCGTACGCCGACCGGATCTACACCGACGACGGGGATGCCGCCGGCCGGTACGCGGTCGCCGCGCTGCGGGACTGGGCATGAGCGCCGCCGGCGCGGTCCTCGCGATCCTGGCCAGCGCGGTCATCGTGCTGACCGGGATCATCGCGCTGACCCGGGCGGTCTGGCGCGTCGCCCAGGACCTGCGCGACAACAAGAACGCGACGCAGGCGAACACGAAGGCCGTCGACAACCTGGCCGCGCAGATGGACGGGCGGATCACGCTGATCGAGAAAAGGCTCTCTGACCTGGAGCATCCGGGGAACTGACGGGGCCCCGCCGGGTGGGAACCGGAGTGGCGGGGCCCCGTTCAGTTGTTTACCGGGCCTCGTTGACTTCGCACCGCGGGGGTCAGTCCGGTTGCGCAAGCTCCCCCGGCCACGGTAGAAAGGGGATGATCTAACCAGCGCTGGCAATCATACCGGAGAAACTTTCCAGGCGCATTCCCGAATCCGCCGGAAGTTCTCTCAGCCATGCCCAAAACTCGAAATGACGCCCCGGCGCCCCCGGCCCCGTGCCTTGCCTTTCGACATTAGGGGGGCCATCGGCCCCCCTTGAACCCCCCACCAGGGGTCCCCCCTGGACCCCGGCAACCCCGGAAGTCCAGACCCGGGACTCCCGGGGTTCTCGAAAGGCAACCGGTACCGGCTGCTGCCACTGACCAACCCCAGCCCGTACCGGTCAGCCACCGGACGCGCGCGCGAGGCCCGCCGCCACTTCCCCTCCTTTCCCGCAAAGTTTCCCTGGATATTTCACGTTCACCTTGAAATACCATTCCACGAGGTATAGCCTGTAGTCAAGTTAAAGGGAACCGGGAAGGGGAAAACCAGGGATGACCAGCCAGGACATGACCCACGCGCAGGCCGATGAACTGCTCACCAGCGCGATCCGCAAGTACGGCGAGGCATCCGTGATCTACACGGAAATGGCCACGATGGCCACCTGGACCCCCGAGTACGAAACCGCCCGGGCGCGCGCCGAGGCACTCCAGGCATCCGCCAAGGCCGACACGACCCGGTTCCAGCAGTGGAAGGCCCGCTGGGCCGAGGCCGCCCGGCAGAACGCCGAGGCCGTGCTCGCCGACAGCGCCCGCGTGGTAGCCGACGTCGACGCGGCGATGACCGCCTTCGAGGAGGAGTTCGGTGCGTGAGAAGATCGAGAAGCTGACCGCCGGGCAGCAGGACGAGCTGTTGCCCGGCGCGCGGGACGCGTGGCTGGCCGCCGGGTTGTCGACCGAGCCCGCGAACTGGCATGACGCGGTCCTCGGCATCCACGCGGCGTACCTGGCCGCGGGCCTGCGGCCGCCGCGGGTCATCATCCGGGCAGCGTCCCCGTGGGCGGCCGTGCTGGCCAGGGCGGTCGCGCCGGAGATCATCGCCAGTCGATTCGCCCAGGTCGGCGCCCAGGTCTACGCCCAGGTCGGCGCCCAGGTCCGCGCCCAGGTCTACGCCCAGGTCGGCGCCCAGGTCCGCGCCCAGGTCTACGCCCAGGTCGGCGCCCAGGTCCGCGACCAGGTCAGCGCCCAGGTCGACGCCCAGGTCAGCGACCAGGTCAGCGCCCAGGTCAGCGCCCAGGTCCGCGACCAGGTCTACGCCCAGGTCAGCGCCCAGG
>Ga0335072_10006171_pt1 | contig 17553 bp, 17 predicted proteins | sample Lox_Sample_21_FD_206725 | JGI IMG/M metagenome (GOLD analysis project Ga0335072, IMG submission 206725) | Soil microbial communities from Loxahatchee National Wildlife Refuge, Florida, United States - Lox_Sample_2.1 | ecosystem: Environmental > Terrestrial > Soil > Wetlands | place: USA...
CCTGGCGCTCGGGCCGTGGTGGATGCGGATTGCCAGGGAGGCGGTCGCCGAGCGCCAGGCCAGGATCCGGGCTGAGGAGCGGGCGGAGATGGCCTCGCGCGTGCACGACTCGGTACTGCAGACACTGGCATTGATCCAGCGGCGGGCAGGCGATCAGCAGCAGGTGATCCGGCTAGCCAGGGCTCAGGAGCGGGAGTTGCGTGCCTGGCTGTTCGACGGCCGCCCGCCGGGCTCGATGAAGGGGCAGGCGGAGACAGTCGCTGACGGAGTGCGGCTGATCCAGCAGGAAGTCGAGTCTCAGCACGGCCTGGCGGTCGACGCGGTGACGGTGGGGGATTGCGAGCTGGACGACGACATGAGCGCGCTGCTGGCCGCGGCCAGGGAGGCGACGGTCAACGCGGCGAAATGGTCCGGTGCCGACACCGTGTCCCTGTTCGCCGAGGTCGAGCCCGAGTCGGTGTCAATATTCGTGCGGGACCGCGGGCGGGGTTTCGATCCTGCCGCTGTACCTGCCGACCGGAAGGGGCTCGCGGAGTCGGTGCGGGCAAGGCTGGCCCGCCGGGGCGGCGCGGCCACCATTCGCAGCGCGCCGGGAGAGGGTACCGAGGTGTCGCTAGTCATGCCCAGGTCCGCTGCCGACCGGATGTCGAACCGGTCATGACCAAACCGCGAGTGTTCCTCGTCGACGACCACAGCATGTTCCGCTCGGGCGTCCGGTCGGAGCTGGCCGGCGCGGTTGACATTGTTGGCGAGGCCGCTGACGTGGAGCCGGCCATCACGCAGATAGCGGAGAGCCTGCCGGAAGTAGTACTGCTCGACGTCCACCTGCCGGGCGGCGGCGGCCAGGATGTCGTGGCCGAGATCAAGGCGGAGCACCCGGATGTGAAGTTCCTGGCGCTGTCGGCCTCGGATGCGCCAGAGGATGTCATCGCGGTCATCAGAGCCGGCGCGCGTGGTTACGTGACTAAGACGATCTCAGGCGCCGAGCTTATCGACGCCATCCGCCGGGTTGCTGCCGGCGATGCAGTCTTCTCGCCCCGCCTGGCCGGCTTCGTCCTGGACGCGTTCGCCGCAGGGCACTCGGCCGAGCTGGACCGGCCGTCGTTCGACCCCGAGCTTGACCAGCTCACTGGCCGTGAGCGGGAGGTGCTCAGGCTCATTGCCCGCGGGTACACCTATCGCGAGGTCGCCAAGGAGCTGTTCATCTCCGTAAAGACCGTGGAGAGCCACGTCTCGTCGGTGCTGCGCAAGCTCCAGCTGTCCACCCGGCACCAGCTCACCAGATGGGCAGCCGAACGCCGGCTGACCTGACTGGCCGTGCTAGCCGAGACCAGCTTCTGCGCGCAGCACGTCAGCGAGCTTATCGGGTCCCGGCGTCCCGGCGGCGACCGCGGACAGCCCGCGTGCTGCGAACCATCTGCCCACGTTCCCGGCGTCGCGGTCGAGGAAATCGGCGCCGCGCGGATTGGCGATCACGTCGACCACCTGGGGTACGTCGATCATTATCAGCTGCTCCTGGTGAACCAGCAGGTTATAGGCGGACAGGTCGCCGTGCGCGAAGCCGAGCCTGGCCAGCGCGGACATGGACTGGACGAGCTGGTGCCACAGGCCGGCTAGCTCGCCGCCGCGGAGGCTGATGTCGGCAAGCCGGGGCGCGGCGGTGCCGTCGGGCTCGCCGATGAACTCAAGCAGCACCTCGGTACCGAGCACCTGAACCGGGTAGGGCACGGGCACTCCCGCGAGGTGGAAACGGCAGAGCGCGGAGAACTCGGCGTTCGCCCACTGGACTGCGATCATCTGGCGGCCGACCGCTGTCCTGTTGGCCATCGCCCGGTTGTCGCGCGACTCGCGGACGCGCCGTCCTTCCAGGTAGGCGCTGTCGCGGTGAAACAGGCGGTGCTCGGCCGAGCGGTAGCGCTTGGCGGCTAGCAAGCAGGACCTGCCGGTGTCCGGTACGCCGCGGCGCAGCAGGAAGACGTCGGCTTCTTTGCCGGTCTTCAGGATGCCGAGCTCGGTGTCGGTGGCGGCCAGGTCGGTGACAAGCCAGTCCGGATGGGGCAGCGGGCCCCGCTCGCTGAGCGTCGACTGATCCCAGGTCGACCAGCGATCTCCGGCGGCGATGCCGTCAGTGGCATCGAAAGTGTCCAGGGACTGCAGCTTGCGGCGATGGCGGTTGCGCTTGACGAAGGCTGGCTCGTCGTCGTCAAATCGCGGCTTAGCGCGTCGGCGTGCATACTCCGAGTCGGGCACGAGAGGGACTCCTCAGGCAGGAAGTAAGAGAGGGCAGCATGAACTTCGAGACCTTGGTCATCTGCGTCCTCCCTCCTGCTTGAGGGACCGCTCCGCGGCAGGACCTGCGGGAGCTGGAACCATGGGCGAGTACGTCCGGTGGGCAACACTTGCACGCTGCTGGCACGCGGCGCAACGGGATATTGCGCCGGATCCTGCAACTGGTGGATGCCACTGGCAGGCCTGACGCGCTGCCAATTGCGTTGCCTGCACCCCGTCTCATGCAGAAAGATCACTGTGTGCGCATGGATGAGCTGCGGCAGGCTGCCGTCGATCGCTTGCCGCCGCCGGTGAGCGAGTACTTCAATCAGGGCTCGGCCGAGGGCATCACAGCCGGTGCGGCCGTCGCGGCGTGGGACAAAGTCCGGTTCCGGCCGCGAATCCTGCGCGACGTGTCAGTCGTCTCGACGGCAACAACCGTGCTCGGGCGGGAGCTGGCGACACCAGTCTGCGTCGCGCCGACGTCGATGCACCGCGCTGCTCATGCGGACGGAGAGGTAGCGACGGCCCGCGGTGCCGTTGCGGCCGGCTCGCTGATGGCGGTATCCACGAACTCGGGCAGGACCTTCGAAGAGATCGGCGCGACTGGCGCGGCTTGGTGGCTGCAGTGTTACGTGCTGCGAGACCGCGGACTGACCAAGGCCATCGCGCAGCGGGCACAGGCTGCCGGGGCGTCCGCTGTCGTCCTGACTGCCGACACCCCGGTTGTCGGCCGCAAGCACAACGTCGGCCAGGGCGTCTGGGACGTCGTCCCGGCCGACTACCACACGGCCAACATCGACCATGATGGCCTGCCTGACTCAGCGCTGGACAAGGCTGACGACCTCACCCCCGACACGATCAGCTGGCTCCGCGAGGTCTCCGGACTGCCAGTCGTGGTCAAGGGCGTTCTCCGGGCCGACGACGCCCGCATTGTGGCGTCAGCGGGGGCAGCTGCAGTGCAGGTGTCCAACCACGGCGGGCGGCAGCTGGACCAGTCGATAGCCGCCGCTGACGCGCTGCCGGAGATCGCTGCCGCAGTGCAGGAGAGCGGAGCCGAGGTATACGTCGACGGTGGTATCCGGCGCGGTGAGCACGTCCTGGCCGCCATCGCGCTGGGGGCGCGGGCAGTGTTCGTCGGCCGCCCGGTGCTGTGGGCGCTTACCGCCGGCGGTGAGGCTGGCCAGGGTGGCAGCGCGGGCGTCGCCGGGCTGCTCAGCGAGCTCACCGCGGAGCTCGCGCACGCGATGACGCTGGCAGGCGCCCGGACTGTGAGCGAGATAACGGGCGACTTGGTGGCTTAATCAGCCTGGCTCGGCGGGCAAGGACTGGGTCCGATGTCGGACCAGGCCCTTAGTACCACCGGCCGTCACCTACCGTGGTGGCATGAAAGCGCCAGGGGGCGGGTCAGACACTGACTCCGACGAGCCGGGCACGAGTGTGCTGGTAGTCGAAGACGACGCCAGCATCGCAGCGCAGCTCGTTCGTGGCCTGACCAGGGGCGGTTACCAGGTTGATCATGTGATGACGGGCAACGAGGCGCTTGCCTGGGGGTGAGCCCGACGTCGTCCTGCTCGATCTGGAACTGCCGGACCTGGACGGCGTGCAGGTCTGCCGCAAGCTGCGGGAGCGCAGCGGCGCCGCCATGATCGTCGTGACCGCGCACGGTGAGGAGCCAGACCGGGTGATGGCGCTGGACGCGGGCGCCGACGACTACCTGGTCGAGCCAGGGGACTGACCGTCACTACCGAGCTCCCGCTGGTCCGGGCGGACCGCGGCCAGCGAAGGCATTCCGCCGCAGGCCTGCGCGGCCCGTAAGCTCCGGCGGTTCGTGAGCCTGATGCCGCGCCTGCCCGATGGTCAGCTCACGATCGCGGCCGGCGCCCTGCTATCCGCGACCAGCTACGGTCCGAGCCCGCTCTGGCACACAGCCCGTGCGACCGGCGTCGTCGCCCTGATCCTGCTGACCATCACGGTGGCTCTCGGGGTAGCCGGCACCGCGCGCCTGTCGACGCAGCTGCTGCCCGCAATAGTGCGTTCCGGCCTGCATAGGAACGTATCCCTGCTGACAGTGGCGTTTATCGCGGTGCACGCGCTGAGCTCGGTTCTTGACCCGTACGCGGGGATCAAGCTGACCTCGGCCATCGTGCCGTTCAGCTCGGATTACCGCCCGTTCTGGCTCAGCCTGCGCGCAATCGCGTCTGACATGCTGCTCGCGCTGATCCTGACCAGCCTGCTGCGGTCCCGGCTGCCGTACCGGGCCTGGCGCGCTGTGCACTGGCTCGGCTACGCCTGCTGGCCGGTCGCGCTGTGGCACGGCCTCGGGACGGGCACCGACAGCCGGCTGTCCTGGCTGCTCTTGCTGGAGGGCGGGTGCGCGCTGGTAGTCGCCGGAGCGGTCGCCGGCAGGCGCGGGCCCGCGGTTGTTGTCGCCAACGGGATGGAGAGCGAGCCTGCTAGCGAGAAAGATCAGGCACTCCTCGCCCGTGCGCCCCACCTGGTGCTGGACGGCATCTCGGTCGCCGCGCAGGAAAATGGCGTCCACGATGTACCGCTTCGCCAGGTATTACACCCGCTCAGTGCCGTATGTGCCGAAAGGACCGCCAGCCCCGGTGCTACGGGTGCTCGGCCCCCTCGTCATCCTGACGTCCGTAGCCGTGCTGGGCACCGGGATCATCCTCGGCATCGTTGGACCGGGGAACGGGCAGTGGCTCTTCCTCCACAAAGCGTCATTCATCCTGTGGTTCGGCGTGATGACGATCCACGTGCTGAACTACGCGCCGCGCCTGCCCCGGATACTCTGGTCGCGACCAGCCGATGGCGGCACGGTCGGGGGAGCGGGGGCCCCGCCATCGCGCGCTGCCGGGTAAAAGCCACGGAAATTCCGCCAGCATATGATCACAGCATCGGTCGATCCCGCTGGAGCGGTCAGTGAGTACCTCAAAATCCCAGTCGCTGTTGCCTAATCTGCGACTTGACGAACTGCTCGCCGAGTTGCAGGTGCGGCTGCAGGCTGTGCTAACAACACGGGACCGGGTCAATGCCCTGTTCGAGGCGGTCATGGCGGTCGGCACCAACCTCGATATCGAGGTGGTACTGCGCGGCATCGTCGAGTCGGCCGTCACCCTGGTCGACGCGCGCTACGGGGCCATGGGGGTGATCGGCGATGGCGACCGGCTTGCTGAGTTCATCCCGGTGGGGCTGACCGAAGAACAGATCCGTGCCATCCACCACTGGCCTGAGGGCCGAGGCTTGCTCGGTGCCCTGATCACTGACCCCAAGCCGCTCCGGCTGACAGACCTCGGAAGCAATCCGAGGTCGTCGGGATTTCCGGCCGGTCATCCGCCGATGACGTCTTTCCTGGGCGTGCCGATCCGGATCAGGGACGAGGTCTACGGAAACCTCTACCTGACCGAGAAGCGCGATGGCGGTTCGTTCGACGAGGAAGACGAGGCGGTCCTCGTCGCACTGGCAGCCGCCGCGGGCGTGGCGATCGAGAACGCCAGGCTGTACGACGAGGCACGCCGCCAGCAGCGCTGGCTAACTGCCAGCGCAGAGGTCACCAGGTCGCTGCTGTCCGGCGCGGACGTCAGCGACGCGCTGGCGCTCATCACTACCAGGGCGCTGGAGATGTCAGGCGCTGATCTGGTCGCGCTGGCGCTACCGAAGGCCGACCGGAGCCAGCTGCGATACGAGCACGCGGCCGGCCAGGGGGCATCGGAAGCGCTTGGCCTGACGCTACCGGTCGGCAGGTCGGCGTCGGGGAACGTGCTGCTCAACGGCGAGATCATGCGGCTCGACGACTTCTGCCATGACGACCGGGTCGCGCTGGTGGCCAGGGAGCACATGAACCTGGGCCCCGCGATCCTCGTGCCGCTAGGCGAGGCGGGCAACGTCCGCGGCGTGCTGACGGCGGGTCGCCGTCCGGGTGCCATGCCGCTCCCTCCGGCCGCCGCGGACATGCTGGTTACCTTCGCCATCCAGGCCGGGATCGCCCTGGAGCTAGCCGAGCACCGGCGGCAGGCTGAGCGGGTCGCAGTGTTCGAAGACCGGGACCGGATCGCCCGCGACTTGCACGACCTGGTCATCCAGCGGTTGTACGCGACCGGGATGTCACTGCAGGGTGCGGTCGGGCTCATCGGCACGCCCGAGGTGGCGCAGCGAGTCAGCGTCGCAGTCGACGCGCTGGACGAGACGATCAGGGAGATCAGGTCGTCGATATTCGCGTTGCAGACCAGGCAGCCGGAGCGCCCGGCTGGCCTGCGCTCGCGAATCCTTCAGGTCGCCGACGAGATGACCGGCCCGCTGGGATTCCCGCCCGTCCTTGAGCTGGAGGGACGGCTCGATGACGAGGTGCCCGAGGATGTCGGCGAGCACCTGCTCGGCGCGCTGCGCGAGGCGCTGTCGAACGCTGCCAGACACTCCGGGGCCAGCAAGATCGAGGTGCGGGTACACGCCCAAGGCGAACTGGCGCTGACCGTCCGCGACAACGGCTGCGGCATCAAGCCGGGCGGCCGCCGCAGCGGCCTGAGCAATCTCGAACAGCGCGCGGTCAAGCTCGGCGGCACATTCCGCGTCGAGCCGGCCGCCGGCGGGGGTACCGAGCTGGACTGGCGAGTGCCGCTGCCCGTCGCGGCCAGGCAGGAGCGCGCGGGCGGTTAGTGGTGGTCGAAGATCCGGGACGCGTACGCAGCGGCCTGGGTTCGCCGCTCCATCCCCAGCTTGGCGAACAGCGCCGACACGTAGTTCTTCACGGTCTTCTCGGCCAGGTACATCCGCTGGCCAATCTGCCTGTTGGTCAGGCCCTCACCGATGAGCTCAAGGATCTTGCGCTCCTGCGGGGTCAGGCCGGCCAGCGGGTCGGACTTGGTTGCCTGTTCGCGCATGCGTGCCATGACCTTGCTCGCCGCCTCGGGGTCGAGCATCGACTCGCCGGACGCAACGGTCCGCACGGCGCCTACCAGGTCGGTGCCTCTGATCTGCTTGAGCACGTAGCCCGCCGCGCCGGCCATGATCGCGTCGAACAGTGCCTCGTCGTCGCCGAACGAGGTCAGCATCAGGCACGCGACCTCCGGATGCCGGGAGCGGATCTCCCGGCAGACGGTCACCCCGTCGCCGTCGGGCAGCCGGACGTCGAGCACCGCGACGTCGGGCATCAGGGCCGGAATCCGCGCCAGGGCTGACTCAGCCGTGCCAGCCTCACCGATCACGGTGATGTCTGGTTCGGCCTCCAGCATGTCCTTGACCCCGCGGCGGACAATCTCGTGGTCGTCAAGCAGGAACACCTTAATGCCTGTCGTGGCCTGTGGCTGGTCCGCCATCAGCAGTCGCCTTTCAATGCGGTGACAAAATCAGTTACTACCGGGAACGCCGCACTACCGGGCCGGTGACCCAACTTTAACCGCGGCCGCCCGGGCCGGTGCACAAGCAATGTCGCGCCGGTGCCGTCTGCGAAGCCGGCGTGTGCGCCGTCCCTGCTCTGTGACGCTGCACATGCAGGCCCCCCATGACGCCGCTGCACGCCAGCTTCAAGTTCAAGCTTGCCAGCTGGTAGCCGTCCGCACTGGAGGCATGTGGCCCGGGACCGGGGGACCAATGGCCCTTTCCGGGCGCTGGCGTTTCATTGCCTGGCCAGGGCGCGGAGCGTTCAGGTTGGCTTGATGCGTGTCAGCGTGGTCATTAATCACGCCTCCTCTCGCTCCTGTCGTACGGTGTTGATTCCAGCGCGTGCAGCCCTCGTGGCCAGGGCCGAAAGTGCCAGCCTGCCAGGACCTTAGGGCCTTTTCCCGGCAGACTTCCCATGGCGCAATGAGGGCACGGGATCGGAGGTGTGCGGTGTCCCAACATCATGGCAAGGACTACAAGCCGACTGACCCCGCGGCCGGTTCAGCTGAGCGGATGCCGGCCAAGCTGTACCGGGCTGAGTTGCTCCGGCTGCAGGCCGAACTGGTGAAGCTGCAGGAATGGGTTCGAGCTGAGTCAGCGCGCGTGGTCGTGGTGTTCGAGGGACGGGATGCGGCGGGCAAGGGCAGCACCATCAAGCGGGTCACCGAATATCTCAATCCGCGGGTTGCCAGGATCGCGGCGCTGCCTGCACCGAGTGAGCGAGAGCGCACTAGCTGGTATTTCCAGCGATATATCAATCATTTGCCGGCTGGCGGCGAGATCGTCCTGTTTGATCGCAGCTGGTATAACCGTGCGGGCGTGGAGCGGGTGATGGGCTTCTGCACGAAGGCGGAGTACGGCAGGTTCCTGCATCAGTGTCCGATCTTCGAGCGGTTGCTGGTGGAAGACGGGATCTTGCTGCGGAAGTACTGGTTCTCAGTCAGCGACGACGAGCAGGAACGGCGCTTCAGAACCCGGCTCGACGACCCGATGCGGCGCTGGAAGCTGTCGACCATGGACCTGAACTCGATCACTCGCTGGGAGGACTACTCGCGAGCCAAAGACGAGATGTTCGTGCATACCGATATCCCCGAGGCTCCGTGGTACGTAGTCGACAGCTCCGACAAGCGGCGAGCCAGGCTCAACATGATCGCTCACCTGCTGAGCACAATCCCCAGTTACGAGGTAGAGGGGCCGCCCCTGAGGTTGCCACCGCGACCTCACTCCACGGGCTACGTCCGGGCGCCCCGCGAGTCGCAGACTTTCGTTCCCGACTACGTGGAAACTCTGCTCAAGCGCGGGTCAGGCGCCGGCAGCCGGTAGCGGCCTGTCGCCTGAAGCGGAATGCCCAGCCGGCACGACGCGGGCAAAGTCGCCGGGCCAGACCATGGCGATGTGGCCGTCGGACAGCCATTTGACTATGTAAGGCGGCGAGCCGTCCTCGTGGGGCACGCCGATGATAACGCCGCTCCTGGCCGCGTCGCCCTCGGCTACGAGCCGGTCGCCCACGTGTGCGTACATGACGGCTCCCTCCCCTGTGCGTTGTCCGTTCCTCCAGGTTGCCCGGCAGGGCCGCCGGAAGGCAGCGGGCATACGGCCTTGCTGGCCGGGACGTTCGCCACCTCACGCCGAACTGCGCCCCGGCAGGACAACGGGCCCGGCGGCGCGGGCCTAGTGGCACTGGGCGAGCTGCTCGCGCGGTAGCGCTGCAGTTGCTGGCGAGCGTGCCTGTCGGCCGGCTGGTCTTTACCCGTCAAGCGCTGCCCGCGATCAGGCCCGGGCCGCTGCGTAGCGGCCCGGGCGATCTTGCGCTATCCGGACGCCGGTCACCTCACCGGCGAGCCGTGATCACGTGGCGGTCTGCTGCTCCTGCTCCTGCGCCGGGCCTGCATGCTGTGGCGGGGTAGCGCGATGACTCGCACCCGGTTGCTGCCAGTCAGCGCGCCAGATGAGCCGGTGCACCGGGATCAGCCGGGGGATGTCGCGCAGACCCGGGATGAAGGGCACGAGCAGCAGCAGGAGCGTCGCTATCCCGGTGAGGTACACGGCCCAGACATCAGCGCTAGCCGAGTCGCCGAACGGGTTCACGTGGTACCACATCTGGAACAGCCACAGCCATGGCTGCCCCGGGTAGCTGCCGGTTTCGTTCATAACGCCCCACTGATCGCCGGTGAGGTGCATGTTCGTGGCGAGCGTGTTGTAGTAGCCGCCGTCAGCGATGAACAGCAGTGGCTTAGTGAAGTCAGTCCCGTAGAACTCGCGCTGCGCCAGGAGATCGCTGTCGAGCGCGCCGCTCCTGGCCATGGCAAGCTCGGCTGCCATCATTACCGGCACCGGTCCGGCGGCCGGGAGGCTGAGGTCCCCGCCGTGGAACGGCACCTTCCTGGCGCCGGGGGCCGTCGCCTTGTCGTAGGCGGTTGCCCAGCTCTGCTGCTGTGCCGCGGGCGCGCTCGTGTAGCTGGCCAGGGCCGTGGCCAGTGCTTGATCGGTTTTGGCGGCGACCGCCAGCGGGTCGAGCACGAACAGCCTGGCGGAATCGACCGGCTGAGTGATACCGAACAGCTTCTGCCAGCTGACGGGGCCAACCTGCTGCAGCGATCCGGTGCCGTTGTTGTACGGCTGGCCGTAGCTTGCCGACACGCTGGTGCCGTCAAGCTCGGTCGCGGCGGTATTGACGAAGCCGACCTGGTCGACGGTTGCCCACGTCTTGATACTGAGCGGCGGCACGTCCGGTGAGGAGAGCAGCCCGGCCATCAGCACTACCAGGCAGGTCGCCACAAGGGCGGCGATCGTGCCTTCCTTCAGGATGTCGTACCGGCGAGTCGGGCCCCGCCAGGGCGCGGCATCTGCGGCCGCGGCGGCCTTGCGGGCGGCCCGGTCACGCCAGAGCGGCCCGCCCTTGGGCAGCGGGTGGCTGACGCCGCGGACCCGGACCATCAGCACGTGCGCGCCCACGAGTGCGATCAGGATGATCGGGATCAGCACGATGTGCCACATCAGCATCTGGCCGAAGTTCATCACGTTGAAGAAGGCGCCGACGCCCACTGCGTTGAATGCGTCCTTGCCGTTGGTGGCGATCCACTGCGAGTCGAAGTTCTGCTGCGACAGGTAGCCGGTGAAGCACTCCACGATCGAGGCGAGGAACGCGACGACCCCGGTGATCCAGGTCATGGCGCGGCGGCCGCGCCAGGCCGCCATCCAGAACTTGCCCCACAGGTGGATCACCATGAAGGCCATGAACAGCTCGACGCTCCACAGGTGCATGCTGTTGAAGAAGTGGCCGACTGAGTTGTAGTGCCACCAGTCCGGGCCGCCCAGCGCGAGGGCGAAGCCGGACACGATCGCCAGGCCCAGCGCGGCCAGCGTTGCCACTCCGAACACATAGATCCAGGAAGCAACGTAGGCGGGCTGGCGGTCAGGCAGCAACTTGCCCGGCGGCAACAGCCGCACGGCCCAGCGCCGGACGCGGTTGGTCCACATCTCCGCATCCGGATCGTCAACCGCTGCGGCGCGTTCGTCCGCGGCCGGGGTAATGGCGGCTCCGGCCATTGTGCCGGTGCCGGTATCGGCGGGCTGCGCGGCGCGTCTGTCCGGGAACGGGACTAGCAGAGCGAGCCCGAAGATGACGACCATCACGGCGATCACGATCAGGTTCGCCACCGAGATGTCGAATATTGACCAGCTGAGATAGTGGCCGGGACTGTTGAGGTTAACAACAGAGGCAGCATCGGCCAATGCGTGTGAGCTCATTTTCGTTAGCTCCTTGCTTTAAGCGGAGTCTGGTGCAGAAAGCCGCAGCCAGAGCTTCCGCCGAATGCGCATATCAATGGCAGGGATGACCGTCACCGAAGGGCGGGACGTTGGTCCTGAACTGCTGACCGCGAAAGAAAAGGCGCTTCCCGCCCGCGGGAACGGCAGGCGGGAAGCTGGTGGCCGGGTTACGAACCGGTTGCCGCGGTCAGGTCAGGTGGCGTTCGGCTGAACTCGGGTGGCAAGGATCGGCAGGATCTCCGCTTCCGGAGGGGTGCGCCGCAGGTGCATGAAGCCGAGGATGGACAGGATCAGCATCAAGCCGGCCGCGATGTAGGAGGCGATGGCCGCGATCAGCGCGATCTGGCCGAACTGCCAGAAGCCGTATGCCTCCAGCAGCATGCTGCGCAGCGTGGTGCCGCGGAACACCGTCTGCACCTGGTTGGCCAGGGCGGCGTTCTTCGGCTGAGCTAGCGACTCGGTGGACAGTTGCGAGTAGGTCTTGCCGCCGCCGATCAGGAACAGGTGACGGGCGATGAAGTAGTCGGCGTAGGTCTCGGCTTGCGCCCCGGTGGTCATGGGCTGGCCGGCGTACTTCGCCATCTGGGCGCGGTTCGCGGCCGGGAGGATCTTGAACTCGGGGCTGCTCGTAGTCGGGAACACGATCCTCTGAGCGGACAGCTGGCTGGTCACCTGGTTGCTGGCGTATGAGTGTCCCCAGGTCAGCAGCACCCCCGCAACGATGAGAATGGCCGCCAGAAGCAGCCCCGCCGCTGAGACCAGCGCGTCGAACGTCCTCCTGCGCATTTGTGCATTCCTCCTTGTTGCTTCCGGGTCTGATCGCCCGGCCAGTGGGCCTTGGGTGTGGCTGAGCTGAGCATCTCCTTGCCCGGTGGGCCGGGCGCAGGGCCATCGGGCCCGAACTGGGCGGGACGTGGGTCACCGGCTCGCGGCTGACGTTCGGCCCCCCGGGCGCGGGCCGCGGCTCGCTAACCTGCGAGCCGCGAGCATCGCCGCGCAGACGGCGGGTAAGTAGCGTCTAGGGTCGAAGATCGCGACCTGCGAGAGCGACGACAGGCCCGGTCAAGCGCGAGAAGCGGGTACAGCGTCTCCCGCTGGCGGCGTCGTGATTCCCAGGCAGTCGGGTCTTTCGCCCCTGGCGAGTCCACGGCCGCGTTGCCAGCGTTATGCGTAATCGGGGGATAAGAGAGGAGAGCGCGGTGCCGGACACGAAGCTCGAGATACTCGACGAGGATGAATGCACGCGGCTCATCGGACCGGGCGGGATCGGAAGGCTCGTCTTTGCCGGACGTTTCGATCTGACCGTGCTTCCGGTCAACTACGTGTTCCACGACGGCGCGATCTTGTTCCGGACGGCTCAGGCAGGCTCGACCGATGAAGACTTGCGCACAGGTATCGAGCATGCTGAGTTCCGGGTGGCATTCGAGGTCGATGACTTCGACACCGAAGCTCGCGAAGGCTGGAGTGTCCTGATTCAGGGTCCGGCGCATCATCTCGACGATCCGGGCGAGCGGGACGACGCTCTTGCGGCCGGCGTACAGCCGTGGCCCGGCGGGGATCGCGAGCACTTCATCAGCATTACCCCGGCACGGATTACCGGTCGGAGGCTCCGGCACGAGCCGGCGGCGTAGTCGCTAATCAGCCGACCTGCCGAGGAGAGGACAAGCCAGTTATGCGAGCGATCGTCTATCACATGCCGGGCCAGTTCGCCTTCACTGAAGTACCAGATCCGGAGATCACCGATGACGGCGACGTCATCGTCAGGGTTGACATGACCACGATCTGCGGGACTGACCTGCACATCTTGCGCGGCGACGTGTCAGGTGTCCACGACGGCCGGATACTCGGCCATGAGGCTGTCGGCACCGTCGAAGACGCTGGTAACGCGGTGCACACGATGGGAGAGGGCGATCGAGTCCTGGTGTCCTGCATCTCGGCCTGTGGCTCATGCCGGTTCTGCCGGGAGAGCAAGTACGGGCAATGTCTGGGCGGCGGCGGCTGGGTACTAGGGCACACCTACGACGGCACTCACGCTGAGTACGTCAGGGTGCCATTCGCGGATACCTCCACCTACCGGCTGCCGGCTGGCGTGAGCGACGAGCAGGCACTCATGCTTGCCGACATTGTCCCGACCGGCTATGAGGCGGGCGTGCTGAAGGCTGGCGTGCGCCCTGGTGACGTCGTCGCTGTTGTCGGCTCTGGACCCGTCGGCCTGGCAGCCGTCATGACTGCGAGGCTGTTCAGCCCGAGTCACATCGTCGCCATCGATATCGCGGACCGGCGCCTCGAAGCGGCCAAGGAGTTCGGCGCGGACGTGACAGTGAATAACAGCATCGGCGATCCGCTGCGCGTGGTCCAGTCGCTGACTGACGGATTGGGCGCCGACGTCACCATCGAGGCCGTCGGCCGGCCGGAAACCTTTGAGCTGGCCGTCCAGCTGACCGGGCCGGGGGCCCGGATCGCGAACATCGGCGTGCACGGTAAGTCGGCCGCCCTGCATCTTGAGGATCAGTGGATCCGTGACATCACGATCAGCACCGGGCTGGTGGACACTTACTCGACGCCCACGCTGCTGAGGCTGCTGGCGAGCGGTCAGCTTGACGCTGGCCGGCTTGTCACGCACCGGTTCGGCTTTGCTGACTTCGAGAAGGCTTACGACGTCTTCGGCCGTGGTGCCGACACCGGGGCGCTGAAGGTAGTAGTCGGCCGATAGCGCTGCGGGCCGTCGCCGCCAACACCGCCAGGCCCGCCAGGCGTCTAGGGAAACAGCCCGTGCAGCGGGAAGACTGCGCTCCGGGTCGCGATGATGGCCTGATCCACCGGATCGGCCGGGTCATAGCCGGCCTCGAAGTCGAGGTAGGCGGCGTCCCCTCCCTCGGTCATGAGCTCCGGCGCGGGCTCGGCGGCCACCCAGCCGACGTACTCCCGCCACACCGCGGGGGTCGGCGAGTCCGGCTGGACGGGATTCCCGCAGGCCTCGGCCAGCAGGTGCGTCCAGGTCCTGGGGACGACCTGGACGAGCTGGTACCCGCCGCCGCCGGTCAGCAGCCACCGGCCGTCGGTCACTTCGTGAGCGAGCCGGTGCAAGGCCGCGTGCGCGGCGCGCTGCGCGTCGATGGTGATCCCGAGGTTGGCTAGCGGGTCGCTCCAGTGCGTGTCACAGCCGTGCTGGGTGACGAGTATCTGCGGACGGAACTGGCGCACGAGCGGCGGCACGATAGCGTGCAGGGCGCGGAGCCACCCTGCGTCCCTCGTGCCGGCCGGCAGCGCGACGTTGACCGCTGAGCCCTCGGCAGCTGCGCCTCCGGTCTCGGTAGGCCGCCCGGTACCGGGGAACAACGTCGCGGGATGCTGATGCATGCTGATCGTCAGCACCCGGGGGTCGTCCCAGAACGCCGCCTGAACGCCATCGCCGTGATGGACGTCGATGTCGACATAGGCAACCCGCTCGGCGCCCTGCTCGAGCAGCCAGGCGATCGCGATGGCCGGGTCGTTGTAAATGCAGAACCCGCTCGCGTTGCCGCGCATCGCGTGATGCAGGCCGCCAGCGATGCTCGCGCCGTGCTTCGCGGCACCGGACCAGGCTGCTCTGGCGGCGGCCAGGGTCGCGCCCGTCACCAGGGCGGACGCCTCATGCATGTGACCGAACACTGGATCGTCATCGGTGCCAAGGCCGTGCCGGAGCAGTGTCGCAGCGTCGACTGTCGGCGCGCCCGCGTCGGACGCCATTGCACCCGCGGCCTTGACTACGGCGATGTATCCGGGATCGTGCACCAGTTGCAGCTCGGCGTCGGTAGCGGGGGTTGCGCCGATCACGGTCACATCGTCCTGGCTGAGTATCCCGAACGCGCGGGCCAGTTCGATGGTGAGCTTCACCCTGATCGGGGCTAGCGGGTGCTGCGGCCCGAAGTCATAGTCCGTCAGCCGCTCGTCCCAGGACACGTGCAGGGTGCAGGTCACCTCAGGACTCCTTCCGCCGTGTCAGGCCAGCCTGCCACATGTCGGCGCACTGCCCGCCGGCCTCAGTCAGCTGAGGGCCCGCCGGCATCGCGCACCCTCGCTTGACGAGCCGAGCCTTTGCTAGTTATAGTGAGCAAGCCGAGTATTGCAGCAGAGTCCCGTAAGGGGCTAGTCCTGAGGAGGAAGAGAAATGGCCGAGTCGAATGTCGCTCAGGAGCTCACCAACGAGGTCCTGAACACCATCACCAGGAGCCAGGCGGCCGTCGTAGACGCGATCGAGACGCTGGCATCCGCGGCCCAGTCCATCAAGCCCGACTTGCCCCGGGTGAGCGTGCCGTTCGCGGACAAGCTGCCCACGCCGCAAGCCGTCGTTGCGAGCGCGTATGACTTTGCCGAGCAGCTTGTGGCGAGCCAGCGGAAGTTTGCCGAGGACCTGCTGACCGCCACGGCGCCGCTATTCTCGCGATGACGGCAGGACTGCCGTGCACGGCGCGCGACGAGCCCCGGCCCGTCGCGCGCTGATGGCTGCCCGGCATACTGGCCGGGACGCCAGGTCCGGCCCCGGGAATGCCTGCTTTGGCCGTGCAGGCGCAGGAGCGCCGCGAGGAGTGATGTGACAAGCCAGTGGGACGCAAAGATGGAGGCCTTCGGTGCCTTTATCCGCAGCCAGCGCAAACTGGCAAATCTCACCCTCCGGCAGCTAGCGGAGCTCACCAGCCTGTCCAACCCCTATCTCAGCGAGCTCGAGCGGGGCATGCACCAGCCATCCGTCCGGGTGCTCAGGCAACTCTCTGATGCGCTGCACCTGTCGGCGGATGTCCTCCTCGCACAGGCCGGCTTGCTCGACCCGGACGGCGGTAGCGGCCAGGCAACCAGCGAGCAACCGGGCGTGGAGCACGCCATCAAGATGGACGCCGCACTCGATGAAACGCAGAAGGCCGCGCTGCTCGCGGTCTACCACAGCATGACAAGGCAGCCGCCGGACACCCAGTAGCTGGTTCGGGGGGCATGGCACGGCCAAAGGTCCCGTCAGGGTGGTCCGTCCGGCCGGTGGCCGTGGCCCAGCCACGCTGCGATGCTGGCGGGAAGCGCAAACCCGCGGAAGGCTGCTGGATCATGGAAACGATCGGGCAAGACGAGGCTGGCAGTCAAGACGAAACTGGCAGTCAAGACGAAGCTGGCGGTGCGGCGGTGACAACCCCGGCAGCGGCGAGTTATGCGCTCCTCTCCGACGGCAGCACGGTCGAGATCCGTCCGGCGCAGCCGCAGGACGCCGACGACATCAGGCAGATGCACGAGCAAATGTCGCCGGACAATGCCTATTTCCGGTTCTTCAGTTTTAGCCCGCGGGCGCCCGAGCGCGAGGCCCAGCGCCTGGCGCGGCCGGAGGGGCCGGATCATGCCGCCCTGCTGGCGCGGCTGGACGGCACGCTCATTGGCGTCGCCAGCTATGAACCGACTCAGCAACCGGGAGTGGCCGAGATCGCCTTCGCGGTGTCGGACGAGATGCACGGACGCGGGGTAGCCACCCTGCTGCTCGAGCATCTTGTCTCGCTGGCCAGGCAACGCCGGCTGACTGCGTTCGCCGCCGAGACACTGCCCGAGAACCTGGCCATGCAGCGGGTATTCGCTGACGCCGGCCTCCCGGTCGAGCGGCAGTTTGCTAACGGCGTGATCGAGCTGACCATGCCGTTGCCAGGCCACGACGGCGGCAGGCTTGATCATTACCTGGACGCGGTGGCCGGCCGGGCAAGCACAGCGGACGTGGCGAGCTTGCGGCATCTGCTGGAGCCCGCATCGGTAGCGGTTATCGGGGCGAGCAGGCGACGAGGTTCGATCGGCAGGGAGATCCTGCATAACATCGTCGCGGCCGGATTCGCCGGGCCGGTATACCCTGTCAACCCGCACGGCCGGTCGATGGAAGGACTTGCCTGCCGTTCCTCGGCTGCTGACCTGCCGCTCGGGGTGGACCTGGCCGTCCTCGCCGTCCCGCCACCGGTCGTTCCGGCAGTGGCGGCCGAGTGCGGCCGGCGCGGCGTGCACGCGCTGATCGTGATCACGGCGAGCCTCGGTGGGGCCGGAGCGGACCTGCTGGCCATCTGCCGCCGGTACGGAATGAGGCTGGTCGGGCCGAACTGCTTTGGCGTGGCCTCCGCCGCCGCGCAGCTG